>Ga0164313_10000289_pt1 | contig 38335 bp, 32 predicted proteins | sample GuaBasSedimGuay4_FD_113735 | JGI IMG/M metagenome (GOLD analysis project Ga0164313, IMG submission 113735) | Subseafloor sediment microbial communities from Guaymas Basin, Gulf of California, Mexico - Guay4, Core 4569-4, 0-3 cm | ecosystem: Environmental > Aquatic > Marine > Hydrothermal vents...
AACCACTTCAGTTGTGTTCGGTTTTTTCAGCTCGATTCTGGGCCTGATCGAAAAGCACCAACCGGAAAAACTGGCAGTGGTTTTTGATGTCAAAGGCAAGAATTTTCGTCATGAGATGTACTCCGATTACAAGGCGAACCGGAAACCCATGCCCGAGGAACTGGCTGAACAGCTGCCCCGCCTGAGAGAACTGCTGGAGGCCTGGGGCATCGCCGTTCTTGAGAAAAAGGGTGTGGAGGCCGACGACGTGATGGGCACCGTCGCCCGGAAATCCGCCGGCATCTGCGACCGCGTCTGGTTCTATACAGGCGACAAGGATTTCATGCAGTTGCTGGATGACAGAACGGGAATGCTTAAGCCGGGCAAGGCCGGCGGCGATCCGACAACGCTGACCGACGGGGATGTGCGGCGTGAATACAAACTGGACCCGGAGTCCCTGATCCAGGTTTTTGCCCTGTCCGGGGACGCGGCGGACAATATTCCCGGCGCGCCCGGAATAGGGGACAAGACCGCCCGTAAGATCATCCAGGAATTCGGAACCCTGGAAGAACTCTATGCGGGGCTGGAAAAAAGCAAATTGACCCCCAGGCTCAAGCGTGTGCTCGCAGAGAACCGTGATCAGGTATTCCTCTCCAGGGATCTGTTCATCATCAAACAGGATGTGGAACTGGACCTGGACTGGGAAGCCATGGATACGTCGCTGCCTACCGGGACGGAGGTTCGCCTACTGCTGCAGTCCCTCGGTCTGCGCCGCGTCCTGACCCGGATTGATCGTATGGCGGATTCCCCGGAGCCGAAGGAATCCCTGCCGCCGGTCGAGACGACTGAATCAGAAGAACCTTTATCCTCAGGAGAGTCCGGGTGGGAATCGCGATTGAAGGAACGAGGTTATTCGCTGCTGGATTCGGACGAGCTGCTCGAGTCATGGCTGGAGCGCAGGGATCCCATGGCGCCCCTGGCGGTGGATACCGAAACGGACGGTCTGCGAACCGACACCTGCCGTCTGGTCGGGGTCTGTCTGGCGGGTTGGGATCGTGCCGGTCAGCGCCTGGAGCCTGCCTATATTCCGGTAATGTGGCGCGAGGTCGATGATTCTTCGGCAGCCGGCGGCACCCTGTTTCCCACCGGGCGTGAAGTGACCCGACTGGCTTCGGTTCAGGCAAAGTTGAAAGGGGTGCTGGCCTCGGACTGCCTCAAGGTGGGGCAGAATCTCAAATTCGACGAATGGGTTCTGGGGCGCCACGGACTGGAGCTAAGTGGAGAACGTTTCGACACCATGCTGGCCTCCTACGTACTTGACCCGGGACGCAGAAGCCACGGGTTGGATGACCTCGTCCTCGAATTTCTCGATCACCCCATGATGAAATTCGCCGACCTGTTCGCCTCCTCGGACCGGCTGAAGGACATCCTGTCTGTGGACAGGCACCAGCTTGCCCTCTACGCGGCTGAAGACGCCGACAAGACTCTGCAACTGTACGAAGTCCTGGAACCGAAACTTTCCCGGGCCGGTCTGGCCGACCTCTTCAGAAAGGTTGAAATGCCGGTCTCCGGGGTTCTTTTGGCCATGGAACGCAACGGGATCATGGTGGACCGGTCTTTCCTGGGGGACCTGCGGGACCGCTTCGACAAGGAATTGTGCTCCCTGCGGGAACGGATCATCGATTTGGCGGGAGAGGATTTCAATATCCAGAGCCCCAAGCAGCTTGCGGTTATCCTGTTTGAAAAGCTGGGCCTGAAACCGCTGAAAAAAACCGCTACCGGCTGGAGCACCGATGTCGGTGTCCTGACTGCCTTGGCTGACGAACACGATCTTCCGGCCCTGGTCCTGGAATACCGCCAGGTCGCCAAGCTGCAGAATACCTATGTGGAAACCCTGCCGAAACTCGCCAACCCCGACACCGGTTTGATTCATACCTCCTACAACCAGGCCGTCGCCGCCACCGGGCGGCTGTCCAGCTCCGATCCCAATCTGCAGAATATTCCCGTGCGGACCGAACTGGGCCGGGAAATCCGGCGGGCTTTTGTTCCCCGCCAGGAGGGAAACGTCTTTTTGTCGGCGGATTATTCCCAGGTCGAATTGCGGCTGCTGGCTCACCTCGCGGATGACCCGGGGCTGCTGTCCGTTTTTCGCGAGGGTGGCGACGTGCACCGCAGAACCGCCGCCCTGATCGCGGGCGTCGAGGAAAATGAAGTGACCTCGGAAATGCGCAGCCGGGCCAAGGCCATCAATTTCGGCGTGATCTACGGGATGGGGTCCCGGGCGCTGGCTCGGCAGATCAAGGTCAAGGTCACGGAGGCCACCGCCTTCATCCAAACATATTTCGAGACCTATCCCGGGGTGCGGAACTTCATCGATAGCACCAAGGAAAAAGCACACCGGGACGGGTGGGTGGAAACTCTTCTGGGGCGGCGGCGCCTGTTGCCGGACATCGATTCATCCAACAATCGCATCCGTTCCTTCCAGGAAAGGGTGGCGGTCAATACTCCCATCCAGGGAACGGCCGCCGATCTGGTCAAATTGGCAATGATCAGCATCCATAAGGACCTTGAAGATTCGTCCACCGGTGCCCTGATGTTGCTTCAGGTTCACGATGAACTGGTTTTCGAGGTTCCGCGGGACAACCTCGAGGATCTTGGTTCCCTGGTCAGGAAAAGGATGGAAGAGGCCCTGACCCTCAAGGTTCCCCTGGTGGTGGATCTGCATTCGGGTACCGACTGGTCGGAGGCCCACGGATGAGACGGTGGGTCGTCACGGGTCCGGCGGGAGCCGGAAAATCCGTTTTTTGCGGTTTTCTTGCCCGTGCGGGCGCAGCCGTCCTGGACGGCGACAGCCTGGGGCACCAGGTTTTGGAAATGCCTGAAATCTCCGCCGTACTGGCACGGGAATTCGGGTCCCGGGTGATCAGGGAAGGCAGCGTGGACCGCGGCGTCCTCGGTGGTCTGGTATTTGGTGATCCGATCTCCCTGGAACGTTTGAACAGTATCACACACCGTCCGCTGTCGGAATTGGCGGCGGCCGGGATGGAGGATCTGGAAAAGGCCGGGCTTCATCGCCTTGCCGTTCTGGAGGCCGCCGTGTATTTTCTTTTGCCTCCGGTCCCGGGTGTGGAGCTGGTGATTACCGTTACCGCATCGGAGGCCGTCAGGCGGAAAAGGTTGATGGAGTGGTCCGGGCTGGACGACGAGGCCGCCCGGTCGAGGATTCTGGCCCAACGCCCCTTGGCAAAAGGATGGGCTTCCGCGGATGTGGTTGTGAGGAATGAGGGATCTCTCGCCTCACTGGAAGACGGGGCAGCCGCCCTGCTGGCGCGACTTGAGGATTGACCCCCGGCCGAACCTGGCCTATCAAGGGGTTGGGGAATCCAGGAACATGAGGAGATACAGGTGAAGGAAACTCTCGAACGCATCGACGACGTGTTGCGCAGGTTGGAAACCCTCAAGGAGGGTCTTTGACTTTCCTGCCCTGCAAACCGAACTGGCATCACTGGAGGGCCTTCAGGCGTCTCCCGAATTCTGGAACGATCAGGATGAGGCCGCCCGTGTCCTGCGCAAGGTTCAGACCCTCAAACAGTGGGTGACCCCGCTGACCGAGGCCGTCGAGCAGGCCGATGAATTGAAACTCATGGCCGAGATGGTTCAGGAAGAAGAGGATGAAGATTCCCGGTCCGAAGTGATCACAGGGGTGGCTGAACTGGAAGCTGCCGTCGACAAGCTCGATTTCCAGTTCCTGCTGAGTGGCGAAGAGGACGAGCGGGGCGCGGTACTGGAAATACATCCCGGCGCCGGAGGCACCGAGAGCCAGGACTGGGCTCAAATGCTGCTGCGCATGTATAACCGTTATTTCGAGCGGCACGGGATGAAATCCAAATCCCTCGATCTGCAGGCCGGGGACGAGGCGGGAATCAAAAGCGCCGTGCTGGAAATCGATCACCCCTTTGCTTTCGGCTATCTGAAAAGCGAGTCCGGGGTGCATCGTCTGGTTCGGATTTCCCCCTTCGATTCCCAGAGTCGCCGTCACACTTCCTTCGCCTCGGTTTTTGTGTATCCCCTGGTCAACAACGATGTTGAGGTCGAGGTGGATACGGCGGACCTCAGGATCGACACGTACCGTGCCCAGGGCGCCGGCGGCCAGCACGTCAACAAGACCGACAGCGCCATCCGGATCACCCATGAGCCCAGCGGCATCGTGGTGCAATGCCAGAGTGAACGCAGCCAGCACCGCAATCGCGAGAGTGCCATGACGATGCTGCGGGCCAAGCTGTACATGAAGATCATGGAGGAGAGGCAGAAGGAACGGGACGCCATCGAAGCCGAAAAGATGGAAATCGCCTGGGGAAGTCAGATCCGTTCGTACGTGTTGCAGCCCTACACCAAGGTCAAGGACCACCGGACCGAACACGACACCGGAAACGCCACCGCCGTGCTGGACGGCGACCTCGATGAATTCATCGACGCGTATTTGCGCTGGATGGGTTCCAGGAAGAAGTAGGAATTAAACCTGTTCCCGCCCTGGGTGGCGGCAAGGAGACGGACTTGGCTAATCAGGACAACACACCCGCGGGTGCGGACGGAGCTTCCGAACAGGAAAGCCTGCACCACCTGATCGAGACCCGGCTGGAAAAAATGGATGAACTGGGGAAACAGGTCGAACTGTACCCCTACGCCTACGAACGGTCCCATACCAGCACCGAATTGCGGACCGGGGAAGAGGCTTTAACGGCCGCGGAACAAAAGGTCTGCTACCCGGGCCGGATCATGGCCAAGCGGGGCACCGGCAAAACCCTGTTTGTTCCCATCCAGGACGAATGGGGGAAGATCCAGGCCTACTTTCGCAAGGACGATCTCGGCGAAGACAAATTCCACCAGATCCAGAAACTCATCGACATCGGTGACTGGATCGGTGTTGAGGGCACCTTGTTCCGGACGCGCACCGACGAGTTGAGCATCAAGGTCGAGGACTTCACCTTCCTGGCCAAGGCCATCCGGCCCCTGCCCGAAAAATTCCACGAGATGAGCCTGGAAAACAAAAGCAGGCGGCGTCATCTGGATCTGTCCATGAATCTGGACAGCCGGGAACGGTTCAAGCTGCGCAGTGAAATCATTTCCGATATCAGGAGCTTTTTCGCCCAGGAGGAATTCCTGGAAGTTGAAACCCCGGTTCTGCAGCCTCTTTACGGAGGCGCCACCGCTCGGCCTTTCACCACCCACCACAATGCCCTGGACATGACCCTGTACATGCGAATCGCCGACGAGCTCTATTTGAAGCGGCTTATCGTGGGCGGGCTGGAAAAGGTTTACGAGATCGCCAAGGATTTCCGCAACGAGGGCATGGACCGGACGCACAATCCGGAATTCACCATGCTCGAGTGTTATGCGGCGTACTGGGATTACCACGGCATGATGGACCTCACCGAGAGAATGCTGCGCAGGCTGGCCGTCCGTTTTGGCCAGGAAGGAAAACTGACCTACGGCGGCCTGGAGATGGATTTCAACCTGCCGTTCGCGCGTGTCCGGTTCATGGATGCCCTGGCCGAAAACACAGGCAAGGACCTGATGACTCTGGATACCGAAGCGCTGTCCGAATTGGCCAAGGGATTCGGAGTCGTCCTCAAGAAGGGTATGGGTCGCGACAAGATCCTGGACGAACTTTTCAGCGAACTCGTCGAACCGGAACTCGTTCAACCCACCTTTGTGATGGATCACCCCAAGGAGCTGTCGCCCCTGGCCAAGGCCCACCGCGAAACCGAAGGGCTTGTGGAAAGATTCGAACTTTTCATTGCCGGTTTCGAAGTGGCCAACAGTTTCAGCGAGCTCAATGATCCCCGGGAACAGCGACGCCGGTTCGAGGACCAGAAAACCCTGATGGACGCCGGCGACGACGAAGCCCAGCCCATCGACGAGGATTTCCTGCAGGCCATGGAGCAGGGAATGCCGCCCACCGGGGGCATGGGCATGGGGATCGACCGGCTGGTCATGCTTCTGGTCGATACGAACAACATTCGCGACGTGCTGCTTTTCCCCCACATGCGGTCGGAGCGGACGGATGCCGGCAGCAATAGCGAAGACGGGGACTCCTAGATGGAATTCGCCGGGTACATCGCCAAAAGATACCTGCGCAGCAGGCGCCACAGCAGGTTCCTGAGCCGCGGCAGCGTGACGGCCATCGTCGGTATCGCCATCGGGGTGACCGTCCTTAACATCACCCTGGCGGTGATGAACGGGTTCCATCACGAGATGCGGCGCACCCTGGTGGAAAACATGCCGATGATTTCCATCATCACTTCGGAGCCCGAGGGTTTTACGGATCTGGGTCGGGTGATGGACCAGATCGGGGCGGACCCCGATGTGATCGGTGTGGCTCCCTTTATCCGTCAGGTGGGACTGGCAACCGCCACGCGCAGGCTCGGCCCTCCGCGGATAAAGGAAATCGTAGCCTGGGGGATCGAACCCCGTCTGGTGGACACGGTCCAGCCCTTGAGCCAGTCCCTGCTGCCCGGGCCCTCGATCCTGGAGGACCTTCAGGGAGAGGGGACTCCCCGTGTCATCCTGGGGGCCGACCTGGCCAACAGCCTCTACGCCGCGACCGGGGATACCGTGATCCTGACCACCGTCAACGGGGAATTGGATCTGGACAGCATCGAAGCGGAAAGCATGAAGTTCGTGGTGGTCGGATTTTTTGAAACCGGCATGTTCGAATTCGACAGCCGTTTTGTCTACGTGGACATTTCCGCAGCCCGGGAATTTTTCGGATATGGCAGCGGGGGAGCCTCCATGATCGGAGTCAAGGTCTCGGACCTGATGCGGGCCAATATTATTTCCGACCGCCTGGAGGACGATCTGGGTTTGAAATATTACGCCACCGACTGGATGGCCATGAACGCCAACCTTTTCCAATGGATCAAGCTCGAGAAAATCATCATGGTGCTTCTTCTGGGAATGATCATCCTGATTGCCGGGTTCAACATCATCGGCATTCTGACCATGATGGTGGGCGAACGCCGGCGTGAAATCGGAATTCTGCTGGCCATGGGCGCCAAACGAAAACAGATCATGGGAATTTTCCTGATCAACGGTGTCTGGCTTGGCGCCGTCGGCGTGTTTTTCGGCAGCGTTGTCGGTCTGGTCGGCATCTGGGCCCTTCAGCGGTTCGGCATCACTCTGCCGGGGGACGTATATTTCGTGGACACGGTTCCCGTCCTGTTGCAGTGGGGTGATTTCTTTCTCGTGGCCGGGATCAGCCTGGTGATGGCCCTGTTTGCCGGACTCTGGCCCAGTTGGGAAGCTTCCAACCTCAAGCCCATGGAAATTATTCGTTATACCTGATCCAACCGCACCGTTCCGGGAATAATGCGAACGAGGAAAGGCCGCCAAGCAAATGCCGCTCTTACTTGAAGCCAGGAATCTGTCCAAGAATTTCCCCCGTGCCGGCGGTTTGGTGGAAGTTCTTCGGGATTGCCAATTCACTTTGGCTGAGAGGGAGGCCGTATCGGTGACCGGCCCCAGCGGCTCCGGAAAAAGCACCTTGTTGAATATTCTTGGCGGACTGGACAGCCCCACCGGGGGGCAGGTGTTCTACAAGGGTGAGGCCCTGGATCTTGACGACCATGGCGCCATGTCCTGGTGGCGGTCCACGGGTGTCGGGTTCGTTTTTCAATTCCATTTTCTTCTGCCCGATTTCACAGCCCTGGAAAACCTCCTGATTCCTGTTCGTGGACGGGGCCAGGTCAAGTCCGACGACCGTGACCGTGCGCTGAACTTTCTCGAAATCACCGGGCTGGCCGACCGCGCCAACCATCTGCCCGGCGAGCTTTCGGGAGGAGAACAACAACGTGTGGCCGTGGCGCGGGCGTTCATGAACCGTCCCCGGATCGTCCTGGCCGACGAACCGTTCGGCAACCTGGACCGTGAGATCGGAACGCGTCTGGGGGACATGCTGTTCGCCCTGCGGGAGCAGGAAGGCACGGCTCTGGTTATCGTTACCCATGATGCCCGGTTGGCGTGCCGGGCGGACCGTAATCTGAAGTTGGAGGACGGGCGGCTGGTTTCCGTGGAGGAAATGTCATCATGACCTGCCAGCATTGTGGACAGAGGGATGCCACGGTCCATCTGGTGGAAATTGTCGATGGTGTAAAGACCAGCCGGTGGCTGTGTCCGGTGTGCGCGGGACGGTCCGAAGACGATCAGGGCGATGACCGCTGGATCGGCCCCGATGAAAATGACGAGCAGGGCAGGGGGCAAGAGGATACGGAATCCCTCGCCTCCTTCCTGGGGCAGGTTTTTGAACCCATCGATGGGACCGATGACTCCAACCTGCCCGCCTGCCCGGCCTGTGGATACACCCTGGACCAGTTCAGGCGAACCAACCGCCTGGGGTGTCCCCGGTGTTACGAAGCTTTCCGCAGCCCTCTTCTGGCCCTCCTCAGCCATTTGCACCGGCACGTTTCCCACCTCGGCAAAGTTCCCGGCCACCACGGCGCCAAAGCCAGTCTTTCGGGAGCGCTGGGACGGGCCCGGGTCGCTCTCGAAAAAGCCATCGCCGCCGAGGACTTTGAAAATGCCGCCCGCTTGCGGGATGAAATCCTGCGTCTCGAGGCCAGTGGAACGCCGGAAGGGGAATCGTGACCATGATTCCCTTTTTTAAGGATTTTCACAAACGCCAGGCTGTCTGGCTGGATGCCCGGGGGACCGCCGGGGATATTGTCATCTCCACCCGCGCCCGCCTGGCCAGGAACCTGAAGGCTTTTCCTTTTCCCCATCATGCCTCCACGGTGGAATTGGGCACCATATACGGGGACCTGGCCCGTCGCCTGCCCGGATTCCCTCCCTTTTCCGGGGGATGGATGCTGAATATGGCCGAACTCGATGTCACCATGCACTCCGCTTTACGTGAGATGAGCCTGGCCAGCAGTGCGCTGGTGAAGAATCCCGTCCACCGCGGCCTCATTCTTTCTCCCGATCTTGCCCTTTCGGGGATGATCAACGAAAAGGACCATGTCCGTTTGATAGCGTTCCGCTCCGGTTTCGAGCCTGCCGGGGCCCTGGTGGACGTTCTCCGGGCAGACGATTTTCTGGATGAGGGGATCGAAACCGCTTTTGCGGAAGACCTCGGGTATCTGACGGCCAGCCCGGTGGACGTTGGTACCGGCCTGGATCTTTCGGCCCTCATCCACCTGCCCGGCCTGGTTCTGGCCGGGGAAATAGACAAGGTCCTCAACGCACTGCGACAGCTCCAGTTTTCGGTCAGGGGTCTTTCCGGCGCTGGAAACACCGTCAGAGGTGCCCTTTTCAGGGTTTCCAACCTGATCACCCTGGGCCGGGACGAGATGGAAATTGCCGAGGATTTTAAGATTCACGTGGGAAAAATTATCACCTACGAACGGGCCGCGCGGGACCAATTATATGCCCGGGACTCCCTGGGTATGGAAGATATGGCCAACCGCAGTTTGGCTGCTGTCCGCAGTGCCCGCCTGATTACGGCCCAGGAAACCTTTGATCATTTGTCCGGCATCAGGTTGGGTTCCGGACTCGGTCTTCTGGAACCCGTGGATCTGGGGCTTTTGAACAGGGTTTTGGTCCAACTTCAAACGGCGCATCTGGAACTGGCCGCGGGCCAGGTTCTGGCTGGGCGTGAAAAATCCGCCGCCCGTGCAGCCCTGTTGAGGGAAGTGTTTGCCGCAGAATGAGATCCAGTGGATTTTTCCTCCGAATTCAGGGTTAAAGTTCTCCTCCGATAAGGCGAAAACCTTAGGGAAGCCTGCTTACGACCCGGGACGGTCAACTTACCGTTTCCGAGGCTCTGCTAGCGTTGGATACAAGGCTCCAGTATATTTTTCAAATGGGTTGCGCTCTTTACCTGAGTATTTATCGGAATCGCCCCAGGTACGGATAGCGTGAATTGGCAAAGCAACCCGGGTTACGCGAACGGAGGCGCTACCGCATGAACGACCGCTTTACCCAGAGAGTCCGCAAAGTTCTTTTCCTCGCCCGTGACGAGGCCGGACGTCTGCAGCACGACTATATCGGTACGGAACATCTTCTTCTCGGTGTCATCCGGGAAGGCGAGGGTGTGGCAGCCAATGTTCTGCGTCGCATGAACATCGATTTCGAAAGAATTCAGAAAGCCGTCGAGGATTCGGTGAACGCTCCCATGGGACCGGTCAGCATTGGGGAAATCCCCTTTACGCCCCGGGCCAAGAAGGTGCTGGAACTGAGCATCGACGAGGCCAGGCTCCACAACCACAACTACGTGGGCACCGAACATCTGCTGCTGGCCCTTATTCGGGAAGGTGAAGGTGTCGCCGCCCGGGTCCTGAACGATCTGGGGGCCGACCACGAAGTCGTCAAGCGCGAGGTCATGAAATCCCTTGGAGGAGGGGAGCCTTTCGGCAAGGCTACAGGTACGCGGAAGCGGAAACAGGCCAAGAAAAAAGAGAACTCCGTGCTGGAACAGTTCGGACGCAACATGACCGACATGGCGCGGGAAGGGAAACTGGATCCCACCATCGGCCGCAGTCCGGAAATTGACCGCTGCATTCAAATTCTCAGCCGGCGCAAGAAAAACAACCCGGTCCTGATCGGTGAACCGGGCGTCGGCAAGACCGCCATCGTCGAGGGCTTCGCCAGCAAAATCGTCGAAGGCAACGTGCCGGCCCTGCTGAGGGACAAGGAAATCGTCACGCTGGACCTGGCCAGCGTCGTGGCTGGTACCAAATACCGCGGACAGTTCGAGGAACGCCTGAAACAGATCATGGCCGAAATCCGGGAAAATCCCGATGTGATCCTGTTCATCGACGAGTTGCGCACCATCGTCGGCGCGGGTGGGGCCGAAGGCGCCATCGATGCCTCCAACATGCTCAAACCGGCCCTGAGCCGCGGTGAGATCCAGTGCGTTGGTGCCACCACCATGGATGAATACCGCAAGTTCATTGAAAAGGACGGCGCGCTGGAAAGGCGTTTCCAGCCCGTGATGGTCAATCCTCCCACCGAAGAGGAAACCATCGAGATCCTGTTCGGCCTGCGTGAGAAGTATGAAGCCCATCACCGGGTGAAATACGAGGATGACGCCATCCGGGCCGCCGTCTGGCTTTCCAACCGGTATATTTCCGGCCGTGAACTGCCCGACAAGGCCATCGACATCATCGATGAGGCAGGCAGCCGCGCGCGCCTGAGCATGACCGTGATCCCTCCTGATCTGCGTGATCTGGAAAAGAAGATCGAAGACATCATCACCGAAAAGGAATCTTCCATTGCCGCCCAGGAATTCGAGAAGGCGGCCGCTTTTCGGGACGAGGAAAAAGCGCTCAAAGTCGAACTGCAGACCCTCAAGCAGAACTGGAACTCGGAACAGTCCGAACCGCAGACCATGGTGGACATCAAACTCGTTTGCAGTGTGATTGCCGCCATTACCGGTATTCCGGTGTCCGAGGTCGAAGAAGAGGAAACCGAGAAGTTGCTCCGCATGGAGGAGGAACTGGGAAAATGGGTTATTGGTCAGAAAGAGGCCATCACAGCGGTGTCCAGGGCCATCCGGCGCAACCGTGCCGGTTTGCGGGATCCCCGCCGGCCGATTGGTTCCTTCGTTTTTCTCGGCCCCAGCGGTGTGGGCAAGACCGAAGTGGCCCGGCGTTTGACCGAATTCCTGTTCGGGGACCAGACCTCGCTGATCCGCGTGGACATGTCCGAATACATGGAGAAACATTCGGTGAGCCGTCTGGTGGGTGCTCCTCCTGGGTACGTCGGCTACGACGAGGGCGGCATGCTCACCGAAAAAGTGCGTCGCAAGCCCTACTCGGTGATTCTGCTCGACGAAATCGAAAAGGCTCACCCAGATGTGTACAACATCCTGCTTCAGGTTCTGGATGATGGCCAGTTGACCGACAGCTTCGGCCGCACGGTGGATTTCCGCAACGCCGTGGTGATCATGACCAGTAACGTCGGCAGTCGCAAGACCCACGGCATTCGGGGCGTCGGGTTCGGATCCGACGAGCAGGACCATGCGCAGCAAAGGGTACAGTCCAACATCGATATGGATCTGCGCAAGACCTTCAGTCCCGAGTTCCTGAACAGGATCGACGAGATCATCACCTTCAATGCCCTGGACAAGGACGACATGTCCCGGATCGTGGAGATTCTGTTGAACGACGTCAGCGATAGGCTGAAGAACCTGGAGATCTCCTTCGAATTTACCAAGCCCTGTAAAGAATTCCTCTGTGATGTGGGTTACGACCCCGCGATGGGGGCCCGGCCTTTGCGCAGGGCGATCCAGAAACACGTGGAGGACCCGCTCAGCGAGAAGCTGCTGCGGGGCGAGGTGACCAGCAAAAGCAAGCTGGTGATTGGTGTTCGGGGAGATAAGCTGTCTTTCAAGACCGACCCGAAGGAAGAGGTCAAGACCTGACAGACGCCTGAAACAGGTTCCCGGACCTTTTTAAGAGTGGTGGCCGGAACTCCCCCGAGTTCCGGCCATTTTTGTTTTTTTCATTAAAACCATTCGGAACTTCCCTAATCCCCTCGGTTTTCCTATTTTGGCGCTGCCGACTGCGTTTCACCTTCTGTCCGGGACCTTCCCGCATGGAGGCGGGTAGGATGAACAATCCGGCACGACCGGGCCACGGCCCCTACCCCTGTCAAAAATCATTGTTTGGCGTTGAAGCCCCAGTGCCACGGTGCTAAGATGCCGCGGTTTTCACTTGGACCCTATTACGGGGGAGTTCGTTTCCGCATATGCGACGCCTTTTGCTTCTTTTGTCTGTTGTTCTGGCCATGGGTATTGGTGACAATGCCCACGGCCAGAACACCGGGCCACCTATAATTAGCGAAATAGAAGTAGTCGGCGCCCTGACGGTGGGTTCCCGGCAGGTCATCGCCTGGTCGGGCATCGAGCCGGGGTCCATTTTTTCCAGGGACGCAGTCTCTCTGGGGATCCAAAGTCTCTTCCAGACGCAGAAGTTTTCCAATGTCTTCATTTATGTGCAGGACATTCCTGAAGGCGTGAAACTCATCATCAACCTGGAAGAATTCCCCCGAATTCGCACCATCCGCTTCGAGGGCCATAAGAAGGTCAAGGAGAAGGATCTGCGGGAAGCTTTCCCGCTGCATGTCGGGCAGTTCGCCAATCCCGCGGTGACACGGCGGGAATTGAAGCCCCTGCGGGAACTCTATTACGAGAAGGGCTACTACAACGTAGCCATCAACACCGATTCCACAGTGGTCGACGCCAACAACATGGAAGATCTGGTGATCTCCATCGTGGAGGGCCGGAAGGTCAAGGTCCAGACCATCTCCTTTGTCGGCAATACCGTTCTCTCTGAAGGCGACCTGCGTGATGCCATGGAGCAGGGCACCAAAGGGTTCCTGCGCAGCGGCACCTTCAAGAAACAGCAGTTCGAGGATGACCGGGAAAGGATTGTCACCTACTGCCGCAACCAGGGTTTCCTGGATGCCGAGGTGACCGACGTGGATATGAACTTCCGCGAGGACAAGGAAAAACTGGATCTGGTGATCCACCTTGCCGAAGGATCCCGCTACTACATAGGGGACATCGACTGGAAGGGAAACACGGTCTTCGACGACCTTGTCATCGCCGACCAGATCTGGATGGACAAGGGCGATGTCTTCAAGGAGGACATTTATCTCGAAACCCTGTCGGGACTTCAGCAGATCTATGCGGACCGGGGCTATATCTACATCACCGTCGAACCCCAGCGGGACATCGTGGACTACACGGTCAACGTCAGTTTTACCTTTATCGAGGGTCAGCCCGCGAAGATCCACGACATTCAGATCACAGGGAATACCAAGACCTACGACAAGGTGATCATCCGGGAAATGAGGACCTTCCCCGGAGACACGTTCAGCAATACCCGGATCCAGGCCACCATGCGGGACATCTTCCAGACCGGATTTTTCGAGGATGTCCAACCGGATATTCGTCCAGTGGCCAACGGCGACGTGGACATGATCCTCAAGGTCAAGGAAAAGCAGACCGGCCAGTTCATGTTCGGCATGGCCTACAGCGCCGAGACCTCCGCCAGCGGCTTCATTCAGGTGGCCGAAACCAACTTCCAGGGCAAGGGGCAGAATCTGGGGCTGACCTGGCAGTTCGGCTCCCGGCAGCGTTATGTGGATATCAGCTTCACCGAACCCTGGTTCATGGGTACGCCCACCCTGGTCGGAGCGGATATCTTCGACCGCTACCAGTACAATTTCGATGATTTCTACGAGAGCCGGATCCGTGGTTTCAGTGGCCGGCTCGGACGCAGGATTCCGGGGACGCGCTTCAGCAGGGTCGGGTTGAGGTATGAACTGTCCCAGACCAGACTGGGCAATTTCAGCCCCAGTTACGTCAAGTTCCTGGATGACCTGGAGGAGTCCCTCGGCACCAGTGACCTGCCCTGGCAGCGTTTGGATCAGATCGAATGGCCGCAGCTGAAGAGCAGTATTCGGGTGACGTTCAACCGGAATTCGACGGACAACCCGTTTTTCCCCACCTCCGGTTCAAAATCGCTGTACAGTTTCGAGTTGGCCGGCGGCCCTCTCGGCGGGGAAATCGAGTTCCAGGAACATATGATGTCCCATTCCTATTACCAGAGGCTGCCCGGTGGATTTGCCCTCCATCTGCGCGGGTTTTTTGGACTTTTGCACGGTTTGAACTCGGCGGACGACGTCCCGGACTGGGAACGTTATCGCCTGGGTGGGAACCGAAGGTTCCCTCTGCGGGGTTACAAGGATCTGGAAGTCGTGCCGCGGGGCAATCCCAGTTTTATCGGCGGCCGGTATTTCAGCATTTTCAACACCGAGGTCCTGTACCCCTTGACCAAGGCCATCCAACTGTTGACCTTTCTGGATATGGGTGATGTCTGGAACAGCTTCAGTGAAGCGGACATTTCCAATCTCAGGAAGGGTGCTGGGTTCGGGATCAGGGTCGAGGTGCCCATGATGGGAACGATCGGCTTTGATTATGGCTACGGATTCGACAGGCTGGGGGGCCCGCGCTGGGAACCCCACTTTACCATCGGCAGTATTTTCTAGCGGAGTCCCGTCCGCCGGAAAGCGGCCCTAAACTGACTTCCAAGGGAGTCGGAGGAATAAAATGATTGATCTTAAGACGTTATCCCGATATGCAGCCGTGTTTGCCCTGGTTGCCATTGGAATGACGGCCACGTGCGGTTCTGTCCTGGCAGCCGATGATATTCCCCTGGCCGTGGTGGACTCCCAGAGGATTGCTGAAGAATACGAAGCTGCCCGCGATGCCCAGGAGCAGTACCAGAAATACCTGAGGGAACTGGAACTGGAAGTGGCGGAGAGGGAAAAGGCGCTGACGGCCATGGCCGAGGAAATCGAAAGCCAGAAGATGCTCCTGGGGGAAGATGCGTTGGCCACCAAGGTGCAGGCCTTCGAAAAGGCGCGGGCCGAATACTTTGAGTTCCGTGAGGGTATCGATCAGCGTGCCGAGGCGGAATACAAAACCAAGATCAGCCCTATCCTGGATCAGATCAAGACCATCGTCGAGAGGATAGGCAAGGAAAAGAACTACGGTGTGATCGTTGATTCCGCCGCTCTGGCCGTTCTCTATATCGATTCGGACTACGATTTGACCAACGACGTGCTTGCCGCCCTCGCCCGGGGTGATGACTGAAATCCCTGTTTTTTGTTGACAGGGCCTGAGCATGTGGTGAAATTTGTTCAATCAACTCAAAAAACAGCGGTTAGCCCCTCGCCCAGGAAAGCGGGGGGCGGTTGCATAACACGGAAAAGTTTATGAAATCGCTCCGATTGAGTGAAATAGCCAAAATTGTGGGTGGTGAACTGGTCGGGGCGGAAGACCCGGTGATCACCGGAGGCGCGGGTATTGACGCCGCGGGACCCGGCGATCTGACTTTTCTGGCACACGGCAGCTTCGGCCGGGCCCTGGCGGACTCGCAAGCCGCCGCGGTTCTGGTGGGGCCGGACCTGGAGGTCGGCATCCCGGCTATCAGGGTCCCTGACCCCTACGAGGCCTTTGCCCTTTATCTGGAGCTGTTTCTGACCGATTTGGACCGGGTTTTCCCCCCTGGAATCCATTCCACCGCGGTCATCGATCCAACGGCCGACGTCTCGCGCGCGCAGGCGATCGGGCCATACAGTGTGATCGGTCCCGGTACGGTTGTCGGCGCCGGAAGCCGCCTGGGAACTCATGTGGTGCTGGGCAGTGACGTGGTCATCGGTGACGAATGCCTGATTTACGCCGGTGTCATCCTGCGCGAGAATTGCCTGGTGGGCAGCCGGGTGATCATTCATGCGGGGGTCATCCTGGGCTCCGATGGATTCGGGTATTTTCCCGGGGCCCAAGGGATCAGGAAGATCCCCCAGGTGGGAATCGTGGAAATCCGGGATGATGTCGAAATCGGCGCCGGTTCCTGTATCGATCGGGCCACGACTGGTCGCACCGTGGTTGGCCAAGGATCCAAGGTCGACAACCTGGTGCAAATAGGTCACAATGTGGTTATTGGTAAGACGTGTTCACTGAGCGCCCAGACCGGGATTGGTGGAAGTTCCACCCTGGAGGACGGGGTAACGACCGGCGGGCAGGTTGGTATTGCGGATCATGTGAAATTGGGTGCGGGGGTCAAAGTGGGAGCCCAGTCCGGCGTCACCAAATCCATTGAAGCGGGCCAAACCCTTTTCGGTACGCCCGCTGTGGATTTCAAGGAATCCTTTCGGCTGTTTGCGAACTTGCGCAGGCTGCCGGAACTGATGAACAGGGTCAGGCGTCTGGAACAGGGGAATGGTTCCGGCCCGGATGAATCCGAGGACAACAAACATAACGTCGAAGGTCAGGGGTAATTACCTGTGCTCTGGTTTCAGAAAACGCTGAAAAAGGAAGTTTCCACCGAAGGCATCGGCCTTCACTCCGGTGAAATCTCCCGGATGACTTTTATCCCCGCTCCGCCCAATACGGGGCTGGTGTTTGTAGTGCCTGGGCCCGAGGGCGAAACCCGGATCCCGGCCCTGGTGGAAAATGTCGCCCCTCAGGAGGATCTCGTACGTTCGACAACCCTGTCCAAGGACGGGGTAACCATCCACACGGTGGAGCATGTGCTTTCAGGTTTGGCTGGTATGGGCATCACCAATTGCCTCATCCGACTCGAGGGCGGGGAACCCCCGGTACCCGAATGTGCCAGCGCCCTGACCTATGTGGACATGATTGACGAAGCCGGTGTCGAGGCGCAGGGGCTGCCCGCTCTTTACTACAAGGTGAATCGGCCCATTTCCTGGCGGCAGGGTGATGTGGAAATCAGTGCTGTGCCGGCCGAGCATTTCACCCTTTCGTTTTTCATTGATTATGAGGACCCCAAGATCGGGGTCCAGCATGCGACCTTCGAGATTCATCCCTCGATTTACCGGGAGGAAATCGCTCCGGCGCGAACGTTCGCCATGATGAAGGATGTCGCCCGGCTTCAGGAGATTGGTCTGGTCAAGGGCGGTTCCTTTGAAAACGCCCTGGTTTTTGATAACGGAGATCTGGCCGGCGGGCAGGAATTGCGCTTTGTGGACGAATGTGTGCGGCACAAGATCCTCGACCTGCTGGGCGACCTGACCCTGTTGGGCATGCCCATCAAGGGCCACGTCACCGCCAAATTGTCCGGCCACGCGGGCAACGTGGAATTCACCAAGGTTCTGGCCGAGGCGGAAAGGCGGATGCCGCGCATCTATCCGCCCCGCGCCCCCGAATTCTGGGACATCGGTTCCATCATGGAAATCATGCCCCATCGTTACCCTTTCCTGCTGGTGGACCGGATCTACGATCTGGAACCCGGCAAAAAGGTGTCCGGCATCAAGAACGTGACCATCAACGAGCCTTTTTTCCAGGGGCATTTTCCGGGTCATCCGATTATGCCTGCTGTGCTGATCATCGAGGCCATGGCCCAGACGGGCGGGGTACTCCTGATGAGCGGTTTCGAGGACCCGAAAGGCAAACTGGTTTATTTCAGCGGGATAGACAATGCCCGTTTCCGTCAGCCGGTGACACCCGGCGACCAGCTCAGGTTCGAACTGGTCATGAAGAAAATTCGAGGACCCCTTTGTAAAATGCATGGTACCGCCTGGGTCGGTGACAAAAAGGTCGCCGAAGCGGATCTCATGTCTACAGTGGTGGAGAGCTGATCCATCACCTTTAAGGAGGAATATCTTGGACCCGATGAAGATCAACAAGGTTATCGGTCCCAGACCCGTCAACGAGCCGGAGATTCACCCCACCGCGGTGGTGGACCCCTCGGCGCGTCTCGGGCATAACGTAAAGGTCGGTCCCCATTCGGTGATCGGCCCCGATGTTGTGATGGGGCCTGACTGCGTGGTGGGCACGTCCGTCCTGATCGAGGGCAAAACGACCATCGGCAGTAACAACCGGTTCTTCCACGGCGCAGCCATCGGTTGCGAGCCCCAGGACAAGAAATTCGGTGGTGAAACGACATTTCTCGAAATCGGTGACAACAACGATTTTCGCGAATATGTAACGGTGCATCTGGCCACCGAAGAAGGTGCCCAGACCCGCGTGGGTGACAACAACCTGGTGATGGCTTATGTGCACATCGCCCATAATTGTCATGTCCACGACAATTGTGTCATCGCCAACGCGGTCAACCTGGCCGGACACGTGGAGGTGGGGAGCAACGCCACCATCGGCGGGCTGACCCCCGTCCACCAGTTCGTGCGGATCGGGGCCTTTTCCTTCATCGGAGGAGCCAGCCGTCTGTCCCAGGATGTACCGCCGTTCGTCAAGGTGGCCGGAAGTCCCGTGGAAGTCCGGGGGATCAACAGCATCGGTCTTAAGCGGAACGGCTTCACCGATGAAGATTTGCAGATTCTCAAAAAGGCCTATCGCATCCTGTACCGGTCGGGGCTCAATGTGACCCAGGCGGTGGAACGGATCGCGGCGGACTGCAAGTTGACCAGGCATACCGAAACCCTGATGGCATTCATCCGCCGGTCGGACCGGGGGATTGTGCGTTGATGGCGCTTGACCGTGCCGGGAAAGTTGAATGACGGTGTCACCGGCTTCTTCCCGCCATGTTTTCATATCCTGCGGCGAAGCCAGCGGGGATCGATACGGAGCGGCCTTGGTGGCCGCTCTGCATTCGATTGACCCGGACATCCGGATTTCCGCGCTGGGCGGACCGGCCCTGAAACAGGCGGGTGCCGAAATTGTCGCCGATTCGTCGGAACTGGCGGTGATGGGAATTTCCGAAGTGATTTCCGCCCTGCCCACCCTGCTGAGGGTCAAGAACCGAATCAACAAGTACCTGACCGCTGAAAAGGTCGACCTGGTCGTCCCCTTGGATTTTCCCGGTTTTAACGGGAAACTCGCCTCCCACGCGCGCAAAAACGGAATCCCGGTTTTTTGGCTCATCGCACCTCAGGTTTGGGCCTGGGGAAGTTGGCGAATACCTGGTTTTCGCCGCAAGATTGATCGGCTCGGCACCATCCTGCCCTTCGAAACCGATTATTTCACCGAACGTGGTTTTGATGTATTTCCCATGGGGCACCCCCTGATGGAAGACTACGGTCGGGATTTTCCCTTCGAAGACAAGCTGGCCGCCCGCGAAGAAAGGTTGGGCAACCGGGACGCACCCCTGACCATTGCCATTCTGCCCGGAAGCCGCAAACAGGAATTGAAACATCTGCTGCCCGTTCTCAAGGTGACCAGCCAGGCTATTCTGGGGCACATGGGGGACCGTGACGTACGGTTCGTGGTCAGCGTGGCTCCGGGCATCGACCCGGTGGCCATAAGTTCGGTTTTTGATTCCGGAGTTGAAATTTCCGACCGGATTTTGCCCCGACTATTGAGCGAAGCCGATCTGGCGATTGTCTGCAGTGGCACTGCCAGCCTGGAAGCGGCCCTGGCCGGTGTTCCCCACGAGTTGGTGTACCGCACAGGAGTCTTGAACGGTTTCCTGGGGCGCCGGTTGGTTCGCACCAGCCACATCGGTCTGAGCAATATCATTCTGGGCACCCGGATGGTCCGGGAGCATCTTCAGGAAAACGCCTCACCTCTGCCCCTGGCCCGCAGCCTTTTGCGATGGGTGGCCCGCCCGGCCGAAAGGCAGGAGTTCTACGGGCATGTCAGAAGGGTCCGGCATCTTTGCGGCCAGCAGGGGGTCTGGGACCGCACCGCACAGGCGGTGTTGGACATGGTATCCGGAAACGGTTCCTGAAATGTTCCTGCAATGGTTGAAACTCACCCTCGCGTCCGGCGTCTGGTGGTTCCTGAAAAAGACGGTCGTTTTTAATGCACCCCGGGAGGAGCCTTCCTGGGGGGATCATCCGGTCATTTTTGCCTGCCTGCACCGGGACATACTTCCGGCCATCATGTTTGTCCGTCCGTGGCGCCCCACCCTTCTGGTCAGCAACAGTCCCGACGGTGAAATCCTGGTCAAAACTCTCGGTGAACGCGGTTACAGGTTCGTACGCGGAGCGACGGGCATGGGTGGCGGGCGCGCCCTCGTTCTGCTCCGCCGTGAGTTGGAAGGTGGCCACAACGTGGGGGTGGCCGTCGATGGCCCCGAGGGGCCGTTTGGCACCATCCGCGAAGGAGTTCTGCACCTGGCCCGCATGACGGGCGCCTCGGTGGTTCCCCTGGTGGCCAGGGCCAGCCATCCTTTGGTGCTGGGCACCTGGGACAGGACGGTGGTCCCGGTTCCCTTTCGCCAGGTGGAGATGGAAATTGGTCCCATCCTGCGCATTCCCGCTGATGCCCGGGAAAATGACATGGCCGAATTTGTGAGTATTCTGGCGGAATTCTACGGTGTCCAGGAGGAGCAATGATGGAGATCCTCGACCTGCGTCCCAGTACTGTTCGCCTCATGTCTTCCCTGTGGCGGAAGGGCCCTGCGGTTCGTGGGTGTTTAACCGAAAAGCCCGCTTCCCCGAACCGGTTAACCCGCTGGTTGGGGGGTATTTCCGACGGGATGATCGCGCGCCGGGTGGCGGCCCGCCATTTGGCCGAAGATGGTCCGGCCATAGTATCGGTCGGGAACCTGGCTCTCGGCGGGACCGGAAAAACTCCCGTGGTTACGGCCCTTGCCGGCAATCTGGCGGAGAGTGGTTGGAAGGGGGGCGTATTGACCCGGGGATTTGGTTCTCCCTTGTCCGGCCCCCTGACCGTTGATTCGGGAAATGTACTGGCGGGAGATGAAGCACGCCTGATGGCCGCCGCCCTGGGTGTTCGGGGTTGGCCGGTCATTCAGGCCCGGCACCGGGCCGAGGGATTGGGTTACCTGTTAAAAAACAACCCGGGAATCGAAATTGTGATTGTCGAGGACGGCCATCAAACCGCCCATCTGGGCCGGCACCTTGATGTGGTCATCCTTGATACCTGGACGGTTGACGAAAGGTCGGGAACTTCAAAAATTCTTCCCGTCACCGGAAGCGTTTTGCCTTTTGGGCCGTGGCGGGAATCTTCCACGGGCGCCCATCGGGCCGGGATCTGGCTTCTGGAAACAGAAGACGCCGTACCTACCGAAGGGATGAACGGGCAATCAGTGGCCACTTTCACCCGGCATCTGTCTCTGAGGGACCCGCGGGATGGTTCTACTGTTGATTCCCCGAATGGACAGCCCGCGGTCCTGTCGGGAATCGCCCGGCCCGAGGCCTTCGAAAAAGCCCTTCAAACGGTGATACCCACCGAACCCTCATTATCCGTCAGGTTCGGGGACCATGCCGACTATTCGCCCCGCGATGCGGCAGTGATCATGCGAGCTTTCAAAGAGGTTCACGCCGATTTTCTGGTGACCACAGCCAAGGACTGGGTCAAACTGGAACCCTTCTGGTCAGAGGGCCCCCGGGTTCTGGTGGCGGATCTGGAAATCCGTTGGGGAGGCGGCCTGCCTCTTCCCGAACTGGTGGGCGAACGGTTGGGTGCCGTGCGAGACCGTTAGTTCGATGGCGGAGGACCTGAGGCATATTTAAACTGGATATCGGTGGGCGGTTTTCAAGCCGGGATGTTTCCTGTCGGAAAGGTGGCGCGTGAATTCACAGTTTTTTGCCGATCCTGTCGTCAGTCGCTGTCTGGTCATCGGATCAGGTATTGCCGGATTACAGTTCGCCCTGCACGCGGCTTCATTGGGCACCGTCAGGGTCGTGACCAAAAAAGAAAGCCGTGAAAGCAACACCAATTATGCCCAGGGGGGCATCGCGGCCGCCGTTTCACCCCTGGATGATTTCGAAACCCATGTACAGGACACACTGATTGCGGGTGACGGCCTCTGCAACGAGGAGGTCGTCCGCCAAATGGTGGAGGCCGGCCCTGATCTGATCGACCGCCTGCTTTCCTATGGCATCCGGTTCAGTCGCCAGGGTGAGGGCGAGGATGCCGCTTTTGCCCTCGGGCGCGAGGGTGGTCATTCCCGGCGCAGGGTTCTGCACTGCCGCGACCTGACGGGACGTGAAATCGAGGGACGGCTGCTCGAAGCCTGCACGCGCCATCCCAACATTTCCTTGGACGAGGATCACATGGGCCTGGAGTTGCTCAAGGGTGATGCTCTGGGCTGGTCCGGTGAAAAGGCCGACCGTATCGTCGGGTGTCTTGTTCTCGACCGCCGGACCCTGGTTCGGCAGGCATATTTTGCGGATGCGGTGGTGTTGGCAACCGGGGGCTGCGGGAAGGTCTACAGTTATACGAGCAATCCCGATATCGCCACGGGCGACGGTCTGGCCATGGCCTACCGCGCAGGCGCCGAAGTCCGGAACCTGGAGTTCGTCCAGTTCCATCCGACCTGCCTGTATCATCCAGAAGCCAAGAGTTTCCTTATTTCCGAAGCCGTCCGCGGCGAAGGCGCCCGCCTGATCAACGGACGCGGCGAAAATTTCATGCAGCGGTACCATCAAATGGGTGATCTCGCTCCGCGCGATGTGGTGGCCCGCAGCATCGACCAGGAAATGAAATCCAGCGGGGACACTTCGGTCTTTCTGGATCTGCGCCACCTGGACCGCCAAAAAGTCCAGGACCGTTTCCCCAACCTCTTCAAGATGTGCGCCCAATTCGGTATCGACATGGCTGGCGAACCCATTCCGGTCGTGCCCGCGGCCCATTACATGTGTGGGGGAGTGGCCGTCGACCAGGATGCCCGGACCAATCTGCCTGGCCTGTACGCCATAGGGGAGGTGGCCTGCTCAGGCATCCACGGGGCCAATCGACTGGCCAGCAATTCCCTGTTGGAAGCGGTTTTTTTCGCCACCCGGGCCGCACATGCCATAGGCAATGACCAAAGAGTTGTCGGGGACCGGATACCGGTTCTGGCGCCCGGCTTCGGTGGCAGTGAAAGCAGAAACCCCAGGGCCCAGGTCATGGTCCTGGAGCATGACTGGGACCTTGTGCGACGGGTCATGTGGGATTACGTGGGGATTGTCCGCAGCAGGGATAGACTGGATATTGCCCTGGCCCGCCTGCGCTCGATCCGGCAGACGGTCGAAGATGTCTACCATTCCTCGGTCATCGACCCGGCCACCGTCGAGTTGCGGAACATCGCCTTGCTTGGAGAATTGATTGTTCTTTGCGCCCGTGCCCGGCGGGAGAGCCGCGGCCTTCATTTCACTCTGGACCATCCCCATCAATTGTCGGTGGCTGAAGATTCCATAATCTCCAGATATGGTGTTCTGGAAGGGGAGGCCAGTTGGGAAGCGCCGGGGTACGCCCTTGAGTAACGGTTGGTTCACCGAAGCCTTTGGCGCTCATTATCCTCTGTTGTACCAGCACCGGGATATTACGGAGGCAGAGCGCTGTCTCGCCCGGCTGCAGGCCCTTGCTCCCTTGGTCAATCAGCCCGATGAACTGATTCTGGACCTTGGCTGCGGCGATGGGCGGCACCTTGAACTACTATTCAGGCTTGGGTTTAGTGCCGTCGGTCTGGACCTTTCGTCCCATTTACTCGAACGTGCCCGTGTCCGCGATTCGGGCTCCGCGGGATTTCCATTGGTCCGGGGTGATATGCGCAATCTTCCCTTTGCTGAGAATTCCTTTGCCGCGGTGCTTTCCCTTTTCACGGCTTTTGGGTATTTCGGATCCCCGGCCGCCAACCAGGCGCCGGTTACGGAAGTGGCACGGACACTTAAACCCCGGGGGCGCTGGTTTCTGGATTACTTCGACGGCGACCGGGTGCGGGCGGAATTGGGCACCGGAAAGGCCAAAACCAGGGATCGCGAGCTGGGCCCCTTGAAAATCCGGGAAATTCGCCGGTTCGAGGCGGATCAATCCCTTGTTTCAAAAGATGTGATCCTAAGTCCCCTGCCCGGAAAACAGGCTGAAGCGATGGCATTGGGAGTACCCCCGCAGGGAAGGCATTACACCGAACAGGTGGCCGTGTTCACCATCCGGGAATTGGATGACATGGCTGCCGCCGAAGGGCTGGTTCGAGTCGCCGCCTGCGGTGGTTACGATGGCCAGGAACTGGGTGCGGGAACCCGGTGGATTCTTGTTTACCAAAAGACCAAGTGATGATGTTGCATGAATATGCCGTATAAAACTCTTGATCGACTTGAGGATGCTGTTACTGCTTCCGATCTGTTCCGTGATTGGCTCCGGGGCGATCTTGAGGCCGAATTTCTGCTCCCGGAACACCGGGACGCCGGGCTGGAACTGAAAGCCGCCATGGCAGCCTCCGCGGGGTCGGAGGAAAAGGACCGGGGCCCATCGCCGCTATTCAGCTCTTCCTGGGTTTCCGGCTGGTCTGAATCCCTGGCCGAGGATTTTCCCAACGATCGGGACCGGTCCCACTTTCGCACCCAGGTTGCCGCTCTTCAGACCGGTGGGGCGGATGTTGTCGTGACCGGCCAGCAACCGGGCTATCTGGGCGGCCCCCTGTATACCCTGTTCAAGGTGGCCACGGTCATCGCCCTGGCCCGGCACAGATCCGCCGCCGGGAAACCTACGGTACCGGTATTCTGGAGCGGGGATGATGATGACGACCTGGCCGAAGCCCTTCATTCGGTGGCTTGGATTCCTGGAGAAAACGCACTTCAGAAGAGCCCGGCCACGCCATTGGTTCCTGGAGGTCGGACCCGGTTTCCGGTTCTTGGCCGCATGGAAACAGGATCATGGTACAGCGAGGCGGCTTCAATCCTGGAGCGCATCGCATCGCCTCAGGTGGGGGATTCCGGGCTTTTGGCCAAGGACCTGAAGGAAATCTGGGACCTGGCCCGAACCGGGGGATGGAATTGGGCCCGATTATCCCGGCGAACCATTTTGCGGGTTTTTTCCGGATCCGGCTTGATTGTGGTTTCTGGAGATGACCCCGGCCTGCACGAGGCGGCGGCCCCGCTTTACGGGAGAATTTTGGGCAATCCTGAAAAATTGGCCCAACTGGTGGAACAACGGGGTCGGCAATTGACAGCCCATCGCTGGCACGCGCAAATCAGCGCCCGCTCCCTCGCCAGGCCTTTGTTTTTGGTGGAACAGGATCACAGGATTCCTTTCGAGGCGGGCACGTCATCTCCGGATTCTTCAAATTTGAGACCGGGGGTCATGCTGCGAAGTCCCTTTCAGGATTGGCTGCTGAGACCATCGGCGGTGGTGGTGGGACCCGGTGAGTTGGCCTACTTGAGACAACTCGATCCGCTGTATGAGGAATTGGAAATTGCCAGACCACCGCTGGTGCCCCGCCTGTTCGCCTGGGTTTTGCCGGAAGGTTTTGATTCGACTTTGCTGGGCAAATTCAGAAATCATCCTGCTGCCGAATCTAATCTGGTCTCCGCCCTTGCTGACGAGGCGGAAGATAAAGTCCGCCTGGTGCTGGAAGAAATACTCGAGGGCCGACTGGGTCTGGACAAAGCGAGGGCGCGGTCTCTTTCCGCGGGAAGGGCCCGGCGCTGGAGCAAGGGTGTGACCGCCATGCTGCGCGGTGAGATAAAACAGTCCCGCCTGGATTCCATCCCCGGTGGTCCTGCCTGGGTTTTTCCTGAGGGCGATCGTCAGGAGAGACGCCTGGCCTACCTGTGTGCGGCAGCCCTGTGGGGTGATGAACTTGTCTCCGCCAGCCTGGAAGCCGCCTCTGCGCACCTTGAAGAAGGCCAACAGAACAACTGGCGGGAATTCTCGATCCAGGTTCCCGACCCCGGTGAATGAGAGGAATTTTAGAACCATGATCAACCTTGATGTGCATGCTTGTGATCTGTTGGTAATTTCCCCACATACCGACGATGCTGAAATCGGTTTGGGTGGAACCATGCGGCTGCTTTCCGCAAAGGGGCGCCGTGTTTGGGCCGTGGATCTGACACGGGGTGAACTGGGAACCAATGCCACCTGCGCCGAACGGTGGGAAGAGGCGGTGAAGGCTTCTTCGGTGTTGGGGCTGACCGGCCGCGCCCAGTTGGGATTGCCCGATGGATTCATTGACAGCACCGACCGGGAACAGGTGGGCCAGGTGGCCACCGTCATTCGCAGGTTGAAACCGCGTTGGATCGTGACCGCGCCGGACCCCGTGCGGCACCCGGACCATCAGGAGACCCCGAAGCTCGTAGCCCGGGCCGCCTTCCTTTCCCGTCTGGCAGCCTGGAAAACCGGTGCTCCCGACGGGCAGGTCTGGACCGGTGGTGAACCCTGGCCCGATCCCGTGGAACGATGGGAAACCGAAGCCCTCTTTTCCGTATGCCCGGATGACGGAACGCCCCGAATCATTTTCGACATCAGTTCGACCTGGCAGGCCAAACAGGATTCCCTCGCGTGTTACGCCAGCCAGTTCGCCAGGAAGGAGGGGAGGCGTCCCACCTGGATCAACGACGGCGCTTTCATGGAAAAAATCGAACGTCGGGCGCGTACCTGGGGACGGCGTGGAGGAATGGAGTTCGGCGAGGGACTTTGTTCGTTGGCCACCCCGGTTATGACCGATATTCCCACAGAAAGGTGGGTCCGATGAAGATGCCGGCCGTGGGCATTACCTGCTACGCGAGCCAGGGCGGCAGCGGCGTCGTCGCCACTGAACTGGGACTGCACCTCTCCCGCAGGGGATGTGAGGTCCATTTCATCTCGAGCGAATTGCCCTTCAGGCTGCGAAAATATCATGAGAACATCTTCTACCACCCGGTGGAAATGCCTCACTATCCGGTTTTTCAGCATTCCCCCTACACCCTGAGCCTGGCCACGACCATGAGCGAGGTGGCCGAACGGTGCTCTTTGGACATCCTGCATGTCCATTACGCCATTCCCCACGCCGCCAGCGCCTATCTGGCCCAGAAAATGGTCGGCCGGGACAGCTTGAAAGTGGTGACCACCCTCCATGGCACGGACATCACCCTGGTGGGGCAGGAGCCTTCGTTTTTCCCCATGACCCGCTTCCTGATCGAACAGAGCAATGCGGTGACCGCCGTCTCGGATTTTCTGAAAAAGGAAACCATAGATGTGTTCGGAACAGGTCATGACATTGAAGTCATTCCCAATTTCGTGGACGCGCGGATATTCCAGCCAAGTGACGCCACAAAATTGCGGGACCGCTTTGCGCCCCAGGGAGAGAAGCTTTTGGTCCATGCTTCCAACTTCCGTAAAGTCAAGAATGTAGGGGCGGTAGTTGATGTCTTTAAAGAAGTTTCCCGGGCACTTCCCTGCCGCCTTCTTCTGATCGGTGACGGGCCCGAAATGGGGGGTGTCCGTGATTCGGTCACCGCCGCGGGACTCACCGATAAGGTGGATTTTCTGGGGCAGGTGGACAGCCTGGAGGATGTGCTTCCGGTGGCGGATCTGCTTCTTTTGCCCTCGCTGCACGAGTCTTTCGGCCTGGTGGCCCTGGAGGCCATGGCCTGCGGGGTCGTGCCAATGGCCACCAGCAGGGGGGGCGCCGGGGAATTCATTCAGGATGGAATCAACGGCTTCCTGCGGGACCCCGAAGATGTCCCTGGAATGGTGGCCGCCGCGGTGAAAATCCTGTCCGATGACCAGTTACGGGAGGAAATGGCCGAAGAGGCGCGGAGGGATGCCGCGGGCGATTTTGGGATATCCTGCGTGGTAAAACAGTACCTGGACCTGTACGATCGGTTACTGGCGGAGATCTGACGGTTGAATCTTCCACTGACTGGTGGTTGACAGAAGGTCCGATGCCCTTAAAATAGGGGTGATCAATCAACAGCCGTGGCATGTTTCGAGGAGAAAGCCATGCAGGAAACGATGGATCTGATGTTATCCATCAGAAATCTGGCCGAAAGACGTGGCGTCTTCAGGCCGGAGGCCTATTTTTTCGTCCTGGAAGCCCTGGAGAACGCCATGGCATCCATGGATGAGCGCGGCCATATCACCGGTGAAGATCTGCTGGAATGGATCAGGGACCTGGGACAGGAACGATTCGGCATCATGGCCGGCGACGTTTTTAATGCCTGGGGCGTCAATGCGACCATTGATTTCGGCCGTATCGTTTTCCACCTGGTGGGAGCGGGACTGCTGCGCAAACGCGACGAGGATTCCCTGAGCGACTTCATCGATAAATTCGACTTTCAGGACGCATTCGCCCTGAAGGTCTTCGAAGGTCGGGGCTGACCGCCTCTTCCTGATAAGCAGCCGGTTGAATCCGGCGGGAACTTTCAGATCTACCACCTGTTTATTCCCGCTGACGAAGGTCAACTTGCTGAACAACTGATCTGGTCCCGTTCGGGGCCTGGTGGCGGACCAAGGATGGACCGCCCGGATCCGGCCGTAAGGAACAGGGCCGAATCCCCTCAATAACTGAATATCCGAGGAGAGGCAATGTCCGCCACGTTTATTACGGCGATATTACCGGGCTCTTTTTTGGCGGCCCTGGGACCAGGCGAGCTCGTCGACATGGTGACCGGTTCCACGTTTTTCGGGAAATTTATTCTCCTGGTCCTGTTATTTCTTTCGGTCATGTCCTGGGCGGTATTCGTCGAGAAGGCGCGTGCCCTGGCCCGGATCCGCGCCGGACACCAGGAATTCTGGATCAAGTGCGAAAACTGGCTGGACAGTGGATCCTCCACGGGCCCCGAACGGGCCGAGATGGTCTCCTGGTGCCGGGACAATACTGAATTTCCGCTGAGCAATCTCATCCTTGAGACCGAGACCATGACCCAGTGGCCTGCCATTCGGCGCGCTTCCGAACGGGTGTCCTACCTGGAAACCGAAAACCTGGAGAGGTACCTCATCCTGCTTTCCACGGCCGTGACCATCTCTCCCTTTCTGGGACTGCTGGGAACGGTGTGGGGCATCATGAGTTCGTTTTGGGGCATGGCCTCCATGCAGAGCGCCAATCTGACAGTGGTGGCTCCCGGAATCGCTGAGGCGCTGATCACGACTATCGCCGGTTTGGCCACCGCCATTCCCGCTGTCATTTTCTACAACATGATCGTCCGGAAGATTGATCTGGTGGGGAACGAACTCGACCGGCTGCGCACCGTACTGGAAGAAGCGGTGGGGGGCGAAGCGGCACCCGTGGGGAGAGACCAGAGCCTCCGACCCGAGGTGCATGACCGGGAGACCATCTGATGGCCGCCCGAAAGAGGTCCTACAGCGCCATGGCCGACATCAATATCACTTCCCTGGTGGATGTGACGTTGACCCTGTTGATCATCTTCATGCTGACGGCACCCTACATTCAGGGCGGGGTGGAGGTGAACCTTCCCGAAGCGGCCACGCGCAACGTGGTGGTCAAGGAAGGTCCGGTGATCACCATCACCAATAACCGGCAGGTGTTTTTCCAGGAGCAGGCGGTGGAAATATCCGATCTGGGCATGATGCTGGCGCCGTTTGAAGAAGATAAGGAAGAAGTCCCCGTCTACCTTCGCAGCGATGAAGAGGTTCCCTACGGATTTGTCCTGAAGGTCATGGCCGCCATAGAAGTTGAAGGATTCCTCAACCTCAGCCTGGTCACGGACCAACCGGTGATCGAGCAATGATCCTGAGCCGCGGACTACCTGTTTCCTTTTTGATCCACGCCATGGCTCTGGTGGTCGTGGTGATGTTCGGCAATCATGTGGCCCGCAATCCCATTCAACCATCGAGGTCCATCAAGGTGAAGATGGTTCGGATGCCCGAGCCTCAGGTGCAGCCGAACGAGGCTCCGATCGAAACTGTCGTTCAACCCGAACCCCAGAAGGAAATCAAACCGGAACTGCCTCCCAAGGAATTGCCCAAACCCAAGCTCGAAACTCCACCCAAGGTTGAGAAGAAACCGCAGGAGAAGATCGAGGTACCCGATCCCGTGGTTGAGCCGGTAAAGAAAACCGAGGAACCGGTCAAACAAGTGATCACAACCATGACCAGCGGGGCCCAGGTCTCGGACGCGGACACCAACTTTCCCTTCGACTGGTATGTGTCACGCGTTGATGGTTTGATCTGGGGAAAATTCAAACCTCGTCAAATCGGGTTCGGCAAGCGAGCCATGATTTCGTGCACGGTTCATTTTGTTGTCGGCAGGAACGGGTCCGTATCCCGGGTGACCCTGGTCCGTAACAGCGGCGTGGGGGTTTTCGACAGGGAGGCGCTTCGAGCGGTCCAGACCACGAAATTGCCTCCGCTACCACCTCAATTCACCGGTCCTTCCGTTGGATTCACGTACATCTTCATTCTGGAGCCTGGAACCTGATGAGATCTTTTGGAATTTTGCTTGCGGTGTTTTTCCTGTCCTGTGCAATTTTGCCTGACATGGCCTTGGCCCAGGGGCGTCACACCGAAGTGGTCATCGAACATACGGGCACCGCTTTCATCAAGACGGATATCCTGATCCGGGATTTGGACGTGCTCTCGGGCGGCGTTGAATCTGCTGACGCGGCTAACCTGATGAACCGGATCGTTGCCAACGATCTGCGGCTGAGTGGCCTTTTCCTGGTGGGTTTTTCGGAAGAGAACCCCGACAGCCTGGAGTATGAATTCACGATCGAAGGCACCGTCGAAGGGCCCCTGCGGGACGCGGCCCAGACCGGAGAGAACGCGCCGGTCACCATCTCGCTGAATCTTCTTTCCTATCCCCAGCGACAGTTGCTGATGAACAAGCGCTACCGGCCTTTGCCCTCCCAGATGCGCGCCACCGCCCATCACTTTGCCAACGAGGTCATCCACTGGCTCAGTGGGGAACCGGGCATATGTCTGAGCCGGGTTGTTTTTTCGCGGGGCTCAGGCGGCCGGCGTGATCTCTACGTGGTGGATTATGATGGCGAGGGCCTCCTGCGCCTGACCGCCAACCGCGAATTGAACTTGTGTCCCGACTGGTCCCCGGACGGGAGTGAAATCGCCTTTACCAGCTACCGTGAAGGTCAGCAGGGCCTTTTCAGCCTCAACACCACCAACGGCAAGGTGCGGCGCATCATCGCCATGGAGGGCCTGAATTACGGGGCCGACTGGCATCCCGGGGGCAAGGAACTGCTTTTGGCCCTCTCACATACCGGGAACCCGGAAATCTACCGGATCACTCCCGAAGGCAAGATCATCAAGCGCCTGACCGTGTCCAAGGCCATTGAAATCAGCCCGAGCTGGTCTCCTGGAGGTCGGGATCTGGTTTTTACCAGTGACAGAACGGGTACGCCTCAGTTATATATCATCGACAGCGACGGTGCCGGCAGACGCCGGTTGACCTTTGAAGGTCGTTACAACGATTCGGCGATCTGGTCGCCCAGTGGGGACCAGATCGTCTACGCCACCCGATCGGGCAATTACACCCAGATCGTGGTCATGAAGTCCACCGGCGAAGACCGCAGGGTCTTGACTGACCGCCGGTGGAAAAACAGTGAGGACCCGAGTTGGGCGGCCGACGGAAGGCACATCGTGTTCGCCTCGGATCGCAGCGGAGTCTTCAAGCTTTACGTGTACGATGTCGTGGAAGACACTTTTCGCCAGTTGACGTTCGGGAACGATCCGGACATCACCCCCGCCTGGTCCCGGTAGTGGCAGGCAGCATTTCATCATTACAAGGAGTGTAGAGGCATGAACAGAGGATGGATTTCCCGCAATTTGCTGTTGATCGCAGGGTTGGTGCTTATGGTGGCCATGGTTTCCCTGGCCGGCTGCGGCAGCAAGTCGGATGTCGAAACCGATCCCGCCGCCGGCAGCGGCGTGGGTGACGAAACTGAAACTCTGCCCACCGAGACCGTGCCCGAAGTGGTGGAGCCTGAAGTCGAAACAGGACCCGACTACCTGAATCTCGATCCCGCCGACTACGGTGTGGAAGATGTGTACTTCGCCTTCGATCAGTACGATCTGGATGACGAGAGCATGGGCCTCCTTTCGCACAATGCCAGGATCATCAAGGAAGCCGGGGTTACGATCCTGATTTCCGGTCATGGCGACGAGCGCGGTACAATCGAGTACAACCTCGCGCTGGGTGAAAAACGGGCCCGCGCCGTCAGAGACTACCTGGTCAGCCTGGGTGTCACGGTCGGCCAGTTGAAAATCACCAGCTATGGCGAAAGCAAACCCTTTGCCATGGGCAGCAACGAAGATGCCTGGGCCAAAAACCGGCGCGCGCATTTCGAGCGCCCGTAGGGACGGCACATTATGTGGTTTTCCATTCCCCTTAACCGGCGGGTCATCCGGCCTGTCGGTCTGCTGGTGATCACGGCGGCTGTTGCCGTGGTCTTTTCCGGTTGTGCTCCCCAGTTGGACAGGATCGAAGTTTCCGTCCAGGAGAACCGGGACGAAATCTCGCAGATCCAGACTGAAAACAAGAGGCTGCTCCAGGAAGTCAAAGCCATGGGCCAATTGCTGAGGATGGACCGGGATGCCGGTGACGAATCCTCGGCCATGCGTCTGACCAGGCTTTCGCAGCTGTCCACCCAGATGGATCAGTTGATCAGGCTGCTGGAGGACAATGCGCAATACCAGCGTGACCTGTCCGCCCGCGTCGACCTTCTGGCGACCCGTCAGGGCATCCCGACCCTGGGAGAATACAAGCCTCCCAGCGCCAGCAGCGCGGGGACCGAAACACTGCCCGAAGAAGGCCGGTCCATCTTCGAGATGGCCGAACTGGACCGCAACCGGGGCAACATCGATCTGGCTATTTCAGGGTTCCAGGACTTTCTGTCCAAGTACGAAAATTCCGAATTGTCGGATGACGCGCTCTACTGGCTGGGCGATCTTTATTACGGCCAGGGTGATGATTCGGTCGCTTTGGGTTATTTTGAAGATATGCTGGATCGATTCCCCGCCAGCGAGCGGGCCTCCGCGGCCCTTTACAAGTCGCGGTCCTGCCTGGTGAACCTCGGGCGTGACAGTGATGCCGCGGCCATGGGCGCCGCCTTGGTGGAGAGATACCCCGATTCCCAGGAAGCAGCCCTTTTCCAGGCTGAATCCGCGGGAGAATAAAGGAGAAGCTGAGGTGCCCACGTTTCCCGTCCTGAAAATGGCTCGTGGCTTGTCCCAGGTGTTTCGTCCGGTCGAGGTGACCAATATCGACGATGATCACCACGCGTTCATCGTCCGCTATAGCGGCGACTACATCGTCCATTCCCACGACAAGGATGAATTCGTCTACATCCTGGAAGGATCCCTTGTCGTGGAGATGGAAGGCAAGGAAGTTGAAGTGCGCCAGGGGGAGGCGTTCCTTGTCCCGGCCGGCACCCTGCACCGGCCCCGGTGCAGGAACATGGCGCTCGGCCTGGTGGTCGAAACCCGTGGGCTGCAAAAACAGATGGATCCCCAGATCTGACACCTGGTACCGGATCTAGATCGAGGACGAGTCCTCGCTGAGCATCTTTTCAATCCACAGCGCGTCGCCACGGCTGCCGATGTAAAGCGGCACCCTCATGTGAAGGTTGTCCGGGACCACATCCAAAATGGAGCCGTGGCCGTCGCTGGCGTATCCCCCCGCATTTTCCACGATCATGGCCAGCGGCGCAGCCTCGCACATCAGGCGAAGCTTTCCGTTGGGGTGCTCGGTGGTGGGCGGATACAGGTAAATTCCCCCATAAAGCAGGTTGCGGTGGAAGTCGGCCACCAGGGAACCGATGTACCGTGAAGACATGCCCGCCCCGTCGGTGGGGGCGTCCGCGCGGGTGGACTTCTTGCAGTCACGGCCGTATTTGAGCTGGCGCACGACCTCCCGCACCGGGGGACTCCACCGCGGTTCGTAGGCTTCGTTGACCGAATAGATCTTCCCTAGAAACGGGGTCATGATGTGTTCGTGACTGAGAAGGAATTCGCCAATGCCGGGGTCCAGGGTAAAACCGTGGACGCCGTTGCCTGCGGTATAGACGAACATGGTGCTGGATCCGTAAATGATGTACCCGGCGGCGACCAGTTCCGACCCCGGCTGCAGCAGGTCGTCCTGATTGACGTGGGCCAGTTGCGATTTCCTTTTCCAGATCCCGAAGATGGTTCCCACCGAAACGTTGGCGTCGATGTTGGAGCTGCCGTCGAGCGGATCGAAAACCACGATGTACTTGCCGGTGCCCTGGCTGGTGTCGGCGAACACGGGGTCGGCCAGTTCCTCGCTGCCCATGATGCAAACCTGGCCCCGCCGTCCGAGGCATTTCAGGAAAACGTTGTTGGCGAAGTCATCCAGTTTCTGGACCACTTCTCCCTGGACATTCTCATGGTCGGTGGCGCCCAGGATGTCTTCGACCAGACCGGCCTTGGTGACATCGCGGCTGACGACTTTGGCCGCGAACGAGATGTCGTTCAACAGGCTGGTGAAGTCGCCGCTGGCGCTCGGATGAAGGCGCTGCAGATCCAGAACGTGGGACTCGATGGTTTGCAGATTCTTGGGAGCCTTGGACATTTGGGGCCGCCTCGGCACCCCCGCAAGGGGGGCGGTCAGGGTCTTGGAAATCGGGTTCAGTCAACATAGTAACAGTATGTGCGATCCCCACAACGATTCTCTTGCTTTGGCCCATCTTGTTTGCCATCGTGGCCGCATAACAGCATTCGTCACGGTCCGTTTGAGACCTGTCCTGTGTGGAAGGAAATACCATGTCCGAAGCCATGTTCGACGTTCCGTTCCCCGAGAACGAACCCATCCTGGGATACCTCGACGGATCCCCCGAAAAGAAGGAAATGAAGGCTGTCCTGAAGAAGATGGCCTCCGAGAAAATCGATATTCCCATGGTCATCGGCGGCAAGGAAGTGCGCACGGGCAACCTGGCCGACTGCGTGATGCCCCACAAGCACAGCCACAAGCTGGGCCAATATCACAAGGGCGGGGAAAAAGAAGTCAAGCTGGCCATCAAGGCCGCCCAGAAAGCCAAAAAGGGTTGGGCTGCCACTCCATTCCAGCACCGCGCGGCGATCCTTCTTAAAGCGGCTGAACTGTTGGCCGGCCGGTACCGTCAGGTGCTCAACGCTTCGACCATGCTGGGCCAGAGCAAAAACGCCCTGCAGGCGGAAATCGACAGTGCCTGCGAACTGATCGATTTCTGGCGTTTCAATCCCACCTACGGCGCCCAGATTTTGAGCGAGCAGCCCGACAGCGCTCCGGGCATGTGGAACATGCTGGAGCAGCGCCCGCTCGACGGGTTTGTGTTTGCCGTCAGCCCCTTCAACTTCACCAGCATCGCCGGCAACCTGACCACGGCGCCCGCGTTGATGGGCAACACCGTGGTCTGGAAGCCCGCATCCAGTTCGGTGTTTTCCGGCCATTACATCATGGAAATCCTGAAGGAAGCCGGCATGCCCGACGGAGTGATCAACTTCGTCCCCGGCAGCGGCGGGCAGATCGGCAACCCGGTCATGGCCAGCCCCGAACTGGCCGGCATCCACTTCACCGGCAGCACCGCTGTCTTCCAGGGCATGTGGAAACAGATCGGTACCAACATCCACAACTACGGCTGCTACCCGCGGATCGTGGGGGAGACCGGCGGCAAGGACTTCGTCTTCGCGCATCCCAGCGCCGACGTGGACGCCCTGGTGACCGCCCTGGTGCGGGGCGCCTTCGAATACCAGGGACAGAAGTGCAGCGCCGCCAGCCGTGCCTACATCCCGGACAACCTCTGGAAAGAGGTGCGCAAGAAGCTGGTGGACATGATCGCCACCATCAAGATGGGCGACGTGACCGATTTCCGGACCTTCATGGGCGCGGTGATCGACCAGCACGCCTATGACAACATCAGCGGTTACATCACCCGGGCACGCAGCAAGGCGGCCAAGGGCAGGGCCAGAATTATTGCCGGCGGTAAGTGCGACGATTCGGTGGGTTACTTCATCGAGCCTACGGTGATCCTGGCGGAAGATCCCATGTACGAATCGATGGTCGAGGAGATCTTCGGCCCTGTACTGTCGATCCACGTCTACAAGGAAAAGGATCTTCTGAAGACCCTGCGGATTTGCGACAAGTCATCGGCTTACGCCCTGACCGGTGCCATTTTCGCCCAGGACCGGATGGCCCTGATAATGATGAAGGACGAGCTCGAGGGCACCGCGGGTAATTTCTACCTGAACGACAAGCCCACCGGCGCGGTCGTGGGGCAGCAGCCCTTCGGCGGCAGTCGGGCTTCGGGTACCAACGACAAGGCAGGGAGTTACCTGAACCTGATCCGGTGGACGAGTCCACGGACGGTGAAGGAGACATTTGACCCGCCGCGGGATTATCCGTACCCATATATGTCCAACCGATAAGGATGTTAGGGGTTTATTCTCCTGGCCTGTCGGATGGGTGAGCAAGGGAGGGGCGGCTGGAGAGCCGTCCCTCAATTTTTTTGGTATCTGAGGGGAAGGGTGGGTGGATTTGTTTTTCGGGGCGGCCACGGGGGCATCCATGCCCCCGAGGCCTCGGATTCCGGGACCTCCGCCATCCATGGCTCCGGACCCTCCATACGCCCGAAAAACAAACCCACCCACCCTTCCCCGCACCACCGAAAATAATGAGGGAGGGCTCTCCCGCCTCGCTTCGCTCGCTGAACTTGGGACTTGGATTTTACCGGGGTGGGCGGAGAGTTTGGGGGTTGGTGGGTTTTTTGGGGCGTATGGAGGGGCCGGAGCCAGGAGGGCGGAGGCACCGGAGTCGAGTCCGCCGTAGCCATGGATGGCGTAGGTGGACGTCCCCAAAAAAGGCATCAACCTCCACACTCTCATCTGCCACCGTGGGAAAACTTGGTGCCGGAGGTGGGACTTGAACCCACACGTTCCAAAGGAACACTGGATTTTGAGTCCAGCGCGTCTACCAATTCCACCACTCCGGCACCGGGAGGGGGGATCCGTCAAATCCCGATGAATAGGGGAGTTGAGGTTGATCCGGAGGGGATGTTAGCCATGCGGACGGGGAATGTCAAGGTGGGGAAAAGTTTGACATGATGGTCCCGAATGCTATATTTCCGGCTCTACCGAATCGGGTGGGGCCATAGCTCAGCTGGGAGAGCGCGTGACTGGCAGTCACGAGGTCAGGGGTTCGATCCCCCTTGGCTCCACCAACTTAATACTTTGAAGACAACTATGTTAGCCGCCAGAACCTGGCGGTTCTTTTTATGCATAAATTGGTTCTGAGGTAAAACAGGGGAAAATAAATAAAGTAAGTTTTGGGGTGAGAGCCTTGCCGGGAGTGTATTTCTAACTGTGTAAGCAGCCATGGTGTAATGTCTCCAATCAGGAGGGTCCCATGGCCAAGAAGATACCAGACAAGCTCGACGAATTTCTCGACTCACTGACCGAGAATGCCACCGCAGAAGAAATCCTGAAAAGACGGCAGCATCCTGAAGGAAATCCAGAAACGCTTCATCGAACGCGCCCTGGAAGCCGAAATGACCGATCATTTGGGCTATCCCAAGGACTCGCCAGACAGGAAAAACACCGGCAATAGCCGCAACGACAAGCCCCGCGACCGCGACAGCTCTTTCGATCCTCAGCTCATTCGCAAACGCCAGGTCCGGCTGGTGGGCTTTGACGAGAAGGTGATTTACACGACCAACGCCATCGAATCGTTGAATGCCAGTTGCGGAAGGTGACCCGGAAGCGGGGCGCGTTCCCCACCGACGACTCGGTCAGGAAGGTGCTCTACCTGGCCATTAGCGGGGCGTCCAAGAAATGGAAACGCCCGATAAATGACTGGGTCGCTGCTTTGAACTTCTTCTCGATCGTATTCGAGGGAAGGGTGCCAGTCTAGATCATAATAGGCTGTCAACACAGTTTAGTTGACACAGCTGGTATTGATGAATATTCCTTCCCTTGCCTCTGCATCCCTTCCAGAACTTATGACTCTGGCCCTGCCCTTGGGAGTCACTCCTGGGCGCATCGTCATTGGGATGTCAACGTGGCCGAAATGCATGGAAGTCGCAGCCATTCCCGGTTAGTCTGGCAATGGAATTCCAACTCTCGATCCCAGCCTGAAGGGGTGGAAATGTCGACCGTGAATTCGTTGCCCATCATTTCCCATTGGGATCTGCTCCTTGCCATTGCCGGTCTCAATCCCTCCAAGGTGCCGTGCCGAGCCGGACTGCTTTGGATTCTGAT
>Ga0164313_10000290_pt1 | contig 38331 bp, 36 predicted proteins | sample GuaBasSedimGuay4_FD_113735 | JGI IMG/M metagenome (GOLD analysis project Ga0164313, IMG submission 113735) | Subseafloor sediment microbial communities from Guaymas Basin, Gulf of California, Mexico - Guay4, Core 4569-4, 0-3 cm | ecosystem: Environmental > Aquatic > Marine > Hydrothermal vents...
ACAGCTCCCGGATACGGCGGTCGACCTGCGCACCGAGCGTCCGTGCGGCGGATGCCGCCTGCGCGCCCACCTGAGCGGCGAGCGCGTGTCGTCCCGCACCGTGACCGTCGTCGGACCGCGCGAGCAGGTGCGGGTGCTCTCCGTGTGGCGCGTCCCCGAGCGCCGACAGGCCATCGCGGTGCTCTCCTACGTCGGCGTGCTGATGGAGGGCGGCTACGACAAACACGAACCCGTGCTGCTGGGCTATCACCCTCCTCGGCGCCACTGAGCGCCGCTGGGCCCGATGAGGGCGGTTCGAGGCAAGCGCGAATACCCGACTGCCCGCGTCTTCTTCAGCCTCGGTCTTGTCCGCGAAGGACGAACTCCCCAAGTCGAGACTAGTTATTTTCGAGCCAAGCGTTGGCATACTCGGTGAGCTCGTCTGCTAGCGCCGAGCAGAGCAACTCGTCCAGGTTGCCGTCAGATCCGAGTGCCTCTTCCCAATCCACCGGGACCGAATCCTTGGACCCGTTGAGAGTGAACTCGATCTGCACGCTCCGGCCACGGCGTTCCGCCTGACTGAAGCGGAACGGCGCTTCGAAGATATCGACGGCCAGGTCCTGAAAGTGCTCGACGAGTTGCGGCAAGTACTTGGCATCTTCTCGTGAGGGGTCGGACTTCGAGGGTGGCTTCGTTTCCGAGGCCACAGCGCTGATGTCGAGAGTCCCGTCCTGCACTCGCTCCGCGCCGATGATGATGTGGAGGTCGACGTTCTTGCTGCCGACAAGCTTGCTGGCCGCCTTCTTCGCGGATTGCAGCTGTTCGTGGGTGAACGTGGCCACCCGGGTCGCCTCCCCCAAGTGCGCGACGAGCACGCCGGCAATCAAGTTGCCCTTCGCATCGCGTACGGCGTCTGTGTCTTCGGGTGGCGTGGTGACGCTCTTCTTCAAGCGCCGACCAACCAGGATCGACACCGGTGGAAAGTCCGTCCCCCGGATCGCGTGCCAGCAGACCTTGTCGAACTGTCCAATCGGGAAGGCCGCCTTCTCGCGTTTCACCAGACGCATCAGCTTCGATGCTTCCTCGAAGTCGAGCTTGGGGGTGAGAGTGGCCGAGTGTGAGCGCCCATTGGCCTTGACGGCGTAGGGGCTGAGAGCCTGGAGGACCTCCTGCGAACTCGCCTCCGCGTCGAGCGAAGTCGGGTCGCTGATCCAGTGGTAGCGAAAGTTCCCGAATTCGAGTGATTCAGCGTGATTGCTCAGCGCCTCTTCCACCGTCCACTCGTAACGCGAAGCCAATCCCAGCGCGACGCAAAGGCTAGACTTGTGGAGGTCGGCGAGCTCGTTTACGAACTTCTCGTGGTACTTGTCCATGGTGCCCTTCTTGGCCTGCGCACGCGCTGTGCGGCTCGTGGTACGCCCGCGAACCGTAGACCTCCCCGGTCTAGAAGTACTGCTATCCGGAGACATCATTCGGGAAGGCTCGGGCCCGCCACGCCGTACAACCGGCATAGCCTCCGACGAGAACAGGCCAGTCATGGCTTCTACTTGAGCTTCGGATGCGCTTTTCGCTCGGAGGGTTGCCCGTGTACGCGATGAAGTACGCCCCGCTCGCGGTCGCCTTCGTGGCGGCGCTCTCGGGCTGCGGGTCGTGCTCCGATGTGCCGCCCGCTCGTCCGCCCGGACGGTCGCCGGGCACCCGTGTCCCGGTGGTCGCGTCCGCATGCAACCCCGGCGGGGCGCAGATTCTGGGCAACTGGGCGCGACCCGAGGTCCACTTCGTGGACGAGCAGGGAGACGCGACGACCGCACCGGACTGGAGGGCCGAGCTATGGCTGCCCGATGGCAGTCACGAGGATCGCTGCAGGTTCTCGTGCGCCTCGGACATCCTGTCGGCCGTTGTCCTCGCCGAGGGCCCCGCGACCTTCGTCCGACTGACCCGCCCGACCGACGGCGCGCGTCCATTGCGCATGAGCGGTGCCGCGCTCTCCGTCTCAGGGGCTCCCCCGCTCTCGCAGACCGAAATGCATGCCGACCGCTTCGTTCCGTACGAGCGCAACGAATACTACCAATCCTATCTATTCGCCTTCCCGCCGACGAACCCGCCGACGTGGGAATACCTCGAGGCGACCATCGGGATCGAGGGCTCGCAGAACCAACTTCGCGTGCGGTTCGTACGAGGTGAGAATGACGGGATGATGGGGGGGGCGCCCCAAAACCGTGACTGACTCGCGCTGATAGCTCCTGGTCGCCCGGCGCCACCGCGTATCAAGCGTCATCGTGATCTCCCGGATCTCCCTCCGACCCCGTCCGGATCTCTCTGCATCGCGCGCTAGTGTGGGATGCGGAGTCACGGGAGGGAGTATCGCGACGGACCGCGGTTTCCTCGCAAGGAAGGAAGGCGATGGAAATGCACCGCATTTTCGAGGTTTCCTGACGCCGCGAGGGAGCCGCGGAACGAGCGAGAAACCTTCCGTGGCTTTGGATCCCGCACTAGCTCAGCTTCTGGCGCCACTGCTCTCCGTCGGGGAACTCCGTGTTGCGCGCGAGGGCCTGGCGGAAGCCTTCGGGCTCGTGGGTCAGGGCACACTGGAGGTGAAGGGCGCCGTCGAAGTAAACGGCTTCGAGGCGCCATGTCGCTTTGCGGATGATGCCGTTGCAGGCCTGACAGCGACCGATGGCGCCTCGGTCGAGGACTCGCGCCTCGCTGAGATCGTCCTCCCCGAGACGGTGGAACTCGATGGCGCTCTGGACGTCCTCGGCCTTGGCGCAGAGCAGGTGGAAGCGGAGCTCACCGACATTGGGCGTTTCTTCGAAAACGAGGCGGATACCGAGGCCAGCGATGGGGGCGTCGCAGACGGTGCACTCGCCACCACGGCAGCGCCGGGCGCACCTCTGTGCCGGCGCGGGATCGACGGGTTCGTAGCGCGGGACGGAACCGAAGACGGCGTCGGCGGCAGTGAGCAGGCGTTCGAAGGTCTCCTCGGGGACGGTGCTCCAGGCGCCGGACACGTGCAGTCCCTCGTCGACCCGGGTGAGTGACGCCCACGGGCCGGTGGATGCCCGGCCCGGCACGATGAGGGCGCGCAGAGACAACGCTTCGAGGCGTCCATCCCGAGGGCGAACGCGGAGCTCGAAATCGCCCGACAATGGGCCGCGCCGGTGGGGATCGGGATCATCGACGAAGCACTCGCGGGGAGGGGCGCCCTTGGAGCGATCGGGGCGCATGGCGGTGAAACGGTCGGCCGCCTCGTGGCGGCCCTCGGCACGCATGGCGACTTCGACGGCGTCGTATGTGTCGTCGTCCGTCGGGCCGGCGGGACGGCCTTCGACGTCGAAGACGCACACCAAGTCAGCGTCTTGCGTGCTCACTTCCCATTCTGCCTCGCTGAGGCCGACCGCGGTGAGATCGGGGAGTCGCGCGCGGCGCGCTGATTCACGTTCGGAGGAATCGTCCGGCATGGTGGCGATGGTAGTCAGATCGACCTCGGTCTTGTCTGCGAAGGACGAACTGTCTATATCAGGACCCACTGCTCCTCCTTCCGCGACGTCGGGGGCATCCCGCAATCAAGAGGTGTCTGGTGACCGAGTTTGTTCCCACCCTTCGGCAGGCTGCCGGCCAGGTCCTCGTCGCCGGTTTTCCGGGGTCCGAGGCCCCTCCGGCCCTCATTGCCTCCATCGCGGCCGGCGAGCTCGGGGGGGTCATCCTCTTCAAGCGCAACCTCACCACGGTGGATGCGGTTCCGGCCACCCTTCGTCCTTTGATCGAGGCAGCTCCCGCGTGGGCGCCCCTCTTGACGGCGGTGGACCAGGAGGGCGGGCGGGTGGCCCGGCTCCGGGCGCCGGTCCTGTCTTTGCCCCCGATGCGTCGCCTCGGGGACCTCGACGACACCTCACTCACCGAGCGGGCGGGGCGGGTCCTCGGCGAAAACCTCAAGGCCCTGGGGTTCAACTGCGACTTCGCCCCGGTCCTCGACGTCGATACGAACCCCCAAAATCCCATCATCGGCGACCGCTCCTTCGGCCGGGATCCCGAGGTGGTCGTTCGCCACGGCCTCGCCTTTGGCGCCGGGCTCCGGGCCGCCGGAGTGCTCGCCTGCGGCAAACACTTCCCCGGCCACGGCGATACGGAGCTCGACAGTCACCTGGCCCTCCCGCGCCTCAAGCACGACCGGGCGCGCCTCGACGCTGTCGAGCTGGTCCCCTTCCGAGCCGCTCGGGGACACATCCCGACCCTCATGACCGCCCACGTGGTCTTCGATGCCCTCGACCCGGGGGTCCCCGCGACCCTGTCCCGGAAGGTCATCACCGGCTTGCTCCGGGAAGAGCTCGGCTACGACGGCCTGATCATCAGCGACGACCTCGAGATGAAGGCCGTGAGCGAAGGGTGGGGGGTGGCGCCGGCCGGCGTTCTCGCCATCGAGGCGGGGTGCGACACCTTGCTGGTCTGCTCCGACCTCGAAGCCCTCGACGCGACCCGGGAGGCGCTCCTCGGTCGGGCCCAAGGAGACGACGCTTTTACCAGCCGCCTCCAAGACGCAGCCGCCCGCTCCCTCGCGGTGCGCCGGACGGCGCCCCCAGCGATCGACCCGAACGGCGTGCGTGGTGAGGCAGCGCGAGAGCTCGAAGAGGAGCTACGCGTGCGCCTCGGCGCTGGGGAGCCCTGACGTCCCGAGTGCGCGCGTCGGCGACCTCGTGTTTGTCGCGATGGGTCCTGACCAGCAAAGCCCATCGGGGCGTCAGGGCGTGTAGGCGGCGCCGTCAGGCGTCGGGAACATGAAGAGGCCCGCTACCTCACCCGCCTTCACCCGGAAGTTGATCGTCCCGATGGGCGTCGAGTCTGCGCCGAGGAAAGCCGTCGCGGTGAAGTCACCGGGCACGGCATTGAGCACGCCCCAGGCGCCGGCCGTGCTGGTTTCGGTCAAGCTCGTGGAAAAGGTCCCGTCCTCGGTCGCGTAAAAGGCAGTGCCCGCGCCCGTGGTGAGCTCGATCCGCATGCCGCTGGCGACCCGACCGGCGCAGTCCAGCGCCCCTAGCCCAATCACGCCGTTCGCGTCGTAGTCTTGGGTCTCCGCCAAGACGAGGGCGATCACGTTGATCGCCGCATCATTGAGAATCAGCGCCGAGGGAGTCGCGTCGTTCACGACGGGGACGGAGGTGTAGTACTCGTGGCGTCGAGTTTCGGTCAGCTCCACCACGACGAAACCCCAGTAGGGATCGGGGTCGGTGGGTACGGTGAGGGTCACCATGCCCATGGAATCGGTCGTCCCGGTGTCGGTCGGAGACGCGCAAGGGATGTCGTCCCAGGGGCAGTACTGGATGCTGGCGCCCACGGCGGGGCCGCTTGCGCCGAAGTCGGTGAAGGTCGCGGTGACGTCTGCGGTGGCGGCGGTCGGTGTGCCAGTGGTGACCGAGCCGAGGCAGGACCAGTCCGGCACGTAGGGCACCATCGCATCGCCCGTGTCGCCGCTCCCGCTGTCCGTCGGCCCGGTGTCCGTCGGGCTGCTGTCCGCGGCGCCCGTGTCGGCGATGCCGGTGTCAGTCGGTGTGGTGTCGTCCCCGCATCCGCCGATCGATATCAGTGCTGCCGCCAACACGATGTGAAGCGTGGTGCTCATTGCAATTCCTCCCCTGCTTTCCTGCGCTCCGAGAGCGCATCTGCGCGGAGGATCTATGCACGGGCACTCTCCGAGTTGTGCGGGCTGTCACGACGCCCTTCACTGATCCCAGAGGGCCACCAGCAAGATCACGAAGATGGGGATCATGATCGCCGGGCCGAGCCAGCGGATCACCCGACGCTGCAGACGAAGCATCTCCAAGGTGACCATCGCCTCGTCGATCTGTTGGCGACCCCGTTCGACCATCTCTCGGGCCTGCACGAATGCCTCCCGCCGAAGGCGGCGGACGAGGTTGTCGCTGCCGCAATGGGCGCAGCGGGTGACCACCGCGCTCTCGTGCACCGCGAGGGGCGCGCCGCAGACCCGGCACCGAGCTACCTCCGGGAATTTTTTGTCCGAGAAGGCGCTGAAGTTCTGCTCGAGGCGGGCGACCGGCGACCACCAGGCGAGCAACTCCAGACCGAACTGCAGTGCTACGAACGCGGGGCCCATCACGACGAGGGCGAAGCCTCGGCCGGGCCCGCCGAAGAGATCCCGAGCCAGAACCGTCCATCCGATCACGAGGGCAAAGCTCCCCAGGACGACCCCGGCGACGAAGACCGGGACCATCCATCGGGGCATCGGTGGCGGAAGGCCCTTCCAGATCGCATCGGCCTGGGCGAGGCGCCCAGCCCCGGCCATCAGCTTCTGGTACAGGTCGACGTGAATCACGGGCAATGCGACGTCGGTCCCGCAGTGGGCGCATGGCGTCGGGCTCTTTGCCGCGAGAGCTACGGGGGCGCCGCAGGTCGGGCAGGTGACCTCCCGGGTTTCGGTTTCGTGAATCTGAACGTCCATACATCTCAGTGCGAGCGCCGCTCCATGTTTCGCCCTCCCGGGCTCTACTTGCCGACGCCGATGACGCTTTTGCTGCTCGCACCGGCCCCGACGACCAGTCCGAGGAAAATGATCAGGCTGACGAGGGCGCCCAGCGCCGTTCCGGTGCTTCCGAAGAGAAGGCCTCCGACATACGGAGGGAGCGCTAGAGCGGCGACGACCGCGGCGACCTTGAGCAGAACCCTCCCGATTCCGATGCTCGGGTCGGCGCGACTGAGGACCCTTTCCGAACGAAGCCCCACCCAGTAGCGACGCCTCGACCCGCGCACCCGAAACTCGGCCACCGGCTCCTCTTCGACGCATACACGGAACCGAACCGCATCCGGGTCGACCGAGTGAGTGCGCCACTCCTCGACCGTTTCTCGTATCGCCCCTGCGAATTCGCTCGGTAGCTGATCCAACGCATCCGCAGCGCCGCGGTAGCTCCCCTCGATGAAATGCGACTCCGCCAGCGATACATATTCGACCGCATCGAAGCCTGCTGACTCCGCCGAGCTCACGACAGCGGAGCGCGCGGGTCGCCCATTGCCCGGAGCGGCGTCCTCACGGAGGACTTCGTGGACGACGGCGCGGCGCATCGTGCGAACTTCGCGGAGCCGCAGGCGTCCAGCGTCTTCCTCACCCCACTCGTCTGACACCGCGGCGGCGCCAGTGCGCAGTGCCTCCTCGCCATCCATCCAAAGCCCAATCTACCATGGTCCTCGGCGCATCTACGAATGGTGCCCCAAAATCCAGGCCCGTGGTTGGCCCAGGACAGCCGCCTGCGTGAACGCACCTTTGATGTTTGTGGAACAAGCACTAACTTGTCCCGAGATGCCGCAGCGCTACAGCGACGACGAGATGCGCGAGATTCTCCGCCGGGCCATCGAGGCCGGAGCTGATTCGGGGGAATTCGAGCACGACGACCTCGTCGCTGCGGCGGCGGAGGTCGGCATCGATCCGGGCGCTGTGGACCGAGCTGCGCGGGAACTCCACGAGGAACAGGAGGCCCTCGAGGGGGTCCTCGCAAAGCAACGTAAGAAGCGCCGCTCGTTCTTCAAGTCGGTGGCCACCATGGCGGTGATCAACGCATTTCTCTTCGCCGTCGACGTCATGACCGGCGGCGGGGCGACCTGGTTTTATTGGCCGCTCCTCGGCACCTCCCTGATGCTGGCCATGTCGGCGATCAAGGTCCTGCCGCCGATGAGTGAGGACACCCGACGCGAGCTCGTCGCCACGGAGCGCGGCCGCATCGCCCGGCGCCGGGCCCGGGAGGCGCGGCGCCTCGAGAAAGAAGCCGACCGGCGGGCACGGAAGGCACGCCGGGGTCGCCGCTCTTCGGTCGAGAGCGCCTTCGAGAGCGCCGTCGAGGAGGGGGTGACCGCGCTTCTCGGCGCGGTGGCCAATCAGATCGCCCGGGTCACCTCGAGCCCCGATGGCGGCCATGAGCGGGCTCCGAGCGAGTTTCATCGCTACGTGGCTGGCCAAAAGGACGAGAGAGCCCCTCGGGCCGCCGACTCACGCGCGCCCAAGAAGGCCGAGCCGGACCACAGCAGCGCCGGCCCCGAGCTGCGCGTTGCGGTCGACCAGGCGGCGAACGAGGTCGTCGAAGAAGAGCTCCAGGAATCGCGCGAATCGCGAGAAGAGCGCAAATGAGCGGCGTCCGCGGGGCTCGGCCCTCGTCGTCGGACAAACGTCAGGCAGCCTGGCTTTCCTGAGCGGCGTCGTCCTCGGTGCCATTCGTGAGGATAATCTCTGCCGTGAGGAAGTAGCCCTCGTCGACGGTGACGATGAGCCCTTCGAGGCCTGACCGCCGCAGCGAGTGCAGCGCGACGTGCACACGGTTCTTCGCTTTTCTCCGGTCGAGCTTCGCTCCATCGCCAGGCCAGCCCGCGCAGGCGAGGGCTTCCATGGGCACGGGCACCGCCTCGTCCGCCGCTGCGAGGCGTGAGAGGGCGAGGTGATGGAGAATGCGCCGGGCGCTCATGCGCTGACCGAGGTCGACCTCTCGGCCGTCGGGGAGGACGAACCAGGCTGCCGCGGGGCCGACTTCGAGGACCTGGGGCGGGGGCGGTATGACCTCGTGGGCACGTTCCCCCGGGGCGTCGAGGGGAGCGTGGGCGGTCACCAGGAAGCGGGCGTTGGGCGCGTCCTGGGAGAGCCCGCGGACGAGGGCGGCTCGGTCCTCGGCGAAGTCGTCGCCGCCGTCGATGAAGACGAGGGCATGGCCTGCCTCGGCGAGGGCGGCCCCGATCACCTCGTCGCTCGGTGTCACGTCGCTCTTCGGCATGCGTAGGCTCTTGGCGAGGGAGCGACGGATCGCCTCTTCGCTCTCGGGTCCCCGGACCCGGTGCACGCCGCCCTGTCCGTCGAAGGTGAAGGCGGGCTCGAGGAAACGCGCGAGGTCCAGGGCGAGCTTGGACTTTTCACGGCGGGCGGGGCCCACCAGGGTCACGATCTTCGCCTCCTCGAGGAAGAGGTCTTCGATGGTCTGGAGGTCGCCGTTGGGGTCGGTGTGAGTTGCCATGGCCGACAGAAATGCAGCGGTCGTGCCGACGTTCTGCAATGCCCAGTGAGACCTGGGCTCCGCACCAAACCCCCGCGGCGCAGGCCTTTCCTGCTCCTCTCCGGGGCAGGGCGGGCCCCTCGGCGGGCAGATGACCACGTCCTGGACGCTGGCCGGGCCCGTTGCGCACCGGAATACGCGTTACGAGATCATTCGCTATTTTCGCCGTGATCGAAGATGACGCGGAAGCTGCGCACGTTGTCATCGCCCTCGTCGGCGTCTGGGAGGCGGGATGAGAGGTTGGTGACGACGACCACGACCCGGGCGGTCCGGCGATCGGTGAAGTCGAGCTGGGTGTAGCTCCGAGTCAGGCGCCGGGGCGGTGTGCTCATGCGGCCGAGCTCCTTGCCCTCCGCGTCGAGGCTCACGGCGACGAAGGACCACCTCACCCCGAACTCGCCCCGGAGCCAGAGGCGCAGCCGGTCCCCCACCTGCGCCTCGCGCACGTCGACTTCGAAGTAGGCGCTGCCGAAGGGTTCGAGGGGTGGGTCGTGGGGCCGGGTGTACTTTGGAAGTTCGGCCCAGGTGAAGCTCTCGGTGACGGGCACCGTTGCGTCCGATGGCAGGGAGTGTCCCCAGGGACGTTCGCCCCAGTGTCCCTCGGAGACGCGGGCCTCGGACCCCACGTAGTAGCGAGCGATCGCGAGCTCCTCGATCAACGTCGGCACGTCGTCGGGGGTGAGGGAGAAGGCGGCCTCGATGGCTTCCCACATGTCCGGGCTCGCTCTGAGACCGACCGCCCGTCTCTCCCAGGTCCGCTGCCGCGCGATCTGCCAGATGTCATGCACGAAGCGCCCGGTGCCGTGGTCGTGGCGTTCGGCGATCTCGGCCAGGAGGATGGCGCCCCCATCGCCCCAGTCTTCCGCCTCTTCGGTGCTTTCGGGGTCCGCCCCGAGCGCCGTCCAGCCCCGATGGGCGTCTTGCTGATGTCTTGCTACCGCGCCGTCGTCGCAGCCCCAGGTGCCGGTGAGCAGCCAGGTCAGGTAGGTGGCGGTGGCCCGGCGCCAGGTGACGGCCTCGGCGGGGTCTTGGCCGATGAGCATCGCCTGGGCGTAGGCTGAGGTGACGCAGGCGGCGAGGTCCTCGCCGCCCACGGCCCGGTCGACGACGGCGAAGGCCGGGGCGCTGTCCAGGTAGCTGGTGAGCTGCCGAGGGTCCGGGTAGGCTGCGTCGCCGCGGGCCTGGCCCCCCAGGAGGTAGAGGTCGAAGTCGTAGGAGCCCCCGGCACCGCCGTCGCTCGGGGGCGCCTCCCAGCCGCGGGCCTCGAGATCGTCATAGGCGGCCTCGAGGGCGCTGAGGGCCGCCTGGGCCCGGGCCTCGGGGACCTCGATGGAGGCGTGCACGGCGAGGGGCCGGAGCTCGGAGCGGACGACGATGGGCAGGTCTGGGCGGGGCGAGGGGCGAGGCAGGGCCACCCGGGGCCCTTCCCAGCGGCGCTGGGACCACATGTAGTTGTTGATTAGTTCGAGTTGCCCCTGGGCCCCGGCCGGGGGTACCAGGATGGCGATGGCCCCCAAGGCGGCCCAAAGGACGGCCCAATGAACGGCCATGACCCGGGGCCCCGAGGGAGGTGTCGGAATATCAAGCATTTGACACGATCCCCACGTCTCTTCTACACCGACTGCTGAAGGAGAACTGATGGCCGAGGCGCAATTCGATCCAGGTGGTTTCTATCAGTTTGACCTCCAAGAGGGGAGCGTCCGTACGAAGGACGGGGCGCGGGTCCTCGTCTTGTCCGACACCGCCCTGGCCCCTTTGGTTTCAGCGGCCGTGAAATCCGGCGATGTGGGGGCCCTGATCGGCCTCGGCAGCCACCTCGGCACCCTCGCCAAGGCCAGCCTCGGCGCGGATCCCGTCGCGACCACTCCGGAAGGGGTGCTGGCCCATGCTTCCTCGGTCGTTTCGCTCTTCGGCTGGGGAAAGCTCGGCTTCGAGCGCTGGGGTGAGGCCCTGGCCCTGACCGTCGACGGCGCCCCGACCTTCGGCGACGGCGGGACGGCCGTCGGCGCCTTCTTGACGGGTTTGCTCTCGGCTCTCGGTGACCAACCAGCCGACTGTGTTCCCGTTGGTGAGCGTTTCCTCGTGGTCTCTCCGCAAGCTGCCGACCAGGTCCGAGGGTGGGCCGCTGGCGGCGATGACGTGCCGACGATCGTCGGACGCATGGGGGTGTCGTCGTGAGCCAGGTTCAGAAGCTCGAGTCGCTCCTGTCGTTGGTTCAGCGCAACCGACAGCAACCCCGGGCAGCCACCGCCGCTGCAGTCGCACCGATGGCTGCCGACTCGGCCGCCCGGAGGACGCCGACCCCGAGTCCCCTCGAGGTGGCCATCGGCGGTGCGGCTCGCCCCGCGGCCCCGAAGCCCCCAGCCCCGAAGCCCATGGCCGCGAGGCCCGCGGCTCCGAGGCCCGCTGCGATTGCCCCGCCCCGTCCGGTCGCGCCGGCGAGGCCCACCCCGGCCACCCCGGCTGCCAAGGCCCCGGTGGCCGCGAAGCCTGTCGCCGCAGCCAAGATCGTTGCGCCGAGCGCGCCCGTCGCGGCAAGCGCGGAGAGCGCCGTCGTCGTCGAGCCCAAAACCTTCGGTGAGCTGCTGACGCGGAGCCTGGCCCTCCGGCCACGCTGATTGCGAGGGCGTAGTGCTCCTCGCAGTCGACGTCGGCAATACGCACATCGTCCTCGGTCTCTACGAGGGCGAGCGGCTGGTCCACGACTTTCGTATCGAGTCGTCCCGGGGGCGGACCGTCGACGAGTTGCACGTGCTCTTGCACAACCTCCTCGGCGTCGCCGGGGTGGACCGGTCGAAGGTGCGGGGGAGCATCCTCGCTTCGGTGGTCCCGACCCTCGGAGAGGTGTTCGTAGAAGCCGTCGACCGGGCTTTCGACCTGGACATGTTGGTGGTCGGTCCCGGTCTCAAGACCGGCATGCCGATCCTCTACGAGAACCCCCGGGAAGTCGGCGCCGACCGAATCGTGAACGCCGTCGCAGCCTACGACAGGTGTGAAGGGGCTGTGGTCGTCGTCGACCTCGGCACCGCGACGACCTTCGACTGCATCTCCGAGCGCGGCGAGTACCTCGGCGGCTGCATCGCGCCGGGCATCAGCATCAGCGCGAATGCCCTCTTCTCCCGAGCCGCGAAGCTCCCGCGGGTCGAAATCAAGAAGCCCCCCCGGACCATCGGCCGCAATACCGTGCACTCGATGCAGGCCGGCATCATCTTCGGCTACGTCGGTCTCATCGACGGCCTGGTCGACCGAATCCGCGAAGAGATGCCCGGCGAGGTGTCGGTCCTGGCCACCGGCGGCCTCGCGCCCCTGCTGACGCCGGAGAGCCGGTGCATTCAAGACTTCGACGAATTCCTGACCCTCGATGGCCTGCGCATCCTGTGGGACCGGAACCGGTAGTCCGACGACGGTCTTCGCGCCCAGCGGTGGAGGGAAGGTGAGGCCGCCACCCGCCGTACCCCGTCCGTGGCAGATCGACTCATCGTTGCGTCTATCGGTCTCGTCGGCCTCTCTGGGGCGGCGGCGTCGATGCTGGCGCCGTGTTCGCCGACGCTTCGCTGCATGGCGCTGTTGCTCCTCGGCTCGGCGGGGCTGACGCTCCTTGGCATCGGGTGTTTCGGCTCCCGCGAATCGGTCACGGGATGCGTGCGCGCGGCGAGAGAAGAGCTCTTCTTAGAGCGGTGACCCGTTCGAATATCGCGCGATCTCGCGCCGATAGTGGCCCTCAGACAGCGCCGCGGCGCAGGATCGCGGCCACCCGGTTGATCTCTTGCTTGAGGAAGGGGTTGGTCGGGTCGAGGGCGAGGGCTCGCTTCATGAGCTTCCAGGCGGCGGTGGGGTCGCGGTTTTCGATGGCCTTGGCGCGGTCGAACCAATGGAGGGCTTCGGTCGAGCCGATGCGCGGCTTCGAGGTCTTGCGCTTCTGCAGGGCGCGGCCGGCGTTGTCGCGCTGGGAGGCGGTGAGGCGAGTGATGCCCTTCTTGATGGCGATGTCGTAGAGCTTGCGCGCCGCGGGGTCGACCAATACCTGGAGGCCCTCGGCGCCGCGCCGGTAGACGCGCGTCGCCTTGGCCTGCTTCGCGGGGCGATCGACGAAGCGGTCCGGATGGTACTTCCGGGCAAAGCGACGGAAGGCGGTCTTCACCTCGTCGGTCGTCGCGCCCTGCTTCACGCCGAGGATGCGGTAGTAGTCGAGGCGATCGAGCTGGTCGTCCGACACGGGCTAGCTCTCCGCCGCCTCGGCTTCTTGACGTTCTCGCATGCCTCGGAGCTCCTCGTCGTCGTAGCCGCCTACCAGGTTGATGCGAATCTTCTGGCGCTGGCCGGTGGCCTCGTCGGTCGCGTCCACGTCGAGGGTGCCGTCGGCGTCGAGCATGAAGGTGACTTGGATGCTCACTTTGCCCCGCGCGCCCTGGGGCAAGCCCGAGAGCTCGACTTCGCCGAGGTTCTGGTTCTCTCCAAAGACCCGGGATTCTCCCTGGCAGACGGCGATGTCCACCGTCTCCTGCTCGTCCCGGGCGGTGGTGAACATGCGCGTTTGCTCGATGGGAATTGGAGTATTGGATCGGATGACCCACTCGCAATATCCGCCGGCGGTCTGGATGCCGAGGGAGAACGGAGTCACGTCCATCAGGGTAGGGGGCACGGACCCGGGCATCGGGACCACCGAGGCCCCTTCGGTCGGGTTGACGAACTCGTCGCCCCCGAGGATCGGCGGCAGGCCGGCCGTGTCGACCTCGTCGGCGCCGAAGAGATCGGTGCCGCTGAGGTGGCGGTTCGGCTGGTCGCCGCCGATGGCCCCTGCCGCCGCCGCGACTGCGATCGGGGCGTTCATGGCCCCGGCATTGGTGGCTGGGGGGCTGGGCAGTTCCGGGAAGTCGGGGGCTAGAGCCGCCGGCGACCCCGGCGGCAGGCTCTCGAGGTCTTCTAGATCGTCGAAGTCTTCGGCGTCGGCGTCGTCTTCGAGAATGAGCAGGGCGTCATCGTCCTCCTCTATCTGCTCTGTCTGCTCGACTTGGGCACCCGCCGCCGAACCCTGCGGCGTCGGAAGGACGAAGTCATCGATGTCGAGGAGCCCCGGGGCCGTATGGCCGGCGCTCTTCGGCGTCGGGAGGTCCAGGGAGGAGATATCGAGGGCCGGTTTGGGCGGCGCGGCCGCGCCCTTCACCGCCGGGAGGTCGAGGTCTGGAATATCGAGGGGCGGTGCTTGCCCCGGCGGGGCCCCGCTCTTCACCGCCGGGAGGTCGATGTTTGCTTCGTCCGGGGATGCATCGCCATAGCCCACGACGCGGAGGCTGCCCGATGGATTGAGCACGGGAGGGCCCGGGCGCACGCTCGGGGAGGCGTTGAAGAGCGCGCTGGCGATCTCATTCCTCGATAGAGGTCGGGAGTCCCCGGGCCTCACCTCTTCGAGGTCCGCCGAAGAGAGCTGGAGCGGCGCCATCGAAGGCAGCTCCGGTGTGGGCCCCCGGGGAGACGTGGTGGCCGCCGTCGGCGGCGCCGGGGGCTGGTAGTTCTGCGGGGCGAAGGCCGGCTGGCCGGGACGCCCGGCCCGGGCCGCGTCCTGCATGGCTTTGACCTCGGCGATCTTCTCGGCGCTCGGGAAGACGGTGATCGTCTTGCGCGGGCGGCTGTTCGAGAGCGCGTAGCCCTGCACCGAAGCGCCGAGGGCCACGACCAGGTCGGGGTCGATGTCGATCCGCGGCTCTTTTCCGAAGAACGCGGTGACCCGCGAGCGAACCAGAGGAATGCGGGTCGACCCCCCGACGAGGACGACGGTGTCGATGTCTTCGACCTTTATCCCCGCCTTTTTCATCGCCCCGGCGGTGACTTCCATGGCCCGGTCGATGAGCGGCATGACGCGGTCTTCGAGCTGCTTGCGCGTCATTCGGTACGCCAGGGGCAGCTTATTGCCCTCGCCGTCGACCATGACCTCCTCGAGCTCTGCCGTGCAATCCTCCTGAAACGAGAGCTGGCACTTCACCCATTCGGCCGCGGCCCGGATGCGCTCGAAGGCCTGCGGGTCCTCGCGCGGGTCGACGCCGGTGTCCCTCTCGAAGGCGAAGGCCATCTCCTCGGCGACGAGCAAGTCGATGTCGTCGCCACCGAGGAAGGTATCGCCGGCGGTGGTGACCACCTCGAAGATGTCCCCGTCGAGTTCGAGGACCGTCATGTCGAAGGTGCCGCCGCCAAAGTCGAAGACAGCCACTCGCTCTGCGCCCTCGGCGCCGCACCCGTAGGCGATGGCTGCGGCGGTTGGCTCATTGAGGATGCGTACGACATCGAGGCCCGCGACCGTGCCCGCGGCTTTGGTCGCGCTGCGTTGCAGCTCGTTGAAGTTTGCCGGCACGGTGATCACGACCCGGCGACACTCGCGGTCGAGGACCTGTTCGGCGATGCGCCGGCATTCGCGGAGGACAAACGCGCTGATCTCCGCGAGGGCCCAGGTCTCGTCCCGGGCCACGACCCGGACGCCGCCGTTGTCCGCCTGGACGATGTCGAAAGCGAAGCGCTCCTTGGCTCGGCGAACCTCCTCGCTATCGAAGGGGCGACCGATCAGCCGCTTCATCGCGTAGACGGTATTTTCGGCGTCGCTCAGCCGGCGCTCCCGCGCCAGATCGCCGACGAGGACCTCTCCCTGGGGAAAGGAGACGACCGACGGGATCAGGCGCTTGCCGTCGACGTCGCTCAGAACCTGGGCGTGGCCGCTATCCGCCACAGCCACGACCGAGTTCGTGGTTCCCAGATCGATTCCCAGGACAACGTCATCAGCCATCGCGTCGAGCTTAGAGCAAGCGTTGCCTAGTGCGTGAGGATTTGATCGGCATCAGGAGCCGCTGCGGCGGAAGACCTGGTAGAAATACTGGCCCGAGCCCCCCGCGGCACTGACCTCGATGCGATAGCGACCGTTTTCGGTGGGGCAGTGGCGCACCGAGGGGAAAGCCGACCGGGTGGTGTCCCGGGCGATCTGGTTGTTTCCCTGAGAGAGGGTGAGGTCGACGTTGTTGAAGCCATCACCGCCGACCGTGAGGATCGCGTAGCACTGGCCCCCTTCGAGCTCGATGTTGTGCCAGGCGCTGCCTCCTTCGCGGCGAATGTTCCCCTGGCCGGGAGCGGCTTCGAGGTCGGGCTCGTAGCTCTGCGTCGCCAGGAGCGAGGTGACCTCGCCAAGGCGCACGTAGATGAGACCCGAGAGGCCGAAGGGACCTCGGGTGCCTCGGGGCCACCGATAGGGTGCGTAGTAGAAATTGCCGCTGCCAGCGTTCATGCCGACGGTCATCGTGTACGCCCCGCTTTGCTCGGGACAGACGCGCACGACGGGTCGCGCGTCGACCTCGACGTCCTGGTCGATGGTGGCCCCGGAGCTGTCCTTCAATACCAAGTCGAGGTTGCGAACGCTGTTGTCTCCGACCCCGAGGATTGCGTAGCACTTGCCACCCTCGAGCTGGACCGAGAAGTCTCGGCTTTGCCCCTCGCCGAGCTCGCCCCGCGAATGGTCGCCGTGGGGCAGGTAGCCCCGGGCGCGCATGTCCGAGTCGAGGAGGCGGAAGTTCTCGTCGAGGCCAACACCCGCGGTCGACGTCGTCGCCATGACGTTCCCGACCGGCGGCGGAGGCTGCTGGGGCTCGGTGCCCTGGGCCGTCGCGCCCTGGGGTTGCTGGAGGTAGCCCACCGTGAAGACGGGCCCCGCGCCGGCGTAGAGGCGCATGCGTAGCTGGTACGGGCCGGTTTGATCCGGACAGAAGCGGACGAGAGCGTCGACGTTGGGTGTCACGTCACGGGCCAGCTCGTTGCCCTGCCCATCCACGAGGAAGACGTCGCTGTCGCGGATCCCGGGGCCCCCGAGGCTGCCAAACGCATAGCAGGATCCGCCCTGGAGGTTCAGCTGAGTCATCGAGTCGTCGGGGTTCGCGAACTGCTCTCCGTGGGGCTCGGCGACACGCTGGACACCCTCGGCGCCAAGGGCCTGGTCGAGCTGTTCGAGGCGCCCCGACGTGGCCGGGTCGAGCTGGGCAGCCTGCCTGCCTCCCCCGGCGGCGGCCCCCGTGTAGAAGGCTTGGAGGTTCGGCTGGGTCGCGGGAGTGCCCTGGTAGACCGCGTAGTAGTACTCGCCGCCGCCGGACACCATCTGGAGCCGGGCGACATGGCGCCCCATCGTCGCCGGGCACACCGTGGCCCAAGGGCGCGCGTCGGGTTCGACGTTGTACGCGACCGTCTGACCCTGAGCGTCACTGACGACGAGGTTCAGGTCGGACGAGCCCGCCGCAATCGCCACGATCGTGTAGCAAGTGTTCGGCCGCGGATCGATGGCGTAGCCGATGACGGCGTTCACCGGCAGGTTGGGGTTGTGCATCGCCGCCTGGGTGCGGTTGTAGCCGAGCCCCCCCAGGTAGACTTCGACTTGCTCGAGGGCCTGCCGCGGGTCGGTGCTCACGGCGGCGGTGCCCTGGGCCTCGCCTCCGGTGTTGAGGTTCGTCTCGCGATTGACGGGCCGTGCGCGGCGCACGCACCCACTCGCAGCGATCGAGGCGACGACGGCCCCAGCAAATAAGAAAAGTCCGAGCTTCCGGTTCATCGGGTATCCCATCTGTGCCGGCCATTCGGGATGGCACCCCCAACGGACGGGCGAGACCACCTACGGCTTCAACGCGGCGGTATCCAAGCACGGCGGCATGGCTGGACGCAACTGGAGCCGCGCCGACGCGATAAGGCTGCCCATGGACCGTATTTTCGCGAGAACGCTCACCTTTTGGCTTTTCCTCACCGTTCTGGGGGGCTCTTTCGGCCCCCGCGTCGCCCTAGCCCAGGCCGAAGATCCCATCGCCCCTTCTCAGGGCCTTTCTACGGATCCGGCCCCGCCGGTCCCGGATCTGGCGATCAGCGTCGATCCCATCGCCATGGCCCTCGGCGAGTGGGGGGCCCGGGGCGAGGTGGCCGTAACACCCAGCCACGCGCTCTTTGTCTCCCCCGGGTATCGCACCGGAGCGATATCCCCCGGGATCTCCCTCGAGGTCGGTTATCACCTCTTTCCTTTGGGTGATGGCCTCGACGGGCCCTTCATCGGGCCCTCGGTAGGGGTGGCTTTCTCCCTCGATTCGGTCCGGGTTTCCGTCCGCGGGGGGGCGGAGGCGGGCTGGCAGGTGATCCTCGGGGCCCTCGCCCTCGGTCTCTCCGCCGGTGTCGAAGCTCATCTGTCGGCGTCTCAGGGGGCCGCGGCGGTCGTGGTGCCCAGGATTTCCCTTCACCTCGGATACGCCATTCGCTGAAGGACAGGCTGACGGACCGAACGAGGTCTGAGGACGAGGACCAACGACCGACGGGCTGCTAACCTCGCGCCCGTGAAGCGCTGGACGAGCGTGTTGATGCTGATGCTCCTGCCGGCCTGCGCCGCGGCGATGAGGCCGTGTTTCTCGTCGTGCAGTGAGCGGTCAGCGCCCGTCCTGCCGGCGACGCCGGGGCCACCGACCGTTCGTGCCGTGGTCGAGCGGTGTCGGGGGCTCAATGGCGACGACGACGCGTGCGAGTTCGTCGCCCGCTTCGGCCCCGAGCACTGCAGCCAGGCCGTTCCTTGCGACCGCCTCGTCGTGCTCTTCGCGCTCAGCGCCGAGGAGTGCGGCGGCTACGGTCGGGTGCTGCGCGATTATGCCGCCGAAGGTTACGTGGCTGCGTGCGTCAGCCTCTTCGAGTCGTCCGATGCCGGAACGCTGCTTCCTTACGTCGAACTCGCCGACCGGGTGGACCGGGCCCTGCTCGCGCTCACCGCTTCGGACGCGGTTCGGGGGCGGTGGACGGGGCGGTTCCTCTTCCTGTCGGGGGCGGGGCCCGGCGCGACCGCCCCGATGGTGGCAATGATGCGCACGGACGTAGACGACGCCGCCCATTGGCGCGGCGCCGAGGCCACGGCAGCGTGCTTCCTCGACGGTTTCTACGACCTCGCCGCCGCGGACGTCGCCCTCGGGGAGGGCTCCCGGGGCATCCCCTGCACCTTCCCCCTCAGCCACGGCGACCTCCTCGGGCGCTACTACGAACGGGCGCCGGGCGCCCACGACTGCGAAGGCGGGCGTTGTCCGTGCGGCGAGGAACACGCCGCCAGCATCGACGTCGACTCCATCGTCGGCGGAGATGCGAGCGCCATGACGGTCACGGATTTCAAGCTCATCGAGTGTGGCTCCGAGCTCGACCGCTGCACCGGCGATGTCGCCCCGGCGGCGCCAATTCACGCATTCTGCGAGGCCATCGATGCCGTCCCGGGCCGTCGATGCGTGAGTGGAGCGTTGCCCCGGGTCGAACACGCTTCCTGCATGAGTCGGGCGGTCGAACCGTGTCTGGCTTACTTCGCCGAGGTCACCCGGCGCGGAGGAGCACGATGAGGCCGGCTACCGACAGCGCCAGGACGGTGCCGGCCAAGAGGTAGATGATCATGTCCGCACCGAGACCGGTCCGGGTTGGGGCGGCCTTCGGTGCATTGCTCTTGCCTCGATGCCCGGCGCTCGACGCGCTCTTGCCGACGTCCGACCCGCCGCCATCCTTCGAGGTCGCGCCTTCTACCGGCTCTTCACCCTCTCCACCCTCTTGCCCCGATTCGGGTTCGGGTTCGGGGGCCGGAGGGAGCTCGACCACCTCTTCCGGGGCGGCGCAAATCTCACTTACGCGTTGCTCCGCCGGGTCTTCGAAGATCAGAACGGTCTTGCCGAGGCGCAGCTCGTCACCGTCTTTGAGACGTCGCTCGGTGATCGGGCGATCGTTGACGAGGGTACCGTTCTTACTTCCACGGTCCCGCGCCACGACTCCATCGAGGTCTTGGACGATCTCCACGTGCTCCCGGGACAGGTCCGCGTCCGAGAGGGGAAGGTCGACGTCGTCTCCGCGTCCGACGACGAGGGCCCCCGGCGCCGGGACGAGCTCGACGACGCGCCCAGCTTCTGGGCCGTTCAGCACGCGGATCCGTGGACCTGGATCTGCTCCCCCCAGCTCTTCGCGAACGATCTGCCGGGCGAGGGCGGCGGTCTTCTCGAAGCCCGTCGCATCGACGAGGTGCCGGCCTTCGACGGTGATGTGAAAACCTCCGACGTCGATCACGTCGTTCGGTCCCACCGTCTTGGGCCTCCCCGGGGGAAGCCGCTCCCCGTTGACACGGGTCCCATTCGTCGAGCCCTCGTCGATGACCACCCACCGGATGCCCTCGGCGCGGAAGGTCGCATGGTGGCCGCTCACCGCGGCATGGGGCACATGCACGTCGGAGCCCTTGTGTCGTCCAATGACGACGCGTCCCTGGTCGAACTCGTAGACGTACTCCCGCGCCGTCTCGGAGGACCAGGTGGAGCGGACTACCAGGCGGACACCCATCGGATCGTCACGAGACTGATCGCGCGATCGCAGCGGGTCAAGGAGTCGACGAGTCTCGCCGGGACCTGGGCCGGGACCTGGGCCGGGATCTGGGCCTGCATGTAGGCCTGCCCTTGCCGAAAACTGGACCCCCTCGTGCCGTTCTGTAGACGTGGGGGGAAGCAACTAGGAGCGATTCATGGAAGCAGCGGTCGAACGGCGTGACGTAGACGAGAACCGAGTCCCCCTCGATTCTCCGGTTGAACTCTCTCACGAGGGCTTCACGGAGAGCTTCGAGGCGGATGGCGTCAACGTGAGCGCGGGTGGCGTGTCCATGCGCGCCAGCTATCTGCCCAGCGTCGGGGCGCGGCTCCGCTGCCGTATTCCCGCGGAGACCGCCGGGGGCCACATCGAGGCCGGGGCGGAGGTTGTCTGGTCTGCAGACCAGGGGCCGCACAACGGGGAATTCGGCCTACGTTTCCTCGACATCGATGACGCGTCGGCGAGGGCCATCCGCTCGATGCTCTCGCGGGGCCCGTATCTGCCCCCGTCACCGAAGGGGAAGCCCGGGGCCGAGGACACCATCGACGAGGCTCGTCCCGCGGCGTCGGTCTCCCTCGGAATCGACGGCGTTCCGGACTCGATCCGCGCGAGCGTCGTCGCGGAGGACTCGGATATCCTCACGGTCTCCCAGGAGCTCCCGTTCCTCCGCCTGGCGACGGGGGTCACCGTGCACCAGGACGGACGCCGTGGGCGCATCGAGGGCATCGACCTCACCCTCGACGGCGACACGCCGAAGCTTCTGATCGACATCCTCTTCGACGAGGCGCCCGTCAACGACCCGAGCGCCGCGGCGAGCGATTCGACGATCCCCGACTTTCTCCCGATGGGGCACGAACCGCGAGAGTTCCTCCAGGAACCCCAGGAACCCCAAGAGAACCTCGACCAGGCGTTCGCCGTGGGGCCCGGAGAGACCGTGCATACGGCTCCGACCGCGGTGGATCTTACCTCACCGCCGGCCCGCGACGAGGTCGCCCGGGCGGCTGAAGCGGCGCCGACCGTCCGCGAGCCCCGTATCGTGCAGGTCTCTCCCGTGGTCGCCGATGCGAACGTTCAAGACGACGGCGAGGAAATCGAGGAAATCGAGGAAGACCGTGAGGACCAAGCGGTCCAGGCATCTGAGGCTTCCGCCGAGTTCGGTGCCGAGGCCGATGGCGATTCCGTCCCGAATCTCGAGGTCACGCCGGCGCCCCTCGCGGAGACCGCCGCCGAGGTTGCCGCCATCGAGGTGCCCCGCGGAAATGTCGCCGCCGTGACCGCAGCCCGCGCGATGACCGCCCTGCGCTCGCGGGTCGACGCTCTCCGGCCCCGGGTCACCGGCGCCTTCGGCAAGCTCGGCGCTCGCTCGAGTGGGCTGCGCGCCAAGATCGGTCCCCACACCGTCGCCCTGCGCGCCAAGGTGATGGCATTTTTTGCGATGCTCCGCACCGAGGCCTTGCCTCGCGTCGTCGCGTCGGTCCGCCGGACGGGCCGGGTCTTCGCCCGCACCGCCATCGTGGTGCGTGACAAGGTCGGTCAGAAGATCCCCCTCCTCGCCCGCCGGGCGAAGCGCCGCCGCAAGACGGCACCGCCCCCCACCGACAGCAACGTCGCAGGTCGGCGTTCGAGCCGCCGTCGCACGACTGCGCCGGCACCCAAGAAGGACCGTCGTCGCACCATGGTCGTATCCTTCGTCGCCTTTTCCGGAGTCGCTCTCGCGGTCTGGGCCCTCACGCCGGGATCGGAGACGGTTGGCGCCGCCGACCCCCTCGGAGGCCATCAGTCGATCGTGAATCAGCCGCCCGCACCAAGCCCTGCGGCTGCGCCTGCCGTCGCTCCGGCCGCGGCGACCGCTGCCGTTCCGGTTGCCGGCGCCGCTGCCCTACCGCCCGTCGTCGGCGAGCCTGCGATGCCCCGGGCCGTTGGCGAGGGATCCCGCGAGGCCGGACCCATGGCCGCGCCGACCTTCCCCTCTCTCCGCGATGGCGCGCACCCCCAGGCACCCCAAGGGCTCCCCGAGGGTTCGCCCTACGCCGTTGACGTCCGCGAAGGGGGCGCGCCCGCTGCCGCCGCCACCGCGACCTCCGAGGGAAGCGTCTTCGGCGCCCCGGACATCGAAAACGGGCGCAGTTTCCTCATACGCATGAGCCAGCCGGTCACCGTGATTCGCGGCACCGCCCGGGCCGACGGCTTCTCCGTCGAAATCCCGTCCAGCCTCTCCCTCGACCGCGCCGGGCCCATCGCCGCGTCCCATCCTCTCATTGAGCGCTCGATGATCTTGAACCGCGGCGACCACTCGGAGCTCACCATCACCTTCGTCTCGGGCCGGACTCCGGCCTATCGGGTGAGCGCTCGGGGGTCGGCGATCGAGGTCTTGATCGCTCGGCGCTGACTGGACCCCCGTCCGTCCGTACCCTTCGGGAAGATGGATTTTCGCCGGTGGGGAACAGGACGGCTCCTTGCCTGTTGTAGACTCGATTCTCGGAGGCCGCAGTGCCCCGGTGTTGAAGGGTTTACGATGAAGAAACTTCCCCGAAACCGCGTTTTTCGCGCTGCTCTGGTCTCCGTGGTGGTCTCCACTGCCTTCCTCGGTGCGTTGGCCGAGGGCGTCGCCCAGACGCGCCAGGCGCCTGCACCCGCGCCTTCGGGGTCAGCGTCTTCGGGGCCGGTCGCCGACGCCGCTCGGGTTGGGGACGCATTTGCGTCAGTCGCCGAACGCGTTTCTCCGACAGTGGTCACCCTCGAGGTGGAAGCCGTTCGCCAGCGCGGGCGCCGGGGTCGGTCGCCGTTCGGGTCTCGCGGCGGGGATTCGGAGATCGCGAATGGCTCCGGCTCCGGTGTGATCATCCGGGCCAACGGCTACGTGCTCACCAACAATCACGTCGTAGAGAACGCGCGACGCATCGTCGTCGTGCTCCGCGACGGTCGGAGGCTTCCCGGGCAGGTGGTCGGGGTAGACCGGGCGACGGATCTCGCGGTGGTCCGCGTGCAGGCTTCCGGCTTGCCCGTTGCGAGCTGGGGTTCGTCGGACCGCGCGCGCGTCGGCCAGTGGGTCGTCGCCATCGGTGCTCCGTTCGGGCTCGACTATTCGGTGACCGCGGGGGTCCTTTCGGCGATCGGTCGAGGCATCGGCGCGAACGAGATCGAGGACTACCTGCAGACCGACGCGAGCATCAACCCGGGAAACTCGGGGGGCCCCTTGGTCAACCTCTCAGGCGAAATCCTGGGCATCAATACGATGATCATCGGCCGTGGTACCGGGATCGGCTTCGCCATCCCGTCCGACATGGCGCGCATGGTCGCCGACCAGTTGATCACCGGCGGGGTCGTGCGCCGGGCCTACCTCGGCGTCGGCTTTCAAGAACTCACGCCCGAGCTCGCGGGGCATTTCGGGGCGCGGAACGGCCGCGGGGCCCTCATCAACCGGGTCGAACCCAACGGACCGGCGGCCCGAGCCGGTGTCCGCGACGGCGACATCATCACGGCCGTCGACGGCAACCCGGTGGTCGCGGGACGGGACCTGATGCGCCACGTCATCCGTCGCCCGGTAGGCGCCCAGGTGCAGTTGACTGTTTTGCGTGTCGGACGGCGTCGCACGATCACCGTGACGACCGTCGAGCGTCCTCGGTCCGGCGAGGCGAGGCCTCAGCCGGCTAGCTCTGCGCGGCGATCTCGGGGCCATGGCGCACTCCTGACTCCATTGAACGATCAGATACGCCATCGGCTCGGGTATCGGGGGCAGGGGTCGGTAGTCATTTCTCGGGTCGAGAGCGGCTCCCCCGCCGATCACGCGGGTCTTCGAACGGGGGATGTGATTCTCCGCGCCGACCACAAGACCGTGACTTCGCCGAACACGGTCAACGAGGCCCTCGCAGACGACGGGGAGGCCCTGCTGCGCATCGAACGTCGGGGGCGGACCTTCTTCGCGGCGCTCACCCGCAACTGATTCTACGGACTGAAGCTAGAGCGTCGGGAAACGCAGGATGAAGACGGCGCCCTGACCCAGCTTGCTCTCGACGCGAATTTTGCCGCGGTGGTTGTTGACGATGCTGCGCACGACCGAGAGCCCGAGGCCCGTCCCGGCGTCGATTGTCTTGGTGGTGAAGAAGGGGTCGAAGACTTTGTCGATCCGCTGGGCAGAGATCCCCTTGCCGTTGTCGGAGACCTCGATGACGACTTCGCCGTCTGCGATCAGGTGGGTCGTGACACGGATGAGCCCACCGGTCTGCGGTATCGCCTGGCCCGCGTTGGTGAAGAGATTGATGAAGACCTGATGCAGCTGACCGATGACGCCGAAGACCCGCGGTTGTTCGTCCGCGTAGGCTCTCTCGACGACGATGCCTTTCTTGTCGAAGAGGTGCTCGCAGAAGACGAGGGAGTCGTCGAGGACCTGGCGCAGGGGTACGGACGCAGGCTCCGCATCGGCTGGCCGCGCATAGTTCATCAGGTCTCTGGTGAAGGAGAGGATCCGGTCCGATGCGTCGACGATGCGGCGGGCCTTTTCGACGTCCCCAGCATCGGCGCCGGAGGTGCGGAGTAGCTTCAGCAAGTAATCGCCGTAGACCGAAATGCTGGTCAGGGGATTGTTGAGTTCGTGCACGACGCTCGCCGCGAGTTCTCCGAGGGTCGCCATCTTTTCGGACTGGATGACCATCTCTTCGAGTTCGCGGACCTCGGTCCGATCCGACCCGATGGCGATGACCGCCTCCACCTCGCCTCCGGCGGTCAGGATGGAGGCGGCGTTGATCGTGATTTTGATCGGGGCGCCGCTCCGGGGCGAGACCAGGAGTTCGAAATCGGTGGTGGGCTCTCCTCGCAGCGCGTCGATCAACACCGGAAGCAGCCGGGCCCGCTCTTCGTGGGGGACCAGGTCGAAAATGTCCCGCCCCTCGAGCTCCTCCGGGGACATGCCCATGAGCAACGCGAAGGTCCGGTTGGCGCCGCGCACCTTTCGGTGACGTCCGATGACGATGATTGGCGCGTTGGCGTGCTCGAGGAGCTTCTCGAGGTATTCACGGTAGTAAGTGGACTCCGCGAGCAGACGCGCGCTCCGGAGGAGCCCCGCGAGCTGCAGCGCGAAGGGGATGACGATGGTCGCGTCCGCCTCGACGGCGGAGACCTCGCCGGGGTACTCCACCGCCAGCACGCCCGCGACGCGGTTGCGGTCGAAGAGCGGAACGTCGATGCCGACGGACCCCGGGGAGAATCGCGGCACGTATTCGTCGGTGAGGGTGATGCCGTCGAGGTCGAGGTCCTCGATGACCCTCTGGTGTCGTTCGAGGGCGCCCCGAGACAGGCTCAGCGGGGTGCATTCTTCGCCCGGACCTTCTGGCTGACCAAGCTCATTTTCCCGTGGTTGCGGGGCGTCCGACGAGGGGCCAGAGCGCGGCGCGAGCTGGATGCAAAACCGTCTCCCGGGGAAAAGCCGAGCCAGGGCGTCTCCATACGCCGTCGTCAGCTGCGCAGCGGACATCTCGGCGTTGGTCTCGGCGGCGAGCTTGAGGAGCTCGGCTGTCACCTGATCGGCCCGGGGCGATACTAGGGCGTTGGCGTATGGGGCCGTCTCGGCGCTTCGGTCTCCCTCGTCTCCCGGGTTTCCGAGGGCGTGCTGCACCGATTCTCGGGGGATGGGGCTCGCTCCGGGAACTTCAGCGCGAGGAATCAGGCCGCTCTGGCGCCTTGCGGGGAAGGGGGCGCGAACTCGTACGCGGCCGCTATGCCGGGGTTCGGTTTCGGGTGCGTGGGTGGGCCCCGGGTCGTCGTCGTGCTCTGTGCCCACGTTTCAGCGCTTCGGGGCCCGTCCCGGGGCCTCGCTCTCCGATGCTTTGTCCAGGTCCAGGATGCGTTGTTCTCCGACGTACGACTTGGTTTCGTACTTCGTGATTTTTCCGATCTTGCGCACGATGTCCGCCATACGCTCGGACTCGCGCACGATGATGTCCGCGGCGTTGTATTCGGAGCTCGCGGCATCGAGCTTTCGTTTGAGCAGCTCGGCGTACCCCATGACGCTGGTGAGGGGTTGGTTGAGCTCGTGGGCTGCTGTGCCGGCGAGCTCGGCGATGAGAGCCTGCTTTTCGCTCAGCGCGAGCTTGTGTTGGGCATGGGCTAGGCGCTCCTCGACCCGCAGTCGGTCCCGGAGGTCGGTGAATATGCCGAAGGTCGCCACCGGCTGGTCGCCCTCGAAGATGAGGGCCGCCGACAGGGCGATGGGGATCCGCTCTCCTTGGTTGTCGATCGCGTCGAGGCGGATGGATTCGACCCGTCCCGGGCCGCCGTGCTGCGGCGAGCGCAGCATGGCGAGGACGTCTCGGGCGAGCCCATCGGCGTAGAGCTCACGAACGTTGAGCTTTCCGATCGCTTCGGACGCGGAGTAGCCGTAGATGCGCTCGGCCCCGTCGTTGAAGAGGATGATGGTCCCGTCGAGGTCGGCGGCGACGATGCCATCGGGGCTGGCGTGGATGAGGGACTCGAGGAACTCCTTCGTTTGGACCAGCTCGGTCTCCATGCGCCGCGCTTCGGTGACGTCTCGGAACGTGAAGAGCACCGAGCCTTCCCCGTGCAGCAACGAAGAAAAGGCGACGTTGGCGATGAGGGTCGCGCCGTCGCCGCGGCGGAACTGGAGGTCGACGTCGGCGGGGAAATGGCCTTCGGGGAAGCCATCCCAGAGGGTTTGCATCAACTCTTCATCGTCGGGATGGACGAGAGTCCGCATGTCCTTCCCGCTCAAGGTGTCCTCTTCGTAGCCGAGGAGGTCGTGAGCTCGGGGGTTGGCGAAGAGCAGTTTGGCCTCCGGGTCGACCACCCCGATCCCATCCGCCGACGAGCGGAAGAGGTCGGCGTAGCGCTCGAGGCTCCGGAGTCGTCGCTCCGCTTCGAAGCGCGCGAAGGTCACCTGCTGCGTATGGTCGCGGAGGGATTGCATGACCCGCGCGTTTCGGAGCGCGATCGCCGTCGCATTGGCGACGATGCGACAGAATCCCATCTCCCGGTCTGCTACCTCGTGGCCCGGAGTCGCGGCTCGCAGGAAGAGCACGCCGAGGACCTGCTCCTGCCAGACGATCGGGAGCAGGAACATCGAGCGGAAGCGTGTCGACGCGTCTCCCCGGACCCCGTCGAGGATGGGGTGGGTGGTCGCGTCGTCGATGAGCAGCGGTTCGCTGGTCCGGAGGACCTGCTGAATCTCCGGATACTTCGACAGGTCGATCTTGAGGTTCGAGAGCTTTTCGTTGTCGGACGCGACGACGACATAGCCGACGTCTCCCTGATCGGGCTCGGGCGCGAGGACGATCGATACGCGGTCTACCTGAACGACTTCGGCGATGCGGCGCACGACGGTGAAAAGAATCTCCCGGAGATCGAGGGACGAGGCCAACGCCTGCGTCAGCTCGAGCATCACCTTGGCGTCTTGCTTCTCCCGGGCCAGGGCCCGAGCGGCGTCCCGCATGCGCAGGTGATTGCCCAGGCGGGCGAGCAACTCCTGGGAACGGATCGGTCGGCGGACGAAATCGGTCGCACCCTCCTCGAAGGCCCGGGTCAGGTCGACTTCCCCATCGATGGAGGTCACGACGATGACCGGTGTGTCCGCCGTGCGGGGGTCGGTCGACAGCCAGTGGAGGAGCTCGAAGCCGGCCTCGTCCGCTCCGGTCAGGGCCAGGAGGATGGCGTCCGGGATGGCCTCTTCGACCGTCGCCCGGGCTTCGTCCGCCCCGGAGGCAGACGAGAGACGGTACCCGCCCTCCTCGACCGTGGTCTCGAGAGCCCCCCTCTTTTGGTCGTCTTGGTCGACAACCAGGATTCGCGCAGATTCCCTCATCCGTCGTCGGTGGCCCCCTCGTGACGAGTCACCAACCACAATCCTAGCAGGTCCATCGCCAAGCTGCTTCAAATGGGCCTGGAGGGGGCCTGCTTTCTGCGCCCTGGCTCCCTTGTCGAACGCTGGCCCGGTCAGGAGCCCCATCGTATGCTTCGCACGCATGCGGGCCTGGCCCATCGCAGCGGCCTCGGTAGCCGCCTTACTTCTCACGGGCACCGTCGCGGCCCAGGCTCCCGATGGCGGGGCCCGAGGGGGTTCTCCCTCCGGACAGGCCGGAGAGGCCGGGGGTCCCGGAGCGCCCGGCCCGGGAGAGGGGCTCGAGCGACCGCCGGCCGAGGGGGCCGAGGCAGCTCCGCGTCGGGTGGTCGTGATCCTCCTCGCCTCCGCCGGGGTCGACCCCGAGACCGCCGACGCCTTGACCGAGCTCGCCATCGGCGCCGTCGCCACTCGGGGACACGTCTCCATCGTCGGCAAGGAAGAATTTCAAGCTCAGCTCGGTCACAGCGAGGCCCGGTCTGCGGAGTGCGTGAGCTCTACCGCGTGCCTCGGGCGAGTCGGGGTCCACCTGGGCGTCGACGAGATCATCGCCGGGACGATCGCCCGGCGTGGCGATCGATGGATTTTCAACATCAACCGCATCGATATGCGCAGCGGAAATGTCGCCGGCCGCGTCTTCAGGGAAGTGCCCGGCGACGTCGGCGCCCTCGCCGATGCGGTGCAGGCTGCCATCCCGGAGCTCTACGCGCAGGTCGCCGAGGCCGCCCAGCTCCTCGTCTCGACGAACGTCGACGGAGCGGAGGTGGTGGTCGATGGTGTGCTGATCGGCGTTTATCGAGGTGAGGCGGTGGAGCTCGCAGACGTGGCCCCCGGCCGCCACGAGCTCGTCGTGACGGCTGCTGGTTATTTTGACTGGACCCGGGTGGTCAACGTGGCTCCGGGCGCGACCATGCAGATCGAGGCTAGCCTCGAGGTGCCGGAGGACCCGGGAGAATCTGGGGGTATCTCGCCCCTGGTCTGGATTGGATTCGGCACCGCGGCCGTGGCGGGAGGGATGGCGATCTATTTTGGCGTCTCCTCGCAGGAAGAGCCCGAGGCAGGCATCACCCAGGCCGAGGCCGAGGCCTTCCTGGATACGAAGAACACCGAAGCCACCATCGCCAACGTCTCGATGGTGGTGGCGGGTGCGGGTCTCGTCCTCGCCATCATCGGTCTGCTCCTGAGCGACTTCGGCGGAGATGAAGGGGGCGTGACGGCCGCGGCCACACCCCTCGAGGGGGGCGCGCTCTTGTCGCTTCGCGGGAGCCTGCCGTGACTCTGCGCGTCCGGAAGAGGGCTCTGGCCGGCTTTGCGCTTGCGCTGGGCGCGATCTTCGCGTTCCCGGGGTGCACCGTCGACGGGAGCTTCTTGAACACGGAACTCTTCCTTTGTGAGGTGTCGAGCGATTGCGGTTCGGGATGGGGCTGCGCCAGAGCAACGCCCTATGCACCCGACTTCTGTGCTCCCAATTGCGCTTCCGAGTGCGACGGGGTCTGCGTCGCCCAGGGGGAGGCGGGGGCCTGCCTCTCCGAGTGCCGTATTCACGAGGACCTGACGACGAGCGCGTGCCCGTCAGAGGACTACGATTGCATTCGCGTCAGCGTCGAGGACGACGATGGTGTTTGCTATCCGGTCGACGGATGCTCCACGAGCGCAGAGTGCTCTGCGGAGCACGAGTGTCTCACGGCGCTGGTCGAAGGCATCGGCATCGGCGGCGGGGGGCTGCGTGCCGACAACCTCTACTGCGTGCCCGTTCCGGACAACCCAGAGGATTGCCCCCCGCGGTCGATAGCCGTCGCGTTCCCGCTTTCCGAGGACCAGGTCTTCCCAATGTGCCTAGCCGTCTGCGATGCAACGGATACGCGTTGTCCTCCGGCCTTCGGCTGTCTGCGGCACCACGTCATCCTCGGCCAGGCGGCGTGCTTCCCTGGCTTCTATGGGATCCCATGCGACGACGATACGAACTGCCTTCAGGGTCGATGCATCGATACGGGGGTCTCCGGGAAGTTCTGTACGACCACCTGCGATGAGGCGCTGCGGGTCGGCTTCGGGTGTGAGAACATCTCCGCGCCGTTGAACACTTTTGGGCTTCGCTATCGCCTCGAATGTGATCCCTCGGCCCCGGGCGGCGCTGATGGAGGAGGCCTCTGCGTGCCGCGCTACGAGATCGGCTTCCCTTGCACGACCCCGGAGAGTGAAGCCTTCGTCTGCGCCGCAGACCTGAGCTGCGAAGCCATCGCTGACGGTGTTCAGAAGGGCTGCACCAAGGACTGCTCCAGTGATGACCACTGCAACGTCGACGGGCGCTCGGAAGATAACTACTGCTCTTCGTTCTTCGACCTCTGTTTTCCGAAGCAAGACACGGGGGGGGCGTGCATCCGTGACGGCAACTGTCAGAGTGACGCGTGTGTGCTCGGGATGGATGGGCGCCGCACGTGCCAGTGAGCGCCATCGACGTCACGGCGCCCATCGGCGTCTTCGACTCGGGTCTCGGCGGGCTCACGGTGGCCCGGGCCATCGCCGACGCGCTGCCCAATGAACACCTGGTCTACCTCGGCGACACAGCAAGGGTTCCCTACGGTACGAGGTCGGCCCACACGGTGATCCGCTATGCCCGGAGCTGCGCGGCGAAGCTCATCGAGCGCCGGGTCAAGCTGCTCGTCGTGGCGTGCAACACGGTGAGCGCCGTTGCCATCGACATGCTCCGGGTCGAACTCGACATCCCGGTCCTCGGGGTCATCGAGCCGGGGGCCCGGGCCGGTGTCGCCGCGAGCGGGACCGGACGCCTCGGGGTCATCGCGACGGCGGGTACGGTTGCGTCGGGGGCCTATGTCCGGGCCGTCGCGGCGGAGAACAGCCGCGTCGAGGTCGTCGCCCAGGCGGCGCCGCTCCTGGTCCCGTTGGTAGAAGAGGGGTGGACCACCGGCGAAGTCCCGCGCCTCGCCGCTCGCCGTTACCTGACGCCCATGGTCGAAGCCGACATCAAGGCGTTGGTTTTGGGCTGCACGCACTATCCGCTGCTCGCATCGATGATCACGACCGAGCTCGAGGAGCTCGCGGGGCGGAGCATCCCCGTCGTCGATTCCGCTCGCGCTACGGCGGACGAACTCTCCGCGATACTGGAAGAGCGCGCCCTAGGCGCCCCGGAGCGCCCGGCCGAGCTCTCGCTCCTGGTCACCGATCTCCCGGAGCGCTTTGCGGATTCCGCGTCCCGCTTCCTCGGGCACTCCCTCGAGGGGCTCTCGGTCGAAGCCGTCGACCTGTGAGACCGGTCAGCGGGGGTCGGCGCTGAGGCTCGCGCGAATGCGCGCGGCGATGTGAGCGCTTTGCTCTTGGGGCAGACGCGCCCGGAGGGCTCCCTGGGCGGCGGGGGTGTGGAACGCGGTGAGGGCGAGGACGGCGCCCTCTCGAACCGCCGGCGCCCGGTGTCGCAGGAACGGACGGATGTCTTCGATGGAACGGGGGCCGAAGGCGCGGCCGAGGCCTCGCACGGCTTCGCGGATCAGGAGGTCGCTCTGCCCCTCCGCTCGCGCCACATGGAGCAGAAAGGCGCGGGCTCTCGGGCTCGGGTAGTGGGCGACCGCCGCGACCGCGCGCATGCGTACGAAAGGCTGCACGTCGTGGTCACCGTAGAGCTCGACCAGGATGGGAAAGGTCTCGGGGCCCCAAGCGCGAAAGTCTTCGGCGCCGGGAGCCTGCTCGAAGCCGGCAAGCATCTGGGAGAGTTCGGCTTTCGAGGGAGGGGTCGCGAAGACCGGAGTCGCTACGGACCAGACCCCTGCGAGCACCGAGAGGGCCAGAAAGGCGATGAAAGCGCGGCGCATCGTAGGCATAGCGTAGCAAGAAAAGGCGGGCAGGCGTGCTATGAGAGTGGCGAATGATTCTCCGCACGGAGACCGTCGAGCAGTCGGTCGACATCGACGAGGTCGTCACCCTCGAAAAGCAGGTCGTGATGACCCCGGGCCGCGAGCCCCTCGGCATGGTCCGCAAGCGCCTGCCGCCGCCCGCCGAGTCTCGCGGCACGGTGCTCTTGGTGCACGGCTTCGGCCAAAACCGTTACACCTGGCACGTCGCCGGGCGGTCCTTCTCCGCCTACCTCGCGCGCGAGGGCTGGGACGTCTTCAACTGCGACCTCCGTGGCCATGGCCGGTCGCGCCGCTTCGGCAGTCAACGGCCCCGGGTCCTCGAGGAGTACATCCGCGAGGACGTGCCCGCCCTCGCGAACGAAGCCCTGCGCATCTCGGGACACGAGCGCATCTTCCTCATCGGTCATTCGATGGGGGGGATCATTTCTTATGGGGCGGCGGCGACCGGGCTCCGGCAGAAGACCTCGGGCATCGTCACCATCGGCTCTCCGTATCTCTTCGGCACGGGTTCGCGGACGCTCTCGGCGGTCTCGGCGGTGCTCAATACATTTCGCAATACGGGCGTCTTCGACTCCAACCCGCATCTGCCCCTGCGCCTCGTCGGCCGCCACCTGCACAAGCGCCGGCGTCTCTGGGACAGTCGCTTCTGGATCTCGCCGATACGGCCCTGGACGCCGGGGAGCGTCGAAGACTCGGTCCTCGACGACTATCTCAGCCGCGCCTTCGACTGGTCGAGCCTCGAGATCGCTTTTGACATTTTTCGCGCCGGCAAAGACGGCGTGCTCGCGGGCAAACACGGCCGCTCGAACTACCGAGCCGCCTTCGAGCACCTCGACCGTCCGCTTCTGGTGATCGCCGGTACCCGCGATCACCTGGCCCCGCCGGAGTCCGTTCGCCCCGCGTGGGGGGGGAGCCGGTCCCGGGACAAGACCTACCGGGCCTTCCCAATGGGACATGTCGACCTTATCGTGGGTCGCGAGGCGCCGAAGACGGTGTGGCCCACAGTCTCCGAGTGGCTCGCGCGGCGAGCCAGCTAGCGGCCAAACAACAGCTAAATGAGAGCACGATGACGACGCGGCCCCTGCCTTCGACGGACGACATCGACCGCGCCGTGACGGACGTCCTCGACGCTCATGGCGATGGCGAGGCGGAGCCTGATGTCGGCGGGCCTCGGGTCGTTCTTTCGGAGGACGTGAAGGACGTCGAGTCGCCCGCCTGGGCGGAGAAGCTCGTTCGGTTGCTCGATGACGGCCTGACGATCCCGGGCACCAACTTCGGTATCGGCCTCGACGGGTTCATCGGTGCGCTGCGTCCCGGCGTCGGCGATGTGCTGACCGGGAGCGGGTCCCTCGCGCTCATCTATCTCGCCTTCAAGGAGCGGGTCCCGACGGTTGCCTTGGCGCGCATGGTCTTGAACATCGCCATCGACACGCTCTTCGGCAGCCTGCCGGTGATTGGCGACACCTTCGATGTCTTCTGGAAGTCGAACCGGAAGAACCTGGACCTCATCGAGCGCTACCGCGCGGACCCGGCGGCGAAGCCGACGTTTGTGGACTATCTGCTCGTTGTGCTGGCGGTGCTGTTGGTGATTGCGGGGGTGGTGATTCCGTTGGTTTTGTTTTGGGTGTTGCTCGGGGGTGGGGTGTTTGCGGTGGGTGGGTTGATCGGGGAGTAGTGAACGGGGAGGGGCGTTTCCGTTTCCGTTTCCCGTTCCGGTTCCCGTTCCGGTTCCCGTTCCGGTTCCCGTTTCCGTTCCGGTTCCCGTTTCCGTTCCCGTTCCCGTTCCCGTTCCTGTTCCCGTTCCCGTTCCCGTAGCCGTTCCCGTGTCCGAAGCCGTGTCCGACGCCGTGTCCGTGACCGTGTCCGACGCCGTGTCCGTGTGACGGCTCTTCTTCGCTTCGCTGCGAACTCGCCGGCGATGGGCGCGTAGGGCGTGATTGCTCCTTCGCTCGGGGCGCCTGGATGATGCCACCGTGCTCGGCTGCGTAAAGGCTCGGTCCGCCGAGGCGGCGGACGCGCCCGGCTGCGCCGGCTGAAGGCCTTGACTCAGCCTCCGCTCGGTGGCGCGGGGGCGGCTTCACGAGCGAAGGAGCTCCAACATGAAGAACTTTCAGTGTTACCAACTTTCGATTGGTGTGGTTCGGATGGTACGGCCGTTGATTGAGGGGATCGAAGTCCATGATCGGGATTTGGGCCGACAGCTCAGGCGATGTCTGAGTAGCGTTCCATTGAATATCGCCGAGGGCAGTCGGTCCTCCGGGCGGAACCGGCAGGCGAGGTACGCCAACGCGATGGGATCGGCGCGGGAGTCGGCGGCCTGTCTCGAGACGGCCGAGGCTCTCGGCTACCTAGGGGCCGATGAGTTGCCGGCGGTGGTCGACAGGCTCGACCACATCGTGGCGATTCTCTTCAAGCTCTGTCGATAGGAGAGGCTGACCCGGAGGGCATCGTGCCCTCCGGGTTGGGGCGCCTAGCGCCTCCTCATTGCGGTCCGCTGCGAGTAACGACCGCGCCGGGACGCCAGCGCGCACTCCGGGCTATCATCGTCCCTGATGACCAACACCCCCGCCAACGACAACCACTGCGGTGACTGCAACGTCAGTCGTTCGGGAGGAACCTCATGTACCGGTGGTAGGGGAAGTCCACCTCACCTGACCTCACCAAACCAGGACGAGCAGCCCCTGGACGCATGCGGCCCATGGGCGTGTCATAATGGGACGAGGGGACACGAACGATGGCGATGAAGATGAGAGCTTTGCGAGCCGGGACTCTTGTCGCGGCTGCGACCGTCTCGATGGCACTCATGGGTTGCACCGAGTCGACGTCAGCCGACCCGTTCGATGCATCGACCGGCCAGACTACCGTCGACCTCCGGTTCTTCGATGCCGTGTATGCCGGCGCGGAAGTGTGCGTCGCCGACACCTGCGGCGTCCTCGGAGAGATCCGCGAAGTGGGAGAACTCGAAGAACTCGTCGTGACCCCGCCTATCGTGGGTTCGGTGCTGCCAGTGACCGTGACGCGGGGGGAAGCCACGGTGACCATCGATCGCGGCTTTGGCCCCGACGTGCTTGCTCTAGGCCTCGACCCCGAGGCCGCCCGGACCGACCGCGTCAGCATTGCACTCTACGCGGATGCCTCCGGCGATTGTGCCCTCTACCTGACCACCCACGTCATCGAAGGCCTGTCAGTTTTCTCCTCGCCACCGAGCGACACCGAACTTGCGACCCTCTGCGGCCCCTTCGCTGCGCGCTGACCCCGCCCTTCGGCGTTCGTCGTCAGGTTGGTCGTGCGTCGAGATTGCTGAGGCAGGTCAGATGGGCGGCGCTCATGGTCACGGCGCCGGCAGCCGCAGGTCGTCGACGGGGATGTCTGTGACCGAAGGCGCCCCTCCGTCGTAGGTTCCGCCGACGTCGACCATCCCGTCCCTCACCTCAGCGCGCCAACTGACGTACCAAGCGTCGCGATAGCTGTGGGCAAAGTACACGTATGTCGTGCCGGGCACACCGAACCCGTACGGGTCGTCGGCTCCCGGGCAAGTGCATGGGGCTGCGTCCGGCGGTGCAGGGTGGGGGTCGCCGGTCTCTGTGGCCCAGTATGGCGGGCCGTTGACGGCCAAGCCGACGACCGTCGCATCCAAGTCGGCCCCCAGCGCGTCGATCACGTGCAGGTCGTCGAGGAAAAAACCAACCGCCCTGTAAACATCACAGACGGCCGGCGCACTGTCGACCTCAGGGGGTGCGGCTCGCTCGTCGCCAGCCGCCGACCCGACGAAGACCACCCCACCGCCCGCTCGCACCTGCTGCGCGAGCGCCGTTGGGTGGGGTCGGTCGAGAATACAGGAGCAGTGTTCGACGATGTTGCACTCTGGCGAAACGACGCTCGCCTCACAGGCGAGCGCGGCCAGGGCGAAGAGCACTGCCGCGGACAGTCGCATGCTCAGATCGTAGCACGACGGAAGTTCGTCCATCCGGACAGGCGAAACCTGCGAGGGTGCGCGTCGAGGTCGACGTTCGCGGCTGTCATCGCGACTACCCAAGAGAAGGCGGCGCCGCCAAGGCGCAGCCCCGTGCGGACTGGTTGGTTGGGGGAGGGCGCGATTCCGGGTGTCCACCAAGCGGGGGGAGGTTCACGGCGACGCGAACGAGAACGGTGACCGGAACGGGCAACTGGGCCGCCAGCGGCAGACGGCGCTGTCCATTGTGTCAGTCCCCTGACTACCCTGACGTCCTCTGGCCCGGGGTTGAGCATGGCAACGGCCGCGTAGCTCATCCCCAGCCCTCCTCAGCCCTTCTCGACGATGACCGACACTCAACTTCACCGCGAACGCCATCCTTTGCCCTCGGACGTGTTGGCATGAGTCGGGCCTCGGATGACGGAGCGCCACGGGGCGAGGTGATCTTGTATCGCACTGCGGACGGGGCCGTGCGCGCAGAGGTCCATCATGAGGGCGAGACGCTCTGGATGTCGCAGAGGGAGATCGGCGCGCTTTTCGGCGTCGACGTCCGTACCGTCAACGAGCACCTGCGCAACATCTATCGCGCTGGCGAGTTGGTCGAGGTGGCAACTATCCGGAATTTCCGGTTGGTTCGAAGTGAGGGTAATCGTGAGGTTTCTCGGGAAATCTCTCACCACAAACGGGATGCGACCTGCCGCCTCGGACCGAGTACGTCATCGCCTTCTTGTTGAGGCCTTCGCACTCCCGGTGCCGCTACGGTCGGCCTGTCGGCTCTGCACGACTTCGTCGCGCTGCCGCCTCGGGCCGCCCTACGCGGCGCCTTCTTGTTGAGCACTCCCGGCGCGGCTACGGCCGGCCTGTCGGCTCTGCACGACTTCGTCGCGCTGCCGCCTCGGGCCGCCTACGCGGCGCCTTCTTGTTGGGGCCTCACCGCCTCCGCAGCTCTTCCATCCGCTGCTCTACCCGTCGCCTCTCCGGCGAGTTGGGCCGGATGCGTAGGTACTGGCGGTAGTGCAGGCGCGCGTCTCGCCAGAGCTCGAGGTGCTCCGCCGTCTGGGCCAGGTTGTACGAGAGGTCCGCGTTTTCACAGGCGCCGTAGTCGTTGCTCTGGGCGACCGAGAGCACGTTGCACGAGTTCTGAAAGAGCTCGTAGGCCGTCTGGTATTGGCGTCGTCGGTAGAACGCGGCGCCCTGTTCATAGAGGCGTTGCGATTCGGCGGTCAGCTCTTCGGAGTTGGCGCGCCGCTGATTGTTCTGAGCCGACTGGCGCTCTCGGAGAGCCTCGAGCTCGGCGATGCGTCGATTCACATCCGTCCGGGTCGCGTCGTCGGGGCGACCGTGGCGCAGGTAGACGCGGAACCAGTGGATGCCCCGCCGGGCGTCGCCCATGCGCTCGAAGCACCGGGCGATGTTGAACGCGAAGTCCGGGCTTCGCCACGCGCGCTGGGCGGCGAGGAGCTTCTGCACCGCCTGGCTGAGCTCGTTGGCTTCGTAGTGGACGATGCCCTGGGTGTAGAGCGTGCGCGCGCGCTCGAGGCGCTGCTCGCGGCTTTGGGCGTCTGCCGCCGAAGGAGCCACCAGAGAAACGGTCACGGCCCCCCCGAGGGTGAGGGCGGCGGAGAGGACGATGAAGGAAGCGCGCATCAGAGGCCTAGACTCTCATAGGGTCATTGGGATTCAGAAGAGCCCTATTGCCCCGAATTCTTCGCATTCTTTTCGGCACGAGCCGCTGCGAGCTCCCGCTCCATCTTGCGTAACGTCCGTTCCAGCTCCCGGACGTCCTTTTTCGTGACCAGGTTGAGGCTCTTGGCGGCCCGAGCCACCCGCTCTTCGAAGGACTCCTGGACCTTCCCCCGGAGCTGGAGCGCCTGCATCATCGTCTTGATGACCCGGGGGTCCTGGACGACCTTCATGACCCGGGGGTCCTGGATGAGCTTCATGCCCTCCGCGAGCAGTTTCTTCTTCAGGTCCATAGGGGGGTCCTAGGCGGCCGGGGCGGGGTGTGTCAACGAGCGCTCACATCGGGTCGTCCATCGAGGTCATCGGGTGGCGTGAAGCGGAAGCTGGCTCGTCCGCATGACGCGCACGGCCTGTGGCCCAGGGGAGGCGTCCTACGTTCGGCTCTTCCTAGCCGCGAGCAACCGCAGGGGCGCGGCGGATGGCAGTCGCTACAAGGTGCAGCCCCCCGAACCATCGGGGCTGCCGCCGGCGTCGCGGCAGATTTGTGCTTGGCTGCGAAGTGAGTCCCATATCTTCACGTCGTCCACGGTGCCGTCGACATGT
>Ga0164313_10000291_pt1 | contig 38299 bp, 26 predicted proteins | sample GuaBasSedimGuay4_FD_113735 | JGI IMG/M metagenome (GOLD analysis project Ga0164313, IMG submission 113735) | Subseafloor sediment microbial communities from Guaymas Basin, Gulf of California, Mexico - Guay4, Core 4569-4, 0-3 cm | ecosystem: Environmental > Aquatic > Marine > Hydrothermal vents...
CATGAACAAACCGCAAGTATGGACCCGGAAACCGAGGCAACGCCATAGGACATGATCTTCATGGCCCCTGCCCCCAGGTATTTCATCACCGCGGCCTGGGAAACGAAAACCGAGATGGCACCGGCAATGAAAAATGCGGGCACCAGGCAAAGAAGCACGTGCTCCCGGGCATACCACTTGGCCAGGGCCAACGATTCGATGACAGCCCCGGTGAAACGGGTGCTGTCCATGGGCAAAAAGAAAATGATCAAAAACAATCCGGCTACCGCGCCGAGAGGCTTCCAGATGATTTGCCAGTCGATCAGGCTCGGCTCTTCAGATTTGGCTGATTCTTCTTCGCGAACCTGACCGATATTATTGATTGGATCTGCCATAGAAACGGTGGAACCCACTTTTCAATCTCCTCTCGGTAGTACTTAGAATGATGTGCCTTTATATCGCAATATATAGATATAATGGTTAAAAATTTTTAGTTTCTCCCTACAATTTCATATCGATCGATATGATCCAGTCCTTCGAGAAGCACAGCAACCTCACCGTCATCATTGAGCCAATGCCTCATATTGCCAATAAGATTAGCCGCATAGGGGCTCTGCTGCCCATCTGCCAGTGTATAATTCACCCACAGCCCATCCTTGTAGGAAGTAATCAGGCCGGCATCCTCTAAAACCTTGAGGTGTTTGCTCGCCGTAGACTGAGCCGTTCCTACCGCATTCTGTATTTCGCAGACGCACATCACCTTTTTCTGAAGCATCTTCAGGATTTTCACCCGGGTAGCATCCGAGACGGCTTTCATCACCTTTAAAAACTCACGCATCCTTTTCCCTCCCATATCGCTTTTAAGGAATATATAGCCGCCTGACACAATTGTCAAACACAATCTGCCCTGTAGTTGCAACACGATGATGTGCCTAGTTGCGGGGAAAATAATCAGGATGGTTAGTTTTTCAGGGTCTTCAGCAGGGGAATCAGGAACGCAAAGCATGCAACCAGGAAAAAAAAGCTGCCAATCAGCATCAGAATATCCCCCATGCGTATGCTCGAGGCGATAAAAATCAAGGCACAGACAATAAACAGTATCCAGCCCCACAACTGATATTTGAGTTCCTGCTTTACACTGCTCATTAGAATTTCCTTTGTTCTATCGGGACCGCCCGGACATCCCCGAATAACAATTTTCCGACCCAGATTGAACGTTTCAACTGGAAGGTTATAAATCTTTTAATTTCTATAGGTTATATATATTTCTCGAGCAATGAAAAATATATTTGACAAACCCTGGTTTTTAACCTAACAGGACTATTTCCATGGTTTTCTTTTTAGCGCAACAGGATCCACTCAAACAAAGAAAGGAAGCTGCCAAACAACCTTCGCACAACCCGGGCTACCTCTCTCAACGATGATTATTCAGCGTGGTAATATGCCTTTTTTCACCCATTAAAGCAACCACATTAAACTCGTAAAACTAACCCCGAAACGTAAATCCGGAAAAGTGAACACTATGAAATATTCAATTCACTCACTTATGAGCACGGTCGAAATGGACAAGGTTCACCAGGCCTCCCTCGCCATTCTTGAAGACACAGGTATGCAGATCGATCACCCGCAGGCCCGCAGCAGGCTGCACGATGCCGGCGCTAAGGTGGACCACGATAAAAATCGTGTCAGATTCCCTGCCGCTCTGGTGGAGAAAAGCATCAACATGATTCCCAAAACCGTCTGCCTGGCCGGCAGAGACAGCCGGTATGACTTGATGATGAGCTATGACAGTCCTTTTATCGTGCGCTGCGGCACAGGCCTGACCGCCATCATGGATTATCAGACCGGTACTTACCGGAATGCCACTATCGAGGACCAGAAAAACCTGGCCACATTAGTGGATGGCCTGGACAACATCGGCATGGCAGCACCTTTGACCGTACACGATGTTCCCAGTAAAACAGCCGATCTGCACGCAACCCGAGTACTGCTTCAACACCAGCGCAAGCACTTTATGAACCTGACCATGGGCTCCAGAAACATGCGCTATCAGATTGAAATGCAGCTTGCGGTCAGGGGATCCAGGGAGGATATCAAAAAACGTCCGCTTTTTCATCCGATAGCCTGCCTGATCTCCCCGCTGCACATACCCGAGGACGATATCGAGATCATGATGGCTGCCGGCGAATATGGGTTGCCGGTAAAAATACCGGTCATGCCCATGTTCGGTGCCAGTGCGCCGATAACCCTGGCCGGAACCCTGGCCCTGGGGAACGCCGAAGTGCTGGGCGCCTTCACGGTCCTGCAGACCCTGTGCCCCGGAAACCCCACCTTGTACTACCTCGTACCTTCACTAATGGACATGCGCACCGGCGGTAATGTCTACGCGGCACCGGAAAACATTTTACTGTACTCCGCCATCATCCAGCTGGCACGATCGTTCTACAAGGTGCCGTCGGACACGACCGGCTTGTTCGCCGACGGAGTCCTGCTGGAACAGTCTGCCTATCAGAAGGGAACCAACCTGCAGGCGGCCGCCATTGCCGGGGCCAATATTGTCAGCGGTGCAGGGACGGTTGACGGCGGCATGGCTTTCAGCCCCCAGCAGTTGGCCATCGACGACGAGATGGTCGCCTTCACACACAGACTTCTTGCCGGCTTTGAAATTACCGATAAAACCCTTGCACTTGACTGTGTGCGACGGGTGGGCCCCAAAGGCAATTTTCTTGAAGACAGACACACCCTGGAAAATTTCCGCACCCAGGCCCTGTATACCCCGTCGATCTTCAACTATCAGAACCACTCCGCCTGGCAGCAGGATCCCAGGCAGTTTGCCGAGAAAGCACAGGAAAAGGTCCACAACATCCTTACCAGCCACGAAGTCCCGCCGCTGGAGGATGCTGTTATCAAGGAACTTCAAAAAATATTACAGGCGGCTGATAAGGAAATAACCTGATGCTGGTTGCTCGTTACTCGTTACTCGTTGCTGGTTGCTCGTTGCTGGATAATGGCTGAAGAAAAGACCAATTTAGCCGCAAAGCCCGGACCTTCATTTCAGCGGATGCGCTTCGATTCTATCCGCAATATATTTGACCCGCTCGATGAGGTTGTTGTCCAGAACCATATCCCCCACGCCGATAATAATGGGATTGCAGCCGACAGTATTCAGTAGATTATCGACAAATTCTTCGAAGACCTTCTGCTCGGTTCTCTCCTCCAAGAGGTCGCTGGGAATGCCACCCCAGATGAGCGGTCCGTTGCGCCATGCTGCCCAGGCATCCTCAAACGACAGTTCAGTGAGTGGCTGGGGGGTAAAAGATTCGCATACATCCAGGCCGGTTTCGGACATGAGGTCCACCAGGGGTTTGAGATTCCCGTCCGTGTGGCTGCCCGCTTTTTTCCCTTGGGCGTGCAGTATCCCGGTATACTTTTGATATTGCGGAATACAATACTGCCTGAACAGATCCGGATTGGTCATCATGCCGTCCAGGTTGTCCCCAAATTCGATGTAGGGAAGACTTGTCTCACCAAGCCGGTTTAAAATCTCTACCATCTGCCGGTCCAGCAGATGGATCAACCTGTCCAGTGCATCTCTGCTGTCATAAAGTGCCTGGAACAGGCTCATTTCACCCAGATATTCCAGCAACGCCTGCTGAAAGGGAATACGATGGATACAGGGTACTACGAATCCATGCGAACCCACTGCCTTCTCCTCGGCCGCAAATTCTTCATACAGGGGCACGTATTCCGCGTGTTCCAGTATGTATTCGATGATGTGATAGTCGTCAGACTCCTTGATCAGATGGGTGGTCAGATACGGCTCCATGCCGCACAAGGATATCATGCTCTCGGCAAAGACATAGCTGACACTCACACTTCCCACAGGGGTCTGGTATTCAACGATGCTAGTCCCCGGCCTGTCACGGGGAATTTCTTCGGGGGCATACTGGGCCGGAAAATAGCGCACATCCGGATCTTTCGTCCGGTATATCATATCGCCTTCGAAGAGGATGCGCATCTCCACCCCGCGCAGTTTGAGGGCATAGGGGATCGAAAATTTCTCCCGACCGATGCCCACGGCTTTATGCACCGCGTTCAGGGACATGCCCGCATACGCCTCCGGCATGGTGCCCCTGGCCTGCATGCCTTTGTACCAGATTTCGATCCGGTCGATAAACGGCAGGTGATCCGGCAATTTTCCATCCATGACAGCCAGGACACGCTCGCGCATGGTCCATTTTTTTTCTTGGTCAGAAGTTATCAAAGCTCATCCTTTTGGAAAAAAGTCTTTTTTCGTGATTGATCTAAAACGGCAGCAGATTACCATCGGCATCAAACTCCATTCCATGGCCTTCCCGGAGGATTTCAAGGTCGCCCCTCTGCCGCATTTCCGCGACATACCCTTCGGACACGTCGACTTCGCTCAGGCATGACGTATTTTTAATACGCATGATTTTTAGTTTTTCGCGGGGAATCAGCCCAACACAACGGATGGCTATATCCAGGGCCTCCCAATCGTTTTTCAGGGTGAGCGGTATCTTGCCCGCCTCCGGGCACACCCCCGTGATGGTGTTCATGTCCAGGGCCGCCTGGTCGATTTTATCGAAAAGCCGGCGCGTGATAACGTCGGCGACCCCCACCCCCACCGCGTTGCCTTCGGATGCTTCGGTCAGATCGCACACCATTATGCGTTTTATTCTGGGTAACTCGGGGTCCGGCGTCACCAGCGGCAGCCCGATTCTGCCAACCACCTTGGTATCGAAACCCGTGCCGCTGATATCCTTGCCCATCTCGTCGATAATAATGACATCGGCCTCCTCGAAAGGCAGCGCCGGTGTCAGTGATTTAGCGAACTTTAAGAGCTCAATCTCCTGCGCCTCGAGTTTATCCCGCGAACACATACCGATTTTGGCGGTTCGACCGTAGCCGTTTTCCACGATGCCCACGCCAAACAGGATATTGGCCTGCTGCATCACCTGACGCGCTATGGCCAGGATGACACTTGCATAACCATAGGTCAGCATGGCCTGGTGATACAGGGCGGCCCCTGCCTGTTTGCCCAGCCCGATGGCCATCATCTTCAAAAGACCGCTCTCGAACTCGTGTTCGAATTCCGTATGCTTCTTGATGCGGTTGACGAGGACGATGTGATCGGCCTCCGATGCCAGCCGGTCCAGGTACACGGGTATACCCTGATCTGTTTCCCCGATCTGAACGACCTCCAGGGATGAATGCACGGGCACACCTGTCGATGCCTCAGTGATCCCCAGGTGGGCCAGTACCCGCTGCTGGCCTTCGGCTGTGGCGGCGCCATGGCTGCCCATGGCCGGAATGATAAACGGCTCCAGCTGCAGCGCTTTGAGCGATGCAACCACCGCCTTGACAATGCTGCTGTAGCGACTTATCCCCCTGCTGCTGCAGGCCACGGCAACCGTCTGGCCGGGCCTTATCTTTGATGCCGGCGGCAATGCCGCCATGCCGCCATTCACCTCGGCTGCAATATCATCGACTTCTTGGGAATCGAACGTCTGCCGGACACGCATCATTTTCGGAAATTGCATTGTTTCCCCTTCCTTTTTCCTTTAAAATCTCAACATCGACGCCCCTTTTTGGGTGGCTCCTGAAAAACGGCCATCCGTCACCAGGGCGACCTTGTCGCGCAGATCCGGATGACGGTGCAGAATCTCGGTAGTTTTAAACATCTCGGGCATGCCCGATCCCCGGGGTCCCTCGTACCGGATAACGATCACATCACCGGCCAGGATGCTCCCGTTCTCGATAGCCGCTATGGCACCCTCTTCCGAATCAAACGGCCTGGCTGGCCCGGTATGGCGCTGCATCTCTTTTGCCATCGCCGCGTGTTTGACCACCGCACCTCCGGGTGCCAGGTTCCCGTACAGTATCCGGAGGCCGGCATCATAGGGATTATCCAGGGAACGGATGACCTCACCGGGTTCAATCCGGTAGTTCTTCAGGTACAGAGCAGTTCGTTCGAAATACCCGTTACTTTCCAGCAGAACCTGTGGTTTGTCCAGATCGTCGAGCGTCCAGCCGGCGCCCATGAGCAGAGGGTCGATTTCAGCATTTTCATGACGGCTTTTCTGACTTGCACGCATATTCAATTTTCTCCGGAATCAAATAACTATATTTTCAGGCTTGCCCCTGATAAAGGCCTCGATGTTGCCCACGGTAACTTCCATGAGGCGTGATGCAGCCTCCCGGGTAAAAAAAGCGCAGTGGGGCGTCACCATCACCCTGGGGTGTTGCAGCAGGAGGTGGTTGGCCAGTTCGGTTTCAAGACCGTCTCTGCTCTGACCCAACGCCTGCAAACGAACGTCTTCCGCTATCAAATTATTTTCTGAGGAAAGTACATCCAGACCGGCCCCAGCAACTTTTCCACTGGCCAGAGCCTCCAGAAGTGCCCGGGAATCGATTATATCTCCCCGGGCGGTGTTGATAACCACCACGCCGTCTTTCATCAGTAGAAAGCTTTCTTTTGAAAGCAGGTGACTGGTTTCAGGCGTACCGGGGACGTGCAGGGTTACCACATCCGCCCTGGGCAAAGCCTCATTCAGAGGCAGATAACGCACCTTGTTCGATTCCGCCCACTTTGTATCCGGATAACCGTCAACAGCCACAACTTCCATGCAGAATCCTTTTGCGATCATGGCCACGCGTTTCCCGATGGCACCGGTGCCGATTACCGCAAGTGTTTTCCCGCAAAGCTCGAAGCCCTGAATGCCCGTCCATGAAAAATTCAGCCTGCGGGTACGTTGGACAGCCGCTATCACATGCCGGCCCATGGCCAGCAACAAAGTGAAAACGTGCTCGGCCACCGCATTCTGGGCGTAGGCCGGCACATTGCATACCGTTATGTTACGGGACCGACAGTACGCCAGATCGACCTGGTCAACACCTGTGGAACGCGCAGCAATCAGTTTGAGCTGCTTGAACCGCCCCAGCACGACTCCGTTCAAAATGGATACATCGCTGCAGATGATCTGCGCATCTTCGTATGCCTGTGCTCCAGTCGGTGTCAGCAAACCTTCGACCCACACGCTGTCCAACCGGGTCCCGGTGGCCTGCCAGGCTGATTTTATCCATGGCTCGCTTTCGAATATGTGAACCCTCACAACGGGTACACTCCGTGTTTCTTGACTGCAGCGGTCATGGCAAAAATATTCTCGATTTTACAAAAATTGGTAACACTGTTGGCCGTGGCACAGATATACCCACCCCCCCTGCCGGCATCTTCGATGCGCTGCTTCACCTCGGCTTCCACCGCTTCCACCGTTCCGTAGGGCAATGTATTGACCAGGTCGATATTGCCCCAGAGACAAATCCGGTCGCCCCATTTTTCCTTGGCCGTTTTCAGGTTCATGCAGGGAGGTTCAAAGGGGTTCATGGCGTTCATACCCAGGCTCAACAGGTCTTCCATGACGATGGTCAGATTACCGTCGCTGTGAAACGCCCAGGGAATCTTAATGGCATCGGCGACAATTTTCATTTTCGGCAGAAAAACCTCCCTGAAAACCTGGGGCGAAACCAGCGGGCCTTCCTTCCAGGCCATGTCGTTGTAGCCGACGATAAAATCGAAACCCAACGTCTGCATTTTTTCGATAACCACCAGGTTCCACTCGATGAACATATCCATCATGGTATCGATCAGTTTGCGGTTGTCCCGCAGGGCCACGGCAAAATCCATCATGGGCATGGAGTAAATGGTGTTGAACATGCCAAAGGGCCTCAACCCGGCATACAGGGCCAGGTCCTGGTCATGGTAGCGTTCGACAAAGCGTTTTGCCGGGTCATAATAGCTTTCCTCGCGGGGGTCGGGCAGCACGATTTTGGAAAGATCCGCATCGGTGCTGATCAGGCCCTCGCCAATGAATTCGGTTTCCCCGGACAGTCCGCTGGCCATGGCACCGTCTGATTTCCCTGAAGGGTCCTTGCAGAAGGTCGGCAGAGCATAATCCACGAAGTAAATCGCATCCATGCCGATCTTGCGGGCAAATTCAGCTTCGTCAATATCGCCCGGACCCATGATCTGTCGCTTTATGGGCGTATCCACAAAGTCCATAAAAGGCACCCGGTCTGGCTCCTTTAATTCCAATGCCATCATGACACGTTCTCGAGAATTCATACACGGCTCCTTATAAATGGGTTTCCACCTGATTATAAATTATCCGCAGCTCCCAGTTCCTTTGATAGATATTTGCCGGCCTCGATCAATTCAGGATGGATGCATCAAAGCGGATGCTTTCCTGGCTGGAAACCACATCGAATGCAAATAGCGCCCCTTGAAAAGCATTTTCAACCTGAATATTAGCCCCTCAGGTTATACGGGTGGTCATAATTGTGTTCCGAGTGTTTTTTTTAGATGGGCACCGCCCCATGCTCAACCGTCAAGGCCACGATATCTCTGGAATCGACATCCCGTGATGGGACGCCTCTTTTCACCGCCAGGGCCGCAGCCGCCCCCATGGCCTGTCCCATGGCCATGCAGGTGCACTGGGCACGGATACCGGCCAGCGCCATCCTCTCTGACGACACAATGCGTCCGGCCACCGTAATTCTGGAGCCGCCCTTGGGGATAAGCGCCCGAAAAGGCACCGTGGGGACAAGATATCTTGAGTCGTGAAAAATTTCCTCGCATCCCTTTTCGCGGCTGTGCATATCGATATAGTTGAAGGCATTGCATACTTTGTCTTTGAAATCCGTTGCCTGCATGAAGTCCGATCGGGTGATCATGTATTCTCCTTCCACCCGGAAGGTTTCCCGCGAAAGTGCATGGGCATACATAGTTTTGAGGACCGCCCGTTCACAGCCGGGCACAGAAGATATCAGGAATCGATACATGCGCAGCATACGTGTCCGCCCTTCCAGATTGGCCCGGGTTTGCCCGCCCGCATCGGAGGTGTCGGCATCGTAGATATGGGTGGCATTGTGGCCGCCATGGGCGAGATAATAACTGAAGGGTCTGGTCTTGGCATAGGCAAAGTCGCCCTCCTTCAGCGCCCCCGACGCCAGAGCCTCATCAAATATCTGCTGGACTTCCTTTTCCCATATCTGCTCGTGATCGATCCCCTCAATCTTGTACTGGTAGGCACCAGGCTGCCGATCCTCGCTCCGCAGTACGCCCAGACCCAGCATCCTGATGACATCGGCATCGCCGCTGCAGTCGATGATCTCCTTTGCCCTGGTTATTCGGCGGATGCCTCGGCCAAGGGAAGTGACTTCCCAGAAATCTCCATCTGCAACTACATCGGCAATAAATTCATGGTAGTGTACGAGTACACCGGCGTCCACGGCTTCCCCTTCAGCCAGGGCAGCATATATGGGGACATTGATATAGCTGTAATAGCCCGGGGTGTCCAGGGGCCTGCGCTCTTTATAGTCGGGAACGGGAAGCCCCTCAATCTCTTTGGACTTCGTGTACAATTCCCAGGCAATACCTTGAACCACCGGCGCCTCGGCACTGAAAAAATGGTTGGGCATGTACACGCCCCCGGCCGTCATGGTTCCGCCCAGCATGCTGCCTGCTTCGATCACCGAAGTTCTTACACCGGCCCGCGCTGCCTGAATGGCGGCCACATGCCCGGCGGTACCTCCGCCGGCAATTACGACATCAACCGTTTCATGTAACGATTTCATATCTGAAGCTTTCTTAAAATTTTATCCGCTCAACCTAGGTCTAAATTATTTTGTCCAAGGCCTTTGCCAGCGTTTCCACCGTACGATCAACGTTTTGCAGTTTGTCCAGGCCGAACAAACCTATGCGAAATGTCTGATTTTTTTTTGGTGGCAGGAATTGTAATAGTGTACGGTGTCAAAGGTCGTAAATCAACAAATGAATAGAGGCTTGGATTACCCCGCCCATCAACCCTCGAGGGAAAATTCCTAAATTTCAAACGGGCCATCGCTATCTCCTTGACATGATCACCCCTGGCCGATAAAGGGCGTTGAACTAGTGCATTTGGATGTCATGGTTCATGTTTTCGTGACGGTTTGCTTTTTTTACACTATATACATTCAAATTTGAGGAGAGACTATGAAGCTCGGATTTATCGGATTGGGTAATCTGGGGTATCCCCTGGCCATGAGTCTGGTCAGGGCAGGCCACGACGTTACCGTCAGCGATCTTCGTCGTGATGCCGGTACAAAATTAATCGAAGCCGGCGCGAGCTGGTCGGATGACATTGCCGGTGTATGCCGTGGGTCAGAGGCCGTGATAACAGCCCTGCCATCGCCCGAAGCATCCAGGGCCGTGGTGGAAAATGCGGACGGTGTTTTTGACCATCTCACCAAAGGAAACTGCTGGATTGAAATGAGCACCACTGATTTTGAAGATATCCAGCGTCAGGCGAAAGTTGCCGGTGAAAAAGGCTTTAACGTATTGGAATGCCCGGTAACCGGTGGCGTCCACTTAGCCCACACCGGTGAAATTACCGTTCTCGTAGGTGGAGAAATGGATATCTATGAACGCTATAAGCCTATCCTGGGAGTCATGGGCAAGGAAGTGATTCACCTGGGTCCTCTCGGAAATGCCTCCGTTGTCAAGGTCGTCACCAACATGCTGGCCTTTATTCATCTGGTGGCTGCCGGAGAAGGCATGATGCTGGCAGCCAAGCAGGGGGTAGACCTGGGGGCTGCCTACAAAGCAATTCGAGCAAGTTCCGGCAACAGCTTCGTTCATGAAACTGAAAGCCAGCTTATCCTCAATGGCTCCTATAACATAAATTTCACCATGGACCTGGCCTGCAAGGATCTGCGATTTGCAGGCCAGATTGCCGAAAAGCTCAATGTCCCGATAGAACTGGGAAGCATGACACGCCAGATTTTTGAAAGAGCCCGCAACCTGTTCGGCGGGGAGGCCTGGTCGCCGCAAGTGGTAAAAATGCTGGAAGACGCCTGTGGACAGCCCTTACGCGCCCCCGGCTTCCCCGAAACACTGGTTGCAGAGTGATTAAAAAGCAAGACACGCTAATTGTGCCTGAAGAGCAAGGCAAGCAATACGTGTCCCGGACCGTATCATCTGACCCCTAAAAACCTCAAAACAGCAGTGATAGGATAGAACAGAAACCGATCCAGAATATCGAAATACAACAATGCGATCACGATAAGGAAACCGTATGGCTCAATACGGCTGAAGGCGACCGCCTGTGCCTGGGGCAGGAGTCCCACCAGTACTCGGCCGCCGTCTAAAGGGGGTATGGGGATGAGGTTGAACACGGCCAGAAATACGTTGAGTTGAATGGCGACAATAAGAAAGATCAGCAGGGGTTTTACCACGATTCCGAAAAAGAGCATGCCCTTGAACACCAAGACAAGCCCGGCGGCGAGAATAAAATTGATCGCCGGGCCGCCCAGGGCCGCCCACATCATCCCTTTTCTCGGGTTTCTGAAGTTGTATGGATTGATGGGAACCGGCTTGGCCCATCCAAATACCACGGGGGAGTTCACGAAAATGAGCAGGGCCGGTACCAGCAGTGTTCCGAAGGGGTCGATGTGATCCTTGGGGTTGAGGGTCAGCCGCCCCATGGACTCTGCCGTTCTGTCACCCAGTTTACGGGCAACCCACCCATGGGCAAATTCATGAAAGGTCAAGGCCATAAACAGTGCGACAACCTGGATTGCAATAATGCCAAAATTCATATTGAAATAGCTCCACTTATTATTCTGAATATTTCTCAGATGATTTATAGTATTGATACCATTTCCATCTCCAAAGAAAAACAGTAAACTCAAATTTGATTATTCCTATGGAGGAAGCATGCAAACGACGCTGATCAGCAGTCGAAACCTGTTTTCAGATTGTGGAAGAGGCTCGCCAAGACGGCGTCGATGTAATGATAGACGCCTTCCCCTACACCTGCGGCAACACGACCATCCTGGCACTGTTCCCCTATTGGTTTCTGACCGGCCTGCCTGATGCTTATAACAGCTTCTGGACACGCTTGAGGCGCGGGGCGGAACTGGGAATGGGTTTCAGGTTGGTGGGATTTATTTATAAAGACTCCTTAAGTCCAAATGGAACCCCATTACGCGTCAGCAACGCTGCCCCTCAGGCCGATCTGATCCGCCACCTCCCGCATGCCCATGATCGTGTCGACAATCAGATCCGAAACTTGTACGCCGAGCATTTCCGCCCCTTTTTCGATGATGGAACGATTCACGCCTGCGGCAAAACGCTTGTCTTTCCATTTTTTCTTCACCGATTTAGGTTTCATATCCAACACACTCTTCGACGGCCGTACCAGCGCGGTCGTTACCACCAGTCCGGTCAGTTCATCGATGGCGTAAAGAACTTTTTCCATCTCGCTTTGGGGTTCGACATCGGTGCAGATTCCCCATCCATGGCTGACCACCGCCCGGATATACGTTTCCGGCCAGTCATGTCCCCTCAGTATGGCTTCGGTCTTTTTGCAGTGTTGTTCCGGAAACTGTTCGTAATCGAGATCGTGAATCAATCCGACGACACCCCATTTTTCCTCGTCTGCATCTCTTTTCCTGGCACAGTACCGCATCACGCCTTCCACGGCCAGGGCATGCTTGATAAGGCTCTCTGTCTGATTATACTTTTTCAACAGATCAAAGGCTTCCTCTCGGGTCGGTATTTTTGACATGGCGTCTATCTCCTCTAAATTAGCGTTTAAAAAGTATAGCCGATGGAAAGATGAAATCTTCCCGGGCTTTCATCAGGTCTCGGGTCCAGTTTATGACCGTATAAAACGCCGATGGCCCCGATGGGCGTCACATACCTTAAACCAGTACCGATGGAATCTCGAACATTATCCGTAACCGCGAGCCCCGATGTGTCATCCAGATAACCGACATCGTAAAATATTGAAAGCTCAAAGTTCCTGCCCAGGTCAAGTCTTGCTTCCGCACTTGCCACGGCCGACATTTCCCCGCCCACCGGGTTGTTTTCACTGTCGTACAGGAGAAGGTTTTCATCGAACCCCCGCACGCTGGCGGTACCGCCTAAAAAGAAGAGCTGGTCCTGAGGTACGATCCCACTGGGCCCGTATGGGTCAATATCTCCGAAACTGCCCTTGCCGGCAAAGGTCACCCGCTTTACAGGCGTCGTAAACCCCCTGATTTCAAAACGGTATTTATAGTAATCGTCAAGCGAGTTTTCAATACCCTTAGACAGATCCATCGCCAAAAAAGAAAAGATTCCTTCCCGGGGCCGGACAAAACTGTCCCGGGTGTCATAGCTGATCGAGGGCGATCCGATAAAAATGCTTCTGGGAACATTAATATCGTCATCCGCCTCACTGCTGTTGCCTCTGCTGAACTGCTCCCGGCGTTCATAACGAAATCCGAGATTCCCGGTAATCTTATGGGTCAGTTTCCGTGAAAAAAACAGATCAACGCCATATGTTTCGGTCCCGAATGTCTGGTTAAACGGTTCATCTCGCTCGAAAAAAATACCCAGATCAGAGGAGATACGCGTGCCGAAAAATCGCGGTTCGTACAACCTTGATTCAGCCCAGTAGCCGGTCTGACTGACCTCACCGCCTATCCAGGCATCTTTGTTCAGACCCAGAAAATTATGATCGCCCAACCGGCTGCCGACATAAAGACCTTTTACCGACTCAAAGCCGCCATTGGCCTGAAAAAAGAAAGGCGGTTTCTCGTCGACGTCGGCAAACAGATGAATCTTTTCCTTTTGATCCTTGAGCCCTACCGGTTTAAACTGAACCGATCGGAAAATGTCCATGGACCGCATATTTTTTTGTCCGGTGTGCATGCTTTTTAGCGAATACGCGTCACCGGGCGCCATCTCGAGTTCACGATCAAGAATTCTCTTTTTCGTACGAAAGTTTCCATTGTAATATGTGTTGCCCATTGTTATGTACGGGCCTTCATCTATCACGAACGTAACGCGGGCAGCGGACCGGTCCGGGCTCGACTCGATGCGGCCCTCCACCGTCACATAGGGATGGCCTGCTTCAGAAATTATTTCCGCAATACTTCGCTCATCATTGTTGAGTTCATATTGTCGCAAAGGTCTTCCCGCCTTGAGCTTGATTTTTTTCAAAACTCTTTTGGGGGGGGCTGAGACCAGACCTTCGAATTCAAGCGCAGACACGACTGTTTGAACACCTTCGTCAATCGTAAGATCGATCTCCACATGATGACGGTTTTTCCTTGCCGGGATCACCTCCCTGTCTGTATGCCGGCGGTTTTCCTCTGCCGGAGTCACCACCTTGCTTACTGAAATCTCCGGACTCATGTAGCCCTTTTTATGATACAGATTTTCAATCATCAAGAGGTCTTCTTCCAAGGTTTCCGGAACAAATGCACCCTCGCGTAGAAATCCCGGAATCCGCGTCAGGACCTGTCGGTTTAGTTTGGCTTCACTGTAAGCCGAATTGCCTGCGATATCCAAACGGCTGACAATGAAGCGCGGCCCCTCCTGAATGAGCAGACGTATGTCTCGCTGCCGAACCCCATTGTCCTCTACATCAGCCGCTTCTACGACAATACGGGATTGGGGGAAGCCGGCCCCGCGGTACAGTGACTTGATCTTTTTAATGCTTTTCCTCAAACCCAGATTGCCCCGATTCCCGGTATCAACCAGAACAAGCTGCTTTCTAAGGGTCCTTTCCCGGAATTTTTCGTTGCCCTGGAAGGTGATATTGTAGCGCGGACCTTCCTGAACCTTAATCGCGGCATCCACCGCACCTGTTGCGGGGTTTCGGTTTAATTCATATGAGATGCGTACATCGAAAAAATCACGCTTCCTGTAAAAATCTCTCACATTGTTGATGTCTTTCCTGAAGACATCTTTTTTGAACCGGCCGGTTCTTTTTCCAAATATCGCCTTACGCCACGATTTCATCCGCCATTTGAGCACGGAATCGTCAAAGGTGACATTGTCCTTAAAAACAATATTACCCAGGGTGTAATAGGGCCCCTTGGCAATGTTGACGAACAGAATGTATTTACTGTCATCTGGGTCCTCCCAGGCCCCGATAACGACATCCGGGGCGATATATCCCTCTTTGCGAAAAAGCTCGGCCACGATCTCCGGCTGTGCATCAACCACACTTTGAACATATGTGTCTCCCGGATAAACCGCCATGGCATTCAAAACTTTGTTCTCAAAAAGAGGGTATTTCCCTTCTATTTTGATTTCCTTGATGCGTTTGAAGGGCGTCAACGCATACAGCAGCGTGACCCCGTGCGCCGCCGCCGCCGAATCCGCATCGATAGTCCGGAATTTACCGCATGCCTTCAAAGCTGAAAGCGACGCACTGATTTGAACAGCGGAAAAGGTGTCTCCTTCTTCAATATACAGGGAGATAATGTCGTCTGCAATCCGGCGCCAATCGGATTCACTGCCGACGTAATCCCTGATACTGATTTCTATCTTCGAAACAGCAACCGCTTCCCGGGTTATACCGTCAGCGGTTTCAGCTATGGCCTGCCGCCCGGAAGCCGGGCTGAACAACAGCACCAATAGAAAACTGATCCGCGCCAGGATTCTAACGACTGCCACCAGCGCCGGCATCACCTTCTTTTGGTCTGAAACCGATCGGCCCGGGCTATGATCTGCCAATTATCCAAACTCCGATTCGCTTGCCTTGCGTATTGCTCACGCCAAATTTCCGATCTGCGTGATATTAAAAATATGGAATTATCTGAACAGGCGAAACTCCACCCTGAAAATTAATTCCCCGCCATAGACGCCCTTGGTGTCCTGGAAACCGCTCACCAGAAAATTTTCAAGAAGCTTGTACTCGGTCGATGCCCGCTGGACATACCCACCGTCCTTTGACTCCACAGAATACTTGACAGTCATCCTGTCCGACAAATCTTTTCCCACCGTCACTTTAATCCTGTCGGTTGAATCCTTATCCCGGGCACTCTCAGCTTCCAACTCGAGTAGGTCGATGCCCGTACCGCCTTTAATATCGTCACCAAATGAAGATGCCAACAGTTGTGCCAGAAGAACCGTGGGTGATTGGCCGACACCGCCGCTCCCCGTGTTCAGTTCGTAGGTGGTTTTCTTGAAAACCAGCAGGGAAATAATATCTGCGTCTTCCTCCGGGGGAGACGAGGAGAGGTCTACGGTCAGGCGGTCAGGCGGCCCGTAAAGCGAAATGGTGATGCGCCATTCCCGAATCTCCACATCCCCCTTTATGTCGATCTCGGCCTCGGTTCTGTAAGGATTGACAAAATCTACGGCTCCCCGCTGAACCACAAATTCCTTGTTCTGATAGGTAATAACGCCGTTATCGACCTTAGCCGACCCGGTGATGATGGGGGTTTCCGGGGTGCCCCTCAGGATCACATCGGGACTGATTTCCATGTAGGCAATATTATTATCCACCAGAAAAGGCTGGCGGTGCTTGAAATGTATATTAAACCGCAGCGGCTTTAAATAAGGATATGCAAATTCAGTGTTCCGGGGGCTTTCCTCCCTTTTTTCTTCCTGAATGGCCTGCAGCAGGTTGAGCTTGAAGTCTTTATAGTAAGTGCCTTCAAGTAGAACGACGTCTCCCTCTACAACCAGGTCGCCCGGCGTTCCCCGCACCACCAGGTCCGTATTAAAAAGCATTTCCATTGTGTCCGGAATCTGCAGGGGGAGAGTCACCGCACTGACCCGGGCTTCGATCTGTCTGGGTAGAAATCCTTCCAGATCAATCGCCGCCTGCACATCAAATCTACCGCTATCCAGCATCCCGCTCAAACCGCCGACAACCTCCCCCTCGGAAGAAAGTTCTACCCGGCCGTTAACCCTGTGAAGTTCCTGCTGCAGTTCGGGTATGAAAATCCCGCCCTCTTCAATCCTGATCTCACCGTTCAATTCGGGCTTTAGAAACGAGCCGCCCACCGATGTCATAATCGACAGGGTACCGTCTATCTTCGGCAAATCCCGGGCAAACAGATTAGCGACCCTTAAGGGGATGTCCCCCACCACTTCCAGATCCACAGGGCCGGAAATGGCGCCGCTGCCCCTGAGGGAGAAGTGACCTTGATCCAGCAATTCCAAATAAAATTCCGGAACTTCAAAAACGCCATCTTTTAACGTTCCTTGGAAATCTTCTGTCCCTGCAAAATGTTCGCCATTGAGTTCTATCTCGAGTTTGTGAATAGCGACCTTTGCCCGGGTCCGCTCCAGGTCGCCCGCATAGCCCTCGGCCCGAAGACTTCCACGGATGTTCCCGCCGAACTCAGGTCTGCGAGCGATGGCGCACCAGGGTTCGAGACGGGTGTCATTCAACATCAGGTCCACGAAAAAGGCCTTGCTCGACAAATCATATCCGGCATCCAGTTCGAATGTTTGTTTTCCTTTTAAGAATACCCGGTTTTCTTTGAGGCCGAAATTCACGCTGACATCATCGATCTTTTCATTCCTGAATCGGATCTCTTTCCATTCAGCATTTCCGGTAATATCCGGACGATGCAGCAGCCCGCTGCCCGAGATATCCAAATCCAATTTCCCGCTGAGGACCTCCATCGCCCGCACCCTGTCAATGCTTTCGACGGGAAGGTCGCGGGTCTGCAGCCGGAATTGCAAAGACCTGTCATAGCCGATGCGGCCGGCACCATCGAGTTTTCCGCCCCCTGGCAGAATAATTTCAACAGGCGCGATGATCACTTGCCTGTCCCTGATTTTCAAGTCTACGGCCACCGATTCTATCCGCTGCAGACCCAAGCCAAGATTCAGCCCGCTCAGGCGCAGGCTTCCCCGGGGCTGGTTCAGGCTCCCGCCCAGGTCGGCATCAAGCAACAGTTCGCCTTCCAGCTTGTCGCTGAAGTCCTCCATGAACACATGCCCGTCTGAAAGCGTCAGCCTGAAAGCAGGGTCCTCAACGACCTGCCAGGTACCTTTGCGTAAAAGTCCGATCTCTCCTTCAGCCTTCAGGTCGGTATGCCCGCGGGTAAGACGCATACTGTCCAGAAAAAGCGTGCCATTGTTAAATCGCGCCTTGCCTGCCACCGCACCCAGTCGTACCTGCTTGAATTCTACCCCGCGGGCATATACGTCGGCACTGGCCTGCAGCGACCGGAGGTTCCCCGCCAATGCCAGGCTCCCTCCCAGGGAACCTCTGATATCCGGCCCTTTGAAAAAATCATTGTATTCCATGTTCGCCAGCGCCAGCCGGGCACTCAAAGGCATTTCACGGTGAAGGCTGTATGGCTCAGCAAACAGTTGGATATCCCCTTCGGCCATTAAGGAACTCCCCTTGTTTTCGATGGTCAGGGAGTCGACTTTCAGTTGCCCCGTTTTATCCAGCTCCGCGCTTAACCCGATGTTGCCGACATCTATGTCCTGGATACGCACGGCCTCACCCGCGGCCGAAATTGTAATATCGGGGTTGGCCGGCCGGCCTTTCAGATTACCTTCCAGCGTTAAGGCCCCATGTATCCGGGACAACCCGAAAAGCGAAAGCAATGACGCCACTTCACGGGTCTCCAGGCGGAAACGGCCATCCATCTGCTCAGCATCTAAATCCAGGCTGCCGGCGGCGGACACGTGGACATCTGCGGTCTCGATTTCCGCCATATCCAGCCAAAGCGTTCCGTCCCGCATCCTCCCGGATGCCCGCGATTGGACGCGAACAGGCTGCACCATATGACTTGACCGGAATGCTTCAATGACTATCTCAACATCCGCGTCGGCAGCCAAGGTCTCAAGGGTTACGCCCCGACTTTTGAAGTTCAGCAAGGCATCCAGTTTTCCACCAGGATTCTTCTGGTTTGAGATGATGGATGCCAGGTCCAGCGCCACAGTCTGCAGGCGGCCTTCACAGGCTGTTTTTTCCCAGTCGACGGAAGGGGAAAAATAGCTTTTTGGAAATACACCGCGTAAATCGACGCGGCCGGATAGCCCCAAGCGGCCAAAAGATGTATCCACCGACAGCCTGGCGAGGGTCGCTTCCCGGTCGACCAGGTGAAACTGCAAATCCATGCGTTCAACCGCATGGCCCGCGATCTGGCCGTCTTGATAGTCGGCTTTCAAGTTCAGTTGTGGGTTATCCGGCCTGCCTTTGATATCCAGATAAGCCTTCACACGACCGGAATCGTTCCGGCCAAGATCGAAAAACGATTCCACCTCGGCTATGGAAAAATCGATGCTGAGGCTCAGGTCCAGTTCCGGATCGGAAAAAACCCGGCGGATATCGCCATACAGGAGCAGGGAGGCAAACTGATTTTCAGTCTTGATGACCAGGGGCTGGATGTGTCCATTGCTGAGGGCCAATGCCAGATCCATGCGTCTGAAATCGGATTGATGTCCCTTGTATACGAATTGCGGCTTGCCGATATCGATTTTGAGTATGCCGCTTTTATTCCTGAGGTTTCCGTTGGCCGTTGCATTGACATCATTCAGGATCAGAGATTTTCCACCGGCAGCATCCTTAAAACACAAATACCCTTCGGACAGGCTAAACTGCTTGAGGATAACGTTAAATGAAGGTTTGGCAGTGTCAGGTACAGTCGTTTCCCCGCGCGCCTGGTTCCCCGCAAATACATCTACTATATTCAGACGCCCGTTTTCATTCCTGCTGAGGTGCAACCAGGGTCTTTTGAAATCCATTGTTTCGACAACCAGAGACTTCTTGAATAAGGATGCCAGAGATAGGTTTATCGATAGGCGGTCAACACCGGCCAGATCCTTCCCATGCCTATCCTGTATTCTCAGATCCCGGAATATGATTTCACCGTTAAAAAGCGACAGGCGGTGGTGGGCAACCAGCAGCCTGCCGGGTACCATTGCATTGATTTTTTTCAGCAGCAGCGATCTGCCCCGGCTGGAATTGACATACCACGACAATCCTGCAGTCAATGCAAAAACGCACAGGCTTAACCCAACCAGTATGATAGCGACAGCTTTCGCCCTACCGTGCATGTCCATTTCCTTTGCGAGGCCTACAGTTTCACGCCTTGGGAATATCTATAACTGATTTTCATTCTATGCAACCTCTATCCGACATCCGGGAGGCCGGGCCGGAGGCAGTTTATCGTTTGCTTTTGGGCCAGGCACTGTATTAGACTGTATATGATGAACTTGGTAGAATGTCGCCGGGCTGCATGCTGTGCCTGATTCCAACACCTCCTCGACCGGAACCCATGCTGCCGACAACCGGGACTGTGCGCCTCTGATTTGAAGAATACATTGATATATTGTCCACATTAAACGAAACCAGAAAAATGTGATTGAAATAGGCGGCACTTGCTTTCTATTGTCAGGATAACTGAATCGTTTTCGTGTGGTCACAGTTTCACCCCAGAACTTTTATTCAGGGATACGCGGCAAGTCTGCAGGTTCATGCCTGATGCGCACAGCGCTCCTGCCTTGACTATGCTATTTTCTATGTGTTAATTATTCTGAAAAAACAAGCATCTTGACAAAATACAAATCAATGCGTAGTAATGGATAAAAATAGCTGGAACGTATATCTGGTTCGATGCTCCGACAACTCACTTTACTGCGGAATTACGAATCACCTTGCAAAGCGCTTGGCGGCCCATAATTCAGGGAAGGGTGCAAAATATACTAGATCGCGCCGGCCTGTAGTACTGGTGGTTGTTAGTCGAAGCATGACTAAAAGTGAAGCGCTCAAACTCGAATATCGTATCAAACAGGTGGCTGCAGGAAAAAAAATATGTGAACTCACAACAGAGGAGGCAAACATGGCTAAAGATCTGAAAAAAGAATTGCAACTGGTCAGTAAAGAAATTAAAGCACTTTCAAAAAAAATCGACAAACTGTTAGTCGCTGCCGGAAAGGCGGCCAAGGCCAAACCTAAAATAGCCAAGAAAGCCAAACCTGCAAAAAAGGCTGCACCTAAAGCCAAAAAGACCGCAGTAAAAAAAGCCCCTGCTAAAAAGATCGCAGCTAAAAAGGCACCCGCTAAGAAAGCCGCAGCCAAAAAAACACCCGCAAAAAAAGCGGCCAAGGTGACCGCAGCCGACAGGGTTCTGAAAGTGATCAATAGGACAAAAAAAGGTATCGACACATCCGGTCTTATGAAGAAAACAGGCTTCGACAATAAGAAAGTCGCCAATATTATTTTCAAGCTGAAAAAACAGGGTAAGATTAAGAACCCGGAAAAAGGGATCTACGTCAAAGCATAAGTGGCTTCGCAAACTGCCCCGGCAGTACAAATATTAGCAAAGCGGATTGGCTCCCTTGGATTGTGAATGAAAGGGTGGGAGAATACCTGCCATAACGGTATTGCTAATCCAATGCATGACCCACCCAATCCGGATTTTTCATGAAAACCCTGCGCAGCAAATTTTTCATTCTGATTCTCATCCCTGTCATTGTTGTTCTCGTTTTCCTGGAAACCAGGAATTATCGCACGGCGCGTGAGCTTTTAATCGACCAGATGGACCAGACCGCCAAACACTATCTTTGGGCCTCGTCTGAATCACTTTCCGGAAAACTCAACACCATCAAAACGGTTTTAAGCCTTGAAGCTCTCGATGAAAACATCAGCTATAAATCTGATGCCGAACGCCGTCAGTTGTTCATCACCCTGACCTGGAAGCTGGGCCCTTCGGTAACGTCGGTCTACATGGGCCATCCCGACGGGAAAATGATCAGGGGAGCATCCACTGAACTGTCTCCGGACTATGATCCCCGCCAGAGGCCCTGGTACCAGGATGCCCTCCAGCTTCCCAAAGGCCAGATTGACGGGGTAACCTCCCCATATTTGGATGCAGGCTCCGGCATGCCGGTGATCACGTTCTTTCGAAAGGTAATTGATCCGGAGATGTCTTTTGTAGGGGTGCTGGGGATTGATATCGATGTGCAGACAGCCGCCCAGTCCATAACAGCAGAACAGCCCGCCCCGCCCGGTGGGCTTAAAATCCTTGTAAAATCAGACGGCACTATCCTGATCCACCCCGACCCGGTAATGGTGGGTACAAATCTCGGCACAACCGCAGGCCTTCTGGGCAGACGTCTGACCGCAGACATCGGCAACCATGATATCGATTCACACCAATACATGGAAGACCGGCAGGATAAACTGTGGTACGCCGGTTTTCACCGTGTTGAAGGGACAGACCTGGCGCTGGTCTTCATGGTACCTGCGGACAGCATACTGGAACCGCTCAACAGGCTGCACGTCCAGATCATCGGTTTGGGCACGGCCTTGGTTGTACTGCTGATTATTTTACTGGTCTTCATGCTGCAAAAAATCACGCGTCCCCTTCTTAATCTCACCCACTCGGCGGTTCGGGTAGCCCAAGACGGCTCATACCAAAATCCGCTCGATATCAAATCCCAGGATGAAGTAGGCAAACTGACCCAGGCCTTCAACTCCATGATGGAAGGACTGCGTCAGAGAGATTTTATCCGTGAAACGTTTGGTCGTTACGTAACCAAAGAAGTGGTTGAACAGCTGTTGGAAACACCGGACGGCCTGAAACTCGGGGGGGAAATCCGGGAGGTAACCATCATGCTCAGTGATCTGCGCGGATTCACGCCGCTAACCGAGCACTTAGGGCCGGAGCAGATCGTGAACCTGCTTAACCGGTATTTCGGAAAAATGGAGTCCATCATTACCCAGCATCAGGGAACCATAAACGAATTTCTTGGCGATGCCATCCTGACATTTTTTGGTGCGCCGGTTAAACACGCAGACCACGCCCAAAAAGCAGTGAGCTGTGCCGTGGCCATGCAGATTGCCATGCAGGATTTTAACCTTCGGAATGCAGACATGGGGCTTCCCGAACTTTCCATGGGCATCGGCATCAACACCGGGAACGTGGTCGTAGGCAACATCGGCAGTCAAAACCGCGCCAAATACGGTGTTGTGGGGCACGCCATTAACCTGGCTTCACGGGTGGAATCAGCCACCATGGGTGGCCAGGTTTTGATCGCAGAATCGACATACGCGAAGGTCAAAACGCACATAAAAGTCCGTGGGACCCGCATGATCAATTTCAAGGGGGTCGATGAGGGCGTGTCCGTATACGATGTAGGGGCTGTTTCGATCCCCCAAACGATGATACTGCCGGAAGAAACACCTGCGGCAGCATTTTTGGAAGAACCCGTTATGGTTGCCGTACATGCCATGAAAGGTAAAAAGGTCGACGGCGATTCAATGCGAGGCACCCTCAGCCGGTTTTCACCGACATGGGCTTGTGTTACGGTGAACAAAGCCATCGAAAATGCCCGGGAGATACGGTTGGACATAAACGATCCCGCCTCCGGAAAACCGGTTTTCGTGTATGCCAGGGTTGTGGAAACTGATCAACAACCAGATGGCATTGCCCACTGGGTTCGGATATCCTACTTCCCTCCCGAAGCGGAGGGCCTGCTCAAGAATTTATGATGTTTATCAGAAAAATAAAAAAGGAAACTTCTTCAATTGGGTAGAGCACACGGCCTGGATGACCGTACCTGCCACGCGCCTTTGACAAACTGTCAATTTTGTATTGACAAACGCGGTTACTGTGATAAAGTTCTGTCATAGAAAAACTAACTACCCCAATGGTTTCGACCTTGGGCGCGGGGCTACTTTCGGGTAGCCCTTGCTTTTTAAAATAGGCCAAAATGAAACCTTATATCTATATCGACGGGTTCAATTTTTATTATGGGGTTGTCAAGGATACGCCGTATAAATGGCTCAATTTTATGGCTTTGTTTAAAAAAGTTCTCAACCCTAAACACGATATTCTCGCCATTAAATATTTCACGGCCCGTGTTACTGGAAAATTCGACCCCAATCAGCCGGTGCGCCAAAAGACGTACATACGGGCACTGGAAAAAAGCATACCCGAACTATCTGTCCATTATGGCCAGTTCAACAGCCACACGATCAACGCGCCCCTAGCTTATCCTATTAGCGCCAAGACATTCGGCAAACACATTAAGTTTGCCAACATAATCAAAACCGAGGAAAAAGGATCAGACGTCAACCTTGCGGTTCATGTTTTAAATGATGCTTGGAGAAATGTGTTCGATTGTGCTGTCATTGTTTCAAACGACAGTGACTTGGCTGAATCTCTCAGATTGGTAAAAGTACAGAATAAAAAGATGATTGGGGTAATATACCCTTCGACAAACCGGAAACGTCACCCATCAAAGGCTTTGACCAAGTACGCCAATTTTACCAAAGGTATTTTTGAAAGCAGCTTGAAAGCCTGCCAACTGCCTGACCCGATTCCGGGCACAACTATTGCAAAACCGTCCGATTGGTAGCTTCTGAAAAATAAATAAAACCCGGGCACTCGATTCGAATGTCCGTACTGGGTGCCCGTAAAATTACATAATGTATATTCCGGCATTCAGGGCGATCTGTCATCATGGCAGTTCGCATTTTTTATTTATATATCACCTGGCGTTTTAACGATATTGACCCTTATCTGTGAATATGAAATATTACCGAATTAGGGGTAAAACATGATCACAACACATAAAATTATTTTTCAAGATTCCAGCAATATGAGGGTATTATCCGATGAATCCATTGATTTGGTCGTAACGTCTCCCCCTTACCCGATGATCGAAATGTGGGATCAGATATTTGCCGGTCAAAATGAGGAGATTGGCAGAGCCCTGAAAAATAATGACGGGCCGACTGCTTTTGAATTAATGCACCAGGAACTCGATAAGGTGTGGGATGAGCTTTATCGCGTTCTAAAAGTGGGTGGAATCGCCTGTATCAATATAGGCGATGCAACAAGAACTATCAATAGCCGTTTTGCTCTTTATACCAACCATTCCAGAATCCATACTTATATGCAAAATATTGGATTCTCGGCTTTGCCGGCGATATTGTGGCGAAAACAGACCAATGCCCCAAATAAGTTTATGGGGTCAGGAATGATGCCACCGGGAGCCTATGTTACCTTGGAGCATGAATATATTTTAATATTGCGGAAAGGTAATAAAAAAGAATTCAAAACAATTGACGAAAAGAAACAGAGACGTGAAAGCTCATTTTTCTGGGAAGAGCGGAATGTTTGGTTCTCTGACCTTTGGATGGATTTAAAAGGCACTTCTCAAAATTTATTTGATACCAAAACCAGGGGACGAAGTGCTGCATACCCATTTGAACTACCTTACAGACTTATTGCAATGTTTTCGATAAAAGGTGATACCATTCTGGACCCATTTTTCGGTATCGGCACCACTATGTATGCTGCAATGGCTACAGCAAGAAACAGCATCGGTTATGAAATCGATCCCAACCTCAGGGAACAAATCATATCGAAATCTTCCGGCATAGTAGATTTTTCAAATAAACGAATCGAGGAACGATTAAAAAAGCATTTGGCATTTGCCGATGACAGATTTAAGAAAAAAGGCAAGTTCAAACACGCAAATGTTCATTACTTGTTCCCGGTTATGACAAGGCAGGAAACAGATCTTATCATAAATGAACTTTTAGATGTTAATCAGATGGATTCTGATTCCTTCAAAGTTTCATATTCAGACAATCCTCAGGAAAAATATGTGGGATCACGGGATGAATATGTTCTATCCGACGCTGAAAAAAAGGATATGAAAAAACGCCGTACCCCTAAAAAGTAGAAAAAGAATCATGCACAACGGCAACTGTTCTAAGAGATATTTGATAGACTGAATTATAGACGTGCAGGATAGACATGCTGTTGGGTATTACGATTTACAGAAACGAAACAGGGACTCAGAATTACTTCTAAGTCCCTGTTTTTATTATGGCGGGAGCGACGAGACTCGAACTCGCGACCTCCGGCGTGACAGGCCGGCGTTCTAACCAGAACTGAACTACGCCCCCAAAAAACTTTCGGTTTTACACTTAGCTATTTAGCCTGTGACTGTTAGCTAAGCAATACGAATTCTTTTTTTTAAAGCCATCGGCTGATAATACATAGCAGAGTTCTATTTGCCAGCTACGGGCTACAAGCTACCTGCTATGAGTGAATGGCACCAGTCATTTCTGGTAGGCGGAACAGGGCTTGAACCTGTGACCCTCGGCTTGTAAGGCCGATGCTCTCCCAACTGAGCTACCCGCCCATTTATTCAACCACTTACCTGACTACAAAAGAAGCGTACAATTACCAACTGATCTATGTAATGTCAAGATAAAATTTGCTGCTTAGGCCTAATTCAGCGGCACCCTCTCTTCGCTTATCCCCGGGGCCATTTGAAAGGCCATATCACTGTTTTGAAACAGTTTTTCGCCTTTATTCACGATCAATGCATGCATCAACACTTCATCCATATGCTCAACCGGCACGATTTCAAGCTGTTTTGATATACCCTTGGGGATATCTTTCAGATCCTTTTTGTTTTCCTGGGGAATGAGGATCTTTTTTATGCCGCCCCTGTGGGCCGCGAGAATTTTTTCCTTTAGTCCGCCGATGGGCAGTATGCGACCGCGCAGGGTGATCTCACCTGTCATGGCGAGGTCCCGGTGAACAGGCCGCCGGGTCAGTGTCGATACGATGGCCGTGCACATGGTAATGCCGGCGGAAGGTCCATCCTTGGGAATGGCGCCCTCGGGAATATGGATGTGCAGATCATATTTCTTGTAAAAATCCTCGTCGATCATCAACTGCTGTGCTCGGGATCGAACGTAGCTCACGGCCGCCTGGGCAGACTCTTTCATGACGTCACCCAGTTTTCCGGTAACGAGGTTTTTACCCTTTCCCGGCATAATCAAGGACTCTACGACAAGAAGTTCCCCCCCCACCTGTGTCCAAGCCAAACCGGTGACAAGCCCTATCTGGTCCTTTTCCTCTATCTGGCTGTGCCTGAAAGGCGGCGGCCCCAGAAGCTTTTGAACCGTTTTGGCGGTGATGTTGTACATCTTGTCTTTTTCCTGCTTCAGAATATCGCGAGCGACTTTCCGACAGATTGACGAAATCTCCCTTTCAAGGTTCCTGACGCCCGATTCCCTGGTGTAGCGCTGAATAATCGTCAGCAGCGCACCTTTCGAAAAGCGGATAATCGTGTCCTTCAGACCGTTCAACTTGACCTGCTTGGGAACCAGAAATTTTTTGCCAATATTGTATTTTTCGTACTCCGTATACCCCGGAAGGCGAATAATCTCCATCCTGTCCTGCAACGGCAGAGGGATGTCCGGGAGGGTGTTTGCCGTGGTGATAAAAAGGATGTCGGTAAGGTCGTAGTCGACATCCAGATAGTGATCGTTAAAGCTGAAATTCTGTTCCGGGTCCAAAACTTCGAGGAGAGCCGCCGAGGGGTCGCCCCTGAAGTCCATGCTCATTTTGTCGACCTCGTCAAGGCAGAAGACCGGGTTGTTGACCCCCACTTTTTTCAGGGACTGAATGATCTTGCCCGGCATGGCCCCGATGTAGGTCCGTCGATGCCCCCGAATCTCGGCTTCATCCCTGACTCCGCCAAGCGAAAGCCTCACAAACTTTCTACCGGTAGCCCTGGAGACGGACTTGGCCAGTGATGTTTTCCCGACCCCGGGCGGCCCCACCAGACAGAGTATCGGCCCTCTGATTTTTTTGACCAGGACCTGCACCGCCAAGTACTCCAGAATGCGCTCCTTTGGTTTTGCCAAACCGTAATGATCCTCGTCTAAAATGATTTCAGCCTGATCGACGTCATTGTTGACTTTGCTGCGGCCAAACCACGGAAGGCTGATGAGCCAGTCTATGTAATTGCGGACGACCGTTGCCTCGGCGGACATGGGCGTCATCAATTTAAGCTTGCGGAACTCCTGCCGAACCTTGCCGGCAGCTTCCTTGGACATTCTCTTTCGTTTTATCCGTTTTCCCAGTTCCTTGAGCTCGTCACCGGGGTCTTCCTCCGCCCCCATTTCCTTTTTGATAGCGCGCATCTGCTCATTTAGATAGTAGTTCTTCTGGGTCTGCTCCATCTGCTTTTTGACCCGGCCCTTGATCCGCTGGTCCATCTGGAAAGCCTCTATCTCGAGCTTCGTCAGCGTAATCAGCAGGGACATCCTTTCCACCAGCGATACGCTGTTCAGCAGACGCTGCTTGTCCTCTATCTTGAAAGAAAAATGAGCCGCGACCGTATCCGCGAGCTGAGAAGGATCTGAAATAGCGGCGATATTGCTTGACAACTCCTTTGAAATATTCTTGTTGAGCTTGGCATACGCCTCGAAGTTTTCTTCGACAGCCCGCTCCAAGGCCAGTATCTCCGCCCCGGGTTCCTCCGGTTCTTCCAGTTCTTCGATCTCCACCTGGAAGTACTCTTCCTGCCTGATAAAACGGGTAATCCGGGCTCTCTGCATTCCTTCAACCAGGGCCTTTACGGTACCATCGGGCAGGCGCAGCAACTGCAGCACATTGCCGATAACGCCGATCGAAGCAATATCCTTTTCGCGGGGATTGTCGGTATCTGCTTTTTTCTGAGTAGAAAGAAATACCCGCTTGTCGTTGCTCATGGCATTCGAGAGTGCGCTCACCGATTTGTCCCGCCCAACGAACAGGGGGGCAACCATGTGAGGAAAAACCACGATATCTCTCAGCGGCAGCAGCGGAAGCAATTCCCTGCCGGCCGATTCGTTTTCATTTTTGAATATTTTGGGTATGTTTACCATCTGAAGCTCCCGTCTCATTGGGAAAAGCACAAATTTAAAATTAAACCGACAGTCAATATTTAATGCATGAAACCGCGCACATAAATGTCTGCCGGACAACTTGTATACTACTGTTTAGGCCTGCTTCTTGCTTTGCTCGTACAACAGAATCGGATCTTCCTTGTTCAGGATAACATCCTCCCCGATGACGCACTCCTTGACATTCTCATTGGAAGGAAGTTCGTACATGATATCCAGCATACTGGTCTCCATGATCGCCCTCAAACCCCTTGCACCTGATTTTCTTTTCAGGGACTCGGTAGCTATTGCCGCCAAGGCACTGTCGGTGAATCGCAAATTCACCCCCTCCAGGTCGAACATGTGTTTGAACTGCTTGATCAGCGCATTTTTAGGTTCGGACAGAATGCGTATAAGCGAGGATTCGTTCAGTTCGTCCAGGGTAGCAAACAATGGCAACCGGCCCAGGAATTCGGGGATCAGGCCGAATTTAATAAGATCTTCAGGCCGGACCTGCTTCAGTATATCGCCGACTTTCATATCTTCCTTTTTGGCGATCTTGGCTCCGAATCCCAAACTTTTACTTCCCATACGGCGTTGGATTATCTGGTCAAGGCCGTTGAATGTCCCACCGCAGATAAAAAGGATGTTGGATGTGTCCACTTTTACAAAATCCTGCTGGGGATGCTTGCGGCCGCCCTTTGGCGGAACGCTGGCCGTGGTCCCTTCGATGATTTTGAGCAGGGCCTGTTGAACACCCTCTCCCGAAACGTCACGCGTAATGGAAGGGTTGTCCGATTTTCCGGCGATCTTATCAATTTCATCGATGTAGACGATACCGCGTTTTGCTTTTTCAACATCGTAGTCGGCATTCTGCAGAAGCGCAAGAATGATGTTTTCGACGTCTTCACCCACATAGCCGGCCTCGGTCAAACTGGTAGCGTCCGCTATGGTAAACGGCACCCTCAGAAAACGGGCCAGGGTCTGGGCCAGCAATGTTTTACCGCATCCGGTCGGCCCGATCAGGAGGATGTTGCTCTTCTGAATCTCCACATCGCCCTTAATCGTGGCATCCAGACGTTTGTAGTGATTGTAGACAGCCACCGCGAGCACCTTTTTCGCGGCCTCCTGTTCGATGACATAATCATCGAGCAACGTTTTTATCTCTTTCGGCACCAGGAGATTTTCAAGCTCGTCCGAATCTTTCTGGGTCTCTTCTTCAATGATTTCACTGCAAAGCTGTATGCATTCATCACAAATATATACCGCCGGTCCGGCAATCAGCTTGGTGACTTCCTTCTGATTTTTTCCGCAAAATGAGCAGAACAAATTGTCATTGCCCTCTTCTTTGACTGCCATTATTTGGCCTCCGTATCCTCGATCTTATCAAGATCATCCCGGTTGGTAATCACATGGTCGATGATACCGTATTGACTGGCTTCGGAGCCGCTCATGAAATAGTCGCGATCCGTGTCTTTTTGAATCTGCTTCATGCTTTTACCGGTGTGCCGCACCAGAATCTTGTTCAGTGTCTCCTTCATCCGCAGAATTTCTTTGGCCTGAATCTCAATATCGGATGCCTGGCCCTGAAAACCGCCCATGGGCTGGTGAATCAGAATTCTGGAGTTGGGAAGTGAGTAGCGTTTGCCTGCAGCGCCTGCCGTAAGAAGCAGCGCCCCCATGCTGGCTGCCTGGCCGATACAAACCGTCGTAACATCCGGTTTGATGTACTGCATGGTATCATAAACCGCCAGGCCGGAGGTTACCACGCCCCCGGGGGAATTGATGTAAAAATTGATATCCTTGTCCGGATCTTCGGATTCAAGAAAAAGAAACTGCGCAATCAACAGGTTGGCCACTTCATCGTTCATGGCGGTGCCGAGGAATATAATCCTGTCCTTGAGGAGCCTCGAGTAAATGTCATAGGCCCGTTCGCCCCTGCTGCTTTGATCGATAACCATGGGTACTAAAGGCACGGCTGGCCTCCTTTCATTCATTAGAAACATTCACACATTTTTCACTGATCTCGATGCCCAGGTGCCTACAATAAAGCAGGCGTCCTCAATATACTGACTGTTTCTAATGTGTATATATTATTAATGCCGGCAATTACATCTTATATCGTACCGCCATCATTCTTCCTTGGAAGTGTCCTCGGAAGTTGCCGCCGGTGAAGTTTCTTTTACCGGCTCCACGTCCTCAATGTTACCATTATCAATAATAAGCTTGATTGCCTGTTTTTCAAGCAAGGCATGTTTGAAAAATTCCAGCTTGTCCTTGCTCTGGTCATAGAACGTCTTGACCTGCTCCACCGGCTGGTTGAAGTTTGCAGCCATGTCGGCAAAACCCTTTTCCAGATCCTCGTCAGCGAGTTCCAGCGCTTCCTGTTCGATAACCTTGTTCAGGATGACCTGCCGCCGGGCCTGTTTTTCGGCCACGCCGCGATACTGCTCTGTAAGTTTTTCCCGGGTCAGGCCAACCTCATCCATGGACCTGTTCTGATATTGAAAAGATCTCTCCGTGTCGGATATGATGTTTTCAAGCTCAAATTCCACCATGACTTCAGGTACTTCGAATTCTACCTTGGAAATCAGGGTCTCAAAAATCTGCTCACTCAATTCCTGATCGATCCTTTTTTCATACCCTTGGGTCAGGTTATCTTTTATCACATTTTTCAAAGCATCTAAAGTTTCAAATGGCCCCATGCTCTTGGCAAACGCATCGTCGAGCTCCGGCAGTTTCTCAGCTTTGATCTCATGCATCTTTACATTAAAATCGATGGGCAGGCCCTGAAGCTTTTCGTTGAAATAATCTTCGGGAAAATCCACAGTGATATCACGTTCTTCACCCGCTTTCATTCCGATCATTTTGTCATCGAATGCTTCGGCAATGTGTCCCTCACCGATTTTCAGAGTAAAATTTTCAGTCAAGGCTGTTTCGGGAAATGCTTCGCCATCCTTGAAACCTTCATAATCGATCACCACAAAATCATCTTTTGCAGCCGGGCGATCTTCCTCAATTTTCTCCTGTTTGGCCATGTTTTTCTGAAGCGCCTGGAGCTGGATATCGATTTCATCATCACCGACCTTGTAATTGGTTCTGGTCAGCGCCAGGCCCTTGATCTCGACGTCTTCAAGTTCGGGGCTCACTTCCACCACCGCGTCATAGGCATAGTCACCCTTGGTTTCCAGGTCCGGCGGGTCTACCTTGGGGCTGCCGATGATTTTAAGCCCGGTCTCTTTAACCGCTTCCACAAAAGAAGACTGAATCAGCCGAGACAGGACATCTGCATGCACATCCTTTCTATAAAGTCTCTCCAGCACAGAGCGTGGAGCCTTGCCAGGACGAAAACCTTTTATTTTTGCATTCTTTTTAAGCTGCAGGTAGGCGCTGTCCAGTTCCTTGACAATGGTTTCTTCAGGGACTTCGATCTTGAGTGTTTTCTTAACGCTGCTGACGTCTTCAACATTAACTTTCATAACTTTCCTTTCTAATCTATGAAATTCGCTCCGCAAGATATGGGCGCAAATCGAACTATAAGCCGCCCAGTTCTGATTGTTGGTGCGAGAGGGGAGACTTGAACTCCCACTCTGTCGCCAGAGCTGGATCCTAAGTCCAGTGCGTCTACCAATTCCGCCACTCTCGCATATCCGTACAGGTTTGCGGTAATACGCCCAAACCCATGAAATTTATTTCGGATTCATTCGTGTTGACATTATATCCGAATTCAGTAAAACTCAAGCAAGTAAAAATCCCTGAAGAAAGCGTTTCAAACTATAAATTCCCAAATGAATCCAATCTATTGAAAAGAATTATATCCAGACCATGCTTAAAATCCAGACCCCTCACTTCAGACATCTGGTAAAAATAATATCAATCCTTTTAGGTGTCAAGAGTAATTCATGAAACTCCCTGTTTTATCAATATATTTTTACAGATCCCGATTTCCGGAATGCATCGTGATTACCATCCTCACCGTTCTGGCATTGACCGCCGTCGTCGGAACAGGTCAAGCAGGCCAACCGGCGATCCACGCCAGGAAGGTGATCGTTCTCGATCCAGGTCATGGCGGTCACGATACCGGCGCAGGAAGTTCCAACGACATCTATGAAAAAAATGTGAATATGGCCTTTGCCCGGATCCTGGCTGATAAATTGAAGGCGACTTACAAAGTACGATTCACGCGGGCGGACGATTACTGGGTCGACCTGGCACATCGCCCGGCAGTGGCTAACAACATCGAGGCAGACCTGTTCCTTTCCATTCATACCGGAGCCTGTCTGCTGCACAACCCGGGGGGTATGCTGATAGCCTACTATGACAGCCGATTCTGGATAGCGGACAGAAATGGCCCAAAAGCAGTTGATTCTCCCGGCAGTAAGGACCTGCTGCCGGCATGGGATGAAGAATCGCCGGTGCATGCCGAAAAAAGTCATTACTTGGCGGAATTGCTCAAAAAAAAATTCCTGGAATATGATCCGGAAATCAACATCGACATCCAAGGTATGCCGCTCCTCGTTCTGCAGGGGGCGGACCTGCCGGCACTGCTGATAGAGATCGGTTATCTTACCAACCCCGCGGATTTACAGAATTTGCAGAGCGATACCAAGCTGGCTGAATATGCCGATATCATCCTAACCACCCTGGATGCCTATTTTTCAGATGAACTCGATTTATGAACTTGCACCGGGGTATAAAGCGTGCTATTGACCCGGATATTTCGATCTGAAATGCGTTCAATTCAGATCATCCTCAAACGATACTTCAGTATAGTGATAGCCCACCGGCCTTATCGGGGCGTGGCGCAGCCTGGCAGCGCGCCTGCTTTGGGAGCAGGAAGTCGGAGGTTCAAATCCTCTCGCCCCGACCAAATAGCTAAATTTTTCAGATACTTAGGAACGAGTCTAAAGCGCCTTTTTTATGGATTTCAGCCTCCAGGTACCCTATAGGTACCCCACTCCTCTTTTCGACAATTTTTCACCATTTCTAACCTACTGAAAATATTAGCAGTGAATTTTTGTTTTTGGGCAGGATTTTTAGGGGCAAATAATATATTATACATTATTTCAGAGAGTTAATATATTGATGCCCCAGTGCCCACCTGTCCCCTCAGCAGGCAGTCTTTCGGACAGTATTCAAAAATGAAACCCTTACAATAGATGGAATGAAATTTTTCGTTCGACAGATGTAGGCAATCGGATTTCTATAATCTCAATTAATAAGGGGTCTTTTTATTTTTCGACTTGACCTAAGTCAATGTGAATAGTGCCATGACGTGGCATATAAATATAATATGATTAATCTATCTCAGGAGGTACAAAAATGAATGCAGGCGTTGAAACCCTGGACTTAAGGCCGTTGCCGCCGGTCGAGCGGCATAAAATGATATTTCAGAAATGGGAAGCCTTGCAGCCGGGAGAAGTTCTCAGGATAATAAACGACCACGACCCCAAGCCGTTGTACTATCAATTCGAGGCCGAGGAGAAAGGTAAGTTCGAGTGGCAATACGAGCAGCAGGGGCCGGTGGACTGGATTGTAAATATCAAGCGCACGTAAAAGGGCAAGCTTATGAGAAATTGGTTGGCGGTTGAACTCCCCCACTCGTTACATCCCTTCATGGAAGGCACAATTTATCAATAGGCAGAATCTGTGATGATTCTGTATATATTACTTATCATTACCGTTAGATTTTCTTCAGAATTGATTTGCGACAGGTGATGAAGATGATGAATCTGCTTGGTAGCAGTTTTAAATGCCTTGGGAAAAAAGCGAATAAACAGCAATACCGCATACCTTTTTGGCTTATATCAAAGATATTATGGCCTCGTCCGCCTATTTTTAATAGAAATACTAAATTTCAATTGTGACACCATGCATAAATTTATTAACTATTTTCAGAACATCAATCCCAAGAGTATTCAAATCCATCGTAGAATCGTTCAATATCTTTTTTTGGTCACGACAGTTTTAATCGGGTTACAATTCAGTGTTTTCGTAAATCAGCTGGAAAATGGTATTTTACCGACCGTTTCCCGCCCTCCCGGAATTGAGGCCTTCTTACCCATCAGCTCTCTGATAAGTCTCAAGTACTGGCTTCTAACGGGTATCTTCAATCGTGTCCATCCCTCCGGTTTAATCATCCTGTTGATCATTTTATCAACCGCAATCCTGCTAAAACGTGGATTCTGCAGCTGGGTGTGCCCCTTCGGACTGCTGACCGAGCATTTAAACCGCCTGCATCACTTCATTTTCCGAAAAAATATCAGAATACCCCGTTGGTTGGACTATCCGATGCGCAGTTTGAAATACCTTTTGCTGGCATTTTTTCTGTGGGGGATTGTAATCAGAATGAATGCTTTCGCACTGGATTACTTTATCTACAGCCCATACAACATGGTGGCCGACATTAAAATGCTGTACTTTTTTAAAAATATATCCACGTTTGCATTCTGGGTTCTGGTGGCCTTGGCAGTTCTTTCCATCTTGATACGCAATTTCTGGTGCCGCTATCTCTGCCCTTATGGTGCTCTTCTTGGTGCCTTGAGCTTATTGAGTGTCTTTAAAATCCACCGCAATAATCAAACATGCACCAACTGCCAGCAATGCACCAGAGCCTGTCCGGTGGACATTCAGCCTCACAAGGCTACGACTGTTTTGTCGGATGAGTGCCATGCCTGTTTAAAATGTGTGAGTGCATGCCCGGAGAAAAACACGCTGTATTTATCCGGTTTTAAGCAAACGGGTGTTTTGAAACCTTGGATTTACGCCGTTACCATCAGCTCGCTGTTTTTGGGGGGATCATTGCTGGCAGGGGCAACCGGCTACTGGCAGACCGGAATTTCGAACAATGAATATCTTTTCCATGTCCAAAATCTTCACCTACCCTTCTATCAGCACAACGGAGAGATCCCGGCTTACAATAAAGATGCCTGGTTGCGAATGATGGCTGAGATTAGAAAGTCCCAGAGCGCAATGAGCAGAAATTATGCTAATGGGGAATCGTCGAATAATAATAACTAGAGCTAATTATATATCCTCCGCTTAGCTCAAACAGTAAGAAACCCCAGTCAAGATGATTTCAAGCATAAAGCAAAAGGGCAGCGCTTTGCAGTGCCTTTCAGCTTGGCGATCATAACAATATTGATATTAATAAGTGTCGGCGCTGATTTAGCGTTGTCATAACCGAAAAGGTATCATTCCCAGCGCGAATCATTTGGATAGACTTATGCAAAGAAAAGAAATGCTTGATCAACTAAATGATACTTCCAGAATATGGGATATGATTATTGTGGGTGGCGGGGCAACAGGTTTGGGAACTGCCGTGGAGGTGATTTCCCGGAGCTTTAGCACCCTTCTTCTTGAGCAGGCGGATTTTGCCCAAGGAACTTCCAGTAGGAGTACAAAACTGATCCACGGTGGCGTTCGCTATCTGCAGCAGGGAAATATCTCCCTAGTTCTTGAAGCTTTGCGTGAACGAGGTCTTCTGTTTCATAATGCTCCCCATCTGGTCAGGCACCAGGCCTTTATTGTTCCGAATTACGGATGGTGGGAGGGCCCGTTTTACGGAATGGGTATGAGGCTGTATGATGTGCTTGCAGGAAAACTGGGTCTTGAAGCATCCAAACGGTTGTCTCGGGAAGATACCTTAAAAAAAATGCCCACTCTGGAACCTGAGGGACTCAGGGGAGGCGTCATCTATTATGATGGCCAGTTTGATGATGCAAGGCTTGCTATAACCCTGGCCAATACAGCGGCCAATCTGGGTGCGTGCGTATTAAATTATGTAAAGGTTTCTTCCATTTTAAAAGAGGGAGACCTGGTATGTGGCGTGATCGCAAAGGACCAGGAAACCGGCCGAGAATTTGAAATTAAAGGCAAGGCCGTGATTAATGCCACTGGTATTTTCGTGGATTCTATCCGGAAAATGGATATTCCGGAAAGTGAAGATCTCATCTCACCAAGTCAGGGAGTGCATATTGTTATAGATAAATCCTTTTTGCCTGGTGACAGTGCTATCATGGTCCCCCACACAGATGACGGCCGCGTGCTGTTTGCAGTCCCGTGGCATGACCGAGTAATTATCGGAACCACGGATACTGAGTTAGATGAATCTTGGCTGGAACCAAAACCTTTTTCCCATGAGGTTGAATTTCTGTTGTCACATGCTGCCAAATATCTTACAAAAAATCCTACAAAAAATGATATCCTGAGCGTATTTGCAGGCATTCGCCCGCTGATTCGCTCAGATACAAGCCATGAAACATCGTCACTCTCCCGTGACCATCATATAACAATATCTGCATCAGGCCTTGTAACCATAGCTGGCGGAAAATGGACGACCTATCGCAAAATGGGTGAAGATGTTGTGGGCAAAGCTGTTGCTGTTGCTGGACTTGATGAGCGACCGTCCCGCACTGAACATTTAAACCTTTTTGGATGGTCGGCAGATTCCAAGGGCAATGAACCGTTTTCCGTTTTTGGCAGCAAGGCCAAGGATATCAAACAGATGATAAAGAGTTATCCTGAATTGGACCAAATGATCCATTCCAACCTTCCCTACCGGCACATTGAAATTCTCTGGGCTGTAAGGCATGAAATGGCACGGACTGTGGAGGATGTGCTGGCTCGCCGCACCCGAGCCTTGATTCTTGATGCAAAGGCAAGCATGGAGATCGCCCCAAAAGTGGCCACAATAATGGCAAAGGAACTTACAAAGAATGAAACCTGGGAGAAGGAGCAGATATTAAACTATTTGACTCTCGCAGAGAACTATCTGCCTTAAAGAATTTTCCTTTGCTTGATAATCGATTGATCAAAAACTGAATATGGAAACCGCCATTTTGAATTCCAACAAAAAAAATAGGAACCTCTTTCTCCGCAAGGAAATTTCAGAACATACTTTTGTTAATTGGTAAAATATGACGATCATAAAGATTCGAATGATGAATCTATTTTAGTATCGATGGGTGTTTTAACTATTTTCTTAATCAAATCTCGCCTCGTGCCATACAAAGCCGGACATTCGCAAAAGTCTTCCAGGTACCCGATAGGTACCCTTTTCAGCCGACAGTATGCACAACATACTGATATTATACACACCATGCACACTATGCACAAAAGAGGGGTAAAATCGGGTGACTTAGAATACGCAATTAATTTAGATAGTTAAAAAGATATGTGTCTGATAGAAAACCTGCTTTGGGAGCAGGAAGTCGGAGGTTCAAATCCTCTTGCCCCGACCATATACTCAATAATAACAAGTATATAGAAACCTTCTCAAAGTGCTTTTTTTGTGGATTTTAGCTTCCAGGTACCCAATAGGTACCCCACTCCCCTCTTTAGCAATTTTGATAGTTCTCTAACTTACTGAAAATATTAGATGTGAATTTTTACTATTGGGTTGGATTTCTTGGGGTTAATTTTATATTAAATAGCATTTCAGGTAGTTAGGAAACTGATGTCCCAGTGCCTTCCTGCGGCCTTAGCAGGAAGGCTTTCGGACAATATTCCAAAAGAAAATGAAATCTTTCCTTAAAGCCTATGTAAACCGGACCTGTATATGACCTCAATTAGCAAAAGCAATCTTCAAGTTTTGATCTTAGCATCAAAATTAAAATTTTCCGGATTATGTAAACAGATTGAAGACTGATGGATTCCAAGGCTCTGTTACATAATCACAACCTGAAGGGTATCGTCTGAGATGATGTAATCACCACTTTTCGGCAATGGTCAATAATCGAAGGCTTCTTTCGTTAATCCTAATAGGAGGTCTTTTCAATTTCGGGTCAATTGCGGAGGAGATGATAACATAAAATTGCAGC
>Ga0164313_10000292_pt1 | contig 38279 bp, 28 predicted proteins | sample GuaBasSedimGuay4_FD_113735 | JGI IMG/M metagenome (GOLD analysis project Ga0164313, IMG submission 113735) | Subseafloor sediment microbial communities from Guaymas Basin, Gulf of California, Mexico - Guay4, Core 4569-4, 0-3 cm | ecosystem: Environmental > Aquatic > Marine > Hydrothermal vents...
GACTGACTGGACCGACTGACTGGACCGACTGGCCGGACTGACTAGCTCTTTGTGCCCCAGTGCAGGCGCACGTAGTCCTCGACCATCTGCGTGAAGCCCGCGGCGATGTCCTTGCCCTGCAGCGTGCGGTCAAGCTGGCCGTCCACGTAGACCGGCGCCTTGGGATCTTCGCCCGTACCCGGCAGGGAGATGCCGATGTGCGCATGCCGGCTCTCGCCCGGGCCGTTCACCACGCACCCCATGACTGCCACTGAGAGTTCTTCCGAGCCCGGATACTCGTTGTGCCAGTGTGGCATGCGCTCACGCAGGTAGGTCTCGATCGAGGCTGCCAGTTCCTGGAAGAAGGTGCTGGTGGTGCGGCCGCAGCCGGGGCAGGCCGTGACCTGGGGGAAGAAGCTGCGCAGTTCCATCGACTGCAGGATCTGCTGCGCCACGCGCACTTCGTCAGTGCGATCACCGCCGGGCATCGGCGTCAGGCTCACGCGGATCGTGTCGCCGATGCCTTCGGCCAGCAGCTGGCCGATGCCGATCGAGCTGGACACGATGCCCTTGTTGCCCATACCTGCCTCGGTGAGCCCGAGGTGCAGTGGCAGGTCGGTTCGTCCTGCCAGACGTCTGTAGACCTCTACCAACTCGGGGACGGCCGATACCTTGGCGCTGAGGATCATGCGATCGCGGCCGAGTCCGATGTCGGCCGCTTGTTCGGCCGAGCGTACCGCACTCTCGACGATCGCGTCGATCATCACGTCACCGGAGTCGCGTGGCCTGGTCAGGGCCGCATTTTCGTTCATCAACGAGGTCAACAGGGTCTGGTCGAGCGAGCCCCAGTTCACGCCGATGCGCACCGGGCGGTCGTGCTCGATCGCGACCTCGATCATGGTGCGGAAGTTGGGATCATGCGAGCGTGAGGAGCCAACATTGCCGGGATTGATGCGGTACTTGGCCAGCACGCGGGCGCACTCAGGGTACTCGCGCAGCAACTGGTGGCCGTTGTAGTGGAAGTCGCCGACCAGGGGCACCGTCACGCCGGCATCCTGCATGCGGCTGGCGATCTCGGGTACTCGTGCGGCCGCCTCGCGTGTATTCACGGTGATCCGCACGAGTTCGCTGCCGGCCTCGGCCAGCTGGACGACCTGTTGCGCGGTGGCCGCGGCGTCTTCTGTGTTGGTATTGGTCATCGACTGCACGACGACCGGTGAGCTGGAGCCGACCGCGATCTCGCCAACATGGCAGGTGAGAGTCTTTCTGCGCTGGATCTCCAACTCTTGCCTCCGGGAGGTGGGACGTCGCGACATGGTAGGGGGGCAGGACGCCACCGCCAACGACGCGCTCAGTCCTCGTCGCTGTCGGGCAGCGGCAGCGGTCGCGGTGACAAGAGCGCGCCGCGATTGCTCACGCCCTCCACACGCACCGGCACGGGGCCGTCGAAGCGGATATGCCGCAGATGATCGCTGGCTCGCTGGGCAGTTTGCGTCGCGAGGTAATCCCAGTCCAGGCGGTCTTCGCCGGCCCAGGGGTTCACTGTGAAGTAAGCGATGCGCAGCGAGGTCATGTTCTGGAAGAAGTGCGTGCCCTGGCTCGGTGTGACCCTGAAGTCCTCCAGCGAGGCCTCGACGATCACGCGGGCGCTGGAGATCTGGTCCCAGGTCACCGGAATCCCCAGCCATGGGTCGGCACTGCCCCAACGGCCCGGACCGATCAGGATGTAGCGTCGTCCCTGTTCGGCCAGGTAGCTGTTCATGGCACCGACCTCGGCCGCGATCTGGTGCGTGTTTGCGGCGTCGAAGCCGTCGGGCTTTACGTAGACCACGTCGCAGATGTCGTCCATCCGCCCGTTGCCCAGCGCCGCCGTCGAATAGCACCACGCCGCTGCAGCATCGTCGTCCTCCAGTTTTACATCCTCGGGCTCGCTGCCGGCGGAGAGCCTGCGCAGTTGCAGAAAGCCGAAGGTCGGTGTGTCGCCCTGCAGGTCGACCGCGAACTCCATTTCGACCGGACTGCCCATGCCGCGCACGCTCAGTTCGAGCACCTCGTCGAGTATCTCCGGCAGGGGAAAGGTGCCGGAGTTCAGGATCGGCGCGAAGGTCAGCACAGGATGCCCGCCGCGGCCGAGCCCCTCGGAGATACGGTCGTTCTCCGGCGAGTAGCTGGACGCCAGCGCCTCGAGCGTTCCGTCCTTCAGGGCCTCGCCGACTTCCAGCCGCAGCAGGTTTTCGTCCTCGGCAAAGGCTGGCAGGCGGTGTGGTTCGTCCATGGCCAGGGCATAGAAATGCCGCTGCGCTGACTCGAGCGTCGAGTTGACCGAACTGAAGGCGGGGATATTGCCAGGGTGACGGGGTGAAAAACGCAGTGCACGAAACCCACCGGCAACCTGTCGGCCCAGGCCCAGGGCCACCACTGCAATGCCGTCTTCTCCGCGCATCGGTGCAATGGGGTAGAAGTTGTGCGAACGCGCGACGCCGCTCATGTGCGGGTAGAAGCGTCCGGAATGCGTGGAACCCACCAGCTGCTGCAGGATCACCGCCATCTTCTCGTCCTCGATGCGCGAGGCGGTCGATTCGGCATAGGCCTTGGCCGCGCGGCTGAAAGTCGATGCGTAGACCAGCTTGATGGCACGCGCCAGCTGCGCCAGGCGGACGCCCAGATCCGTGTGGTTGTTCGGCAGCATGTAGGTGCTGTAGATGCCGGCGAAGGGTTGGGCGGTGGAGTCCTCGAGCAGGCTCGAACTGCGGACGGCCAGCGGGTAGGCGATGTGTTCGAGGAAGGCCTCGAGGTCGGCCATCACGCGCGCCGGGAGCTTGGCAGCCACGAAGCGGTGCGAGATTTCCTGGTCGGTGCGGCTGCTGAAGGCCAGGTCCAGCAGGTCGTTCTCGGCCAGGAATTCGTCGAAGATGTCGGTCGCTACGACTGCGGTATGCGGCACGGTGACCAGTGTGCCGCCAAAGCGATCGCCGAAGTCGTGGTGTTCGAGCATGGCGTTGGCGAAGGCGAGTCCACGCCCCTTGCCGCCCAGGCTGCCCTTGCCGATGCGTACGAACTGGCTGCGCTCGTCAAAGCGCGGCGAGCTGAAGTCGGCCACGATTCCGCGTTGCTGCTCGACGCGCTGGTCGCGCAGCGTTCCCACCAGGTAGGTACGCAGCATTCCCAGAGAGTCGAAGTCTTCCAGCTGGAATGGGCGGATGCGACTGGCCAGTCCGAACTCGGTCCGCGCGCGCAACCAGTTGCTGAAGTCGTTGCGCTGCGAGTGGTGGCGCAGTGATTCATCGGGTACCAGCATCAGCTGCGACTCGAGCTCGCGCAGATTGCGCGCGCGCCCGCACTCGCGACCATGCGTGTCGATGAAGATGAAGTCGCCGAAGCCAAAGTGCCGCTCGATAAAGTTGCGCAGTTCCTTCAACAGCTTGTGCGAGCGCTTGTGGATGAAGTGGACGCCGATCTCGCGCGCCAGGGCTGCCGCCTCTGTGTTGCTCGATTGCAGGAGAGCGGGCATCGTTGCGTCATCGGTGCGGATCCGCGCCAGGAGGTCGACGCCCGCGCGTGGGTCGCTCTGGCCGTCGCGCGGGAAGTTCAGATCGCTGATAACCCCGAGCATGTAAGGCCTGTAGCGTTCGTAGAGGCCCAGAGCCTGTTCGTAGTTCTGTGCCCACAACACCTTGGGTCGTGCGCGCAGCCGTAGCAGCCGGTTGGCCAGGTTCACGCTGTCGGCGAGCAGTAGCGAAGTCTGTTCGACCAGCGCCGTGTACAGCAGCGGGAGATATAACGAAGTAAAGCGCGTCGAGTCTTCCACCAGCAGGATCGTGCGCACTTGCGCGATGTCGGTGTCGTGGTCGACGTTCCAGCGATCCTCGAAGAGCTTGATGATGGCGATGAAGAGCCTGGCGTCACCGGTCCACAGGAAGGTGTAGTCCACTTCCTCGATGTTACCGTCACGGCGGATCTGCTCGAGTTCGCCGATGTCGAAGGCCAGCAGGACGACCGGCGTCGACGGGTCGTGTTCTTTGATGCGCGCCGCGAAGCGTGTGCCGTCGATGGAACCGACACGCACCATGGTGATGATCAGGTCGACATGCTGGTGCTCGACCAGGCGCAGGCCCTCTTCGGCCGATTCCACACGCGTCACGCGGGGTCCGTCGGAGAGGTTCAGATTGACGTACTCATTGAGGATCAGTTCGGTGAGCCGTCCGCCTTCCTGCAGGATGAAGGCATCGTAGGCGCTGGCCACGACGAGGATGTCGCGCACGCGGTGCGGGATCAACCGGTCGAAACTGACCTCGGTTGAGCCGGAGGGCTCGAAGATGCCCGAACTGCGTGCCGAATCAGGCATGGTCGCTCCCGGGGGACTGCTGGGCAAGAAAACGGGCCGGGGCCGGATCCTGCAGATCCGTAGTGCCCCGGCCCGTCAGTATTGCCGCAGCTGCGGCGCGGGTCTAGATCAGACCCTGATCGAGCATCGTGTCGGCAATCTTGATGAAGCCGGCGATGTTCGCGCCGTTCACGTAGTTACCCGGCGTGCCCCACTCCTTGGCGGTGCGGAAGCAGTTGTCGTGGATGTTGATCATGATGCCGTGCAGGTGCTTGTCGACCTCTTCACGCGTCCATGACATCCGCTGGCTGTTCTGGGCCATCTCCAGGCCGCTGGTGGCCACGCCACCGGCATTGGCAGCCTTGCCCGGACCGTAGAGGATACCCTTCTCGACGAAGAGCTCGACGGCATCCGGGGTGCTCGGCATGTTCGCGCCCTCGCTGACCACGAAACCACCATTGTTGAGGAAGGCCTTCGCGTCATCGAGGTTGAGCTCGTTCTGCGTCGCGCTGGGCAGGGCGACCTCGCCACCCACGTGCCACACGCCAGTGCCCTCGTGGAACTCGCAACCGAACTCGTCCGCATACTCCTTGATGCGGCCGCGGCGCACGTTCTTGAGGTCCATGACCCAGGCCAGCTTCTCCTTGTCGATGCCGGCCTTGTCGACGATGAAGCCGGAGGAGTCGCTCATGGTGATGACCTTGCCGCCGAGCTCGATGACCTTCTCGGTCGCGTACTGGGCGACGTTGCCCGAGCCGGAGACCATCACGGTCTTGCCCTCGAAGCTGTCGTTGCGGGTCTTGAGCATCTCTTCGGCGAAGTACACCGCGCCGTAGCCGGTGGCCTCCGGACGGATGAGGCTGCCGCCCCAGTCCAGGCCCTTGCCGGTGAGCACGCCGGCGTCGAAGCGGTTCTTGATCCGCTTGTACTGGCCGAACATGAAGCCGATCTCGCGGCCGCCCACGCCGATGTCGCCGGCCGGCACGTCGGTGTCCGGTCCGATGTGGCGCTGCAGCTCGGTCATGAAGCTCTGGCAGAAGCGCATCACTTCGGAGTCACTCTTGCCCTTGGGGTCGAAGTCCGACCCGCCCTTGCCGCCGCCCATGGCCAGCGTGGTGAGAGCGTTCTTGAAGACCTGCTCGAAGGCCAGGAACTTCAGGATGCCGAGGTTGACGCTCGGGTGGAAACGCAGGCCGCCTTTGTAGGGGCCGATCGCGCTGTTCATCTCGATGCGGAAGCCACGGTTGACGTGAACGTCGCCGTTGTCCGCCTGCCAGGGCACGCGGAACATGATGACGCGTTCGGGCTCGGTCACCCGTTCCAGGATGCGGGCCTTCTGGTAGTCGGGGCGCTTCTGGACGACCGGGAAGATCGATTCGATGACCTCATGGACGGCCTGGTGAAATTCCTTCTCCGCCGGGTTCTTCGCGATGACGCCTTCCATGAAGACGTCAACGGATGTGTTCATGACCGCGTTTGACATTCTTGTCCTCCCTGCGGAAAAGCAGGACTGGGTGAATCCCGGCCCGGAGCAGGTTTGGGCTGCTTACGAGGGACCGGCCCGTAGCTTGAAGTCTGACGGCGGGAGGGGCGCCAGGCCGCTTCCACCACGAATGAACCCCGGATGATCCGGGGCCTCGCGCGGAATGGTAAGCACGCGGGACACCGGCTCCAATAGTCTAATTTGTGAGCCCCGGCAGACAGGCATCAGGGATTTCGGTGGATCACGAAAAAAGGCCGCCCGATCGGGCGGCCTTTTTCAATGTTGGTTGCGGGGGAGGGATTCGAACCCTCGACCTTTGGGTTATGAGCCCAACGAGCTACCAGACTGCTCCACCCCGCGTCAGCTGCGACGGGCAACCTAAGTGCGGGGCGGCGGGGTGTCAAGAGTGTCTCAGGGAACTCATGGGGGTGCAGTGGGCCGGTCAGCGCGACGGTCCGGCGTCGACGCTGGCGCCCTCCGTGCCGTCAACAAGGTGGATGACCTCGTCGCCCTCGGCCCGCATCAGGTATTCCTCCCGGGCCACGCGCTCGAGCTCGAAACCGCCGGGTTCGAGCAGGGCCTCCGTGCGGGAGCGGAGCACACCGAACTCGGCCTCGACCACGGCCAGTTCCGCATCCAGCGCACGAACAGCTGCCGCCTCCTGGCGGGCGACCATCAGCCCGCCGCTACCGAAGACCGCCACCAGCACGAGCACCAGCGCGAAGGCAGCGAGCGCGATCCAGCGCCCGTGCCCCGGCCCTCGGCGCGCGCGCGGCGACACGCGTCTAAAACGCCCATCGGCGGAAGTGCGCTGCTGCGTCATCAGGCCTGCGACTCCTGGTCGAGCTGCTGGTCGATATTGTAGAAGCAGCTCGATCCGGGATAGATGGCCAGGTCGGCGAGCTGTTCCTCGATGCGGATCAGCTCGTTGTACTTGGCGATGCGGTCGGTGCGCGACATCGATCCGGTCTTGATCTGACCGGCGTTCGTGGCCACGGCGAGGTGGGCGATGGTGACGTCCTCGGTCTCACCGCTGCGGTGGCTGATCACATTGGTATAGGAGGCCCGCTTGGCGTCCTCGATGCACTGCAGGGTCTCGGTCAGCGTGCCGATCTGGTTGAGCTTTATGAGGATGCTGTTGGCGATCCCCTCATCGACACCGCGCGCCAGGCGCTGCGTGTTGGTGACGAACAGGTCATCGCCGACGATCTGGATGCCCTCTCCGAGTTCGTCGGTGAGCTGGCTCCAGCCCTCCCAGTCATCCTCGGCCATGCCATCCTCTATAGAGATGATCGGGTACTGGCGGGCCAGTCCCTTGTAGTACTCGACCATACGCGTCGCATCCCACGGCTCGCCGCCCTCGGCACCGAGGACATAGGAACCATCCTTGTAGAATTCGCTGGATGCGGCATCGATGGCCAGGGCGATCTGTGACCCGGCCTTGTAGCCTGCCGCCCCGATCGCCTCGAGGATCACCTCGATGGCTTCCTCATTGCTCCCGAGGTTCGGTGCGAAGCCGCCCTCGTCGCCGACCGAGGTCGCGTGGCCGCGTCCCTTGAGCACCTTGCTCAGCTGGTGGAAGGTCTCCATGCCCATGCGCAGAGCTTCGGTGAAGGTGGTTGCACCCACCGGCATGATCATGAATTCCTGGATGTCGACGTTGTTGTCGGCGTGAGCGCCGCCGTTGATCACGTTCATCATCGGGACGGGTAAGGTGCGCGCCCCGACACCACCCACATAGCGGTAGAATGGCAGCATGCAGGCGTCGGCCGCGGCCTGCGCCGTGGCCAGGCTCACGCCGAGGACCGCGTTCGCGCCGAGGCGGGACTTGTTCACGGTACCGTCCAGCTCGATCAGGAGCTGGTCGATCAGCGGCTGGTCGAGCGCATCCATGCCCTCAAGCTCATCCGCGATCACGCCGTTCACGTTGTCGATGGCCTCGCTGACGCCCTTGCCACCGTAGCGCGAACCGCCGTCGCGTAGTTCCACGGCCTCGTGCTCGCCGGTCGAGGCGCCCGAAGGCACCGCAGCGCGGCCGGTCGACCCGTCCTCGAGCAGCACCTCGACCTCGACCGTCGGGTTGCCGCGGGAATCGATAATCTGGCGTCCGTGGATCTGTTCGATCTCGACCATTCTAGCTGGACCTCGGGGCAGGAGCGGTGCAGCAGGCGTGGTTGCCGGCTCGCGGCGCAGGATAGGCTCCGTCCCGGGGCTGGTCAAGCGGCCTGAGACGGTGTAACACAGGGGCAATCCACCCCTTTCGTCCCGCTTCCGACCAGAAGGCAGGTCGGGCGGGCAAAGCCTGTGTTTTTTTGTGCAACCCAGGGCGAATTCAGGGCGTACCCCCGAAATCGACGCCCGAGTGCCCTGCTCCACCCAGGGGGGCAGGGTCTGGAAAGGCGACGTTGGAGAGCGACGTTCGGGTCATCGCACGCGCCAGGCGCGGCGAGCAGGCTGCATTCGCGGAGTTGTTGCGGGCCTACAGGGCACCGGTATTCAACCTTTGCCTGCGCATGCTCAAGAACCGCGATGACGCGGAGGACATCGCTCAGGAGGTCTTTATCAAGGTCTTCGGGATGCTCGAGCGCTATGACGAGCGCTACGCATTCCGCAGCTGGCTATTCAAGATTGCGGCGAACCAGTGCATCGACTTCATCCGCAAAAACCGGGTGAAGCTGCAGAGTCTGGACGAGCCGCTGAAGTACCAAGGCGAGGAGATCGAGCGCCAGTTTCCCGATGACTCTGCGAGGAGCCCGGAAGAGGACCTCGAGTTGCGGGAAATCGGGCAGCTCCTGCTGGCCATCACAGACGAGTTGCCGCCGCACTATCGGTCAATGATCGTCCTGCGGCACCAGGAGCAGCTCAGCTACGAAGAGATCGCCCAGGTGCTGGACCTGCCCCTGGGGACGGTCAAGGCCCGGATCCACCGCGCGCGTGCCATGATGCGCGACAAGCTGCAGAAGCGGCACGGGGGTCTGGAGCAGTTGTTTTAGCGTTCTCCGTCGCGGGACTTCCCGGTGCGGAGGCGCCGGAGTGAGGTCACGGTGGACGGAGTAAAACGTCGGGGGATGAACCGTCCGTCGTGAGGGGAAGCGGGTCGGCAGGACTCTGGTCCTGTTGCACCGCTTCCCACCTATCGAAACCGGGTCCCGGTGGATCCGGTTGCATAAGAGCCTGCATGGCTCGCCTGTATGGCCCGCCTTTTTGGCCCGCCTTTTTGGCCCGCCTTTTTGGAAGGAAACGGAGGTCCGCAATCATGAACGATCCAGTCAGGAACGACCTCGCTGTCTGGCTTCCCTATGTGGACGCCTTCGCGGACGGAAGCCTCGCGGAGAAAGACGCCGTGCGTCTGCGCGTGGCCGCCGGCAAGTCGCCCGATCTGGCCGCGGCCATCGAGCGGGCTTCTTCTTTCCACAGTGCGCTGGCCGCCATGCCGGTCGCTGAACCGGGCGTGGATTTCGCAACACGCATCATGGAGTCGATCCCGCTGCAGCGCTATGCCAGCGCGCCGCGCCGGGCACCGGTGGTGGTGGCCCTGGGCGAGATGGCGCCGGACTTCCTGCAGCGGCTGGTCGTGCGCCTCGGCGCCGGCCTGAGTGCGCTGGCGGTGGCCTGGCTGGCCGTCCTGGCGGTGGGCAGCACCGCCCTGCGCGGCCAGATCAGCGTTGCGGCCACGGATCTGGGTCTCAACTTGCAGCTCTGGGCAGAAACCAGCGCATCCACACCTGTCATCGCGCCGCTTGCCCGCGGACTTTCCGCGGCCTACGATGCGTCGCACGGTGCGCTCGGGTCGATGGCCGGAACCCTCGGACTGGGACTGACGATCTTCGCGGCCGGCGCGGTCGTGGGTTCGATCGCGCTCTGGCTGGTCGCACGTCGCCGCGGCATCGCCACCCGACACCAGGGGCGGATGACCAGCCACGGTTGACCCCACATCCCGCCGACGTCCCGCCCCCGGGGGCCGAGGAGGATCGAGACATGTACCTTCGCCGGATCAACAGCTACGTGCTGCTGGCGGCCATCGCGTCTGCGTTGGCCGCTTCCGGCGCTGCTGCGCAGGCTACGCCGCCAGAACCGGTGCGGCCTGATCAGGTGCAGCCGGATCCGGTGCGGATCATCCGGCTGGCTCCAGAAGCAGAAACTACGCGCGAATTTGACAGGCAGGAGCGCCTGGACGCATTGCGTGCCGAATTGCAGAGAGTCTACGAACGCCTCTTCGAGCTCCAGGTGAGCTACCAGAGGTCCGGAGATGATGCCGCGGTTCTGGATTCCCTGGCCCTGGAGCGGCAGGTCCTGCGTGGGCAGGTCGACGAACTCTCGCTGCGCATCGCCGAGGAAAACGAACTGCGCGAGGACACCGAATTCGCTCCTCCGCGTCGCGGAGAGGCCGACATCTACGTGCTCTTCGAGCAGCTCGCGCACCTCGAGGACGGTATGGATCCCGAGGAGATCGGCCGCATCTTCGACGACCGTGAGGGACTCGGTCAGGTCCTGGCGATCATCGGCGAACAGCTCAAGGACATGGAAGTCGACATCACCGAGGACCGCGTGCGCATTGAGACGGGCACCGGCGGCAAGCTCTCGTTCACCGTGCCCGAGGAACTGCGTGAGGAACTCAGCGCAGGGATGCGTGAGATCGGTCGGGAGCTGAACCGAACCCTGAGTGATTCCACAGGCGGTGCGCGGGATTGGGCTCGCATCGTCGACGGTTTGCCCGGGCGGATTGCCGAGGGTTGGCCCGAACGCTCCGGTCGTCGCCGCAAGGTGGTGGCCGAATCTGCCTTCTCGGTCGGTCGCGACTTCGAAGTGGGCGCGAACGAAATCGTGCAGGGTGATGTCCTGCTGATCGGCGGCGATGCCTATGTGTCGGGCGAGGTGCAGGGCAGCGTGTACGTCCTGTTCGGTGATCTGCTGATCGAGGAACAGGGCCTGATCGCCGAAGATGCGATCAGTGCCGGTGGTCGTGTGCTCCTGCACGACCAGGCCGAGGTGCTCGGACGGCGCCTGGACTTCGGTGATCTCGGGGGACTGGCTGGAGGCGATCTGCGCGGTGGGCTGGCCTGGGCGCTCTATGCGGGCCGTCTGGTCGTCCTGCTGGCCATGCTGCTGCTCATCTATGCACTCTTCGGCGAGCGCATGGCTATCCTCGTCGATTTCGGTGGGGCGCAGCCGGGCCGGGCCATGGCCTCGGGTGCGCTCTGGTTCACGATGATCTTCGGTGTCTTCGTAGTGGCCGCGGTGGGCCTCGCCGTGTCGGTGATCGGCATCCCGGTGGTGCTGGTCCTGGCAGCGGGCATGGGGTTGGTCTGCATGATGGCCTACCTGGCCGGCTGCGAACTCGTGGGGCGTCGCCTCTTTGTTCTCTTCAGGCCGGATGCCGAGCCCGTGACCGGCTGGATCGGTGCGGTCCTGGGTGTGGCACTGCTCGAACTGCCGGCTATCGTCCTGCTTGGTCTCGGCGCGGCAGGCGTCGATGCAATCGTCACCCGGCCATTGACCGCGCTGGAACTCGTAGTGCGATTCCTCGCCCTCTCGATCGGTTTCGGTGCGGTGGTGCAGACGCGTCTGGGGCGCCGTGGGCCCGAAGGTGAAGAGGTTGGGCCAGCGGGGGACGTGGTGTCTGCCAGCGCGTAGGCAGGGCTTCAGACTGCCCGGTTGCGCGGCGCTCCTTCGGGGCGCCGTTGCTGTTTACGGACCAGTTGCCCACAGGCGGCATCAACCTCCCGGCCCTGACTGTCGCGCACGGTGGTGACGATGCCTTCGCTCCACAGCAGGTCGACCATTGCGTCGAGACTGCTGCTGTCGGGACGCTCTCCTGCGAAGCCGTCGATTGGATTGAGTGGGATGAGATTGATCTTGAACGGTCCTTTGCGTGCGAGTTTCAGCAGGCGCCGCGCGTGGTCGAGGTCGTCATTGCGCCCCGCAATGATCGCGCACTCCAGCGTGACCTTGCGCCGAAAATGGCGTCCGTAGCTGGCGGCAACTTCGAGCAGTTCGCGCATTGGGACCTGACCGGCCACGGGCATCAGTTCGCGCCGCTCTGCCTCGTCGCCCGTGGTCAGCGAGATCGCCAGGCCAACGCCGCGCTCCTGCTGCATCAGCGTGCGAATCCCGTCGACCAGACCCGCGGTGCTGACCGTGATGCGTCGCGCACTCAAGCCGATGCCTGATTCGTCGGTCAGGATGTCCAGTGCCGGCAGCAAGGCGTCGAGGTTGTCGAGCGGCTCGCCCATTCCCATGAATACCAGGTTGGGATGCGTGTCCGATGGATGGCGCCGCCAGAGCTCGAGCACCTGACCGACGATCTCCGAGGTCGAGAGCTGGCGCACCATCCCCATGCGTCCGGTGGCGCAGAAGGTGCAGGCCATGCGGCAACCGACCTGGCTGGACAGGCACCAGGTGCTACGGCCGGTGGGGCGCTGCATGGCGACGCTTTCGATGAGCGCGCCGTCGTCGAGTTCGAAGAGGTACTTGGAACTGAGATCCTCGGACTCGCTCAGTTGTCTGACCGTGAAGTGAGGCAGGCCATGGTCCTGCTCGAGCCGTTCGCGCAGGTCAGCGGGCAGGTCGGTCATCTCGTCGATGGTGGCGACCTTGCGCTCATAGAGGGCGCGAGTGATCTGCCGGCCCCGGAAGGACCTCGCGCCAAGCGACTCGGCGAGCTGCACGAGCTCGGCCGGTCGCAGGTTGCTCAGGTGACGCAGTCGGTCCGACACGGCTTGACAGCCCCGCGACGCTGGAGGAACGTGGGTCGACGGGCAACCCCGACACCCATCAGGAACCAGTATAGGCATGATAGGCATGGAAGCCGCCGCACACAGTCCAGGTCGCGAGTTGCTGTCGCTGATCGCCGACGCACGCCGCTGGCGCATCCTTGAGCTTCTTGGCAGCCAGGGCAGGACAGTTGGCGAACTCGTCACCGAGATGGCGATTGCCCAGCCCGCTGTTTCGCATCACCTTTCGCGGCTGCGCAGGGCTGGTCTGGTGGAACCGGTGGTGGAGGGGCGTACGCGTCGCTACCGCTGGGCTACGGCGATCCACGGGTCGCCCGAGGCAGGCCTGCAGACCCTGCTCCGTGTGTGGTTCGACCCGCAGCGCGCGGTGCCCGCCGCCGCGATCCATGGCCAGCGCGCGGTTCGCGCCGACATCGACATCCACCTGCTCTGAAAGATCCCGAGGCAAGCATGGCCAATCCTGTCGCCCGCATTCTCGTCGCCGATGACGAAGCCGCCATCCGCCAGAGCGTGGGTAACATCCTGCGCTACGAGGACTACGAGGTGGAGGAGGCCGCCGACGGCAAGGCGGCTCTGGAGCGATTGGCGCGTGGCGGCATTGATGCTCTGCTCCTGGATGTCAAGATGCCGGGCCTCGATGGCTTCGGAGTGATGGAGAAGATGGCAGCCGACGGGATCGACGTGCCGGTGGTGGTTGTCAGTGGGCACGACGCAGTAGAAAACGCAGTGGAATCGATCCGCCACGGGGCACACGATTTTCTGGAGAAGCCATTCAGCAAGGACCAGTTACTGGTGCGCATTTCTCGCGCCTGCGAGCACGGGTTGCTGCGCAGGGCAAACCGCGAGCTGCACGAGTCCGGTGGCTGGCGCAGCGCGATCATCGGCCAGAGTGTAGTGATGCAGGAGATCGATGAACTGATCGGTCGCGTTGCCGACACGCCGGCACGTGTGATCATCACGGGCGAGAATGGCACCGGCAAGGAACTCGTCGCGCGCGCGATCCACGCGCGCAGCGGCCGCGCCGCCGGCCCCTTTGTCGAAGTGAATTGCGCGGCGATTCCGGAGGAGTTGATCGAGAGCGAACTCTTCGGCCACGAGAAGGGCTCGTTCACCGGTGCCTCCCAGCGTCGCATCGGCAAGTTCGAGCGCGCGCATGGTGGCACGCTCTTCCTGGATGAGATCGGTGATATGAGCCCCGCCGCGCAGGCCAAGGTGCTGCGCGCGCTCGAGGACTCTCGCATCGAGAGGGTGGGTGGCCAGGGAGCAATCGATGTTGATGTCCGTGTGGTCGCGGCCACCAACCGCGAACTGCAGGATGAAAAGTCCGGCTTCCGCCAGGATCTTTTTTTCCGTCTCAACGTGATCGCGATACAGCTTCCACCCCTGCGCGATCGCAGTAGTGACATCGCTGCGCTCTTTCACCATTTCCTCGGCGTCGCCGCATCGGAGCTCAAGCAGGAGCCCAAGCAGGTCGGTGACGAGGTCATCAGCCGGCTGACCCGCTATCCCTGGCCCGGAAATGTCCGAGAATTGCGTAATATAGCAGAACGCCTTGCTATCATAGTGCCGCATATAGAACTCAAGACTTCAGACCTGCCACCCGGTATGGGTGGGCAGGGACAAGTTCATGCATCTGCCGAATTTCTCGAGGCCCCGACCTTCCAGGAGTTCAAGGCTGCCAGCGAGGCGGCCTATCTTCAGTCAAGGCTGCGCGAGAACGAGTACAATGTGTCCAGGACAGCGGAACGGCTGGAAATGCAGAGGAGTAACCTCTACAAGAAGATCCAGCGTTATGGGCTGAAGACCTCCGCTGGAACCTGAGTTGTCTGGTTTCGTTGACACCAGACCCGGCCGATCCGTATCGTGAGACCTGTGCTCCGGGTAGGGCTACTCCAGCCAGGCCCGGATCCGGATTCTCCCCCGCGGAATCCGGCAGGCTTTTGCAACCAAGGAGTTCGGACGAAAGATGAAGAGCCAATTCAGCATCATTCTGGCTCTGCTGGTGCTCTGCTCTGTAGGGTTCGTGGCTCCCGCTGATGCGGGAGATGACGACGCGTTCCGGACGTTCCAGGTCGAGCTCACGGGGCAGGTAATTGCCCCGCGTGATTCGAGTCCTGCGGGCGGTGCGGAGGAGACTGACGGCGATCCGGACGGATGGCTCGGGGGACAAAACGTGCGGCCGGCGCCGCCGATCATCAAGGGTGAGGGGCTCGGCTTCGATCCCGGTGGCGGCCTGTTCGAACGGTTCTTCGCGTTGTTCCTGATGTATATCGGAATCGGATGACCCTGAACCATTCCGCGTGCAGCCTCGACGGCTGATGTCGCGGAGAAAACAACCACAAGAGTCCACGGGTGTGTGGACGCAGTTGAAGGCAGCCTTGCCCACCCTTCTCGCCCAAGGGATGCCAGGATGAGAGAGTTCCACGACGGCGACCCGCGACTGCCGCAGTCGTCGACAGGTCGGACGGACGGTTCCCCGGAGAGACTCCGGGAGATCGGTGAGCTGCATTTGCATGCAGGCTCGTACGCGTCTGCCGTGGACTACCTGAACTCCTCGTTGAATGCGCTCGAGCAACGCTCGCGTCACGAGGCAGTCCCTGGCCGCGATGGTATCGTCCTGGAGACCCGCCTCCGTATCGCTGAGTGCCGGCGTCAGCAGGGCCTTTTTCCCGAGGCCGCAGAAGAGCTGCGTGCCTGCGCCGAACTGGCCCGCGATGATGACGTTCTGCGTGCCAGGGTGCTGGTGTCCCTGAGCCGCGTGCGCCAGGCCCAGGGCGAACATTCAGAGGCGCTCGAACTGTCCCGCGAGGGCTTCAACCGTCTTTCGCTCACCGACCACCATGCCGATGTCGGCGTGGCCCAGATCGTCATGGGCATCTCCCACGCGTCGATGGGCCAGCCGCTGAAAGCGGATGAGTTCTTTCAGGACGCGCTGGCGACCTACCGCCGCATCGACGACGTGGTCTCGCAGGCCCACGTCCTGAACAACCTCGCGATTCTGGCCAAGGGCCAGGCCCGCTGGGCGCGGGCCATGCAGCTTTATGACCGGGCTGAGAACCTGTTGCAGCGCAAGGGTTCGACGAACGAGATCGTCGCCCTGCAGCTGAACAAGGCAATCCTGTTCCGCAAGATGGGGCGTCGCGCCGAAGCCATGGCCGCCGCGGTGCAGGGCAGCCGGGTGGCGCGCTCACGCGGTGACCAGGCCTATCTCACACGCTTCTGTCTGGTGCTCGGCCAGCTCCATACAGAGGACTCCCGCCACGCCGCGGCCGAGCAGAGCCTGCTCGAAGCTCGCGTGACCGCCGAGAGCCTTTCAATGGGTCGTGAACTGGCGCTGGTGGACGAGTTCCTCGGGGATCTGATGCGCGCCTTGGGCCGTTTCGACGAAGCTGCTTCCAATTACGCCCTGGCCGAGGAGCGGGCGCTTGAGATCTCGCCCGTCAACGATGTCCTGGCTGAGGTCCGCAGGCGCCAGGCCGAACTTGCCGTCGAACTCGGCGATGTTCAGGCCGCCCTGGACTACGCCGATTCCGGGATCCAGATTGCCAGTCAATGCCGCGATGAATTCGAGCGCGCGTTCCTGCTGCGCGCGAGGGGTTCGGCCCTGTTGCTTGCGGGCGACCGCGTCGCCGGGCTGGCGTCGATGGACGCGGCTTGCGCTGTCTTCCGGGAGCTGAATCTGGAGGCCGAACTCTCGGAAACCCTCATGCAGGTTGCTTCCATCCACGGTGCTGCCGAAGATGCCGGCGTCGACTCGTTGTTGCGCGCGCGCGCCAGCCTGCGCGAGGCAGCTGCACTCGAGGACGAGTCTGGCCGCATCGACCACTGTGGCATCCACCTGCTCCTGGCCCGCACCGAACTGGCCCTGGGCAACCACGACGAATCACTGCTCTGCCTCTTCGAGGTCGAGCGCATCGGCTGCGGTCACGACCCTGAGACCGTTATCGAAGCAGACGAGTTGCGATGCGAGATCGAACGCCGCATGGCGGACTCCGCGCGCGACTATATGCCCGACTACAACCTGCTCGCCGGCCTGGGCGAGATGGTCGACGACGATGACTTCGTCCAGGGCGAGTCGCTCTCGCGTGTGCTCGAGGCAACCTGCCGCCGCTTGCGGGCCGACCGCGGGTTGGTCGCGGTGCGGCACGGGGTTGGCAAGGGCCGTCTGGACATCCTCGCGGTGCGTGGGATGAACCGCGTTACAGCGCGTGGTCTCGGTCAGCGCGCCTTGCAACTGCACCACGAAATGCACGACGGGCACGACGGACACGACGGGCACGACGCGCAGGACGGTGGCGTGCGCGTGTGGTCGCAAACCGCGAGTGGGGACGACTGGAGCGAGCTGCTCGATTCCGATCGTGGGCCGCTTTCCTCGGTCCTGGCCTTCAGGGCGGCGGAGCAGGATGCCTCGGTGGAGACCGTGGTGTACTTCGATGCCGATTCCACCGATGGCGAAACCACTCCATTTGATGCCGAGTCAATCGCCGTGGCCTCGACGCTTGTGGAGTTGCTGCGCGGTGCCGTCTTCCGCGATGCACGCCAGCTGGTGAGTGCCAGCCCGAACAGCGAACGCATCGGCCCGCATGCCGACGTCGTGACGCAGAGCGACTGCGTGATGCATGTGCTCGAACTTTGTTCGAAGGTCGCGCCGAGTCCTTATACAGTCTTGCTCGAGGGTGAAACCGGCACGGGCAAGGGATTGCTGGCGCGCCTCATCCACGACCTGAGTGACCGCAAGGACCAGCCGCTGATCATCGTGAACTGCGCGGCGATTCCCGAGGGATTGCTTGAGAGCGAGCTCTTTGGCCACGTGAAGGGCGCCTTCACCGGCGCGGACAGGGCCAAGACCGGACTCATCCTCGCTGCCCAGGGCGGGAGCCTCTTCCTGGATGAAGTTGGCAAGATGCCCTTGCCCATGCAGGCCAAGCTCCTGCAGTTCCTCGACGACCACCAGGTGCGTCCGGTCGGCGGGACCGAGTCGGTGGATGTAGACGTGCGTATCCTCTGCGCCAGCAAGCGCGATCTTGAGGCAATGGTGCGCGGCGAGGAATTCCTCGAGGACCTGTACTACCGCCTCCTGGATTTCCCGATCACGGTTCCCCCGCTGCGTGATCGTGGCGGCGACATCGAATTGCTGGCCGAGCTGTTCATCGTCCGCGCCAGCCAGCGTTTGTCACGCAAGTCCTTGCGCCTGACCAGGGCGGCGGCAGCACGGCTGCGCGCTTACACCTGGCCGGGCAACGTGCGCGAGCTCGAGAAGGTCATGACCCGCGCGATGCTGCTGGCAAGCGAAGATGATCGCATCCGCGAGCGCCATCTGCCCGCACAGCTGCTCGACGCGCCAGGCGCGGTTGTGGAGGTCTCGGCCGACGGCATCGTGCGTCCGCTCAAGGAGCAGATCGCCGAACTCGAGCGCCAGGCAGTCCAGTCCACTCTCGAACGGACCGCCTGGAACCGCTCAGAGGCGGCCCGTCAGCTGAGAATCAGCTACCCGACGCTGCTGCAGAAGATCCGCATCTTCAAACTGAAAGAAAGTTGAGAGCGCCACAACAAGGCGCCAACATTCTTGATGATTCTCTAACCCCCTGCCGTGCAGGGGGTTAGTTCGTTAAGTGCGGGCCGGCCTGTTAAGACATTTTATAGATTTCCCGGCCCCGCGTACGACCCGGAGAAGGGCTGGAATGAAGCTCGTAAGTCACTGTGACTAAAGGACTTATAATTGCCCTCTGGGGGCGGGGAATGGCACGGCAGCTGCAATGGTGTGGGTTGACCGGTTGCACTGGCAGTCGCGACCCGGTCGTTCAGCGAAGGGCCATTGGCCCATGATCTCGGAGGGTGTGCAGGGGATCAAAACCTTGGTTCACCGGCTGAATGGGGCTGTTTTCCTGAATTCGAGCGGGTTGCGGGGAACCGGGAGGTGGGGTCCTGGCCAACGCGATCCGCGTGGGGAAGACAGATCCTCGGCATACCCTCCGACTCTGATTTCTTGATGTGACGCGTTCACGGCGTCGAGTGTGTCCGGAATTCCGTGGTTTGGCGAGAGCCACGGAGCCTCCCAGGGGCAGACCAATCCCGTGACCACGTTGCTGGCAGACCGCCTCTCCTTACAGAGGGGCGGTCTTCCGTTTAACCCGGCTTCGGGCTTCGCGTCACCTGTCCTCTGTAGAGGACGATGACTTGTATTCGCGCAGCGACGAAAGCTGGCCTCGCCGGAGCGGGGAGTGATCCTGACAGCCCAGCGGCTATTCCCATAAGATCTTGCTGTGCAATGGATTACAGACCCTATCGTGATTCGACTGCGGCCTGCCGAGCGCGCCAGATGCGGCATCTGCTGGTGGCACGGAGAGTGCGGTAGTCATGGGCAGGAGCCCCGATCCTTGGGGCCCGGAGGGAGACCAGGCCATGATTCGCAACGAAGTCATCATCCCCCGTTTCGTTCGCAACAACGTGCCGTCGATTGTTCTGCTCGGCGGCCTCGTCCTGGGCCTGTCCGCCTGCGGCGATGACGAATTCGTCGACGTTACGCCGCCCGCCATCCCGGCCGGCGTCGCCTCGATCACCGGTGACGGCGCGGTCTTCGTGCGCTGGATTCCAAACAAGGAACACGACCTCGCTGGATACCGCGTCTGGTGGGACGGCGACCTGGACGAGGAATTCGAGGAACTGGCCAAGATCAAGCCCTTCGAGGACGGCGTGTACCAGGACAACGGGACGCCGACCGCCTCCGACGACTTCCTCGAGTACGCCGACTTCCTGGGCCTTGAATTCAACGGGACGTTGAACAGCTACGCGATCTCGGCCTTCGACGATTTCGGCAACGAGAGCGGGCTGAGCTGGGAGTATGTCGTCGACGTCCCGCGCCCGGAGGGTTCCGGCCTGCGCCTGGAGGATCGCAACAGCTTCCCGCTGCTCTCCGGTTATGATCTCGCCGCACTCAGCAGTCAGGCCCAGGCCTGGAATGCGCCTGGTACAGACTTCTGGTTCGAGAGCGACGCCACGCAGGTGGCGCGCATCGCCGTGCCGCAGGGTCAGGTCAGGATCCTCGATGCCGGATTCCACGGTTTCGATGGCTTTGGCGGGTTAGATGGTGTGGACATCGCGCCGGAGTTTGGCTGGTCGGCGACGGGGCTGCTGGAGGCCATCGTTGGCCACACCTACGTGCTTCGCATCCGCAATGGCCCGAGCTTCGGCAAAGAAGATTTTTACGCCAAGGTCTGGCTCGAGGGCTTCGTCAGCGGTGGAGCGATGTTCTGGTGGGCGTTCCAGGAAGTCCCGGGCGAGCGACAGTTCTCGACCACGGGCCCCGGTTCTGATCAGCAGCCCCAATCTGTCTCTCTCGAGCCCGGCTCTTTCGAGTCAGTCTCTTTCGAGGAGGTAAGGTGATGAACAGGGCAATCTCGATTCTCTCCGCAGCAACCCTGCTCTTGTTGGCCGCATGTGCGACCGGTGCGACAGCCGGTACGCTGGACCCCCTCAGCATTCGCTTCCTGCAGGGCACGGATCTGGAACAGGCCCTGACGCCGGCGACGCCGGAGTCGACGCCGACGCGCGATATCCGCGTCGACATCTGGGCCGACGTAGACGAGGAGCAGGCGATGAGCCGGGGCGAGGAATTCACCCTCAGCTTCGGCACCAACGCCGACCTCTACGTGGTCATCTACAAGATCAATGTGGAGGGGCTGGTCGAGGTCATCTGGCCCGAACGCCGCTACAGCGATGGCTTCGTCTACGGCAATCATACCTATTCGATCCCGCGTCCTGGCCAGTCGGGCCGCTTGCGCGTGGGCAACGTCAAGGGCGTGGAGTACATCGAGGCCATCGCCAGTTCCTATCCATTCGACCTGCGTGCGCTGGGCATCGACTTTCGTTTCGACAACGACGATTACAAGCGCCACGGTTACTACATCGACGGTGACCCGTTCCTCGCGGTGAACGATATCAACTATGCAATCACCGGCCTGGAGGAAGATGTCGACTATGTGGTGACCGACTGGATGCATCTCTACGTGGAAGAGCAGGTGGAGTATGCCCGCTATTCCTGTAACCAGTGCCACCTCGACAATTCCGGTTACGCAACGGTGACGCCTTATGTCGACACCTGTACGCAGGTGCAGGTACGCGCGGACTGGGGTTGGCATCGTGGCTGGTACGCGAGCTTTGGCTGGTACCCGCTCTACTACGAGCCGTCGTTCTACTACTGGGACTACCGATGGTCGCGTCCTTACTGGTACGCCTGGTATCCGGTGCCCTATCGCTGGCCTGCATACAGCTGCTATACGCGGCCCTATCCGGTCTACTGGTGGAGCGGTTCAGGTTATTACCAGGGTGACTACGCTTCGGCGTGGAGCAACAAGCGGACGCGATCGGTACCCCTCTACGACGTTCAACGCACGCGCAGTCGAAGCAGCGAGATCGTCGCCAGCGACGGAACGCGGCGTACCATGGTGGATCGCCCGGTGAGTGTGCGCGGTGGTGGTGATACGGCCACGCGTCGCGTGAGTGAGGATCGCCTGGTGCGCAACTCGACGCCGCCGAGGCAGGTCGACCGTCCGGCAACGACGACGCGCCGCGGTGCGACCGGCACGATTACAGATCCCGGTGACACGCGTCGGGGCAGCATCCGTACTGGACGTGATGTCTCCGAGCGCATCGTAAGCCAGCGCCCGGCTAACCAGCCAGGCGTCAGCGGCCGGGGCCAGAGCCAGGGCCAGAGCCAGTCGCGCGGCAGCGATGGTGGTGTGCGCCAGGGACGCGACCAGAGTGGCGGATCGTCGGTCGATCGCGGGCGCAGTGCGGCCGAGGGCCGGCGCTGGACCCGTCCGCGCGTGCAGAACGAGCAGCCCGGAGTGCGCTCTGGTTCTGGATCGTCAGGCGACCGCAGCCCGAGCAGCCGGTCCGGGGTGAACACTTCCGGAAGCAGGAACCGCTCGTCCGCAGATCGTTCGTCCGGCCGCTCGTCTGGTAGTTCGTCTGGCCGTTCATCTGGCGTTGATCGCTCGCGTGACCAGCGTTCGCGCAGTTCCAGCCCGCCGCCGAAGGTCAGGCAGGGCAGCTCGGGTTCACGGTCCGGTGGTGGCGGAGCGGCTGCGAAGCCCGCCCCGCGCTCGCAGTCCAAGCCGCGCCCGGCGCCGAGTTCCGGCTCCTCCAGGGGCGGCGGTTCCAGCCGCCGCGGGGGTGGCCGCGGTTGAAATGAAATCTAGTTCCCCGGGGAGTTCATCCCGACCGGTTGGCAGCCTGTGTGACGGGGTCGCTCCGGGGTTGGGGAAGGGAATCCAAGAGGCCATCTTCTCGATCAGGGGCGACGATGGAGGGCCTGGCGGATTCTCTTCCCCGTTTCTTTCGCACCGTGCTCTCGCGGCACGGTGCGCGATTGACCCTGCGATCACGGGCTCCCTATACTGCCGCGCTGGTCGAGTCCCTGATCCTGTGAGGAGAGCATGCCTGCCTCGCGCCTGCGGCAACCTGCCCTGATCGCCTGCCTGCTGTTGACCACGCTCTGCGTGGCAGCCCAGGCCCGGGCGGAGGGTATTACTACCCGATACCCACAACCCTCCATGGAGCGGTTGCACCAGATCCGCGGCGCCCTCGCGCCGCGGCAGACGCGTGCCGTCCAGCTTGAGGCCCTGAGGCGCCGCAAGGGGCCGGACTCGCTGCGCATCCTGATCGTCGGTTGCGACTTCAACGACAGTCTGATGGTCGGTCGCGACCCCGCGGATTTTCCCGGCTGGCCGCCCCAGAACCGTAAGTCACAGCGCATCCCCGGCACCGACATACCGGTCTTCGATGCGCATGACTCAATTTACTTCGACCTGCAGATGGGACGGGTCGACGCTTACTTCAGCACCGTGAGCTTTGGCGCACTGCAACTCGACTGGAGTGTGCACCCGGAGATCTACAACCTGGATCAGTCGATGGCCTGGTATGCCGACAGCGACAGCGGTTCGGTCCGTCTGGCCGGCATGGCACAGGAGATCGTGACGGCCATTGACCCGGTCGTGGACTTCACCGGTTATGACACGCTGCTCTTCGTGCATGCCGGCGCCGGAGCAGAAACCGACGTGGCTGGCGACTCGCCCGAGCAGATCCCAAGTAACTACCTCGACGTCACGGACTTTGCGGCGGCCGTGGAGGCCGGCATTCTCGATGTGCCGGTCATCGTGACGAGCGAGAACGAGATTGGCCACGTCCTCATACTGCCGGAGTCAGAGACCCAGGACCCGATACCCGGAATCCCGGGCAGCGGGTTCTTCGACGTGCGCGGCGTCTGGTGTTTCGAGGTTGGACTACGCCTGGGGATGCTCAGCCTGGCCGACTTCACGCCGGCATTCTTTCCCAACAGCCAGGGCATCGGCAATTTCGGACTGATGGGTTATGGGCTGTTCACCGGGTTGAGCATCGTCCCCGCGGCGCCGAGTGCGATCAACCGGATGCTGATGGGTTGGGTCACGCCGGTCGAGGTCGATGCCGACGCCAGCCTTCGCATCGCGGCGATGGGTGATCCGGCCAGCGCCGTCAGCGACACCAATCTCATCCGGGTGTCGATCACCGACCGCGAGTACTGGCTCGTCGAGTATCGCCTGCAGGATCCCGACGGCGACCTCTTCTATGGCTTCGACGACCTCAACTTGAATCGCTTCCCCGACTACTACGACGCATCGAACGCGGCCAATGGTGGCGTACCAGACTCTACCTTCGATCCGTCGACGGATACCTGGGAGGACGAGGCTGGCGCCGAAGTCGACTTCTTCATGAGCGAGAACGGACTCCGCCCTCCGAGCGGCTGTCGGCGTGGCGGCGGCAGCGGACTGTACATCTGGCACATCGACGAACAGGTCATCGAGAACGCATTGCTGGCGGGCACCAACACGATCAACGGCGATGCGGATCACAAGGGCGTGGACGTCGAGGAGGCCGATGGAATCCAGGACCTCGATACCTACTTCAGCGGACAGTGGCTGCTCGGCGCCGACAAGGACGTCTGGCGTGGTGAAGGACAACCGGAGTTCGGCCCGTCGACCAGTCCGTCGACGGCTAGCGCAGCCGGGCTCGCCACGGGCATTCGCTTCGACTCGTTCAGCAATGTGGTCATGGACTCCCTGGACATGGTCGATGGTTTCTGCACGGGCTTCGTCTATGCACCGGCCATGCGATTCGACGTGGAGTTCGGCGCAGGTGGCGCCGGCCCACTCGAGCAAGCCCGCCTGCGCATGGATGGCTACGGCCCCGTGACCGACCTGAGGCTCGTCGACCTTGGCTCATCGCCGGCGCAGCCGACACCGGACGGACGTCAGGAGATCGTCGCCCTGGCCGACAGTGGTCGAGTGCTGGTCCTGACCGGCGGACTGTCCGGCTTCGGGCCGGATCCGCTGCTCGCCACGGCAGTCGCCGGCGACAGCCTGCGCTGGACCGGCCCGCCTGCAGTAGTCGACTTCGATGCAGACGGTCGGCTGGACCTGCTGGGCGGGGCCAACGCGGGCATCTTCGGATTTGACCTCGATGGCAATGAGTTGTTCGACGGCGACCTGGATCCAGCGACGAACGGGCGATTGGCCGATCCACGTGGCACCGGGCTCAGCCCGGTGCTCCTGGACTCGACGCGGGCCAGCCAGTCCGTCCAGCTGGCCGGCTCATTCGGCGCGCTTGCCGTGCACGAGGACCCGCCGGGCACAGCGAACATCCTGCGCACCAATGAGGTTGGTATGGCGCGCGGCAAGCCGCAGGTAACTCTCGACTCGGCCGACCGCTTCGTCGCCGGCTTCATACGCGGCGGAGTGCACAGCAGGGCGATCTTCGACATCTCGAGCGGTTCGGTGACCGAAGAAGCAGATCCCGGGGGACTGGGCGGTGCCTGGTCAGTGCAGCTTGACTTGCCGGGACTGGGTAATTCGGTGCTGTGGTCAGACACGTTGGGTGTGTCGCATGCCGCGCGCCTCCCGGACCTGGTCATCGCGCGTTCGGGCCTGGCGGTACAGCCGCGGCAGTCCGCACCGATTGCAGTGCCCGCGACAGCCGATGGCAGCGACTGGGTGATCGCCTTCACCACCAGGGACGCACTGTGGGCCTTTGATGCGAACCTGGCCATCCGCTCCGGTTTCCCGGCGCGTGTCCGTGGCAGCGTTTCCATCGCAGCTGATGCCAGGCTGGTCGAGCCGACGGCGGTTGATCTGGACGGCGACGGTGTTGTCGAACTCGTGTGGTGCGATGCGGCTGGTGGACTGCACGCCACCGATTTGCGCGGTCGCGAGCTGCAGGGTTGGCCGGTGCAGGGTCCGGCGACGCCGGTGTCCGCGCCCACACTGGGACAACTCGATGCCGACCCCGAGCTGGAGCTGGTGGTTGCCGGGCGCTTCGATCGACTGGTCAGCGGCGATGACACAGCGCCCGGCTTCATCGCCCGGACAACCGGTGAAATCCGTGTCTATGAGTTGAGCACGCCAGCCGCTGCATATCGCCCGTGGAGTCAGGCCCGAGGCGGGCTCGATAACCGCGGCCAGCAACTCCTTGTGACCGCCGCACCCGGCGGCGAGGGCGTACGCGAGGGGTCATTTTCCGTGCGGCCCAATCCGGCCACAGGCGCGAGCGTGAGGTTGCGTGCCGAAGCGGCGGGCGAGATCAGCGCGCGCCTGGACATCTACAACATCGAGGGCGAGCGCGTCCTGTCGGGCGGGCCTTTCTCCGTGCCAGCGGGGACCGCCCTGGACGTCGAGTTCGCGATTGATGAACTCGGCTCGGGGACCTACATCTGTCAGCTCACCACAGGGGGCACGGTGCAGCGCCGCCTGCTCGCCGTGGTGCGCTGAGGCCGGAAGAATGGAGACCATGAACGTCCTGCCCTATACTCCAAGCAACGACCGTGCGCGCCAGCCAGGCACGCGCGGCCTCTCATCGTGGAGATTATCCATGCGACCAGTGCCCATCTTCATCCTGGCCCTCCTGACTCCGCTGATTCTCCTGACCGGGCTTGCGGTCGGCCCAGCCGACGCTGGTGAGGTTGGTAGCGCCGGGATGCTCTTCCTGCGCACCGGTATCGATGCGCGCTCGGCGGGTATGGGAGAAACAGGCGTCGCTGGTGCCACCGACGCCTCGGCGGTGTATTGGAACCCCGCCCTGCTGGCGCTCGCGCCGGGAACGCAGGTCGGTCTGCAGCACATGGAGATGTACGACCTCTTTCGCATGGAGTCGGTGTTCGCGAGCCACGCGACACCCTACGGTAACTTTGGTCTGCTGCTCACCGGGTTCTATAGCGACGAGGTCGAACGCACGGAGCTCGATCGCGTGGGCGAGGTGCTCGGGACTTTCCAACCCTACGACCTGGTCGGTGGTCTCTCCTGGGGCAAGGCTTTCGGGACGGTGATGGTGGGCGCGACCGCGAAGGTTCTTTACGAGAGAATTGATGCCTACAGCGGGACAGCCTTCGCGATGGATCTTGGCATTGCCCACGACAGTGCGATCGAGGGCCTGCGCCTGGGGGCAGCAGTGCAGCACCTGGGGTCCGAACTCACCCTGAACGAAGAGGCCACCAAACTGCCGACGGCTCTCCGGGCCGGTGTGCTCTGGAACCCGCAGCTGGATTCGGCCGCCTGGGCGCGTCGCATTGATTTCTCGGGTGAGTTTCTCGCGCCCAACGACGGTAGTCCCCACATCCACGGTGGCGTCGAATTCGAGCTGGAGCGGCGTTTTGTGATTCGTGGTGGGTATCGCGGCAACTACGACACCTGGGGCGAGACCTTCGGCGCCGGTTTCCGCAATGAGCATCTGGCTGTGGACTATGCCTGGCAGGGCAACCAGAACGACTTCGATCCAACGCACCGCATCTCGATCCGCTTCGACTTCGAGCACCTTGCACCCTGAGATCAGGCCGGGCGCATGGCCCCGTCTTCGTCGACTTTCAGCAGTTCGAGTTCACCGTCGCGCAGCCGCGCGGCGGTGAAGTGCTTTACCCAGTCGCCCAGACAGGTGAAGGACCAGCCCTGAAAATCCAGGCGCACCGGCAGGTGGATGTGGCCGACGATCAGGTGATCGCAGTCTTCCTGTGGCTTGCGTTCGGCGAAGCGACGGATGGCGGCGAGGATCTCCTCCTCGCTGCCGCGATAGCGCTTGCGCGAGTTGCGGCTGAGCCAGTTGGCGAAGGCGTGCAGCAGTTCCGGGTGTACGACCCTGGCTGTGCCCACCGCCAGGCGGCTGCGCACGAGCGCCCTGAAGATCCGGTAGCTGGTGTCGCCGGCCAGCAGACCGTCGCCGTGGTGCAGGCGCAGGCGCTGGCCCTGCAGCTGTACCACGCTGCCTGATTCGAGACTCGGCACGCCCAGCGTCTGCTTGAAGAAATCCGCGCACCACACGTCGTGATTTCCGCCCACGAAGACGAGTTCGACACCGCGGTCGCGCACCCGGCTCAGGGCGTAGAGGACCTCCATGTGGGCCTTGGGCATGTAGGTCGGGTAGTCGGCCCAGAAATCGAAGACGTCGCCGAGCAGGTAGAGGGCCTGGGCGTCGTCCAGTCCGTCCAGCCAGCGCACGAAGCGCTGGATGCGGCGCGGCTGGTCCTCGCCCATGCCGAAGTGGTGGTCGCTCGTGAAATAGACCGTTTCACTCATTTGGCACCTGGGCTCAGAAACCGCGGGGACGGATGGGACGTAAGGTGGCCCGAGGTGGCCGATGGCCGATGCGCCGGCCAAGGCCGGCGCATCGGGATGCACCTTAGGAGAAGGCCCTGCGCTGGGCAAGAGCTCCGGGCATGCCCGGAGCGACCGGAATTCGGCCCTTGGCCCTCCGCGGACGTCGAGTCATTGACGAGCGGGGGCCGCAGGGTCTAGACTCCAGTTTGTCAGGCGCAGGGGTGATCTGGTTTCGCCACCGGTCGGGGTCCCCAGCCCCGGTGCGGTCGCCCTCTGGCGCGTGGCACGCTGAACGACGGGAAAGCCTAATTCGTGCGCTGTTTCTGGTCCTACCCCGGACCGGATCGCCGCCAGCCACGACAATGGGCGCTTGGACGTCGTGATCACGCTGCGAGGATGCCGCTGCCGGTCGTGCGGGTTACAGGTCGCATGCCTTTTGTTTGTATGCCCTGAAGCCTGTCGAGCAGACCGAGGAGTCCTGCATGTTCGCTTCCCGCCGATCCGTCCGGGTCCTGATCCTATTGGTCACCGGCGCGCTCCTGTCCGTGCAGGCCGTGAACGGCCATGCCCAGACCGTGACCGACGCCAAGCTCGTGAATCCGGATCTGGCCAGTCCTTTCGCTCGCGTGGCCGAGTCGGTCATGCCGGCGGTGGTGTCGATCCGCACCACGACCAGCTTCGACCATCCGCAGGTCGGCGGCGACTATGACCGCTTCTTCCGCGGCCAGAGTGACATGGAGCGCCCCGGAGCGGGCAGCGGCTTCGTCATCGAACCCGACGGATATATCCTCACGAACAACCACGTGATCGATCTCGCCGACGACATCGTCGTGGAGATTTACGGCATCGAGCAGAGCTTTGTGGCCGAGATCGTGGGGCAGGATCCGGGAACGGACCTGGCCCTGCTCAAGATCGACACGGGCGGGCGGGAGCTGGCCAGCGTGAGCTTCGCCGACAGCGATGAACTCAGCGTCGGCGACTGGGCGATCGCGATCGGCAACCCTCTTGGTGAGCTCGCGAGTTCCCTTACCGTGGGCGTGATCAGCGCGAAGGGGCGCAGCGACCTGGTCATCCAGGGCGCGAACCTGCTCTACCAGGATTTCCTGCAGACAGACGCAGCGATCAACTTCGGCAACAGCGGTGGCCCGCTCCTGGATATCCATGGCCGGGTCATCGGCGTGAACACGGCGATCAACGCGTCTGGCCAGAACATCGGCTTTACCATCCCGAGTAACCTCGCCGTGCGCATAGCAAAGCAGCTGCGTGACCAGGGCCGCGTGGTGCGCGGCTATCTCGGCGTGATCATGGAGAATCTCACGCCCGAGCTGGCGGCTGGCCGTGATCTCGATCTCGAGCACGGCGTGCTGGTGGAGGAAGTCCGCGAGGGCACGCCGGCCGAAGAAGCTGGCCTGTTGCGTGGCGACGTCATTCTTCAGGTGGGCGACACGGCGATTCGCGACAGCGATGACCTGCGCTTCAAGATTGCCGACTCACCGGTCGGCGAGGCGGTGGCGATTCGCTTGCACCGCGATGGGCGCGACGTTGAGCTTACGATCACCCTCGCCGAGCGCCCCTCCGATGCCGTACTCGCGCGCAATGTGCAGGGCGATATCTCCACGGAGAACCTGGAGACCTGGCTCGGCATGGCCGTAGCGGCGCTGGATGCGAGCGACGCACGAGTCGAGGATCTGATCGATGCATTCGATATCCGGGATGAACGCGGCGTGATCGTGGTCGATGTCGAGTCGGGCAGCCCGGCCGACGAGGCGCGCATACGCCCGGGCGACGTGATCTTTGAAGTGGTCACGCGTCCCGTTGAAAACGTACAGGACTTCGAGAACGCGCGGCGCTACTACCAGGAGCGCACCAAGCCGATCGCGCTCGGTGTACGCCGCGGAGAAGTCACCAGTTATGTGAGCGTCGATCCGCTGTCGGACTGACGTCAGGATGTTCAACCCCGGGGCTGTTTCGCCACACTCCGGGCTCGCTGAACGATCGGTGAACGAATGGCCGGATCCCTTCTCTGCCAGGAAGGCCCGGCCCCGAAAGGGTCCAGTTGGACCGGTTGACCCGCGGCATGCCGGTGTCGCGAGCCACCCCAGGTAAGGAAGCCTTGCCATGAAACGTCGTACGATCGCAAAGGCCGGGGGATACGAGCGCAGTCTCGAGACCTATCTCCGGGATATCGGTCGAATCAGCCTGCTGACTCGCGAGCAGGAATATGATCTCGCGCGGCGGATCCGCGAAGGCGATGAGGAGGCGGCCCATGATCTCGTCCGGGCCAACCTTCGCTTCGTCGTCACCGTCGCCAAACAGTACCTCGGTCAGGGCCTCTCGCTCGAGGACCTGATCAACGAGGGCAACATCGGGTTGATGAAAGCTGCTACCCGCTTTGACGAGCGGCGTGGTTACAAGTTCATCAGCTACGCGGTGTGGTGGGTGCGCCAGGCAACCCTGCAGGCAATCTCCGACCAGTCCCGCGTTGTACGCCTGCCGCAGAACCGGTCGGTGGTGATGCACAAGGTGCACCGCACTTCCGCCCAGCTGCAGCAGGAGCTCTCGCGCCAACCACGCCCGGAGGAGATCGCGGAGCGCGTCGGCTTCAAGATCGCCGAGGTGCGCGAGGCGCTGCAGATCGGCCTGCCGTCGAGCTGCCTGGACGAGGTCGTCTCGCATGACGATGGACGTACCGTCGGTGATACGATCGCCGATCCCAAGCGGGAGGCCCGTGCCGACGACCGCCTGCTGCGACGTTCGAGGTCGGAGGATCTGCGTTCTGCGCTCGAGCAGCTGCCGGCGCGCGAGGCGGAGATCGTGAGCCTGTACTTCGGGCTAGGCTCGGAGCCAGCCATGACCCTGGAACGAATCGGCCAGCGATTTGGGCTTACGCGTGAGCGGATTCGCCAACTCAAGGAGCGTGCCTTGGGCCGTTTGCGGGGCCAGACTCAGGCTTTCGTGCTCATGGAGCACTATCAGGACTCCTGATCAAATACCCGAAACAGGGTCAGATCAGGTGATTCGGGGGCCTCGCCGTTGTATGGCGGGGCCCCGTTCCGTTCCGGGGCAGGCCGTGGCCCGTTGTTTGCAGTGAGGCTGCGGGCGGTGTCTTGACAGCACCGGGGAGCTTATCTAGCCTTCTGCCGCCCGATCCACGGGCGCCCTCTCCCCGGGGCGCAGCAGTCTGTCCGGCCAGCGTCGGATCAGGACGCGCAACAGCTCACCCGAGTTCGTCTCGATAGCACGGAAACCCCCGCGATGACCCGTTCACATTGGACCTTTCTGTTCGTCCCCGAAGGCGAGGGGGGCGTGCGGACGCTGAATATATCCAAGCGCCTGACGCAGGTGCTGGCGGTCCTGTGCGGGTTGCTGGTCATCGGGACTCTTGCCGTCACGGTGAGTTTTCTCAGACAGCAGCACGCACTGAGCAACCTCGAGGCGCGCGACCAGGAAATCCTCACGCTTCGCTCGACGATCAGCGAGCTCGAGGACGCGGTGTCCAATCACGAGATGATCATGGCCCGCAACCGGGAGCTGCACAAGCAGGCCAACCTGCTGGCCGGGCTCGGTCCGCTCCAGCAGACGGACATGGCCGACATGGACGCGCCCGGACAGGGTGGCCAGGAGCCCTTCCCTGGTGAGCTCAGCAACGTCGATCCGACCAGCCGAGAGCGGATTCTCGGTCTGCGGGTCCAGCTCGACCGGCTGTTGCGCGAGGCCAACTGGCAGAGGCATGGCTTCGAAAAGGTCCTTCAGACACTCTCGGCCGACCAGGAGCTGCGTGACAACACGCCCAGCGTGCGGCCGATCAGCGGCGGGTATCTTTCCAGCCGCTATGGTCGTCGCCCCGATCCTTTCACCGGCCAGCCGACCCTGCATCGCGGCCTGGACTTCGCGGCACCGGTGGGCACGCCAGTGGTCGCTCCGGCCGCTGGCCGGGTCAAGCGGGCCTCGCGTCGGGGTTCTCTGGGGCTGCTGATCGAGGTCGATCATGGCAACGGTCTGGTGACGCGCTACGGGCACCTCGACAGCTTCGCCGTCGCGCGCGGCGACTGGGTCACGCGAGGCCAGGTTATCGGGCGGGTGGGCAACACCGGCCGTTCGACCGGGCCGCACCTGCACTACGAGGTCGTCTCGAACGGCCGCTCGCAGAACCCCTGGCTCTACATCATCAGCGACTGAGCTCCCGTCGCGACTGGCCTGCTGACTGGCTTGCTGACTGGCTTGCTGACTGGCCTGCTGATGGCCTGATGACTGAAGTCACCCGAGTCACGTTGACATCCGCGCTGTTCACTGCGTAGCCTGCGGTCCGGATCTGACCGCGCCATGGCGCGAGGAGTGTCGACGACCGTGTTCCAGAACCTCGGGATCAAGAGCCTCTGCCTGCTCATGGCGCTGCTGCTCTGGCTGCAGGCTGCGGCGACCACTGAAGTCGAGGAGATCCTGCGCCTGCCGGTGATCGTGAGCGGCCTGACCGACTCGGTCGTCGTAATCAAGAGCCGATTGCCCGACACGATTTCCGTGCGCGTGCGCGGCAGCCGTCTGCAATTGCTTTCTGCCGATCTCTTCGAAAACCGTCGCGGCGAGATCCTGCTGGATCTTGAGGGACGCGCACCCGGCCGCCACCGTTATGACGTCAGTGTGCTGGACGTGAACGCGCCCGGTACGCCGCTGGACGTCGTACCCGCGGTGAGCCTGGACATCCAGATTGAACGCCGTGTCACCCGACCATTGCCTATAGAACTGGTGACTACCGGCGAGCTGGACGAAGACGTGGTTCTTGTGACCGGACTGGAGTTGGCACCGGCCCAGGTCGAGGTCACAGGTCCGCAGAGCCTCGTCGATGCGATCCAGTCCATCGCAACCGAGCCCTTCACACTGGATGGGCGTAAACAGAGTTTCTCGGAGCGCATCGGACTGAGCTCGCCGGGCCTGGAGCTTCAATTGCGCCCGGTAGAGGTCGAGATCACGGCCGGTGTTGAGCCGATCGAGGAACGGATCTTCGAGAACGTGCCGCTGACCGTTCTGCGTGAGGATGACCGTGTGCGGATCGAGCTGGTGCCATCGCATGCGCGGGTCATAGTTACCGGCGCGCGCAGCGTGCTGCAGGCGCTGCAGGCCGAGGAAATCAGCGCTCTGGTCACGATCGGCCAGGGCGTCGAGGGCGTCAGCGAAGTCGCTGCCGAGGCCGTCGTGCCCGATGCTGTGCTCAGTGCGCGGGTCGAGCCGGCGCGCTTCCAGGTCCTTGCCGAAGTGGACGGCTGATGGCAGACACCCCCAACCGCAGCCTGCGATTCTCACCTACTGTGGTCCTCGTTCTCGTTGTCCTCGCCCTGGCCGCCGGCGCGATGGTGCAATGGGACTTCGATGGCGGCGTGCCGGGCACGCTGCGGTTGGGTGTACTGGCCGAGGAGTCAGCGCTGCGCATGGAACGCGCCACAGCGCCGCTGGCCAACTGGATGGGCGCATCGGTCGGACGCGCCGGCGAAGTGGTCGCGCCCGGACAGGCGGGCTTTGACGAACTGGCCCAGCGCTGCGATGTGATGCTCGTGGCCGAGCCGGTTGCCCGTGGCCTGGACAACTCGCGCATCCTGGCCTGGGTTCGACCGGTGGCCCGGGCCACCGCACGCGAGGACTTCATCCTGGTGAGCGGGCAGACAACAGGTTCACCGCGTATCTGTGCAGCCGCGGTCGACGGCTTGTTCGACTTCGATTCCAGCGCGGTGTGCGACTCTCTCGTTCTGGCAGGATCGCCCTTCGCCGGGCGCGAGTTGCTGCGCGCTTTCGTGGCCGGCGCCTTCGCATCGGTAATCGTACGTGGCTCGGTGCTCAAGGACGCGCGGGTTGCGGGTTGGCTGGCCGGGCGCACGCAGACGCTGACCCCGGTCGCAACCGGTCGGCCCTGGATGGCGCTGGTCTGCTCGCAGTCTACCGACTCCGATCTGCGCAGGGGCCTGCGTGAGTCTCTGCTGACACTCGACAGGTACAGGCTGGATGCTTCGCGCACGCGCGCGGCAGCGGTCATCAACGCCTTGGCCGAGATCGGTATCGGCGGCTTCATGGCATCAGAGCCCTTCGCGGCGCTGCGACGCTAGGGGGGCGCGTTGACAGCCTCGCGCCCCCTTTCTACCATCCTGCGCTGGTGGCCGGTCCTGCTCTGGGCCGCGATCATCCTGTCCATGTCTTCGGTGCCGGGTGCCCGGCTCGACGATGTTGGCCTGCAGGTTCCTGACAAGCTGGTGCATGGCCTGGAGTACGCGATACTCGGCGCCCTGGCCATGCGCGCGGCGGCCCTTCAGTACGGGTCCGGCGCGCGGGCATTCGTGCTCGCGCTTTTGATCGGTGCCGGGTTCGGCGTCCTCGACGAGAATTACCAACGACTCATTCCCCAGCGGGATTCCTCGGCGCTGGACTGGACGGCTGACGCCGTCGGGACTGCGATCGGGGCTGGATTCATGGCCGGGCTGCGGCGTCGCGAGCGCCGCGGTTCCGCTCGAAGGAGAAGCGGATGAACAAGCTGTTGCGCACCTGCACCTGTGGCGACCTACGTGGTGGCGACGATGGCCGGTCTGTCACCCTCAATGGCTGGGTCGATTCCAGGCGTGACCATGGCGGCCTGGTCTTCATCGACTTGCGCGATCGCTACGGGATCACGCAGGTCGTCATCCAGGACCAGGGCGCCGAAGTCGACGTGGCACACACGCTGCGCGCCGAAGATGTGCTCGCGGTGGTGGGTGACGTGCGACGCCGGCCCTCAGACATGGTCAACCGGGACCGGCCGACCGGGGAGATCGAGGTCGTGGCGAGCAAAGTAGAAGTGCTTAACCGCTCCGAGGTCCTGCCCTTCACGCTGGATGAAGCAGAGAACGCCTCGGATGAACTCAAGTTCCGCTACCGCTACCTGCACCTGCGCACGCCGATCATGCAGCGTAACCTGCGAATACGCCACGAGACCATTCAGGCCGTGCGCGCCCATCTCGACGGTGAGGCCTTTCTCGAGGTCGAGACGCCGCTCCTGATCCGGACCACGCCCGAGGGTGCGCGCGATTACGTGGTGCCCAGCCGTGTTCACCCAAATGCCTTCTACGCATTGCCACAGAGCCCGCAGCTGTACAAGCAGACGCTGATGATCAGCGGGGTGGATCGTTACTACCAGCTGGCGCGTTGCCTGCGCGACGAGGACCTGCGCGCCGACCGTCAGCCCGAGCACACACAGATCGACCTGGAGATGAGCTTCGTCGGCGAGGAGGAAGTCTTCGCGCTGGTCGAGGGCATGGTGTCGGCAGTACTGAGGCGCACGCTCGGCCAGGAACTTGAGACGCCCTTCAGGCGCATCAGCTACGACGACGCCATGGATAACTTCGGCAGCGACAAGCCGGACCTGCGCTTTGGCCTTGAACTGGTCGATATCGGCGACCTTGCAGGCGAGGGTGAGTTCGGGGTTTTCAATTCGGTGCTCGCCGATGGTGGTGTGGTCAAGGCCGTGCTCGGTCGCGAACAGGCTGCACTCAGCCGCAAGCAGATCGGTGAGCTCGAGGAGCTGGCCAAGAAGCGCGGCGCGAAGGGGCTGGCCTTCCTGAAACTTGGTCCGGACGGTGTGACTGGCAGCTTCCGCAAGTTCTTCAGCGACGAGCAGATCGAGGGCATCGCAGAGCGCATGAGTGCGCGCGTCGGCGACGCGATCTTCGTGGTGGCCGACAAGCGTCCCGTGGCCAATGCCGCGTTGGGCCAGGTTCGTCTGGAGGTGGGGCGGCGGCTGGGTCTGACCGAGGCGGGCGAATTCCAGTTCTGCTGGGTGCACCGCTTCCCGCTCTTCGAGGCGGACGGGCACGGTGGCTGGGCGGCCATGCACCACATGTTCACGATGCCCGAGGACGACCGGTTGCAGGACATGGAGGACGACCCCGGCTCGGTCTATGCGACGCTCTATGACCTGGTCTGCAATGGTGTGGAACTGGGCAGTGGGAGTGTGAGAATCCACCAGCGTGAGCTGCAGGAGCGGGTCCTGAGGATCTGCGGTGTGGGGCCGGAGGAGGCAGAATCCAAATTTGGCTGGTTCCTGCGCGCCCTGGACTTCGGGGCGCCGCCACACGCCGGTATCGCCCTCGGCCTGGACCGCTTCGTGACCGTCCTGACGGGCGGCGACAGCATTCGCGACGTGATTGCCTTCCCCAAGACCACCGCCGCTATGAGTCCCATGGACGGGGCGCCATCCGGTGTCTCCGATGCCCAGCTGAAGGAACTCCACCTGCGCCTGCTGCCGCCGGTGAAGGAATAGCGAAGCAGGCTCGGAAAATCGTCGATGCCGGGCCCTATTTGGCCCAATGAGTGCTTGACTGTGCCCTCGACGGGTTTATGTTACCCGCCGGGTGGCGAAAGTCTCGTCGCCGGAGCATGTCATCACGGCTCTCGCCGATGCGTTTGGCGGGAGCGAAGCAAGGAGGCCGCGTACCTTGAAGATCAAGGAATTGCGGAGCATCACCATCATGGTGGGTCTCGGGGTAGCATTGTTCGCCGCTGGTTGCGGTGAGAACGCGCCCTGTAACACTGATCCTGCCCAGGTCGAGGCCGCTCGCGCTGAGCTGCGCGCTGCTGAGCAGAGTTCCACGGCCGGTCAGGCCGAACTCGCCCAGGCTGAGCAGGACAAGGCCCAACTCGAGAAGGACATGGCCGCTCTGCCGGATGCCGGCGAGCTGGAAGCCGAACTGGAAGCTCTCAAGAAGGGCAGCGGCCGCTAGGCCGGGGGTGCAATTATGAAGAACACGATGCGAATCTTCGGATTCTCCCTCATCGCCCTCAACGTCCTCTTTCTCGTCGGTTGCGGTGGTGGCGTCGATCGCCAGGCCAACGTCAGCGAGGGCGACTACTACAGCGCCGAGGAATTCAAGAAGCTCGACGAGGATCAGCGCGACGCTTACTGCGCCGAGCTGGACGCCGAGCTGGCTAGCCTCGAGGACGGCAAGGGCGGCGCCGACCAGAACTCTGGTGCCGACAGTGCGCAGCTGGCCGAGGTCCATGGCGGCATGAAGTCCATGCAGTCGGACTACGACGCCCAGAAGGCCGAGAGCGACGCGCTGCAGGAAGAAATCGACTACTACGAGAACCTGCCCGGCATTCACGTCGTCGAGGACGGCGAGTTCCTGCAGAAGATCTCCGGCTACGAGCGCATCTATGCCGATGCCGCCAAGTGGCCGCGGATCTACTTCGCGAACAAGGACCGGATCGAGGATCCGAATATGATCTTCCCGGGCTGGGAACTCCAGATCCCGCGCGACTGGCCTGCCAGTCACATGGTGATTCAGGACGAGTACCTGAGCCGCATCGCCGGCTACTGGGAGATCTACGATGATGCTACCCAGTGGACTCGGATCTATGAGTCCAACAAGGACCAGATTTCCGATCCGGACATGATCTGGCCGGGTTGGGAGCTTTCGATCCCGCGCGACTGATGCGCCGGTCGTGGACCATACAAAAGCCCCTGCCGGTACTCCGGTGGGGGCTTTGCTGTAGAAGCAATGTCAGTCGCAATGTCAGACGCGAGGGTGGCCCATGAGCGAAACGCGCGCGAGCATTCCCCTGTCAGGTGTAGACCTGCTGTCTTTCCTGGGGCCCAGGGATCGTCACCTGCGTCGCCTCGAGGATGCCTTCAGCGGGCGCCTGATCATTCGGGCCGATGCGGTGCACCTGAGCGGCGAGGAGGCCGAGGTGCGTCGCATGGAGGCGGCTCTCTCCCGCGTTCTGGACTGGGTGCGCCGAGGTCGCCCTCTGGACACGGGGTCGATCGACCGCCTGCTCGAGGAGCCCGATCCCGTGCTGCAGCGTTCCGCCCCGGTTCAACTCGGCAGCGGCAGGGAAGGTGCGATCCACGCCCGCACGCCGGGCCAGGCCGCCTACATCGAAGCCATGCGCACGCACGAGCTCGTCCTCGCGATTGGGCCTGCTGGAACCGGGAAAACCTTCCTGGCCGTGGTAATGGCCGTGCGGGCACTGCTCAGGCGCGAAGTGGATCGTGTCTTGCTCGTTCGTCCTGCTGTGGAAGCAGGCGAACAGCTGGGCTTCTTGCCCGGCGACCTGCAGGAGAAAGTGGACCCCTACCTGCGGCCGCTCTACGACGCGCTGACAGAGATGCTGGGTGCATCGAGGGTGGCGCGCTTCCTGGCCAACGGCACGATCGAGGTGGCGCCGCTGGCCTACATGCGCGGCCGCACGCTCAATAGCGCCTTCGTGATTCTCGACGAGGGCCAGAACACCACGCTCACGCAGATGAAGATGTTCCTGACCAGAATCGGCGAGGGGACGCGGGCTATCGTGACTGGCGACATCACGCAGATCGACCTGAAGGATCCGTCAATGAGCGGGCTGGCACGGGTGCGTCCAGTGCTGGCCGGTGTCGATGGAGTCGCATTTGTGGAACTCGGTGAAAGCGACGTGGTGCGTCATCCACTGGTACGCCGCATCGTCGCGGCCTTCGATCAGTCCGGCGTGGCAGACCAGATCCGTGGTCGTGACTGATGTTCCGTTTCTCGCGCTTTCGTCCGCCACGACGCTCGACCGGGATGCGCACCGAGGCTATGCAACTGCCTGGCTCCAGGCGTCGCCAGTTGAGGCAGTGGGCATTGTGGCTCGCGCCGCCGCTGCTCGTGCTCGTTGCGCACCAGTTGCTCTTTCCGCCCGCCGGTGGTTTTGCGCGCGTGCGCTATGAAGTCGGCCAGGCCGTGCAGGACGAGATTCGCGCTCCCTTCGAATTCAGTGCTCCCCGACCCGCCGCCGATGTCGATGGCGACCGGCGCGAGGTAGCGCAGCGCGTGGAGCCGGTCTTTGAACACGACCTGGCTGCGGAACGCCGGACCGGACGGGCGTTGTCAGAATTCCGGGACTTTGCCAGCACCATCGCGGTGGACGCTTCCGGTACATTGGCCGAGCGGGTGGCCACCCTGCAGGATGAGTACCCGGGTCTGGATGCCGGGACGATTCGCGCGGTCCTGGATGCCGGTGACCTGAGCCAGATCTTCGACGCCCTGGAGCCTGCACTGCGTTCGCTGTTTGCGGACGGCATCGTCGACGTCCTGCCGCGCGGCACTTACCAACAGATCTGCATCGTCGAGGGGGTGCCGGCAGACGAGGGCCCGGAGGCTGCGGACAGTCCA
>Ga0164313_10000293_pt1 | contig 38204 bp, 25 predicted proteins | sample GuaBasSedimGuay4_FD_113735 | JGI IMG/M metagenome (GOLD analysis project Ga0164313, IMG submission 113735) | Subseafloor sediment microbial communities from Guaymas Basin, Gulf of California, Mexico - Guay4, Core 4569-4, 0-3 cm | ecosystem: Environmental > Aquatic > Marine > Hydrothermal vents...
TCCTTCGTCATCACCTCACACTTGGCAATCCGCTTGGGGTCGGTGAATCGGATGAGCGCGTAGGCCGCGAACATCTCTCCGCGCGGCTTACGGAAGTTGATGGTGTGCTTCTTGAGCTCCCCCATGTCGTACTCGAAGGTGTCGTTATCACAGACGATATCGGCGTGGATAGACGAAACCTTGCCGCTACGCATGGCCAGCTCCACGTAGCCCTTGTAGTCGATAATCAGCTGAGCCCTGTAGGAGGATGTCTTCGAATCCCAGTAAGGAATCAGGTGAGCTCGTCGATTGTCGGGCTCCAGCCCGGTAGCGGACAGGTCGAGCAAGCACTGCCAGAGACTTGATGGGGAGCACTCCTTGAGTTTTGGCACCCGGTTCATGGCTGTGGTGGCAATGCGGATGAAGCGTTCCGGCGACAGGTGCTTCGGGGCGGCTTTCCTGATAGCTGCAGACAGATCCGTTCCTTGGATGAGCTGCATGTTCGCTGCTTTGGTTTTGACGATCTGTGTGGATGATGCCATTATGAGGTCTTGTTGATGTTGTTGGTTGGGTCCATAAGACGTTCTAGTTCAGTAACGTCGAAGTATGAGCGCCCCTTAATTACTCGAGGCTTGAGGTTGTATTCGATGACCCAATTCCTGAGGGTCTTAGGATCTGAAAGCCCGATGTATCTGGCTGCGGCTCTGTAGCCTCTAATCCACCGGGGGGCTAATGGTTGCATCATTTGATTTCTCCTTGTCGGTTTGGTCTAGTCTTTCCTCAACGTAGTCGAGGAAGCTTGGTAGGTTCTTGTTGATGAAGTTCGAAAGCGCCCGTTCGTCATGTCGGGCGATTTCCTTGAGCTGCTCCTTCGCGTACCTTGAGCAGGAGATAGTTACGTTGGTTGTGCCGAGGGCTCTTGCCATGTCGGGTAGCGTATTGTGGGGGGTACAAGGGGCAAGCTTAAACTGTTCGAGCTTGACAGAAATACGTAAGGCTGTGAGGATATGCGGTGCAGTCTTAAGCTAATGAAACATTCATATGAGTAAGCAATGGATCGCTTCGAGTGGGGGTCGGGCTCCAGACCAAACCACAATAACGTTCTCCTGCCGGACAGAGGTTCTGGAGCGAGTCAAGTCTCTAGCCATGAGGGACAATAGGTCCGTCTCAAACTTCATGATGCACCACATGCTCGAGTATTATCAGGAGCAGCGAGCCAACAAGGTCGCCCCATGGGTTCTCCTAAAAAAAGACGCTTAGCCTAATTTTCCTGTTGCCATTCGGCTGGGCCGGGTTTGTGAGTTTTCCAACGATGAACCCACTTCAGCGGATATCGGAGTTCCCTCCGATGTTGGTACGCCTCCTCGCCAAGCAGCGCGGAGCTGCTGGAGCAGCGCTTTCTGACGAGGAGATAGCGATAGGGTCTGGAATTCCGTTAGCCCGGATTCAGACCATTTCCCGAATGGAGTCTTGGGATACGATCACTCTCGGAGAGCTCAGGGCTTTCCTCAAGGCGTGTCATTTCAACCCATTGGATTCGGCGGATCGCAATCGACTCAACGCCTACAGGCGTAAGGGGCCGAAGTTTATCTACCTGAAGCGATCTCCACACTGGAATGACACCTTTCTCCCCCTGATCCGGCAGTATCATGAGTTCAGTACCCGTAATGAAGATATCAAAGGTGAAGGCCGACTTCGCAGCCCTGACCAAGCCTTGGAAGCAGGGAGCTCCTGAGAAGGCTTTCCATGACCGCGTATGCCGAAACATAATCGAAGACATAAAGGCGGAGAAGGCGAAGATCCCGATCGCCCAGAAGCAGGTCTCGCTCGCTCGGGTAACGCTCAACAAAGCCAACGGGCGACTGACGGAGTTGATCCTCATACGGGAGGTGAAACGGATGAAGGTAGCGAGGCTGCTTCAGGAGTTGAAGTTCAGGATTCAGGTGATCAAAAAGGCGGACTTGGACAAGGAGAAGTTGAGGTTCAGGTTAAAAAAGCTGGGGCTGGCTCAGGAAGATTTATTCCTCAACGACTGACGCCGAGGCAGAAGCTAATCGTTAAGACGTTGAAGCGTCATAAGATGAACGTCTGGGCAGCAGCAGCCGAACTTGAGATGAAGGTCACCCGGCTGATTGCTGTTGTTCAGCAGATTGATGGGCTGAGGGCCTTAGTTGACAAGGCTCCGGATGTCCCCAACGGGCTTACAAGACTGGCTCGGAACTTCCCGGTGAAGCCCGACATCAAGACCAAGCACGTAGCTGAGGCGATGGAGAAGATCACTCTCGATACGCTCGTCAAGTCGCTGGAGGGAGCGGGTATCAATCCAAAGACCATCGGCAAAATGCGGGGGATAGGCGGTGCAGAGGCTACAGCAGCGGACGTCCTCATGCTCGGGTTTGATATGTCGAACCGAAACACCATCTTCCTTCAGGCCACGCTTATGGAGCAGGCCGACAAGATCAGGGAGGATTATCTCAAGGACGACGACCTTGACGCAGACGAGAAGAAGTTTTGGCAGCGGCAGTATCAGGAGACCGTTGACCGGGCTCTTAAGTGTCACTCAACCATGGTTCAGTCAGCGGTTGCGGTTGCCCGTGCTACTGGGGGGAATCCTCGTAGCCGTTCTTCGAAAAAGAAGGACTTTGATTTTCTGCCACTGAGCGACAAGAAGAAGTTCGACGATGCCTAATCTTACGCACAGCGACTTTTCTGCTGTTGCCGACTTGTTTGGAAGCGCAAACGACTCGCAGGAGGATACATCTCTCAAGGTTGATTACGTTCCCGGTCTGGGCAAAACCCAGATGCAGATCTTTAAGTGTAAGGCTCGGTATATTCTTGCTCACGGGGAACGTGGTACCGGCAAGACCTACGGCTTTCTCCATAAGGGAGTCTCCCACTGTGTTAACAATTTCAACGCTCTTGTTCTTGTGGTGGTCGGGGTCAAGTCGCAGGCAACTCAGGGTGGAGCTTGGCATAAACTCAAGACGGAGATTCTTCCTCAGTGGAAGGACGAGGCCAACCTCATTCACACCGAGGAACACATGGACGAGCAGCGCAATCGCTACATCGATGTGCAAAACAAGTTTGGGGGAGCCAGCCGTATTGTTCTAATTTCTCTACCATGGGGTATTCAGGTGGCTGACCGCATTCGCGGGTTCGAACCGTCCATGGTGTTTGTCGATGAGTTGACGACACTAATGTCTCCCGACTACTTCGACGCCGTTACTCAGCAGCTTGGACGACGTCCCGGCATTGACGACCCTCAGCAATATTGCGGAGCGACTAACCCCGATGGCCCAACCCACTGGGTTTATAAGCGCTTCTTCGAGGTTCCGATGAAGACCGGGAAATGGAACCGGAGGTATGCCGTCTTTCACGTCCCGTTCAAAGAGAACCAGAAGCACATGCCCAAGGACTATCGGGATCAGGTGCTTGAAGCTACGTCTGAGGATGAGACTCTGCGAAAGCGGATGCTCGAGGGCGAGTGGATCGATAGGCCAAGCGGGGAGGCTATCTTTGCTGACAGCTTTTCCTCATCTCTGCATGTCTTTGGCGACATGGACACACGGATTACTCCCTATAAGGATCTTCCTGTCTTTGTCGGTTATGACCTTGGCATCGCCAACAACGCCATCGTGTTCATGCAGCCGCTCCACGTCAACGGGCGGATGAAGTGGACTGTCTTTGATGAGATGATCTACATCGACCGGAGGATAGCGTATGACCTGTTGGTTCCAAATCTGATGCGTCGGATGAAGCTGTGGCAGACTGCGGCAGGTGGCGAAATCTCTTGGGTTCATTATTCAGATGACTCAGCCTTCAAGTTCTTCCGTCCCAACTCCGGATCGTATGACGTGATGGATATCCAGCGCAGGTCTCGTGAGGTTATTAAGGACTTTCCCGGCTTGATCCCGTTGAAAATTAAGGCTGCTCCAAAGTTCAGCGGGTCAGTTGAGCGTCGGGTTCAGATCTTAGCCGAAAGGTTTTCTAAGGAAGAGGTTGTCATTTCCAAGCATTGCCCACGGCTTATTGCTATGGCCAAGTTCCTCGAGTCTGATCCCAAGAAGGGCGGGTTTACCCCGAAGCGATCCCAGTATCTGCATGGGTTCGACGCACTCACTTACCCCCTGCTGGCCTACTACGGAGGCAACCGTAGAAGCAAGACGGCAAGCCCAACCGTCATTATCGAGATGGCGTCCTGATGCCGTATCCGTATTTTAGTTCGAAGTACGCAGACATGTATCCATCGATTCAGGTAATTGGGAATTGGTACTCCTTCCTCAACATGAACAGGAGGTGGGATAAGAGACGGTTGCGGCGACTGTGCTCATTCCTTCAGGTGAATGAGCTAGAACTAGGGGCTATCCTCAATGTCGGCCCCGGCTACTTTATGCGCGACACTGTGAGAAAGGACTTCATCAAGGGTCCGCTTGCTCTGTTGCTCACCATGCTAGAAGCACATGTCCTATCGGACTTTTTGGAGGACGTTCCCGAGAAGGTTCTCCCAGACGGAGTATTCAAGAAATGGTCACACAAAAAATCCTCAAAAAGTACGGATGCACCACCGAGCGACTGAAGAAGATCTTCACCAACGAAGACGCTGCTTCGACTGACGGCAAGCTCCGTAAGAAATGGGAGCTCATCCTTTCCTCGCGGGTGCAGAACGGGATCTTTGACTCCCTTCAAAAGGCCCCTATCTATCAGGCCGTGGATCTGGCATGGGACTCTCAGCCTATCTTGAAGCAAACGGTGCCACTGATGCTGTATGCCCAAGGTCTCCTGAAGGAGTCCTCTTGCATCAAGCAGCTCGACGCACTCGATTGCTCGAGCGAGTTTTGCCACAAGGACAAGGACGGCGACATCAAGGTGAATGCGGTGCGCCTCTACGAGGTGTCTGTGAACCTTGTTCGAACTTATATCACGCGCCGCGTGGCAGCTCAGGCTTCCCGCTTTGGTAATCTCTGGCCGTACTACAAGTATGAGCCGCGCGGGGTCAGCTCGGTTGATAAGCTTCGGTCAGAAGCCCTTTCAATGAGAACTGACATTATGGCCGATCAGTTTGGCTATCGGCACTTCAATACCCAGCAGATACGCCGTGCGTTCAACTACGGCTTCACGGTTAACTTCCCGCTGGAGGGGTGGACAAAGGAAAAACAGAGGATGCCCACCTCCTACGCAGAAGAGTTCAGTACGGGGGAAGGCGATGATGAGGAGAAGGTTGTCCGGGAGGGTATCGATTTCATAGCCCCTCACCCGACCCGCCTCTTCTGGGATCAGTCGGCCCCTCTTAGTCAGGTGAATTCTGACAATGGCCCCATGTGGCTGGGGTTCTGGGACGTTGTTACGTACAGCCAGATTCGAGACAATGACGAGTATTGGAACAAGGATAAGGTTTGGTACACCGATCAAATGATTGAGTACTGGAGTCAGTTTGACAGCTACTTCTCCTATTACTTCCCGGACACCGCGATGGCGGTCCCCAACAAGCCCTCAATGGCTTTCGACAACGATCGAAAGATGGCCGTTGGTCGCTATGCCAGCGACGAGGGGGACAAGGCGGCTTACTTCATGAACTACTACATGAAGATCAACCCGAAGAAGGAAGGCTGGGCTGAGTATGATTACGACGTCTGGGTCAAACTTATGCTGGCAGGAGATTCGACCGTCATCGGCGGAGAGTTTTTATCCACGATTCCTGCCGCCTATGGGGGCATCAATCAAAATGATGATCGGCAGACGAGCATCGCTCCCGCCCACGAGATCCTGCCTTATCAGGACCAGATCACCAACATTATGAGCCAGCTGCTTCTCAACATGAAGGCCGCGTGTGTTCAGATTTGGATGGTTGATCAGGACGCCCTGCCGCCAGAGGTCAGAGCTTATATCAAGGAGTCCATCGAGGCTGGTGAGGTTTACGTAAATCCGAAGGCTATCTTCTTCAGCGGCCAAGCCTACGAAGAACTCGGAGTGAAGACTAATCCATCTGACGTCATCCAAGTCATCCAGATTGACATCGCCCAGAAGGTTTCCGAAGCGTTCGGGGCTATTGCTCAGCTGTTGGGCATCGCTGAAAGACTCCTCATTCTCTCTCCACAAGAGATTGGACAGCCCTCTCCGCGTGAGACCACGGCTACTGAGGTTGCCTCTCTAGCCACCACCACCGAGTCTGTTTACACTTTCTATGGTGACGGCATTGATGAGCTCAGAGAGGGGCAGAAGCGGATAATCTTTGATAGCCTCATTGCTTACACAGATGAGGATTCCGACATTGAGGTTCCTGTCATTCACAGGTTCACCGAGGAGACTATCAAGGAGGCGGGCTTTGAAAGCGCCGAGACCGACACGGACGGAACAACCACTCGCATTATTGGTAAGCCGAAAACTCTAATCCATGACGTTCTTTGGTCTTCCAGAGACGGGAGCGAGCGATCCAGCAACGTTGAGGCAGGAAAGATTATCATGGGTATTCTTCAGTCGCTGTCCGGGGATGAGGAGATTCGAGCAGCCATAGGGAAGAAGCGTCTCTTCGGCATGATCAACGAAGCCGTTCGTCTATCGGGCGCAGGGCTGGACATGAAGCTTGAGGTGGCCGACGGAGAGTCCGATGAGTTTACGTCGATGACCCAACAGAAGCTCCAAGAAATTGGCAACATCCTGACTCAGCTTGCTCAGAAAGTCATGGAACACGATCAAGCTCTGGCTCAGATCAGTCAGGCGTTGGGGATTCCTCCTTCGCCTCAGGGGGGAGGCCAGCCAGCAGCTCCATCACCGGACTTTGCTCCGACCCCTCCGGGAGCGCAACCACCGCAACCAGCACCGCAACCAGCACAGACACCAATCCAATAAAAGACTATGGCAAATCCACTAGCACAGGCCCTTTGGGAGACGGCGAATAAGCCTTATACGCCTCCGGCTGAACCCGCTTCTCCACCAGAGCCTTCGGGCGACCCTCCTAAGGAGGAGAAAAAGTCCAGCACGGGAGGGGCTGTCTCTCTCAACGACTTCTTGTTGAATGACAAGAATACTCCGGAGCCCGCTCCTCCCGCAGGCGATCCACCGGCAGCAGGCGATCCACCGGCAGCGGGTGATCCACCGGCAGCGGGTGATCCACCGGCAGGCGATCCTCCTGTGGCAGGCGATCCTCCTGCGGGCGATCCGCCGCCGATAGTCGATCCAGAATACGTGCCACCGGCACCTGAGGCCATCGCCCCCAAGGAACCACCTGCAGCGCCACCGGCAGTTGATCCGGACGATGTTGATCTTCTTCCTCAAGAGCGTGAGGAACTAGAGCTTCTCGACTTTGCCGAGGGGAATATGAAGGGGGAGAAGTTTAAGGGAACTGCCAAGAAGATGCGGAAGTTCTTCAAATCTCACCGTGAATACATAACCGAGAAGGTGGAAGAAGACCCCGATTGGGAGCCTGATCCAGAGTCGGACGAGAAGTACAAGAAGTGGTTGAGGAAGAATCGACCTGCCGTTACGGATCGGGATGTCCGCTCAATTGAACGAGCTATGGATCGGAAGGAAGCGGCAGAGGAGGCACGTAAGGAGATGAAGCCCGTCTATGATGAGCTGCATCGCTTGAAGACGGAGCCTCTTGTGGCTAAGAAGGCCAAGGCGTTCTCTGAAGATGCTGGTTCGCTTGTCCCCAGTGACATGGTCGAAGCCGTAAAGGGTGGCGTAGACAGCATTGCCACCGACTATCCCATGGAGCATGACATCATCACTGAGATGACCCAGAGTGCGACGGCATACGTCAAGGATTACCTCGACGTCTACCATCAGGTGACTCCGTTCGACTCCACCAACGCAACCCATACCGGGCTCACCAACTTCATCGAGCAGAGTGGAAAGGCATTCGAGCAGAAGGGTGGAACAGCTCGAGTCCGAGGGGGGAAGCATTTCGTTTCCCTGTCCAAGTTCAATGCCTTGGCCTCAAACGGGCAGGCGGAGGGCTACTGGACGTTCACGGATGATGATGTTGTGCACATGATCAAGGACGCTACCAAGACACAAATCACTGCCAAGATCACTGAAGAACGAAAACGGTTGGAGATTTACATGAAGCGAGCTGGTCAGTCACCGGCCCCTCCGGCAGCGGGTCAACCACCTACTCCGCCCGTGATCCCCCCGGTAATCCCCCCGGTAACTCCACCGAAGCCGCCTCGGCCTGCACCAGCCGCTAGACCGACTGGGGAGCCACCACCAGCGGGCAACTCGCTCAGCAACGTGTTGTGGGGTAGTTGAGGGTTTTCAAAACTAAGCTCACTTTTGAGCGGGCCGGGGTTCTTCAGGAATCTCGGCCTTTTTTATGGAAAGATCGCACGCAGTCTTATTCTTAACACCGTTTTGGGTGAACCTTCACACATTATGCCACTAGTACAATCATGTCTACCGCGCATCGTGAAAGTGGATTCATCCTGTGGATGTACACTTACGCGTGCCAGTGTTGATGCTCTGACTCCTTCGGAATTTGAGGCTTTGGCCATGAAGGAAACGGATCTCGCTAGGGTCATCGCCGGATCGGCGGAGGCCAAAATGCTTGGTGTTCAGGAACGCGGTCTTGGGGCTCTCCTCAAGTCACGTATCGTGAACATCAAACCGATGCTGTCCGAGGTTAAGGTGGAAGATCAATCGATCATCCTCCCTTATATCTATCGGCGTCAGCGCTCCTACATCAATGCCCATTACTTCACCATCACTGCTGGTGAGGTTACTCCGGGTGCAGGTACAGGAGGGATTCCGGCTTCGGCTTGGAACCTGACTGTCGACATGGGTGACAGCCCGTGGAAGACCGAGCTGGAAAGTCCAGAACGGTATTTCCTGCCGGGTAATGCACTTTACTGTCTTACTTGGGATGATGACTCCGTTAAGACGTCGAAGACCCTGATGTTCACCATCGTGTCCTCGGCTACCGCAGGCGCGAATACCGCCACGGTTACGGTTCAGCCCAATGTGACTGACGTCTGGTGGGGTACTGCTGATTCAGGCGAGAAGCTGGTCTACCAGCCCGTCTTCGGTGTTGCCCAGACTGGAGCCAACTCGATTCACGACTACGAAGAGTGGTGCCATAACCAGCCGTCTGACCTGTCGGTCAAGCTGTTGGTCAACTGGGTTCAGCACTCCCGCACCAGTCGCTGTGTGACGGACTCCTACAAGGAGACCCTCAATCTGATCATGGAGGGCAAGGTCAATCCGTTCGCCCAGAGCATGGTCTATCAGCCACTGTCTGCCCAGAACAAGCAGGCCGCAATGCTCGAAGATGAGGCTTGGCTCCGATCCGTCTGGTATAACCAGCAGATCGATGAGAACCAAACTCCAGACACCTACTCCAGTCTCCCGGTTGTTTATGATCCGGAAGATGCCGGTTGTCCGTTGGCCTACAAGGCCAATGCTCTTGGTGTAAACCAGCTCCTTTCAGAGTGTACCCGGATCATCGATCAGAACGGTGCAGTTCTGGATATGGATTACATCTTCGAGCAACTGTATTACCTTAAGCGTCACCGCGAGGCTGATGGCGATTCGATTCAGGTCATCGACTGCATGACCGATCGTTGGACTGCCAACACGATCCTCGATGTGATGTCGAAGTACTACAAGGCTCGCTACGGCTGGGATACCACCCGCTACGCTGAGATCGGTAAAACGATCGAGCATGAGGGTCAGGTGCTCTTCAACTACAACCGATATGATATCCCCGAAGTCGGGATTCAGTTGGCTGTCTTCCACGATCCGTTCTTCGATGACATGGTTAGCGCCATGCCAGCGACGGTCGGCTCTTCGGTCGACTTCAAGCCCCGTGGCCGTCAACTGTGGTTCCTCGACTGGAGCGACATCAACATCGGCATCGCAGGTACCAATCAGGTGAGTCGGCATTCGCCCGACCCGGACACCAACGCACTGTACAAGTGCCGAATGGCCGCGAACATCACCGAGTACCAACTCAAGCGGCAAAGCTGGACCGTCATGTTGGATCGCCCCCAGCGGCATCTCATGATCACCAACTTCTCCGAAGCCTGCCCGAACATAGCGGCTGTGGGCTGCGATGTGCCTAACCCGGCGTAATCTAACGGAATAACCTAAGGAGATTTTATTATGCAAATCACCACATCAGGGCTAAAGGTTACGGTCATCGCCCAGATCATCACCATCAATGGTGAAGACAGGAATGTCTCTGCAGTGAGCACATCAGTTGCTCCCAACGCCGAGACATATCTCTACCTAAACGCGGACGGATCGCTTGATAGGCGACCCGTTCTGGGTGGGCATGGGTACTTAGCGGCTCGTCTCTCGACGAATGCTACCGCGATTACCTCTTCGTCAACCGCTTCAGGCAGTCTGACTCTCGCCACCACAGGGGCTACGCCAACGGCTATCCCTGATCCCGGCGGGCAGCTTCAGATTCCCATCAATTCGATGGCGGTCTTCGAGGGGTTTGTTACGGCCTTCGAGGATGACGCGGCAACTGCTCAGGCTTATGCCGTTCGAGCCGTCGTTATTCAGATAGCTAATGCGGCAACTACCTCACTGGTAGGGTCTGCTTTGGTTACCGCATACGAAGACACTGCTGGTTGTGATCTTGCCGTTACGGCGGACACCACCAATGGGGGACTTACTGTGACGGCAACTGGCGCTACGACCACGAACCTCTCATGGGTCTGCAGTCTTAAGAAGGTAGCCCAACAGTCCATCTAACGTAGTAGTGCAATAATTCCCGATGCGTTACTTCAAGACGTCTAATGCCACCCGTCCTTATAAGGCGGGTGGCTTTGCCTTTGATTTCGAATCTCTGTACCTTGTCAGCGGAAGTTGGCTGGGGTCGCTGGAGATAGACAATGACGAGCAGGCCGATCTTCTGGCCGAGGTTCCTCAAGCAATTGAGATAACCGAGGAGGAGTACACTGGGCTTAAAAAAAAAGCGCAGCAAGAGCCTCTCTCGTATCGTCGATGGCGTTCCAAGTCAGTAGCGACCCTTCCCAACGCTCAGGCCCTTCAATCACCGCCAAAAAAAGCTGTGGTTCCTGTGGAAAAGGTGGAGCTGTCTACCGAAGATAGGGAGATAATGACCTCCGCCGTGACTGTGGAGGACCCCCTAGCCAAGGAGGACAAGAAACCCAAAAAAGGTTAATGGGTAATGCCCTACACATGGGATTCATTCAACGCTCTAGTTCGGTCTAATGCTGGTGATCTAGTTCCAGATTCGACAACGATCGCGCCTGCATTGGTGGAGTACGTTCGTTGGAACGTAGCCAGAGACCAGACCAGAGATCTTACGGAGGCCAGCTCAATGCTGGCTTCGTGGAAGTCGTACAAAAAGCGGATGCTTGGGTACGACTTTGACGTGTACTCTCAAGCCGCCGCCCAGACAGACACCAAGGCTTTATTGTCAGGGAATCAGCAAGGCCGAGACGGCTATGTCTTGGCGGTGGCTGATTTTATCAAGGCTGAGCTTGAGGAGTCCGAACGGACTACGTCTCTCAGAAACACCTATGTCCGTCGTAAGCTGGGCTTAGCGGGGTACACCGTTGCCGATACCGCTGAGCAGCTTTACCCGGACGTCACAAAGGTCTTGTCCCCGATAGCCGGGACATACGACACGCTAATTCAGGCTATCACTCTTTTCGTCAAAGGGGAGCTTGCTCGGCTAATCGAACGTGACACCGGTCGATACCAGTCGTTCAATCAAGATTATAACCAACTGCGATTCAGGTTACTCGGTTTCAGTACCGAAGAGCTGGGCTCGCCTCCCTCTGATGCCCAAGTCGAAGATGACGTGCGTGATCGACTTGGCTCTGATGCTGCCAGAATTGGCGCTCAGGATATGATCAACGACCTGATCCGCACGGCTCGGCAACAGATTAAGGACTTCAAGGACACAACGATGTCACTGACATCCGCGGCTCGGGAAGATCTCAACCACTACGGCTCGTGGATTGATAACGTCATTGAGCGTGGGTGTGCGGACCTTAAGGGGTTGCACGTCTTCGTTGAGAATCACATTCGACAAGTGGTTATCGACCTGCAGCGGTACGTCCCTGCCTACCGGATGGGCCATGAAACGTTGTACGGTCAAGATGACGTGGTCGCAGATTGCTACGCCTCTCGAGGGTCTCTGCCTGAGGGGGCTAAGCCGCTTCAGGCGTACATCCTCTATGAGGACGAGGACGCTCCTTGCGATGCCTGTGTGGAGTGTGAGCTCATCTCAGACTACGGCTTCTTCGATTATGGACAGACGGCAATCTCTACTGACGACTGCATCCCAAGGTTGATCATCGATCCGAAGGGGGGTCTGTTCATTGCCAAGCCACAACTTTCCACAGAAAAGGGAATCTCCCTTAGGCTGCACTGGGATGGCACGAAGCTCGATTTTGACGGGGCGGACAGCGTCCCGTTTGATGAGGGTGCGGTCTATGCCGCGGCAGCATGGGTTAACGCAGAGGTGTCTCGGGAGTTCGGAAGTTCCCTCGGGATATTCAACAGTTTTAGGGACAGTTATCTAAGAACAAGGCGGCGTCTCTTTGTTTCACTCAAGGAGCGAGAGATGCTTGCTCGATAATGAATGGCTACCTCCGAACCGACTCCTGTACTCCTGTCCGACCACGGGGAATTAGTCGCGGCGATCTCAGACGAGTCGGCGCGGTTTCCTAATTACACGGTCAAACGGGATTGGCGTAGGGAGTTGGATCGGGAAATTCGAAGAGAAGGCGATGAGCTATTCGTACCAGATACTGATCAGGGGATAGGGAACCAACCCTACCCCAACTTTCCAAGCACGACAGCCCCGATTACGCTCGTTCATCTGGCACGCAGGCCCAATGGGGAGCATGCCATTATCGTAGGGACTGACGCCAAGTTATGGCGCTACTTCGCCATGGAAGATGCGCGGTACATGGAAGATACGGGGACCAATACTCCCTACTTCGATGATACCACTCCGGACGGGGTCTACATGTCCGACATCAACGGGGAGTGGCTCACGATCTGGGAGACTCAGTCCGGGACGTCGGGCAAGCGTTGGCAGGCAGAGAACCTGAACGGGTATGTGGTCTTCAACAATCAGCAGGACATTCCATTCACCTACAGGATTGAGGAATACGAGGTGGAGCCCATCTGGGAGCTTCGTGAGCAAGGAATCGCTGAGGTAGGAACTATCTGCGTTTACGGCAACTTCCTTGTTCTAGGCGACGTTGAGGAAATCAAGGAAGATGAGCTCACGGGGATCATGAACGGAGCCGATCCGTATGGCCCTGTGCACACATCGCTCACTAACCGCATCGGGTATCGCGTGATGTGGTCGGGCGCGGGCGAACCCAGACGGTGGGCTTCTAACGTCCAAGTGGAGGTGAATGAGGGGAGTCGGCAAGCTTGGTCAGCCTATCCGATGGAATCCCTCAATGCAGGGGATGCAGTGGTAGTTGTCGGCGGAGCTGCAGATGGCGGCAATCTCTATACCACGATCATCAACAGGACAGATCTGTCTTTACCCCCTCCACTGGACGACCTTTTCCCTGAGTTGCACAATGGTACCACATACCATCTGGCTGACGTCTGCTCTAATTCCTCCACCGCTGCGCTGTTGATGAGGGCGGATGCTACCGCCTTGGGAGTTGATGCTTATGACTTGCAGGACGATGGTACCCGGATTCTGACCATGAGTCAGTTGGAGGACTATCTTTACATCTTCAAGGACACCTCGGTCTTCCTCGCTTACTACAGTGGAACGTGGGGCTTTGACAGGGTTTATGTGGGGAATGCGGTTCCGATCTTTCCCAACGCAGTAATCGTCGACGAGGCAGCGAAGCGCTTGCTCTACCCGTCCCGCGACACCTTTTACTCTATCGATCTGGTAACCCGGACGCCAAAGGTGGACCTGAAGCTCCACATGGCCAAGGACATCTTCTATGACAACGTCGACACCTCAGTGGTAGATGACGTTTGGGCGGCTCACTCGACCGTTACTCACGAGTTGATTTGGAAGCTGCCCGCAGGGGACGACGATAAGCTTTTCTGTTACGACTACACCTATCAACGCTGCTCCTCGTCCTCTTTGGATATCACTGGGGGTGCCACGGTTAAGCGTCCTGTGGTCGGTGCTCAGACGGGGGCCAGTGAGGACTGGCTCGTTATGGGTACAAGCAACGGCACGGTCCTAAAGTACGGGCGAACCTTTTGGTCTGACCCGATCTATACGCGAATCGACTCCGACGGTAATGAGGTGACCTATCCATCTGTCCTTCGGTTTGGCTATTATGGCCACGACTTCTACGAGACAGAGCTGGTTTCGGTAGCGATCGTTCCGGGGTCTCGGGGCGACAACACCCCGGCGACCGTCCGTCTGTATGGCGGCAACGGGCCGGATAACCTCGAGTTGCTCGGGCAGGACGTTCTCTTGAGCCCCATTAGCAAGAACACCATAGCAACCTACTTGCTCCACAACCTGTTTCAGATGGAGGTTGAGGTAGTAGATGAGGAGACACCTCTTTCGTTGATCAGGGTTCTTTGGGATGCGCGGGTAGTCGACGGAGGGAGGCTTGTCAGCCAATGATCACTCCCGCTGGAACTATCACCAAGATCCCTAACGCGGGTCGTCTTATCTCGGAGCTTCCATCGGAGTTCATGCCGAGTCAGGAGTGGTACTTTGATCTCAAGGTGGCCTTAGGCCGGATGTTTGACTCGATTCAGCTGACGGAGATTCCTGACGTAGAGATCCCTGATGACTTGCAGGATCAGCTGGATGACATTGAATCCAGACTTGGTCAGCTTGAGAACGACTCAGGCAGCGGTGGTGGCGGTGACTACGACAGCGAAATCGCTGCATTAACTCTTTCAATCGTTAGTCTTGATGGCCGGGTGGATGAACTAGAAATCTCAGGAGGCAACTCTTACTTCCCGGCAGGATGGCAATAATTCAATAACCAAACATAGGAAATAAAACATGGCACACGACGATACTCATTGGACTATTACTCGCTCTACTGGAGCCGTTCGCTACACTGGGCCTGATCATGACGGAGCTGCGAGTTACTCTACTGGAATTGAATTCCACAGGTGGCTGGCTGATCTGGCTGATGATGCAGCCTACACTCCAGCAGATCTTGATGAACTGGATATTACGGATGACACTCCGTCTGAGCGGTCCACCGATAACATCATCAAGCTTGTCAATGGATACAACATTGATGACACCGCGGCTGAACACATCTACGACACTTCGATTATTCAGGGGGCTGGAGGGACTGAGGTTTACTATGACGGCATTGTGAACTTCGGGAACTCTGACGTTCAGATCCAGATCCTTCAGAGTGGCACAATCATGGCTGATGACTGGTGGAATGAAGCTGGAGCAGGCTTGAATGCTGACGCTACGGCTGGCATCAGCCACCGATTCATGATCAAGACCAGAGAGGCTGGCGCTGATATCGATGGACGGAAGCTGATCGGGACCTGCCGTCGCTTTGGGAAGACTTACGCTGAGTTCACCATTCCTGCCACGTCTCGTGGTAATAATGTTTTAGCCCTGTCTGACTCAACGGATTTGAACAATCCTACGATCGAAGCAACTGTTTCGGGGTGGTCCACGATTGACAACACGACCGAAGGCTATGCCGCGATCGACGTGAACAACAACTCGACTGATGAGTATTACTACTCTGAGTGGAACAGGGCTGCTTATACTATCAATCAGTTCTATGAGCGGATGAAGTGGCTGACCCGCGATGGTTCTGCTGAAACGTTCTACGGCCTGAGCGGTGAGGACTTCCGTGGCATCACTCATGAAATTGATGTTGACGGTATCGCAAGCGGGCCGCTTAACGCCTTCGAGGAGTTGCAGTGGGATTCTGGGAATTCCTCTGCTCAAATGTTGGCGACTGATAGTGTGTCAGCGCCTACGAAAATCTGGATACAGCTCTTGACGGGGTCGGTTCCTGCTGATGATGAGGTAATGACTGGGCAGACTTCCAGTGCTACGGTCCTCGCAGAGCTGACTGGGGGGTCTATTACTGATCGTCCAATTTCTGCTCCGTTCATCGGTGTCTCTACTGGCTCGGCGCTCATTGGCGCTTATGGCGTTGGTGTTGAGTATGCTGATTTGAGCAATTCGGATCTACTCAAGGCTCTTGATGACGCAACTTACCAGCCTCCGAATAATGTCACCTTCCAAGTTGAAGGGCTGGAAATCGGAGAAGATTATGTTCTGGTCACTCCAGAAGATGGTTCACAGGGATTGGACTATGATCAGTTCACGTTGGGTACTACGCTGAGTGCGTCGGGTGAAGTTGCTGTGGTTGTTGGTACCGCTATTCCGACTGATACTCCGAACGCGGGGTCAATTCGGATCGTAAATGACGAAGGTTACCTTCGGCGGGTGGCTTACACCAGCTGGACCGGGTCAATCTTCACCATTGCCAGCACGGCCTTCGACGGAGCAGGTGAAACAGATTCTGCCACGAGTGGTAATTTTGTGTTTCTCTCCTACATTGACAAGCTGGCCACTTCGGATACCGAAAGCTTCACGGTCGTTTTTGACACCCCGCGAACAATCTTTATCCGAGTTAGGGATGGAGGGACCGCCGGAGATACCGAAGGGATTAAGACCTTCGAGACCACTGGTACGGTTGGTAGCGGCGGCGGCTCATCTACGGTTATCCGCACAGCAGATCTTTAAGATGAATGGCTACGTATGCTACAGATCTTAATACTGTAAACCTAGCTGACAGTTCGACGGGTTGGGCTGAGCTGAGTGGGCACACTTCTGGTGCTTCTCCCTCAGCCGACTCGGAGAACTATATCCACAACAGCGTTTCAGTGTCGCAAGGCACCGGACAGGCTACTGGCACCAATGCTGGGATGCAGTATGACTACGGGTCGAATATCTCATGGACTACTGGTGAGGTATTCTTGATGTGGCAGTACTACACTGCGCCCACCAATATTCAGACGTGGGCCAGTGGAGGTATGCGATTCGGTATCGGCTCGTCCTCCGGCAATATGCGGTTCTGGAACGCGATGGGGGATGACTTTAGTGGTTCTCCTTATGCGTGCTGGCAGAACACGGCCATTGACCCGGAGGTTACTGGTGATGCAACCGATGGAAGTCCGACTACTGGAATCTATCGGTACATTGGGTCGTTGCCGAACGTTCGGGCCAAGATCACCAAGGGCGCACCTCACGCTTGTGATGTTGTCAGGTATGGGCGTGGGGAAATCTATGCCACAGGGACGGGCGGAACCTTTGCGGGATATGCCGCAGCCAACGACGGAAGTACGGCGCGGTGGGGATTGTTTCAGGCTGTTCGTGGTGGTTACTTGTGGAAGGGGTTGCTTAGTCTTGGCCAGTCGGGAACCTCAGTGACCTTCACTGACAGTAACACGGCTATCTTTATTGATGACACGCCAAGGATCGCTGCTGGGTTCAATAAGATTGAGGTCAACAACTCCTCCTCTTCGGTGACATGGACTGGTGTTTCGATCACAGGAGTCACCACGTCGATCACCGGATCAGCCCCCATCAGCGCAGGCGATTTCGAGGTCATTGATAACGCAACGGTAGCTTTCACCAGTTGCACCTTTTCAGACATGGGGTCGTTCATCTTCAATGGCGGCACCAATGACAATGACATCATCGCCTGCATCTTTCGCCGTTGTGGAGAGGTGGATACGGGCGGCGGTCTCTTTGATGGCTGCTTGTTTAGCAACTCGGAAGTAGCCAACTCGGTTACAACCACTGATCTGGCTGAATTGGTCGGGTGCACGTTCGAGTCCGACAGCAGCAACCACGCAATTGAACTGACGAGCATTGGCGACGGGACGATGGATTGGGATTCGACCACCACGGGCTATGACTCAGGTAGCTCTGGTTCACCAGTCACCCCAACCTCAACAGGCAACGAGTCGCTGTATGTGAACGTAGGGTCTGGTACCCTGACGGTCAACGTGGCCTCAGGTGCGACCATCCCGTCTATCCGTTCGGCGGGAGCAACGGTCAACGTGGTGGCCGGACAGGTGACGACTACAATTACGGCAGTGAACGCTTCAACTCAGGCGGTGATCCAGTATGCGCGGGTTTACTTGATTGCAGCTGCTGGCGGACCCCTGACCGTTGGGACTGAAATCCTCAATGCCGAAACGAATTCCAGCGGAGTTGTTACTGACACCCGGTCACTCGCTTCGGATCAGCCCGTTGAAGGGTGGGTTCGGAAGGGGTCAGCTACTACCTACTATAAGACCTCCGTAATCTCAGCAACGATTGATAATGCGACAGGGCTCGACCTGACCATTCAGATGATCCCAGACGAGTAATGGCACTCACACCAGAACAGGTCCTTAAGAATTTCAAAGCTCTCGATAGGCGATGTAAGCGTTGGGATTCGGAGCTTTCTGAGTTAGGGGAGAAGAACCGATTACGGGACAGGAAAATTACTGACCTTTCCCTGAAAATTCAGCAGCTTGAGCAGCAGCAGATCAACCTAACCGTCCTGAGAGGACATGGACGCACCGTGCAATGAGCCTTCCATCCGCAGATAAAGCCCGAAAGACGGCTGACAAAGCTGTTAGCAAGACCGCGGTCAAGCAGAGGAAGAAAGACCTCAGTCACAGGCATAGTGTGCTGCGGCTGGAGGGGATCTGCAGGCACAGCATCATGTCGTCATCTGTTACCGGGGCGTACGAATGCCGCGTGGGCGTATCGCTTTACGCTTCTGAAGTAGTTGACGAGGTGATCGAAGCCTTGTCTACAGAGGGGTACGGCATTGCCGTTGACCCCATTGATTACACTCTGACGATTGATTGGACCACTGACATCTAATGGCTACAACGATAGACTGGCCAACTAAAGTCATCAACGTGCCGCGAGCGGACATGTTGCTGGTCCAGTCTGTCCCCACCGAGATCCGTGAGCTCAACATCAACTCCTTCAGGTTGACCCTTAAGGACCTTGAGGATGACGAACAGGGCATCGTCCGGGACCGGACCCACAACAATAACCCCCCTGTTTCTGTCGGCGGAGTGACGCTCGCTCGAGTGGTTGAGCTCATCAACGGGTACACCGTTACCTTCGAGGATGGACAGTACGCCGTGAATTTGGCTGGAGCCAACTCCAACATCGGAGACGTGACCAACGTCAATCAGGTGTCGATCCGTTCGGCCAATTCGGCTGGACTGACCTACTCCAAGGAAGTCGAGGATCAGTCTTTTACAGATGCAAGAGTCCACGTTAACACGGTCGCTGGCCTTCCGGGGACACAGTTTCCAAGAGGGACGCCCGGTGATCCGGTGGACAACTGGCACGATGCTGTCACCATCATCACTCAGCGATCACTCCCGCAGCGGATTTACCTCCGAGGCCAACTCGTGTTGGATAGCCTCGACGTCATCGACGATTTTGATATCGAGGGCAGCTCAGCAACTCTGGCCCAGATAGACTTTGGAGGAGCTTCCACCGATAATCTGGTAGTGAGCTCCATTGGAATGTCTGGGGACACCAACGGGTCACTGATTGCCGACACGGCTTCTTCGTTCTCCAGCATCACCTCGTTCGAGGGGACCATGATCGACTGCGGGTTAAAGGACACCATCACCTTTGGTGGCTCAGGCCCTCACGCATTCATTAATTGCTACTCTCTTGTGGCCGGAACGAGTACACCAGTCTTAGACTGCGACGATTGGGTCAACTTCGATCTCTCCGTCAGGAATTATAGCGGCGGGATCGAGATCAGGAACTTCAGTGACGCCGGAGGGAACATGACGATCGACATGTCTTCGGGTCACGTAGTCCTAGCCTCTACCTGTACTGCAGGCGTTATTGTAATCCGAGGTGTTGGCAAGGTTACCGACAACTCAGCCGGGGCCACCGTCAATCTGGACGGGTTGGCCTCTGAGTCAGTATGGGCTTCGGCAAATGCGCTGACCATCACGTCCATTCAGCAAATGGCTGTGGAGACGGGAATCGACTTTCAATCGGCCACGAAGGTAATGTTGGCCGTAGCCGCGGGGAAGACAGACATTGTCGGAGCTGCGGTTTCCTTTAGGAACCAAACCGACACTCTTGATCGTATCGTGGCAGTCATGGATGGGTCCAAGAGATCCTCCGTAACCCTTAATACCAGTTAACCAATGCCCTTAACAATCGACATCACTCTTCGAGTTGGCGGGTCTCCCCTGACTCCCGTCCAGATGGATTCCAATTTGACCAACCTCAAGGATGGTATTCTGGCCCTCGAGGATATCCTTGAGGTGTCCTTGAACGAAGACGGAACCTTTGTAGACGGTGCGTTGGATGACGCGAACGCCATCGTCAACAACATCATCACCCTCAACAAGCTGCTTGGGGGGACAGATCAGGCGCTGCTTGGGGTCAAGGACAACGCCGGGACGCTGGAGGTTGTCGAGCTTACAGGCACCGAGGGCGATTACATGCGCATAGACTCATCTGGTAATCCAGTGTTCGAGCCTGCGCCTGCTCATCGCTTCCATTTTCTGAGTGGCGGATGGCAGCTGTTGGTCAGTGAGTCGACTCATGCCACTACTTGGACAGAGATTAACCTGTCCCCTAGTATTTTGGGAGCTGGCCTTACGGAACCAGTTGTCGCTGCTATGCTGGTGGTCGAGGCAGCGTTTGAGTCAGCAACTTCAGGTTCATCCCCGGAGGCAGCAATGAGGGTGACCGACAGCGAGACCGATGCTGTAACCAGCAACACAGTCTATCGCGCCATGGCTCGTGCTCCTGATTCGGGTGCATCTGCTTGGGACCATTCGGGCCTCACGTGCATTACTCCGTTGAACGGGGATTCCAGTCTCTTCACCAACTTTCAAATAGCGGGTACGCCCCTCTCTCCGAGCGGCAGGGTTTACCTTACTGGATTCATCTACTAATGGCCTGCGGTCCGACACCAGTTCCCCCACCCGCCCCCGACGAAGCTCGGAGTGTGTGGTGTCCTACGTGTCCACCTGAAGCCATCTTCCCTCCGCAGATCATCCGGTATGATTTCACTTACGGAGACGAGGGAGCTCCGGCCATCAATGATGTCCTCTATTCTGAGGGAGAGTTCACCATCTGGATCTATAACGGGTCAGAGGGGGATACCTTCAGGGTTGTCCTCACTTACGACGATCAATCGACAGAGTCCTTCGAGGGGCAGGGGACGACGATCACTGCCTTAGCTACCAACACTGTTGTAGCCATCTCCCTTGAGGTGGTCGTGTGGGTAATCGATGAGCCATTCAATGGCCTTACTGATGACAAGACCATCTTGATCTGGAGCCAGTGGACTCAGGCGGGAGTCGTAGACGACAGCTTTGACGCAGACTTGGGCTGGGTCTTCGACCTGTTAGGGTGGGTAGTCATCAGCACGATAGACGATTCTCTCTCTCATAATCACTTTACGCTGGAAGCACAGAGTTGGGTGGTCATCAGCACGATAGACGATCCATTGCATGCACAACAGTTCACCTTGATAGGCATGGCGTGGGAGGAGATCTCAGTCATCGATGAGCCGTTTGATGCGGACGCCGGGTGGACCTTTGTTGGGTGGAATACTCCTGTTTCGGTTGATGAACCATACGATTCTGTCGGGTCCAATATTTTGACTGGGGTGGCATGGGAGACCGCTTCTACGCTGACTGATCCGCTTGATGTTCTTGGGGACTGGGTCTTGATCATCAAGGGCTGGCAGACTGCTGGGGAGCTGATTGATGAGCCGTTCGATGTGAATGCTGGGTGGATTTACGATGTTGCGGGATGGCAGACCGTTGGGGACTTACTCAATGAGCCATTCGTTTTGACGTCCGGATGGATCTTTGAGCAGTTCCTAGTCACCACCATCGACGTCGACCTTTCTACTTCTACGGACTGGACTTTGATTCGACTCAAATTTGGGGAACTGACTACGATAGATGATAGTTTGAATGCGATAGGGGACTGGGAGCTAATCACTTTCTGGGTAGCTTCTGCGACAATTGATGACCCCTTTGACTCGACGGGGGACTGGGAGTTAATCGTTTTCTGGGAAACCACTACGACAATTGACGACCCCTTTGATGTGACAGGGAGCTGGGAGTTGTTAACGCCTGTCTCTCCGGCGGTGGTTCACCTATGGGACTTCAGTGAGCTTAATACTCCGCGTGTTGGTAGTGCTGAGGTTAAGTGGCACGGGACTGAGCTTGTGCGGGAAAGGCAATCGTATCGGGATGGTGACGTCCGAGCCAATTGGCCAAATGCTGGTATCTTGATAAATCGTGCAGGGGCCACCTCGCAAAGCACGTATGCTTATACCGATGCTTTGTCTTTGAGCGGGTTCCCTTTTACGGTGTCGATGTGGGCCGTCCCGCAAGACTCAATTGTTTTTTCAATTGAAAACATAGCCTCTGAAATTGATCTTGGCAGGGTAACGCTGGATGTTGATGACGATGCTCCCGATTGGGACGTGAGTTTTGGGGCAGTTTCTTATTCGTACCCTGCCACTGAGACGTTGGGGACTGACGAGGGGTTTGATAACCCCAACTTCAATCATTATATCACCTTGATCGTAGATGGTCCGAATACGGATGATCACCGACTTTTTATTGATGGGGTATTGAAGACGGGCGCAACGCGATCCGGCTCAAACTCAGCATTGAATTTTTCATGGCCAGTCAGAATGGCCTTCGGTCAGAGGACTCACGATCACACCACTCCGCTTGGGACACGTGCAAGCACTCTTGAGTTGGATGAAATAGCTGTGTGGAATTATGCTCTTGGTACAAGTGAGATAAGTTCATACGCTTCGGGTTACGATCTTCCTAGCGACTATCCGGCAATCGACCCCGGAGATCCATTCGATACTTGGTGGGATCGCCCAAGGCCAAATACAGCCTACAGCGGAAGTGCTGCTAGTATCCAGACCGCATGGTCAACCTTCAAGTCGATCGACCTTTCGAGTTCCGGCATCGGGACTATCGAGAGTCAGAAGTACAGCCGGACTGGTGCGGTGTATGTGGTATTAGACTTCTCGGCAGGCAACGATGGGACCGGGGTGGCCAGCACAACATTGGCAACGGCAGAGGCTAACCCGTTCAAGACCTTGGCATATCTGGCGCGAACGGTGGTTCACGGCTATTCGGATGCCAATGGTGACGCCACCTCTACGGTCTGCGTCTACCTCAAGGACAATGCGGATCATGAGGTTGTGGCGAACCCCGCTGACGCCAACACATCGACTCACCCAAGGTTTGAGCAGCTCGGGGGTAAGAGGTTCTACCCCAATGCGACCTATCCGTTGATTATTACCAGTCATCCTAGTAATACAGAGATGCCGGTAGTGACATATACTGATGCCAGTGTTACGGCCCTTTGGGATTTATGGGTGGCAGCAGATTACCCAAGGAACTATGGGGACTCGGGTTGGTCAAACGATCAGACAGCTTACCCAATGCTTCGTTTTGGTGGCTATGCCAAGACTGTCTATTCCTTGGAGATAAGTGAGATTAAGTTCAACGGGCGAAAAGATGAATTGCCTTACGGGAACCTGCTTCACTTGCAGTTGATTAACATCGACGGCAACACGACCCTGACCGGAACAAAGGTGTTGGGTAACTGGTTTGCCAACTGGACTCATTCCGGGGTCAAGAGTCGGTGTGAGATATTTGACGGTAATCTCGGAACCAATGGTGGGCATGACCCGCATGACCATTTGGTTTACTCCCTCAACTCCGACCTTCAGTATCGACGCAACGTGAGCATTGACGCAGAGGGTAATTTTCTTTCGCAGTTCAGCGCAACCGACAACGTGGCGAGTTGGCAGCGGTCTAAGATGGGGATTAAGGTTCACCATAACCTTGTCTGGCAGGGTACGAGAGCCTATCATGCTTTGGTTGCGTCGATTGATAGTCGCAATGCTTTGGTCGCACACAATGTTTTTGTGAATCCTTATGGTTGGGGGATGCAACTTGCTCGAAGGACGGCATACAATTATAAGGCCCATAATAATATTTTATACGCAACACCGAGCGTCCGTAGCCTCAAGCCGGGGTTTAAGTGGGTGATGGCCGAGACAACGGTAGGCACGAAGATCACTCATAATTACCATGAAGGGGGAGGAATTGAAGACGTTCGCCCGACTGAGTTTAACTACAGCGGCCAGCTTGTTCAGCGTAATGTTAATACGTGGACAACAGGGATGACCGTTTCGTGGGGTGAGTTTTACGAGACAGCCTCGGGCAAGATTTACTTCGCTCAAGAGTTTGACCATCTGTCAAGTGGAAGCAATTGGCAGGACATGACTCAGGACGACATTGAGATCGACACCATCACCAGCACCACACAGCCAACCACAACCAGCACTACGGTTCCTGAATACCTTGATGAGGTAGATGATGAAGATGCCGGGGGAAATCCATGGGTGTTTGGAATCTACTGGTACTATGTCGGAACAGATGAGACGCTTGAATATCGCCTTAATCTTGAAGGGCTGGAAGGGGTGCAGCAATTTACTAATCCTGAAGCACTCGACTTCAGCTTAACTACAACCGGGCAGGCAAATCTTGAATACGTAGGTGTGGACGTGGGTTACGGCACAACTATAGGTCCGTTTGAACCGTAACCTGAACCTAATAAAACTATGGCAACCGCAGAAATCACAGGTGGCAGATTGAAACTAACCGGAGATGGATTTGGCTATGCCGCCGCCAAGCGCCAACTCCCCACGACCCCGGTAAATGCTAAGAAGATGCAGTTTGCCGTTCGGTTATTCTTGGAGAATGCAGGTTCATCCATCCACAGGGAGACGGGTCAGAATTGGGAGAACGCCTTCTGTTATGGCCTTTCATGGGATGGGGTCTTCCCAACCTTTGACAATGTGACAGGCTATTACGGAGCACGGAAAACGGACAACTTCTTTGGTCCCGTTTCTCAAGCCATGTTTCACAATACCCCCGGAAACTTCGTTTCGGATGAAAGTAGCTTGGCCATCGCCACTAGCGCTGGAGGTCAGGACTACGCCAGTGTCATTGAAAGCACAACCGTCCCTGACTTCACCCAGTCCACTACCTTTTATACGGGCTCAGACTCCTCTTCAGCGTCAGAGTTTCACATAGAGAGCGCCTCGGACGAAGACGAAACGACTCCGGAGGCATATGCTTGCTTCCTCCCAGCTAACGCGACAGATGGTGCGCTCTGTGCCTATGGCTGGGAAATCTGGCAGAACCCAAACGACACCGTTCAGGTCAGGACGGTTATGTCTACTCTAGGGCTGGCCAACGATTCCCTCCTTGATATTTTCACTGAAGGGACGTTGGCATTCGACAACACCTATTCCATCGACACCACTGAGCAGCCTCATTTTCTGAATGGGGGTGGTCTAGCTCTCCCTGAGTGGGTGATGTTCCGATGGCCGTTCAAGGGTAACGCGTTCCACGTGGAACATTACACCATTCGGTATTGGGAATATAGCACTTGAGCTGTGGCCTAACAGTTTATCCTCCCGGAACGTGGCGGTGGTCTCCTGTGTCCCCGCCACCTCCTCCGACCGTGGATACTGAGGACGCTCCACTCATCGAATGTGAGTGTCCGGTTCCCGGAGACTTGCCGTACCCTGTTTCTATCGACCTGTCTTATGGGGTTGACGGGTTGTACATCGCGGACATCTGGCTGTCTTTGGCGAATGTCGTGGTGGATGTACGGGGTACGGCCTCTGGGCTGAATTATGACGTGATCATTGAATGGACCGATGCCTCCACCTCTGCTCAGCAAGCAGTTGTTGGGGAGTTGTCGTTCCCGGTTCCCGTTAATCAAAACCCTTCTGTTGTCCGCATGAGTGACTACAGCTTCGTCGATATTCCTATCGACAGCGAGGTGGATTGGTCTTTGCATGCTCGGGCATGGAGCGCTTCCTTGTTTGTTGATGATGCCATAGACAGTTCAACAGACTGGTCGTTGCAGGTCTTACCGTAACCATGTCCACCTCAACTATCTCAGCTGGTCAACTAGTCCTTCAGGGTGACGGATACGGATGGGCTACCGCTGTTAAGACGTTACCAGCTGCCCCGGCCACCGCAAAACGCATGGTATTTGCTTACCGCGGATGGTACGACACCTTCTCCGGTGGAGTCGGGAACGGGTTGGTCATCGAAAACGATGTCCTCACTGACCTGCAATGGCTCTTTGGCCTTCGGTTCACGTCTGCAGTTCCGGACGAAGCAGGGATTGTCGTGTCCCCTCAGTCAGACGGGGGCCACTTTGCTTCTGCCTACCCAGACTTCTTTGGCCAAGCCTCTTACAGGAGCGCTGGAGCCCCAGCCAACCGGTTGATCATGCAGCATGCCACAATGGCAGAGGGGACGCTTGCTGCAAACATGAGCGACAACTCGGCAATAATATACACTGGGTTCTTTGGGGCATACAGTTCGATTGCTGCCCTCACATACGACGATCAGCTTTATTCAAACGAGGGGTACAAGGGCAGCTTGGCCATTCCCGCAAGCCCTTCGGAAGGCGCAAAGTTCACTGGGATTTGGGAGGTGTATGGCTCCGACGTAGACAACTCGGTCTACTATCGGTTTCACATTAACTGGGACAGCGTCTCGACTTCTGACTTACTAGCGGCATACGGTCAGGCTGGGACGTGGGGTGGCCTTACTTCGAACAAAGGGCCGGACACTATTCACGGCAACTCCACTGGGACCAATTGGCGAAACGTCGATGGGTCCATGAATTTTCCCCGATACCTCATGCTGCGGTATCCTTTCTTCGCCCAGCGAATGGTCTTAGACCATTTCAAGGTAGCCTACTACGACTCCATTACCACTTAACATTATGCCATTCAACTTACAGGACCCTTGGGTGCTCGCAGGGCTCAGCTCGATTGCCTCCCTCTACGCCGGGATGGAGAACAGTAAGTCCGTTGAGGACGCCATCGCGCAAAACATAGCGCGGCTCATGGACGAGAACGCCACTCGGGAGAAGCTCTTCCATGAGGCTCGTGGGGCTTCTGGTAACGCCGTCCTCCCTGAGTATTTCGGTGACACTGAGGCCAGCTTGGCCGGGTCCGTCACAGAGAACTATCAGCGGATGATGAATCAAGGATCTGCTGCCGAGCGGCAACAGTTCTACAACCAGTTGATGGCTAAGTATCGTCCAATCATGGATGCTGGTGACGATACGATGGCCGGGATCTACGACGGGACGCTCCGTAGTGAGCGGATGGGCAACCTCCAGCCCGTACTCGACGCCCGCACGTCAGCTGCTGAAGCTCAGACGACAGCCTATGACCGTGCCATGGCCGAGACTCAGGCACAGATTCGTGGTGAGCAGGCGTCCAAGGGCTTTATTGGTGGCGGCACGACACAGAATCGGATGCTGCTCGGGAGCAACGTGGGCAATGCACAGCGGATTGCTGAGCTGATGTCGGGGGCAAACTATCAGAACGAGGTAGACAAGCTTCGCGTTAACGATGAGGACGTGAACCTTAGGCTTTCTTCTATGCCGCTGATCTCTCGGCAGGCTAGGGACAGTGCGGCTCTTGAGAATCTGCCTATCGAAGCTGAGTCCAATAGGTTGGGTGCTGCCATGGCCCCATTTAACTTCTTCAGGCTTCCGTACGATCGATTTGAGCCTACTCCGGGTAACAATTCGGTGCCTGTTCCCTCTACCGGGGCGATGGTGGGTGACGGGATCTCCCAGTTCATCAACACCTACAGCGATAGCTTGGGGTCTCAGGCATTCATAGACCAGCTTGGGAAATACTTACAGAGCCCTGATGCCATGGGTCAAGGAGGCACCCTTGATTTTGGAAAGCTCTTCGAGTCCATTGGGGGCATCATTAATCCTGCTGGAGGCGCAGCTACTCCCGGCACGACCACTCCCGGCACGACTGCCCCGGCTACCCCCGGTGTAACGACCACTCCTCCTCCATCAGGCTCGGGCATCGACCTAACCAGCGGGTCAAGTTACCCCGGCACCTACAAGCCTTCTTATCCATTGCCCGTGCCGTCGATATTCGACCCACGCGACAGAAGCAATCAAGCACAAATGTTTAACGTAGGCTGGCCGACGTCGGGCGGTAGTCCGTGGAACGTTAACTTTGGTGGCTTGTTTAATTGGGGAGGCAATACCGGGTCTACTGGAGCCCCTCGTTTCATCTTCGAAATACCTTAAGATCATGGCTGTTCCAATCAACTACAGAGCAAGAACCTCACCGCTCGATTATTTTCCATACCTGCTCGAGCGTTCGAGCCGGGGTATCAGTGACGCGCTTGCTCCGATTCGTGGACGGACACAGGACTCTCGGGCGTTAGCTGAGATGGACTTCAAGATGAGGCGGCAAGACCAGCAGACTGCTGGCAAGCGGCAGCATGAACTTGGGGTCATGGGGCTCGATTACAAACTCAACGAGAAGCTGGCCGACAGAGCTTACCGTCAGAACGTGGCGGCTGGCCTCGCCGCTCAAGGAATCGACGTTGATCCAGATGACCCTGAGTCGGTTGCTAGTGGGATGACCCAATACCAAGAGATCCTCGCCAAGGAACGGCAACTCAAGCAGGACAATTTAGACTGGCAGAGGGCTGCTCGCAGCGACCAGCTGATGGAGGAGATCAATAAGCTCAGTCGGCAAGGGGTGGAGATTCCTCCTTTTGATCCCGCGACCGTTACTGAAGATCAGCTCTATGAGATTCTGGCAGAAGCCTCAAAGCAGGTGGGCGATCTCAATCAGAGGGCTCGGGAGGATTTCGGTAAGATCCTTGGCCAGAAGCAGGCCGACATGGATGCTATTTATGCTGACCCTCAGGCTCGAGAAAGAGCCGCCATTACCACTTTGGTGAGAATCGCCTCTGGAGATCCTACGTTTGAACTAACGGCAGACGGGAAGGTGTCCATGAATAGTGAAGCAGCCAAAGAGTTTGACTATACGATAGGAGATCCTATCAGCATCCTTCTTGGGAAGCTCAACATTGGATCGCAAGCGATCAATGATAAGATTGTGCAGGAGATCTTAATCGAGCAGGGTCGTGTCGATCATAAGTACTCCCTCTATGATAATCAGATCCAAGAGTACTCCAGAAACAATTCGGGCTTTGGTCCGATTGCTCCAATTGCTCCTGAGCCTGTTCTGCCTCCTCCCCAAGTAACTACTGGGCCGGATGACTCGATCACTGCTTTCATGCAGGAAACCACTGGTGAGACGTCTCCTGCTTTTGTTCCGAACGCTCCGGGTGTTCCGGGTGCTGCTCCGGGTGCTCCGGGTGTTCCGGGTGTTCCGGGTGCTGCTCCGGGTGTTCCGAATCCTCTCGCGCCTACCGTGCGTCCGTCAGACGCATTGAATATTCCTCAGGCGAGGACGGGGCTGTCGGGTTTAACGAGCGTAAACGCGCACGAAGGAATGTGGGGGTCTTTTTCTTCAGGCTCTCCGTCAAGATCTCCGTCAAGGCTTACTGATGAGCAACTCAGGCCGCTCACCCCTCATACCCCACAGGAAGAGATAGCGAAGTTCATGAGGGAGAACGCGGAACGGATCAGGCAGGGGCTTCCTCCGCTACTCAAGACTGATTACAACGCCATTCGACCTTACCAGTAACACGCCTTATGGCTGTCAACGATCCCTCGACTACTCTTACTACTCCCCTCGGAGGGGAGACTGTCACCGCTTCGATCGACCCGACCAATCCCGTCGTCGAAAGGTATCGGCAGTGGTACGCGGGACGGTATGGACAGGAGGATGCTAGGTCTAATAACCAACTCACCTACCTGTTGGGGACTACCTTCAGGCAGCAAGAGAACTTCTCTCTTGAAGAAGATGACCTATTTCGGGACCAGCTTCTTGATCAGCTTAATGATCCAAAGAGGGGAATGTTTGCTGAACCCTTTGCCGGAGGGTGGGCTGGCGTTCGGGAACTTCCAGCCTTAGGCGCTGGTGCACTGGGGGCAGTTACAGGCAATGAGGATCTGGCTGATTTTTCTCAACGGATGTTCGAGGGGAACCCTCAGCCGTCCATTCAGTATTGGCGAGACGTTCGCAATCCTGTCGAGGGACTGCGCAAGGCCCTCTATGAGGGTGGTCGACTTGTCCCTAACGTAGCCTCCTTCATGTCCGGAGCGGGAGCTGGGGTTGTCGTTGGCAAGGTCGCCTTTACGAAGTCCATTAAGGCCGCGGTCAAGAGCCAGCTGAAGTCGCGGCTTAAGAACAAGGTGTCTAAGGAGATCCTTGAACGCACTGCAGGCAGGATAGCTACCCAGACAGCCAAACGATACGGTGGATATGTCGGCGCGGCTCTTACTTCAGAAACATTATCAGTAGGCGAGATCTACACGGAGCTGGCTACTGATCCAGATATTCCAGACGAGGAGGCTCGTCGGGCTGCTCTGATGTACGGCACCGTCGCTGCTATTCCGGATACTGTTGTTCCGGGATTCTTCCTATCCAAGTTCCTTGGGAGGGTTAAGGTCACTTCCCCCGTTCAGCGGGACGCCGCCACTTCTTTCTTTGGCAACTTCGTCAAGCGCCACCAAGGCAAGCTTGAGTTTGGAGGAGCCATCTCGACCGAGTCCCTGACTGAGGCGACTCAAGAATTTATCAATGTCGCCGCCGAACACTACGGCAAAGGCGAAGGAATGATCCCCGCTGAGCTCACTGATGGTGAGCTTAACCGTATCAGGGAGGCCGGTACCACAGGTGCATTGGGTGGCGGTCTCTTTGGGGCAGCGGGAGTAGGGGCAAGGAGGGCAGTGAGAGGTCTAGCCGATTCTACTCGCCCCCCTGCCCTTCCACAGATTCCTCCGGGAGATGATGGGTCTCTTCCCGGAGGTCGCCAAGGAACACCTGCCGCTAGGAATGATGCTGGTTCCGAAGGCACTGGCCGTCCGGGTATCACTGAGCCTGAGGCTCGGGCTCGGATGGCCAGACTTCGGGCTATTCCTATCATAAATCGGGTTGAGCTGACCTTTGAACAACAAGAGGAGCTCACTGCGCTTGAGGCTCAGTTTGGGAAGAGGGTAGAGGGCGATGCGGAAACCGTAGCCCCAACTCCGGAGACTCCAGCCGTCACCCCGCCAGTTACCAAGGGAGCGGAGACAGGGTTTGATGAGAGGAATCCATTTGGTGGCCCCCTCGGGGATGTGACTGACCCCGCTTTCAATCAGACGGAAGAGACTCCTCTTCAGAAGCCGGTCAGGGAGCCGATCACTTCAGCCACAACCTTCCTCGAGAAGTCTGACGAGATCCTTAGCGCCGAACATACCTCGGAAGATCTTAAGTGGCTGAATGACCAAGCAGTCGAAGTACTTAGCACTGAAGCGGGGAGTGAGCTTGAGCTTGATGCAGTGGCTAAGATTCAGACCGACATCGAAACCAAGCTAGAACCCCGCTTACGGCAGTTGGATATAGAGAAGGCCAACAAGGAACTGGAGCTTGCTGCTGCTGCTGACGCAGAGCCGTTTATCGAAGTCCCAGAAATTCCAGAGGAATATGGAAAGACTGATCCAGTTGAACCCGTTGTTGAGCCATCCGCTCTTAAGTCTGATCTTTCTGAGCCAACTGAAGAGGCTACCCCCGGTGTTACGGAATCAGTTTCATCTGCCGCTGACCAACAGGATGTGCAGCAGGCAGGTCTAACTCAAGCTGAAGAGGAGGTAGAAGGCGACCAGACGGAGACGCCGCAAGAAGGGCAAGCAACTCCAGAAAGGGAGAAACTTGGGGACATCATGGGTGACCTGAAGGACCTCGGGTCTGAGATCTTTGGGGCCACCAAGACCTTTGACGAACAGAGGGCTGCTGACCGCGCCAAGTTTAAGGACAAGCGTGGCGCATTGATTACTCCAAGCGTTGACTTCGATAAGGTTGACCGATTCATCGAGATCATCCGGAGGTTGGCTCATTATGTTAAGTACAACCTTGACGACTTTATTCAGAAACTGAAAGAGGGGCTGTCGAATGACCAGCTTCGGATGCTCCGTCCAGAGGTGGAGCGGATCTGGGAAGAGGTCTCAGGAAAGGCGCTTGACCTCACAGCACATGCTGAGGCGTTAGGCATGATGCCTACGGACCTTGAGTCTGTCGACTTTGGAGCCCCTGCAGGTGAGGTGCTTGACTTCACGGGTCGCGCACTCGGGTACGTTTCTTATAAGGCCATCCCGCTCCCCAACAAGAAATGGAAAGAGCGGCCATTCGAGCGGGTCTTTGCTCAAGTTGTTCGTGGCGGGGCCGAACCCATGGTGGCCGTGTGGTCTGAGACCAACCCTCCCAAGCGTGAGCTTGTTGTCGAGACAGAGGCAGGCCGTAAGGAAGAGCGTGTCTTGATGCTCGGACCTGATCCGGTTCGAATCACAGTATCAGCCGAGGAGTTCGATAAATTTATTAGAGAGGGGTTCATCCCAATAACTGAAGCAGAGGTTCGTTTGAAGGCACACCAGTTCTCTGAGGAGTTTTCAGGCGTTCAGCTCACTGATGGGTCAGGGAGGTACGCGGAAGGAAGGTACACCTCTGTGCCTGAGCGAGGCATCGTTGGTTACTCCACTCCGATACAGACTCCTGAGTCACGGGATATGTTGCGTGGAACCTACATCCCAAATCCGTATCACGCAGCATACCTTCAGGCTCGAGAAGACGGCTTGTCTCATCGTGAGGCTAAGATGGTCGTCTACTGGTCTGATGAATCCGTTGAGGGAATTGATCGCCTTCGCGTTCACCCTGCCGGGGTTCGGATTGAGCAAGGCGGAATCACCCATCGACTAGACACCTTGAAGGTCACTCCGAAAGGAGACAAGGAGCGCAAGCTGTTAAAGAAGCGGATCAAACGCATTCGCAAGAAGGGGAGGTATCGGAAGATAGTCGAAAGGCTATCTCCTGTCGGCGTTCCCAAAACCATTAACGAGCTGATTGATGAGTGGGGGAAGGAAGTTAATGAGGAAGCCGGTAGGCTCGACAAACTCCGCAGTCAGGTTGTCCCACTGGAGAAACAGCAGCGCCCTTCTGCAATAGGCGGTGGCCCCGGATTGACTGGTGCTATTTTTCGACCGGGTAAGCCCGGTCCCATGAGGGAACGCGTTGTTGGCGGTGGCCCTTCCATTCGACTTGGTGCGAGAACCTACAGCGGGAAGGTTCCGCTTGGCGTAATCCTTCAGCATTGGTCCAGCAGTCTTACTGGACTGGATACGATGACCACTCCAACCACTGCCACACAGGCGGTGGGAGATCTCGAGGCATCTTATAGCAGGGCCATTGATTTAATTGACGCCAACAGGTGGGCTCGCAAGGAGGACGAGGCCCAGTTCCGAGCAAAGGCAGCTGAGGCAGCGGCGTTGGCAAGGACAGACCCGATGGCTGGGTTCAGAACGCTCTATAACATCGTCGACAGTCTGGAGAGGAAGACCTACTGGGCTGCACAACCGATGAAGGAGGGCCTTAATGAGTTGTCCGCTACATGGCGGTTTGTCCCTGCCAGTGAGTTCTCCGACCCGAAGACCAGCTGGCCGCAGTTCCTAGAGGAGATGAAGGAGGACTCTACCATTGATGGAGCGATTGGCCGGAATGCCTCTAAGAAACTCCTCGTCTTTGAAGGAGATGCGCTGGTCACGGCTCATGGATTCTATTTTCAGACAAGCAACAAAGACCCCAAGGGGACTGGGTACATCCATCATCCTCCATTTCACTCAGGGAAGCGTGGTGCCAAAACCGGCATGGACATCAAGGATGCCCTGCGTGCGGAGAGTCATAAGTTCATTGGGGTGATTCAACTTCCCCTTGAGAGAAACTCGGGGACACGGGCCAAGCGTGCTCGTCAGAAGCTTTACTTCAAATGGAACGGGCGTGAGGTCTTTGACGAGACGGTTAAGGGATTTTGGGGCGCACCTACTGAAGGCCAGCGCACTGCTGAATACGCGAATGCGAGGATCACCTCGGCTCAGATTACTGAGCGTGCGATGGTGGACGGGTACATCCTCACTCCGCTCGTTGCTCGACGTGTAGCCAAGAGCGAGAAGTTCACGAAAGAAGAGGAGGCCAAGTACTTCAGTGAGATTGAGGTGGCTAAGGCTGCTCGGGATTTCCTGACTCGCCCGTCCATCTCAAGCTTTGATGTGCTCGCTGTTAAGAACGCAGAGTCGAAGGCTGGGGTCACAGAAGAGAGCGGGGATGTTGAGGATGTGTCGGAAACCGATGCAGATGGAATAGAGATCGTAGACCCATCAGGGAGGAACCTGATCTACATCAACTATCACAGTGCTACTCACGGTAAGCCTACCTTTATTCGCACGCTTCATGAGGTTGCAGACGTAGAGTTGACCGGCGAAGAGGTGGACATCCTGATGGATGAGCTTGCTCGACGAGACGAGCCAACCCGTCCGGTTACCCAGAAGACCGTAGCGTGGATGCTTGGGCAGGGTCCGGGAAAGGAGCTCGACATCATCAGAAAAAAGTTCTACGGCAAGGGCTACGTAAACATCGCCAACTCAGTTCAAGACATCTATGAGTACTACCAAAGAGATAAAGCCCGACAGCATGCAGACCAATCAGGCATGGGCTCAGGTATTAGACTTCGAAGATCTGACCAAGAGAGAATTTCTGGAGGCGAGGAAGCAGGGGGTGACACTAATGTCCCAGCTGGAGCTGCAGCACTTCGACAAGGTGATAGCCCGCTTGGGGCCGAAGAGAGCGAAGAATCCTCAGTATCCCATCTCCCTATTGGGTTCGGTCCTCCCAGCGAAGCTGATCCCACCCGGAGCACAGGGCCGGATGCTCCACTTTATAGCGTTGATGGAAGCAAGATTCGAGAAGGGCCTCTCTCCCTTCAGCGAGCAGAGGTACTTCCAGCGGTCGCCGTAAAGCAAATACGCAACGTCATCCGAAACAAGCAGGGGGAAATGCCCTTGCGCAAGATCATCGAAGGCTTCTATCAGCCTGAGATCTTTGGGGGTCATAACATCGACACCGTTGTGGCGATTGTTGGTGAGGTCTTGGCCTATCGCGGAGGACCTGAGGGGAACATCAACCCCATCGAAAGCCTTCCGTCCTTCACTGATTATCTCAAGCTGCTCTTAGAGGACCAAGGGGTGGCTGAAAAAGCTTCACGTCCTCGGCGTCCATTACGGGAGATCATCGACCACAACCATGAGCTCTCCGCCCTTCTCCGTGAGAGAACGAAAAACCGGAAGAGGAAGGTGGCAGCTTCCCTTGGGTTGAAGGGGGAACAAGTGGCTGGCGGAGGAAGGAACGTCCTTCCTACCCGCGATTGGATGAATGAGCTTTGGGCTGAGCTTAAGGAGAGTGACCCGCAGACAGCCCTTCAGAACGTTCGCGGCGTGCGGCATGGCTGGGACACCGGGGGTTGGGACTTTTCGGAGATGCTTGAACGGGTGAACCTTGCCCTCCATGAGGCACATGGGAATCTCCGAGCATTCCGAAAGGCTATTCCGTTGGCCCTCAGTGAGGAAGGGTTTGATATGCTTCGGCTGAAGCGAGCTGAGGAAAAGAAGCCCAAGAAGAAGTCAGAGGTCCCTCTTAGCGAGACTGTCTTTCAGCGAATCGACGACCTTAAGGAGTCCTTCAGCGTGAAGTACTCTACTCAGAAGCACGTTGTTCGGCGCGAGGACGACCGGACCAATAGAATTACTTTCATCAGCCCGATCGAGAAGGTGCTCTATCTTATGAGCCGTGGGCAAAAGACCCCGACAGGTAAGAAGGCATGGGCTGACTGGGGGGAGATGACTTCCCGTCACGATGGAAAGAATGACGTCTCCCTCTTCTCCGCCGTGGAAACCCAGCAACTCATTGAGTTCGTTGTCAAAGGTGTTGAGGACATCATGTGGTACACGGAGTCTGGCAAGGCGGTGCAGCTTAGTATCTTTGCAGAGGTGGCTTCTGAGGCGCGGAATGGTATCAAGATTTTCTCAGAGGAGTTGATAGTAGAAGAGAAGTCTAAGGCCGTGCAGTCGGAGTTACCTAAAAAGAAGACTCCCTCCAAGCCGAAGGACATTGACCTCCCTGTTAGGACGCTGAGCCAAGTGAAGGACACTGACCTTCACACTAAGGCATTGGATCAGGTCAATTCTGACATCTCAGCCCAGCTTGACACCGCCCGACTGGAAGGCCGGTACCTGCCTGACGAGGCGCTGGAACAGGCTTCCTACTTCAGTGAACTCCGTCGCGTTGCCAGCTGGTTGCTCGAGGCTAACCCAAAGGGGAAGACCGACGAACAGCTTATAGCTCTTTACGGCGAAGGGCGCAGCTCGGTGTTGAAGGACATTCACCAACTCGTTGGCAGGGTCAGGCACCATGTCTCAAGGATAGAGGAGGAGAGTGGGGTTGTCCTGACGGACCATGCCTTCAGCACACAGTCTTCCATGGAGACGATGGGGCGCGTCATTGGTGAGCTGCAAGCGGAGGAGGCAAGGCGACGTGACGCCCGCCAGAAAATGGATCAGGAGGAAAGCTACCCTGACACTGCTGAAGAAGAGCAGTTAGCCGCTCTGCCCTATGAGCAGATCAGTCCCCTCCGTGAGACAGGCGAGCCCTTGTTCGAGGAGGAATTGAACCGGCGCGAGGATCTTGTCTATGCTATGGATGAGACAGGAAAGGTGCGCTATCAGCTCCTCTCCGACAAACTCCTTGAGGGGTCCATCCATCAACTCGAAGAGGCTTATGCCAAGCGGCAGTATGTCGAGGGAGCGAGTGAGCAGACCGAGCCTCCCGCCAACGACTCGAACCCGCTTCAGTATTCCATTGCTCCTGAGGGAACAGGCCCCATTGACGACCTCACTGCCGAGATACAGCAGGAGTTTGATGAAGTTCTGCTTCGCCTTGAGCGTGCAGGTGTCAACGTCTCACGGCTCCAGATGGACTTGAACGCTGAGTGGGCGTTTCTCAGGAAAGAGAACGGGGCTTATGATCCTCGCCGTATGATCTACGTGGTCATGCAGAACGTCCTGAATCCCAACCGGCGTAACTTCAAGACCCTCGCTCATGAGGGCATTCACTTTTTACTTGAGGGGCAAGACCCTGTCATAAAGGAGATGTTGATCTCCGCCGTTAACGAGATGGAGGTGCTGCCTCCGGGTGCTGATGCAACTGTAATAACAAGCCCCACTGAACTGCTCGTCGAATCACTGGCTGCTAAGTTTATAGATGCCCTCGGGGCGGACGCAAAGAACTTTGCTCAACGGCTTGTGGCCGCAGTGGTGCGGTCATTCAAGCGTCTCTCTCTGGCCGTTCAGACTAAGCTCCTCGGACCAAATCATCGCCTTGCAACCAAGGCTATGAAACTGTTTGAGGAGGAGACCATGGCGTTCCTTCGCGGTGAAGACTACATGATGCCTTCGTTCATGACTCTCTTGGGGGCAGGGTGGACGCATACTGAAGACACCTACGCCCATACCTCAGGGTCCGAGATTCGAAAGAGCCATGCTGATCAAGTCATCCCTGATACTCTCAAGGCAGCGTTTAGAAACAATGCGGTTGCCCAGCTCCGTGAAGACGGGGTCTTCCTTGATTCCTTCACCTCTGTTGATGGAGCCTTTGGTATGGCGTTTAGCCGGACACAGTTAGAAGAGGACTTCCATTCCATTAGGCTGGAGAGGGACGGACAGGGTAACCTGATGGCTCCGAACGGGAAGAAGTCGAACCTCACCCAACAGCTTTGGCGTGTGGTTCGCACCAAAGCATTTAGGGAATGGTTCGGGGATTGGGCGAATGACCCAGAGGGCTCTTCGAAAACGCTCGATGAGAATGGAGAGCCTCGAGTGTACTATCATGGTACGGCCATTGACATTACAGCCTTCGACAAGGCCCCCGCCAACTTCTTCTCAGTCCACCCATCGGTAGCCTACCTCTATGCCCGTAACCGGAACCGGTCTCTTGAGTGGTTAAAGCAGAACGCGGAGGAGGAGTATGCTAAACATGCCACCACCGCAACGGGGCCTGCTATCTATCCGGTCTTCCTCAATGTCAGGGAGCCGGTCTCTATTGCCGTATGGGAGAGCCAACATCCAGAGAACGTCAGGGGTCTTCCTTCCATCGGGTATGCGACTGACGGGGCAACCTTCACTCCTCAGCCCGGTGCGGACGGCGCTATCGACGGTAGCCGTGACACCGTAGTCACTTTCGGGACCAATCAGGTGAAGTCGATCTTCAATCCCGGCAGGTGGAATCAGGGGTCGGGTGAGCTTATGTTCTCCCTTACGTCTGAGGAGGGTCCTATTCTTATGGCCGGTGAAGCCAACGCGGCCATCAACATCGTCGCCAATGACGAGCTTCATAAGCAATTGGAGA
>Ga0164313_10000294_pt1 | contig 38191 bp, 32 predicted proteins | sample GuaBasSedimGuay4_FD_113735 | JGI IMG/M metagenome (GOLD analysis project Ga0164313, IMG submission 113735) | Subseafloor sediment microbial communities from Guaymas Basin, Gulf of California, Mexico - Guay4, Core 4569-4, 0-3 cm | ecosystem: Environmental > Aquatic > Marine > Hydrothermal vents...
CTATCGCTCCGAGATTGGCGTATCGGGATCAGAACGAAAACGATGACCGTCAACAACAAACTGCCGGCTCATCCATGCGGCATCTCGTGATAACCTGTCTTGAGTGCATAGCCTGTCTCAAGTTGAGACGGGTTTTTACCTTCCTGCCGGAGGATGGGTTGCCATCACGGCCGAACTCAACGGAACCCACATGCTCAGTCACCACACACGTTGTTCCGGAATCATCCTGGTTGCGGCGATCACATTGGCCTCACCGGCACTCGCCGATGGTCCACCGGCCGGTGTGAGCGCGACCGAGTGGGCCGGGATCCAATCCCAGATCGAGGTCGAGCGGCACACAATCACCGAGTCGGACCGTCCCGGTCGGCTCTACCGAGCCGACAATCCCGCCCAGCGCTTCGCCGCGCACTTCGGTGCCGAGAATGTGCTGATCACTCCCAGCGGCCGCGGCGATCCGGCCTGGGAGCTTGGTCTGCGGCTCACCTCCTGGGGCGCCGCCGACAATCTCCAGCAGGTCGAGTTCGCCCACGCCACCGCCGAAGACAACCGCGTCGAGTACCGCCGCGGTCCCCTCACCGAGTGGTACCACAACACCACGATGGGTCTCGAGCAGGGCTTCACCATCGACGCCCCACCTGGCGACGACATCACCGAACTCGTCCTCGAGATGACTCTTGATGGCGATCTCACGCTTGAGCTCTCCGAGAGCGGCAACGCTGTCACCTTCCGGCAGGAGGGCTCCAACACCAACCTCACCTACTCCGGCCTCGATGCATGGGATGCGGTGGGGGAGCCGCTCGAAGCGCGGATGGAGTTGGCAGGTGATGGGACGAGAGTCCGGCTTGTGGTTGGGGTAACGGGGGCCGTTTGGCCCATTACGGTCGACCCGGTCTTTTCTCTTGCGGCGCGGCTGCTCCCAGAACCTCACATCGACCTATCCGGTGCCCAGTTTGGCGCGAGTGTCGGCATCGATGGTGATCTGATGGTGGTCGGAAGGCTCCAGTCGGATGGCTGGGGGCCGCTGACCGCACACATCTTCAGACGCGATCAAGGGGCGCCCAACGGCTGGGGTCACGTCACCCATATCAAGCCAAACGACGCCCCCGGCGGTGAAAACGTAGCGGTCGCCATCAGCGGCGATACCGTTGTTCTCGGTGCACCCGGCGTTGATCCCCCCCGAGCGTACGTTTTCAGGCAAGACCACGGGGGTATCAATGCCTGGGGTCAAGTCGCAGAAATTACACCCGGCGGCGATTCCGGCGGTAAGTTCGGTAGTTCAGTTGCCATCAGCGCCGACACAGTTGTGGTGGGAGCTTACAAGCTGACGGTGAGCGGCTTCGGAAATGCGGGGGCCGCCTATGTTTTTCAACGCGACATCGGAGGCCCAGATGCGTGGGGACAGACCGCAAACCTAACACTCCTGGACCCTGAAAGGTTCGGATACTTCGGACATTCGGTCGCAATCGATGCCGACACCGTTTTCGTCGGTGCTCCCCTGAGGGAAGCATCTGCATTTATTTACTATCGGGATCAGAATGGACCCGGCGCCTGGGGACTCGTCGCCCAAATCTCATCAGGAGATTCGGCCAGTCAGTACTTCGGCGGCTCGGTCGCTATCAGCGGCAACACAGCCGTCGTCGGCAGACCCTACGATGATGAGTTCGGCACGCAATCGGGCTCCGCGTATGTCTTCGAACGCGACTACGGAGGTCCCGACACATGGGGGCAGGTCGCGCGAGTGACTGCGTCGGACGCCTCTGAAGATGCGTTGTTCGGCGCGAGTATCGATATCAGTGGTGACACAGCCATTGTCGGTGCTCATGGCGATTCGTACAGCGGTGCTTACACAGGTTCGGCCTATATCTTTCGCCGTGATCAAGGAACAACAAACGGCTGGGGACAGGTCAGTAAACTGACCGCCTCCGATGGTTCCGGGACCGACTTTTTCGCAATGTCGGTTGCGATCGACGGTGACACAGTGGTTTCCGGCGCCAGATACTTGTCAAGGACCTTTCCAGCAGAAGGATCCGTCTATCTTTTTCGACGGGATCAGGGCGGACCCGGTGCCTGGCAACAAGAAATCAAAGTGTCCTGCCCTCCTATCGTCAGCTCCCTGATGGACCATTTCGGCCAGGCAGTCGCGATCAGCGGCGACACAGTTGTGATCGGCGCACCCGACGACCCCGACACAGGACTCGGCTACGGCCAGGTCCACATATTCGAACGTCGCCATGGAGGGGCCAACCGCTGGGGCCTGGTCGCCACGGTCAGCTCGGATGACCAACACATCCACGACGGGTACGGGACTGCAGTGGCGGTGAGCGGGGACACATTGGCAGTCGGCGCATACAACGACTGGGACAATGGTATCCACTCTGGATCCGTCTTCGTTTACGAACGCGATCATGGTGGGCCGGATGCCTGGGGTCTGATCGCCAAGCTCACCCCTGACGATGCCCAACCCTATGCTTACTTCGGCATGTCCGTCTCCATCAGCGGCGACACGGCGGCGGTGGGGGCGCCTGGCGACGACTGGTTCCCCGGAACCACATACCTATTCCAGCGCGACGATGGGGGACCGACCGCGTGGGGACAGGTCGCCAAGCTGCGGCCAAGCGACATTTCGGGCATGTACAACCGGTTCAGTTGGTCGACTTCCATCAGCGGCGACACCGTCATCAGCGGTGCGCCGTGGTACGGATCGGTTTATGTCTTCAATCGCAATCACGGCGGACCGAACGCATGGGGTGAGGTCACCAAGATCAACGACCTGATCTATGGTTGGAAAGTCGTGGTCAGCGGCAACACAGCAGCAATCGACGGATCGGGTGAGGTCGGAATCTTTGATCGAGATCACGGCGGACCAGACTACTGGGGAAGAGTCGGGTCAGTCACCGCGCCTTCCGGCTCAGACCCCCTCTATCTTGGAAGCAAAATCGCCATCAACGGCGACACTCTCATCATTGGCGCGTCGGGCGATTCCGTCAACGGCGAACATACTGGTTCCGCGTACGCATTCAGGCGCGACGAGGGCGGTCCGAACGCATGGGGACAAATCGCCAAGGCTGTCGCATTTGATGGGCAACACGGCGACGGATTCGGTCACTCGGTGGCGATCAGCCAGGACACCATCGTCGCTGGAGCTCCGTACAGCCATCACGTGGATATCTGGTCCGGCTCGGCCTACGTCTTCTCGCTCGGCGACGGGTTTTTCTCTTCCGGATTCGAAACCGGCGACACCTCGGAATGGGCGGCGACGGTTCCGTAGAGGTCCGGGTCCGCGTCTGATTGGTCCGGTCCAATCATCACGACGGACGCGCTCCCAACCCGGAGGAGATCCTTCCAACTATCATCGTCCCAAAGAAGGTTGGAGCGATCCGCGCACCATCGGGAGACCCGCAACTCTCTCACGGACTCGTTCGCTCAGAATGACATGTTCTTCGATGCTCGTGTCTTTCCATGGGTAGGCGCCGCAGAGCGGCGTGGCGGTGCTAAGGACGACATGTTGGGGCGGCCTTCGCCGAACACAACCAACGAGGAATGGTCGACTCGACGTCAACGCGGGAGGGGATCAACCTCTCCCCAACGGTCCTCTGAGATTTCCCCTGCAACTGTTGGCGGGGCATTCATGCCCCGCGACCACGGTGGCGGATCGGCCGCGGGTCGGGAACGACCCGCCTACGAGTGGGAGAATCACTTGCGATTCTGCGATGGCCTGCATATCTGCGCCGGTGTGATGCTGCGATGTCTCTGTGTCGCTCCGTGCGTCTTTGTGTCTCTGTGGTTCAATCACGCGCGCCTCGGGATCGGGATCAGAATCGGAATATAAGGGAAACGACGGCGCAGACGTCGACACGGGAGGGTGTAAAACCCTCCCCTACAATTTTTTGTGTGTCCTTGGTTCCTTCGTGTCTTGGTGGTTGCGACGACTCGTTCGCTCACGCAGGTGATGGGGCCGCGGTCTCGTCGAACTGTTGGAGCACGGTCGGTTTGAATCGCTGCTTCTGAAAGCCGAGCTGGTCGTACGGGATCCCCTGCGCCAAGGCCAGCAGCTGGAAATAGTAGACCGCCGGGGTGTGAAAGTCCTCGTCGAAGATCTTGGCGATCTTCTTCTGGCCGTGGTCAAACTGACCAAAGCAGGTAGGGCAGATCATCCCCAGAATATCGGCCTCCTCGTCGTGCACGGAGCCCAGAAGGTCGTGCATCATGTTGTTGGGGATGTCCTCGTTCTGGCAGGCCTTACCGCAGCACAGGTACCAGTTGCGGTGGCGCACCGGGTCGGCGCCGAGGGCCCGGATGAGATTCTCGAGCACGCTCGGGTCGTCGGGGTTGTCGACGTTCATGATCCGCGACGGCTTGAGCAAGTGGCAGCCGTAGTGGATCGCCACCTTGAGCCCCATCAACGGGTGTGTCACCGAGTTCCGGATCTTCTCGTAGCCCGCCTCGTCACGGACCACGGTGGCGATGTGACGGACCTTGCTGGTTCCTTTGTAGGTCTTGCCGATCTTTGCCAGTCTTTCGTTGACCTGATCTTTGAGCTCGGGCTCGTCGGCCAGCAAATGGTATGTCTCCGACAGGGTGGCGGTACACCCCGAACAGTTGGTCACCAGATCGACGCCGAGATCCTCGGCGAGACAGAGGTTTCGCGCCGCTACCGCCAGCCACGAGAGTTTGTCCTTCGATTTGAAGTAGATGGGGTCGGGGCAGCATGAGGCGCCCTCGAGATCGACGAGCTCGATGTCGAGCTTTGGCAGGGTGGCCCGGATGGCGAACTCCATGGCCGGGTGACGCGCCGGGATCAGGCAGCCTGGGAAGAAGGCGAAGCGTTTCATGGCGCATCTCCTTCCACCACCGGCTCGAGCAGTGCCCGGATCTCATCCATGGGCACCTCGCCCAAAGGCGGCAGATCGAACTTGGCGCGCTGTTTGTCGATCGCCGGGCTGTAGGGCACCGTGCGGCCGGTGGTTTCGAAGGTGTGGATGACTTTGTTGACCGCATCGGGTGCATCACCTCGGGCCGCGAGCATATTCTTCAGCGAGATGATGATCTCGACCGGTTTGACCTGCTGCGGGCAACGCTCGTGGCAGGCGTAGCAGTTGGTGCACTCCCAGATCACGGATTCCGAGCCGAGCAGTTCGTCCTCGAGCCCATAGAGCACCTTGAGCATGATCTCGCGCGGGTTGAAGGCTTCGGAGTAGGTGGTGGCAGGGCAGTCCCCGACACAGGCGCCGCACTGATAGCAGAAGTTGGCGAGATCGCCCTCGACGGTCTCCGCCAGCTCGCGTTTGAAGCTGAAGTCGACCCGAACGATGTCGTTCTCATCATGGCGCTTGCTCATTGGAACGCCTCCGATTCACCACAGAGGCACAGAGGAGCACAGAGAAACACGGAGAGAGCATCTGAGTTCGGACCTCGCGACCGGGCTCGCACATCCTTGCGATGGAACATCAGTAAATCCTCTGTGGCTCTGTGCCTCTGTGGTAAGAAAGCCACCTACGCCGCCTGCTTCTTCTTGCCCTTGAGGTGGCGGATGGAGTTGGAGCGGCATTTGGGACAGGAGCGCTCCACGTCTTCGCCCTTCACCGCTTTCTCTTGATACTCGTGTCCGCACATCATGCAGCGGAAATTGCCCATGGTTGTTGGTGCCATCTTCTATCAGCTCCATTCCTTCATTTCTCGGCCGTGGTTTTTCCCCCACGTGTTTCCGCGCCGGGATTGCGCTTCAGGAAAAACCTCGGCCGAGAATTGAAAAAGACGAGTGTGTTGATCACGCTGTCGCCTCTTTCGTCGGAGTCGGTTTCGCGACGCGCTTCTTCTTCGGTTTCGGCTTCAACGCTTCGCGGGCATGGGCGATCTCGTCAGGGGTCACCAGCTGTCGCTTCTCCTCCATCTGTTTCATGACCTGCGCGAACTTCTGACCCTCGGCGGCCGAGATCCACTCGAGCTGGAGCCGTTCGGGACGCACACCAGCCCGATCGAGTTTGTTCCACAGCTTCTGCACCCGTTTGACGGTCTGCCGGTTGGCGTCGATGTAGTGACAGTCGGCGTAATGGCAGCCTGAAACCAGAACCATGGGCGCGCCGCAGCGGAAGGCCTCGAGGACCATCTCTTCGGAGACCCTCGCCGAGCACATCGTTCGGATGACCCGGTTGGACGCGGGGTAGGTGATGCGGGAGATCCCGGCCATGTCGCCACCGGCGTAGGAACACCAGTTGCAGGCGAAGACAAAGACCTTCTCTTCGGGCTGCTCGGCGAGGACCGCCCGCACCTGGGCGATCAACTGGTCGTCGGTGAAGTGGCGCATGGTGATGGCGCCGAAAGTGCAGGCCGCACCGCATGCGCCGCAACCGGCGCAGGCGGCCTCGACGACGGTGGCCTTCTCTTTCTTGTGCCATGTAATGGCGCCATAGGGGCAGACCGAGGCACAGAGCCCGCACATGGTGCACGCCTCGGCATCGATGATGCTGGTGATCGCTTCGATCTTGATCTCGCCAGCGTTGAGCAGGGCGCCGGCGCGTGATGACGCAGCCCCGGCCTGGCAGACCGAGTCCTTGATGTCCTTGGGTGACTCGCAGAAGCCCGCAAAATAGACCCCGCGGGTCGGAGCATCCACCGGTTTGAGCTTGGGGTGAGACTCCATAAAGAAGCCGTCGGAGGTCTTGGACAGGGTGAGCAGTCCAGCGATCTTGTCGCGGTCGGTAGCTGGGATCACCCCAACCGAGAGCACGACCATGTCGAGCTCATGGCGTTCGAGACCACCCGAGGTGGTGTTCTCCACGGTCACCGTCAGCGCGCCGGTCGCGGGATCCTCCTCGATGTCGCCGGGAAGCCCACGGATATAGCGGGTGCCGGCCTCCTTGGAGCGCTGGTACATATCTTCGAAGCTCTTTCCGAAGGCGCGGATGTCCTGATAGAAAACGAAATTCTCGGTGTCGGGGTAGTGGTCGGCCAGCAGCAGGGTGTCCTTGACCGTGTTCATGCAACAGATGTTCGAGCAGTAGGGTCGACCGATCTTGGGGTTGCGTGAACCGACGCACTGGATGAAGCCGATCCGCTTCGGTCTCTCCTGATCCGACGGTCTGACGAAGTGGCCCATGGTGGGCCCGCCGGCACAGATCAATCGCTCGAACTCCATGGATGTGATCACGTTGTCGAAGCGGGTGTAGCCGTATTCGTCCATCTCGGTGGGGTCATAGACATCGAGTCCGATGGCGACGATGATGGCGCCGACTTCGCGGATGATCAACTCGTCGGCGTCGTCGAAATCAATGGCCTCTTTCTCGCAGACATCAGCGCACTTGCCGCAGGCGATGGGGTTGTTCCCCAGACACGAGTCCATATCGAGGATGTAGTTGCAGGGCACAGCCTGCGGAAACGGGATGTAGATGGCCTTGCGCGAGGAAAGACCCATCTGATACTCGTCGGGTGCGACCTGCGGACAGACCTCGGCGCACTCGCCGCATGAGTTGCACAGATCGAGATCGACAAAGCGCGCCTTCTTGCGGATGGTCACCGAGAAGTTGCCGATGTAACCGGAAACCTCTTCGACTTCGGAGTAGGTCAGGAGCTCGATATTTGGATGCCGACCGGCATCGATGGCCTTAGGGCCGAGAATTCATATCGAGCAATCCATGGTGGGATAGGTCTTGTCGAGCTGCGCCATGATCCCACCGATGGACGGCTGCTTCTCGACAAGGGTCACCTTGTGTCCCTGCTCCGCGAGCTCGAGAGCAGCCTCGATCCCGGCGACGCCGCCACCGATGACCAGCGCCCGTCGGGTGACAGGGACCGCCATTTCCTCCTGTTCCTCGAGGAAACGGGCGCGACCCACCGCACTGGCGACCAGGTCCTTGGCCTTGCCGGTGGCCGCATCCCAGTCCCCGGGATGGACCCAGGAGCAGTGTTCGCGGATGTTGGCCATCTCCATGAGGTATGGATTCAGCCCCGCATCGAGCACGCACTGGCGGAATGTCGGCTCGTGCTGCCGCGGGGTGCACGACGCCACCACCACCCGGTTGAGACGGTGCTCGGCGACTGCGTTCTTGATCTCGTTCTGACCGGGATCGGCGCAGGTGTATTTGTTGCGAACCACGCAGACGACGTCGTCGAGAGTCTCGGCGTGCTCACAGACCGCCGCGCAGTCGACCGCGCCGGCAATGTTGAGCCCACAGTCACAGACGAAGACTCCGATACGTAGCTCGTTGTCCTTTTCGAGAGTTGCCATCACAGCTCTCCCTTGCACATGGTTAGACGAGAGCCGACGCGACCACCTCGGCCACGTCGCGCATCTCGATCGAGATCTCTTTGCCCACGTTGGGGTCCTTCATGGCACACGCCAGATGGACCTGGCACTTGGGACACGCCGTCACCAGCACCTCGGCGCCGGTGGCCTTGGCTTCACGCAAACGCTCGACTTGGATCTTTTTGGCGAATTTATCGCAGTTGGACCAGGTACCGCCGGCACAACAGGCTCCGCGGCGGCCGCTACGCCTCATCTCCTCAAGCTTGAGCCCAGGCACCTCATTCAAGACCTCGCGCGGTGCGTGGTAGACCCCGAGGTGGCGACCGAGGCGGCAGGGGTCCTGGAAGGTGATCTTTGAGGTCTTTCCATTTGTGAGCTCGAGATCGTCACGGTGCTCGAGCAGATACTCCGAGAGGTGCTGGATCCGGATCTTGGAGCCCTCCAGGAAGGGCTGGTAGTCGAGCAGCCAGGTCCGGACGCACTCGGCGCAGGGTGTCACCACGAGCCCGGCGCCACTCGCTTTCACCAGCTCGACATTGTGCTTCGCAAGGGCCTCGAAACTCTTGCGATCGCCGTTCCACAACAGATCATGACCGCAGCAGCGTTCGTCGGGCGAGACCACCGGGGTCACCCCGACGGTATTGAGGAGCTTGACCGCGGCGCGGGTGCCCTCCACCGTGGCGAGACCGAACTCGGGGAAGAAGGCGTCGTAGTACATGGTGCAGCCGGTCCAGAGGAAGATCTCGCCTTCACTCGAGTGTGTCTGGAGATCGTCATCCAGCCATTTCAGACGGTCCTGCTGGGTCCCTCCCTTGGCCATCATCCGCATCACCGACTGCATGGCCCCGCCGTGCGGGCACTCGGGCTGGATATTGGCGTCGAACGCACGCTCGCGAAGCTTCTGAACAAGTTGGGTGTATCCAACCTCGGCGGGGCACCGCGAATCGCAGAGGCTGCAGGTCAGGCACGCGAAGAGGCTCTCGTCGCGGTTGATCTCGCCTTCGACACCGAGATTGGCTGCGAGGACGTGGCGGCGCGGTGAGTAGTCGGCGCCGGCTCGCGTGATGGGACAGGTCGCCGTACACTTGCCGCAGTCGTAGCAGGCCCACGCGTTGGTGTCCTTGACCAGCTGTTGCATCAGTCCTCACCTCCCGTACCAATGGCCACCGGAACTCCGGGTCGCGGATTCTGGATGCGCATCCCGCCTCTGGGGGACCGATCGAAAATAAGAATTGAGAATTGAGAATTCAAAATCAGTCCTTCCCCGCGTCCGCGCACGTGTCCGCTTCCGAATGCAGACACGGTCCACCCTCCGGCACCTCGATCTCGTCAATGGCGTCCTCCGCGGCGAACGGGCTCGGCCCCAGCGCCCTCACCTGATCGGTGAACTCATCGATAACCTCGGCGAACCGGTTTCCCTCGGCGGCCGAGATCCACTCGAGCCTGAGGCGGCCTTCCCCAATGCCGAGGAGCTTGACCACGTTCATGGTCTTTTCAAACTGCTCCACCGCGCGCTCGTTGCCGAAGATGTAATGGCAATCGCCGAAGTGGCATCCCGATACCAGCACCCCATCCGCGCCCTTTTCAAACGCGCGGAAGACAAAGGCCGGCTGGATGCGGCCAGAGCACATGACCCGGATCATCCGGAAGTGGGGTTGGTGCTGGATCCGCGTCACCCCCGCCGTATCCGCCCCGGCGTAGGAGCACCAGTTGCAGGCGAAGACCACGATCCGCGGGTCAAAGCCCATCGGTGTCGCCGACGTCGTCGTTCCAGTCGAGGCGGTTGGTTGAGTCATGGTCCACCGGTCCTTCGAGGTCGTGGTCGCGGGGCATGAATGCCCCGCCTACAGGGTTCCCGTCTCGCTCCGAATCGCTTGTAGGCGCGCCCTTCAGGGTGCGCGACCAATCCGTGTCCGGAGTCGTTTTCCACCCGGATTCCGAACGCGCCCCTCAGAATCTGCGATGGGTTTGATTGCGGTGGCTTCGTGGCACCTTCGCGGCTTCGCGGCTTCGTGCTTGCGGCGGTGCGACGGCTCTGTGTCTCTGTGCCTCTGTGGTGAATCACGATCGCTCCCCGTCCTTCAGCGATCCCATTCGGGAACGGGAACGGGATCGGGATCGAGGTGCTCATGGCCGGACCTCATCGAAGAAGGCGTCGATCTGGGCGAGGACCTGTTTGTCGGTGTAGTGACGGGCAGCAATGGCGCCCGACGGGCACCAACTGGCGCAGGTGCCGCAGCCCTTGCACAACGACGCGTTGATCTCGGCGGCAAAAACGCCGGGATCGGTTTCGGTCAGAGCCGGCGCGTGGTACTGACAAATGTCGACACAGTCACCGCAGCCTCGGCAGGTCTCGGGATCGACCACGGCCACCGCCGGGTCGAGCCTCACCTGGTCGTGGGCGAGGAAGACCGATGCCTTGGCCGCCGCCGCCGAGGCCTGGGCCACCGAGTCGACGATGTCCTTGGGACCCTGAACGGTGCCGGCGAGGAGTACGCCCTCCACCGCCGTTTCCACCGGGGCGAGCTCCGGGTGGCGTTCGAGGAAGAAACCGTCGAGGCCGACGCTGGCCTTGAGCATCTCGTGGAAGTGATCGGTCTCGGGCTGGCGCGGCCGCATCCCAACCGAGAGGACCACCAGATCTGCGGGAACTTCGAGCCGCCGGTCGAGGAGCTCGTCATAGCAACGCACCGAATCAACGCGATGCTCGCCGATGATCTCAGGGGTGTGACCCGGCGGCACCCGGACAAGAGCACTCCCATCCCACGGGCCTCGCGGTACATCTCCTCGGCGCCGGTGGAGATCGTCCGGATGTCGCGGTAGAAGATCGTCGTGTCGATGCCGCGCTCGTTGAGCTTGATGGCCTGTTTGATGGCAGTCGGACAGCAGTAGCGCGAACAGCCGGTGAATCCCTCCGACTCGCGCGATCCGACGCACAGGACAAAGGCCGCCGACTTCGGCGGATCCGCCCCAAATGCCAGATCGTCACCGTTGACAAAACTCTTCTCGAGTTGATCCGAGGTCACCACGTTGGGGAGCTCGTCGTAGCGGAAGGCCTTCCCCGGATCGTGCAGCGAAGCGCCGATGGCGAGAATCACCGCCCCCACCGCAAAGACCTCGTCCACAGCTCCCTTGATCGTTGCTTCGAAGCTGCCGACAAAACCGGTGATGTTCTCGACCTCGGTTTCGAGAAGGACCCGAGCGCCGCTCCCGTGGAGCCGATCGATTTTCTCCTCGAGGACCTCGGTCGCGGGCTTCATATTCGGATAGAGCAGCATGAGGTTGGGTTCGGCGAGCCGACCGCCGAGACGATGACTCTTCTCCACCAAGGTCACCGGGAAGCCTTGGACCGCAAGATCGGTGGCCGCCTGGATCCCCGCGATCCCGCCGCCGATGACCAGGGCGGACCGGGTCATGGGTGCGGCGCCCTCGTGGAGCTGCTCGAGGTGTCGGGCGCGAGCAACGCCCATCCGGATCAAAGCCCGCGCCTTGTCCTGGGCGGCTTCGGGGGTGCCGGCGTGGACCCACGAACACTGGTCGCGGATGTTGACCATCTCGAGCAGGAAGGGGTTGAACCCGATCCTTGCGAGGGAGTCGCGGAAGACGGGCTCGTGGGTCCGTGGGGTGCATGCCGCCACCACGATCCGGTTGAGCCGGTGTTCGCGGATGATCTCCATGAGCTCGTCCTGACCGGTTGAGGAGCAGGCGAAGAGATCGGTACTTGTCACGACGACATCGGGCAGCTGCTCGGCATCGGCGGCGAGTTGCTCGACATCGAGCACTCCGGCGATGTTGACGCCGCAGTGGCAGACCATGACCCCGACCCGCGGCGGGCCCGAAAGATCCATGGGTTCGACGGGCTCGGTCTTGTCTTCGTGGCGGTGGCCCGTGAGATAGAACTGGGCGCGGGCCGCCGTCGCCGAGGCCTGGGCGACGCAGTCGGGAATGACCTGCGGACCGACGGCGCTGCCGCAAACAAAGACACCCTCGCGGCTGGTCTCCACCGCCGAGACTGCGGGGTCGCGGCGGGCGATGAAACCGTGCTTGTCCGTCTCGATGCCAAAGGTCTCGGCCAGCTTGACCGCACCCTCGTTGGGCGCCGCAGCCACCGAAAGCACCACCAGATCGGCCGGGATTCTCCTCTGCTCGTGACCCCTGGTGTCCTCGACAAAGACATGGAGGGTGTCGTCGGCCGGATCGTGCCACACCTTGGCCGGCCGACCGCGGATGTATTCGGCGGAAGCGGCGTCCTTGGACCGCATGACAAAGTCATCGAACCCCTTGCCGAAGGCCCTCAGATCGGTGTAGAGGATGGTGATCTCATCCACCACCGGATCGTGCTGCCGGATGAGCATGGAGTCCTTGACCGCGTTCATACAGCAGAAGCGGCTGCAGTAGGGCCGGCCGCCTTCGCCGCGGGCGCCGACGCACTGGATGAAGACGATCCGTTTTGGGGTCTCGAGATCCGAGGGCCGAACCACGTGGCCGCCAGTCACTCCCGACGCGTTGAGCATCCGTTCGAGTTCGAGACTGGTGACGACATTGGGCAGGCGACCGTATCCGTAGGCGCCGAGGGTGCGTGCGTCGAATTCCTGGAACCCGACCGCCACGAGGATCGAGCCCACATCGAGATCGATCTCCTCCGGCATCTGGTCGAAGTCGATGGCGTCGACATCGCACGCATCGGCGCAGTGGCCGCACACCAGGATGTTCGGTGGATAGTTCGGATCGATTTTCCTTTTGTACTTGGCCATCTTGTCGAGCCGGCGTATCTGACGCTTGTCGAGATGTGGGGTGAAGTTGAGGCACGCGTCGGAATCGATGACATAGGTGGCGGGGACCGACTGGGGGAAGGGGCGGTAGATGGCCTTGCGCGCCATGAGACCCATGTCGAACTCGTTGCCGCCCACCTGGGGGCACGGATCGACACACAGACCGCAGGCGACGCAGGTCTCCTCACTGACAAAACGCGGGTTCTTCCTGACGGTGACTTTGAAGTCACCCGGTTCGCCCTCGCACCCGGTGATTTCTGCGTTGGTGATGACCTCGATGAGCGGATGCCGACCGGCATCCATGGCCTTAGGCCCGAGGATTCATATGGCGCAGTCCATGGTGGGGAAGGTCTTGTCGAGCTGAGCCATCCGGCCCCCCAACGACGGCGACTTCTCCACGATGGTCACCGGGATCCGGGCGTTGGCGAGATCAAGCGCCGCCTGGATGCCGGCGATCCCGCCGCCGACCACAAGCGCCCGAAGCTTCTTTCCGCCGCCCATCTCCTCGATGTCGATCAATTCGTCCATCTGCAATGCCCCAATGCATGGTTCGTGAGTCGTAGGTCGTAAGTCGTAAGTAGTGAGTCGTGAATCGTGATCCGAAATTCATAATTCATAATTCATAATTCAAAATTAAATGAACTACTGAGCACCCAACGCTATCCGGGAACCAGAACTGCTTCTTCCTCCTTTGATGTTGCGGCTTGCCCGTACTCCTTTTCGAACGCGTCCCACCCGGCATCGAAGGCGCGAAGATTGAGCTCCTCGGTGCCGTCGGGGACCGACTTGGCCACCGCATCGCGCATGGCGTCGCGCGATACGATCTCGGTCACCGCGGCAAAGAAACCGAGCATGACGATGTTTTGGACGATGGCCCGGCCGAGAGCCTCGGCGATCCGGGTTGAAGCCACTCCGAAGGACGGTTGGCCCTCCTTGATGGTTGGCCGCACCAGGTCCTTCTCATAGATCAAGATGCCGTCGTCCTTGAGTTCGTCGCGGTATTTGTCATAGCCCTCGGCCGACATGACGACAAAGACATCGGGCCGGCCGATGTAGGGGTAGAGCACCTCGGTGTCACAGACCGCCACGGTGGTTGAACACGCGGAACCCCGCGCCTCGGGACCAAAGCTCTGGATCATGGTGGCGTGCTTGTCGGCGTGGACCGCGCAGGCCCGGCCGATGATGTGGCCCGAGAGCACCACTCCCTGGCCGCCGAAGCCGGTGATACGGATCTCAACGCGACTGACGTCAGTCATGGAGCCACCCCCCGTCCGGTGCCATGGGTACGTATTCCTCGCCGAGCACCTCCTCGTAGTGGGTATTCATCATGTCGAGGAAGGTGGGCTTCTCCTCATCGACAAAATTGCCGCAGACGATGGTGTCCTGGAAGCCGATGTCCACCTCGCGGGTATCGATGCCGTGCTGGATCTTTGCGTTGTCGTGGTAGAAGCGCATGAGCTCGAGCCCGCCTCCAAGCCTGTTGAGCCGCGAATAGAGTGTCGAGCAGGGCGCGATGACCTCGATAAAGCGGAATCCCTTGCGACGCATGGCCATCCGCATGCACTTGGTGAGCCTGCGGATGTGGAGGCAGGTCCATCTGGAAACAAAGGTCGCGCCGCAACTTGCCGCAAGATGCGGGAGGTTGAAGGGTCGCTCGAAGTTGCCGAAGGGCATGGTCGACGATTTGGCCGAGATCGGTGTCGTCGGTGCGTTCTGGCCGCCGGTCATGCCGTAGATGAAGTTGTTGACCAGGATGACGAGCATGTCCATGTTTCGACGAGCCGCGTGGATGAAGTGATTTCCCCCGATCCCCGACAAATCGCCATCGCCGGAGAAGACCACCGCTTCGAGCTCCGGTCGTGCGAGCTTGAGTCCGGTGGCAAAGGGAATCGCCCGGCCGTGGGTGGCGTGGAAGGCGTCGAGGTTCATATAGCCGGCAACGCGCCCGGTGCAACCGATGCCCGAGGTGATGGCCACCTTGTCGAGATCGATATCGGCCTCTTCGAGGGCGGAGGCGAAGCACTTGACCACGGTGCCGATGCCGCAGGTCGGGCACCAGATGTGCGGCATCCGGTCCATTCGAAGATAAGGTGCAATGGGGTGGTCGTTGGGGTTAGGGGGGTGTGCTGTCGCGCTCATCGTGCTGCCTCCACGATCGCCTTGCAGATCTTTTCGGGGTCGTGCACTCCGCCGCCCGCGTGTGGCACGTGCACCGCCTGCGCCTTGCCTCCGGCGCAACGCTCGACCTCGAGCACCATCTGGCCCAGGTTGATCTCGGGAACGACAAAGGACTTGATGCTTCCGGCGAGTTCCCGGATCCGTTTCTCCGGAAACGGCCAGACCACAACCAGCCGCAGGAAACCGACCTTGACGCCTTGCTCGCGGGCGAGATCGATGCCCATCCTCGCCACGCGGGCGGTGATGCCATAGGCCACCACCACCACGTCGGCGCCTTCGGTCTCTTCCTCCTCGAAACGGACAATGTCATCGACGTTGAGCAGGATCTTGTCCATGATGCGCTGGACGTTGATCTGCTGCCGTTCGACGGACATGTCCGGGTAGCCTCGGTCGTCATGAGTCAGACCTGTGGTGTGGAAGCGATAACCGTCACCGGCCCGCACCATCTCGGGGACCGGCCGGCCGTTGAGCGCGTAGGGCTTGTATTCCTCCGGCGTCTTGTCCGAGAGCACCCGCGGCACGATGTCGATCTCCTCGGCCTCGGGGATCACCACCTTCTCGGTCATGTGGCCGACGCACTCGTCCATCATGAACATCACCGGCACCCGGTAGGTCTCGGCAAGGTTGAAGGCGTCGATTGTGAGGTCGAAGGCCTCCTGCGGCGATTGCGGCGACATCGCGATGAGTTCGTAGTCGCCGTGCGAGCCCCAACGGGCCTGCATCATATCCGCCTGGCCGACCATGGTCGGCAACCCGGTGGAAGGGCCACCCCGCTGGACATTGACCACGACGCAGGGGGTCTCCATCATGGCGGCGAGCCCGATGTTCTCCATCATCAGAGAAAAGCCCGGACCTGAGGTCACGGTCATGGTCTTGGTCCCGGTCCAGGCGGCACCGGTAACCGCGGCCATGGAAGCGAGCTCGTCCTCCATCTGGATAAATGTCCCACCCATGACGGGGAACCGCCTGGAAATGCGCTCCACGACTTCGGTTGACGGAGTGATCGGGTATCCGGCGACAAAGCGGCAACCCGCCGCCATGGCCCCCTCACCACAGGCGTAGTCGCCATCGAGGTAGTGGACGCCAGTGAGTACACCCTTTGGATCGGTTTTCAATTGAGTGCCTCCTCTTCGGCGAATTTGTCTTCCTCGGCGGAGATGCTGAGAACCGCCTCGACTGCCACGGGATCGCCCGCAGGAACACAGAAGATGGCGAAATCCGGGCAGATCATTTCGCACAGATTGCAGTTGACGCACTCTCCTTCGACGACGACTTCGGGCGGGTGATAACCCTTGACGTTGAAGTCCTCGGACATGACGAGCACATCCTTGGGGCAGTACTCAACGCAGAAGGCGCATCCCTTGCACCTGTCCGCGATGATCACCACCTCACCGCGCGGCACCGTCACCTGGTCGAAGTCGAGCGGCTTTCGCCAATATCGCATCAGTCATTCCTCCAAGACGTTCCCGGGGTCGAAACTCGCCTGTCGATGGTTGACTTTCTTGAAGCGTGGTGTCCCCGAAACGGCCCCGTTTGAACCACAGAGACACGGAGACACCGCGGTGTCGCTGCCGAGTTCATGCCTCGGCCCCTCTTCGCGGTTTCAATGCGCACTCGCCCTGGAGCTCCTCCACCGCACAGTCCTGCCGGAAATACCCGGCACACCGCAGACACGGCGCATCCGGGTGCGTGTGTTGCTCCAAGAGCTTCAGACAGACGTCTTGAAGCAGATCGCAGAGTTCGGCGGTTTTCTCCTCACCGAGTTCTGCGATCACCGGCGCCAACCGGGCCGCCTTCAGCCTTTCGAACTCGCAGACGAGGTTTTTTCCGGCCGAACTTGCCGAGAGCAGGGTCGCTCGACGATCCTGCGGCGAAGTCTCGCGGACCACGAGACCGAGTTCCTCGAGACGATCGATGTTCTTGCTGCTCGAGGCCGGCGAGACTCCGAGACTCCACGCCAATTCACCCACCTGAAGATCGGTGTTGGCGGCGATCAGCTTGAGGAAGCAGAACTGGGATCGGCTCAGCCGGAAGGGTACCAACTCCTCGAGGAAGGAGGTCTCGAGGAACTCGCGGAGCAGCGAACTCAGAATGTGGCCGTAGCGGAGAAACCGATAGAACCCTTCCCCGGGCAACGTCGTGTCGGCGTCTTGCCCTGCTGGATCAATCCGGCCATTTCCAACTGGCATTTCTTCACCTTGTCAATATTTCACTTAGTTGAACATTTATGTCGTAAAATTAAATTGTCAAGTGTCTGAAAGATAACGAGATAGAGACTGAGACCACGATTCCATGTGAAGAAAGACACGACCCCTGTCAGGGCTCGATTTCGACGTTTCGACATCGGCGCAAATGACAAAGAAAAAACTCGAAAGAAATTGAGAATGGAAGGAGGCGAGTCTCTTGCCTCTCGTTGCTCGTTTCTGGGTTCTCGTAGGGGCAGGCGACAAGCGAGAAACAAGCGACGAATCACGAGAGACGAGCAGCCAAAAACGAGAAAAAACCGGGAGGCGCGAGCCTCCCGGTCGTGTTCGTTTGTTGTTGGACCGGCTAGAACGACGGGTAGAAGCTGCTCAGCATTTCCTTGGTGCTGGGAACACCGTTGCCCGCCATCGCACGCTCTTTGATGTCTTCCAGCCGGTCGGTCAACGACGGCGTTTCGACCTCATAGAGAACCCCACATGTGATCTTGTCTTTTTCACGTGTGTAGGGAACCGAACTCGCCCGTCGCGCCAGGTCGTAGTCCTCGGGCAAATAGCCGAGTTTGGCCTTCATCTCCTTGAACTGATCGTCACCACGCCAGGTCACGCACGGCGACATGACGTTGAGGAAGGAGAATCCGTTATGGGTGAGACCGGCGGTGATCATCTCAGTGAGGTTCTTCATATCGCCGGAGAATCCACGCGCCACCCATGTCGCCCCGGTGGAGATCGCGAGCTCGCACGGATCGACCGCGGGTTCCGGGTTGCCCCAGAAGGTCGATTTGGTCTTGTCGCCGGTGGGTGTCGTCGGCGCCGCCTGTCCCTTGGTCAGACCGTAGATCTCGTTGTCCATCAGAATGTAGAGAACATCGAGGTTGCGCCGGCACGAGTGAATCAGGTGGTTGCCGCCGATGGCAAGACCATCGCCGTCGCCACCGACCGCGATCACGGTGAGTTCGGGCCGCGCCACCTTGACGCCGGTGGCGAGGGTCAGGGCCCGTCCGTGGACGCCGTTGAATCCATAGGTCTTGACATAGCCGGGCAAGCGCGACGAGCAACCGATCCCGGAAAGAATGACCGTGTCCGCAGGCTCAATCTGAAGCTTGGCCATCGCCCGATAAAGAGCGTTGAGAACACCGAAGTCACCGCACCCGGGGCACCAGACCGGCTTGAGACCGGATTTGTACGCACCGGGTTTCAACTCGACTTTGACTCCTGCAGCGCTCATACCAGCACCTCCCGCCGCATGGCGCTCATACCGAGCACCTTCTGAATCTTGTCCTCGACCTCACCTACCGTGAGGTTCTTACCACCCGAGCGTTTGAAGACAAAGGTGTGTCCCTCGGGAAGCTCGAGGAAGGTCTGGAGGTATTTGTAGAACTGGGCCGAGTAGCTGAGCTCGACCACGATCACCTCGCGGACCGTCTTGATGTACTCCTGGAACTCGTGGTACGGGAACGGGTAGAGCAGCTGCGGCACGAAAGCAGAGACCCGCTCGCCACGCCCGTTGGCCTTGAGCACCGCCTCTTTGACGGGACCCTTGGAGGAACCCCAGCAGATGATGCCGACATCGGCCTTCTCTGCGCCGTAATGCCGGTAGTAGCTGTACTTGTCACGCACCGCACGGAGCTTGCGGTAACGCTTGGCGTTCATCTTCTCGTGAGTCAAGAACATGGAGGTCGGTGAACCGTCTTCCTTGTGCTCGAGACCATTGGTCTGGTACTCGCCGCCCTTCATCCCGGGCCATGACATCGGCGAAATCCCCGACTTGGTTTCCTTGTAGCGCTTGTACTCGCGAAGATCGCCCGCCGATGGCACCTGACGGCCCGTGACCTCGTGGTCGAGGGTGAGCATGGACAGGGTTTCCCGCCGCTGAGCGATGAACTGGTCGGAGAGGACGATGACCGGCACCTGCGCCTCTTCGGCGATGTTGAACGCCGCCACAGTGGCGTGGAAACAGTCTTCCACGTCGGCAGGCGCCAACACCACTCGCGGCGCGTCGCCGTGGGAGCCCCACAGGGCCTGCCAAAGATCCGACTGCTCGCTCTTGGTGGGTAGACCGGTCGAGGGGCCACCGCGCTGAACATTGATGATCACGGCTGGGATCTCCGCCATCGAGGCGAGCCCCAGCATCTCGGTCATGAGCGCCAGCCCGGGACCCGATGTGGCGGTCATGGACTTGACCCCGGCAAAGGACCCGCCGATCACCGCACCGATGGCCGAAAGCTCATCCTCGGTCTGGACCAGATATCCACCGACCTTGGGCATGAGCTCCGACAGCAGGTGAAGGACCTCGGATGAAGGCGTGATGGGATAGCCGGCGAAGAATCGACAACCGGCGTGCAGCGCGGCTACCGCCGAGAGTTCATTGCCCGACATCAGCAGCATCGGCTCGCCCGGTTCGTACTGCATCCGCTTTCCGGCAGCCGCGTCAGCGACCTTCGACGCATGGAGCTTGCCCGCCTCGAAACCCTTGAGGTTTGCCTCGAGGACTCCAGGCTTCTTCTTGACAAACTTGCCCTTGATCGCCAGCTCCAGCGGTTCCTGCGGAAGCCTGAACAGTTCCGACAGGAGACCCAGGGTCACGATGTTCTTGGCGAGCTTGGTTCCCGCCGATTCCTTGGCGAGCTCGATGAAGGGCACCGGAACCCAACGAACGTCATCAGTCTCGGGACCGAGGTCGATCTGTTCGCGCGGAGTGTCGTCGGCCTCCTCGTAGAGGACGATCGCATCCGGCGCCGCCAGAAGCTCGCCGCGGAACTGCGCAAAATCCGCCCAGTTGAACACCACGAGCACCTGCACCAGATCCCCCTGAGCGAGGATGGGGTCGGCACTGATCCGAACTGTACAGGACGATTCCCCACCCCGAATCTGGGGTCCATAGGCCTCGACCTTCATCACGTGCAGCCCGACTGATGCGCCGGTCTGCGCCAACATGTCTCCCGTGGTGATCACACCGTCACCACCGGAGCCGACGATTGCAAATGTGAGATCCCGAGTCGGCATTACCGAGTCCTCCTTGAGGGCACTTCAGGCCCGTGGAAAGAGATTGTGAACCCGTTCACACGAAATGTCCACCTGCGGCAAGGTTTCTTTCAGGACAATTCGCCTACCTGGTGAGCGAGGTCGCAATCCAGGTCTTCGGAGCGTGCTCGGCGGCACGCTCGAGGACAGCTTCGCCTTCAACCTCACGGCCGTCGATGGAACGCAGCGCCTCACCAAGAACCCACTCTGCCAACGGCACCCACGCGCAGGCTTCGAAGCTCACACGACATTCCATGGTGAGACTCTGGAGCGCCCCGTCTGCAAGCTGTGCGGCGGCTTCCGCGTGGCCCTGTTCGAGCCGCACCCTCGCTTCGAGCAGATGGGCGAGATCCCGGGTTTCGTTGTTCAGTCCAAACTCGGCGGTGGCCATCAGGGCGGGCCCAGATTCCGACGTCGACTCGAATCGGGCCCAGGCCTGAACCAGCCGAAGCCACAGATGGACCCTTCCGGAGTCGGCATCGACGAGCCTTGGATCGCTCCACTGACCCTGGAAAAAGAGCCATGCAATGTCGAGAAACCCGATCAACCCGTTGTTGGATGTTGTAGAGAGGTTCCCAAGATACCGGCGCGTCTCTTCGTAGGCTCGGCGATCTCCGTGAATCGCTGCGTCGAGGATCATCATGAAGACCAGATCGGTGTGGGCGCGACCACTGCTGCCGACCGCAATGCTGTCCGCAACCCATCGACAGCCCTCGGCACGCTCGCCCGCGATGAGCAGTTGTTCGCCGAGGCGAAGTCGAAGATCCGTCTCGCCGGGATACCGAGCAAGGCCGTCCCGCAACACCGAAATGGCGTTCTCCCGGTGCCCCCCCGACGCCAGAGCGCCGGCCGACACCAGAGTGGCTGCGACCTCCATGGGTTGCTCGGTGACAATCTCGGGATGGTCCGCCCTGAGCCGCTCCATGGTGAACGGCGGGTCCACTCGTGGGGACAACCGGAGCCTGGCGCATGTCAACGCGAGATCACGCCAGAACGACTCGCGCGCGCGGCCGTCCGATCCAAAGGTCGGGGTGTTTTCCGGGTTGCCCCAAAGATCGAAGCGGCGAAGCTCGCCATCCACCGTCATTTCGATCCCTCCACCGGTGAAACGCGGCGCATCGACCACCTGGACACCGGAACCGAGCGGGGTGTAGCTCGAGCACCCCGGGGAATCATAAGTCCTCGCCTGCGAGAAAGCGTCGATGTCGGGTGAGGTCATGCCCATGCACGACTCGCCCGTCAATCTCGATTTGGCGCCGAAGATGACCAGTGCCCGCTGAAACCCTAAGGGGTTGTTGATCACGACGGCGACGATCTCGTCCGTCCCGTCGCCGTCGAGGTCGGCGGCGGTCAGGTGTTGGGCGTGGCCGGAGTTGGCGAAGACCAACGTCGGTTTCCCGGTCGGGGTTCGAAAGCTGGTGACGCCGATCAACGACGAATACCACCGGGTACTGACCAGTCCCCACACCAGGTCGGCGCCTTCGCCGAGCATGTTGGCCGTCGTCATCTCGCGGAGGTACCAGGTGGGAGCGACATCCCGGAAGGCGATCGCCAGCGCTCCATAATCGAGGGTCCGCAGCGCCTCGCCGCGATCGGAGCGGAGTTCGAAGACCACGCCGACATTTGGATCGGTATTCCCGGCCGCCGGTGACCATCCAATAGCCACCTCGGCGCCGGAGTCGCCGACGAAGTCGTCCACGATGGCCACCGGTCGTTCATTCGGCCGACTGGTCGACCACAGCCGCTGGTTGTCCCCGGCTCTGGCGACCACCACATCACCCTCGATCTCCATTCGATCGAGGGTCGGCTCGGTCCATGTTCGCGCATATCCGATGCCGAAGACGGCGGCCACGGCGATAACTGCCACCACCGGCACCCCGATCGAGGTTCTACGGGAGAGGCCGACCCGCCGCTTTTCCAGCGCGGCCAACGCCTTTTCCGCAGATGGGAATCGCGCCGCCGGGTTCTTCTCCAACAACCGCTCGACAAAGCGAGCGAGCCACCGCGGACACTCGGGGCGGTGGTCGCGCACGCCGGTCGGCCGGATGTGGAGATGACCATCGGCGATCTGAAAGGCCGAGTCCCCCTCGAAGGGCAACCGGCCGGTCAGGAGCTGATACAGAGTGACACCGAAACTGTAGAGATCGCACGATGGCGTCGGCACTTCGCCTCGCAGCTGCTCGGGAGACATGAAACGCGGAGTTCCCACTCCTTCGAGGGTGCGGGTAAGATCGGAGCCCCGATCCAGGCTCCTGACCAGACCGAGATCCGACAGCTTGATGGTCCCGCCTTCGGTGAGGAGCAGGTTGGAAGGTTTGACATCACGGTGGACGATGCGAGCGTCGTGCAGGTAGGCCAAAACAGCCAGGACCTCGTGCGCCCAGCGGATGACATCTTCCACCGGCTGCCCACCGTCGGCGACCACTCGATCGGCCAAAGTCCCTCCGGGGATGTACTCCATGACCGCCACCGGCCGGTCGCTGGTCTCGACCACATCGAAGATCCGGATCAGATTGGGGTGCGAGAGTCGACGTCCCTGTCGAACCTCCTCCAGCCAACGTCCCCGAGTGCGCTCGTCGGCATCGACCGGGAGGATCTTGAGCGCCACCCGTTGACCCAGGGTGCGATCCTCGGCCAGCCAGACCGTCGCCTGACCGCCCGATCCCAGCAGCTCGAGCAACCGCCAGCGGTCAGGAAGGTCCACCGTCGCTGCCGCAGCGCCGTGCGCAGCTTCCGCATCAACCGGTGCCGTTCGGTGGTCTGAAGCGCCCTCAACCATCTATCGGCACGCTAACACGTCTGAACTGGGATGCAGGAACGGCGATCGCCTACATCCCAAGCTTCTTCATACCGTCGCGCCAGGGGAGGATCTGAATGCCGTCCACCACGCGCGGCAGCGCCTCCTGTGAAAGGCAGATTGCCTCGCTTTCAGGAATCGCAGCCCGAAACGCCTTCAGATGGCGAAGATCCGTTTCGTCGACTTCGGTCGCGGACTTGATCTCGACCAATGCGATTGACAGACCTGGACGCTCGACTATGAGATCAATCTCGGCACCGTCCTTTGTGCGCAGGTACGAAAGCCGGTAGTCGTTCTTGAGGTAAGCACAACGCCGAAAGGCCTCGGCGATCAAGAAGCGTTCGAAGGCTCTCCCGTAGGCGTAGGTTCCCCGGTTCAGCGGCACGTTGAGGGTGCGGCTAAGCGCCCGACTGACTCCGTTGTCCATGAAGTAGAATCGTGGACTCTTGCTCTGGCGCTTCCGGACCGAACGGTTAAACGGCTCGAGAATGTGAGCGAGCAACGTGTCCTCGAGGATCTGGAAGTACGACTGCACGGTCTTTGGATCGACGCCGACATCGCGGGCGATTCTGGTCGCGTTGACGATCTCGCCATCGCACTGTGCAGCAACCTCGAGAAAAGCCCGAAACGGATCCAGATTGCGGACCAGATGCTCGGCCCAGATCTCCTCCTTGAGGTACGTGAGCGCGTAGGCTCTGAGAAACTCCGCCTTGTCCACCTCCGCTTCGAGATCGAGTTGACCCGGCATTGTTCCGAACTCGAGTGCTGACTGGAGATCGAAGGTGCCGCCAAGCTCCGCGGCTGTCATCGGAAACAGATGATTCACGAACGCCCTTCCGGCGAGGAGATTGGTCGAGCCGCGCTTGAGCTTCCGGGCGCTCGATCCGGTCAACGCAAATCGCGTCCCCGACCGCTCGATCTCTGCGTGAACCACGTCGAGGAGCCTCGGGACCTTCTGAACCTCGTCAACAACAACCCATCCATCGGCTATCGTCCCCGCATTAATCTGCTCGGACAGAAGGCCCGGGCGCCGTGCATACCTGTCCTCGACCACCGGATCAAGAAGGTCGATCCACAGAACGTCCTCTCCCTCGAACCACGACCTGAGAAAGGTCGTCTTGCCGGTTCCCCGTGCGCCGAAGAGAAAGAAGCTCCGCTCCCGGCTCGGATTCAGTGATCGATCGATCATCATCATCCATATTTGTACGACTATTATGGAGTTTCGTCAATATTTGCCAGAGACACCACATGGCGAAGCGGCCAGTACGCTCTATGATCCGGCGAGGAGCCTGTAGGGGATTGATGGTGGATGGATTTCGGGTTGCCGTTAAGTGCCCTTTGCGTCTTCGCGGTGGACACATGCGATGTTTGTGGGTCAGTTGAGGTTGAGGCGGTCCATCTTGAGCGCCAATCCGTTGCGCGAAATGCCAAGCAACTTGGCAGCCTTGGAGCGATTGCCCTTGGTTCGAGCCATGGCGGCGGTGATGTACTTGCGCTCGAGATCGGCCACCGCGGTGTCGAGCTCGAGGTCGCCCGCACCATCGAAATCATCGAGCTGCTGCTGCAACGGTGGGTAGAGGATCGACGACGAGAGCATGGTCGAGTCGATGGCCTCGTTCTCGGGGCAGAGATAGACCAATCGCCGCACCTCGTGTTCGAGCTCTCGGACATTTCCCAGCCACGGAGCCGCCGCCAAGGCGCTGAGCGCTTTGACCGTCATGCCGCGAACGGGTTTGCCGATCTCCTCGGCATAGAGCCGCATGAAGTGTTCGACAAAGGCTGGGATGTCTTCCCGCCTTGCCCGTAACGACGGCACCTGGATCGTGAACCCGGCGACTCGGTAGTAGAGATCGCGCCTGAACTTATTGGCGGCGATCAATGCCTGAAGATCGGTGTTGGTGGCAGTGATGATCCGGACATCGATGGGTTCGGGTGCACGGGCGCCCAGGGGGTGGATCTCGAGCTGCTGCAACGCGCGCAGCAGCTTGGCCTGGAGCTCGAGCGACATGTCGCCGATCTCATCGAGGAAGAGCACCCCGCCCCGTGCGAGCTGGAACTTACCCTTGCGGGCGGTCACACCGGTGGCGACCCCGCTCTCGATCCCGAAGAGCTCGGCCTCGAGGAGCTCCGATGGGATGGCGGCGCAGTTCACCGCGACAAAAGGACCTTCGCGCCGCACCGAGGAAGCATGCAGGGTCACGGCCACGTGCTCCTTTCCAACTCCTGTTTCGCCGGTGATGAGCACCGGAATGTCTCCCCGTAACAGCTGTCTCAGCTGGGTGTAGATCTCGCCCATTGCCGCGGACCTGCCCACCACGTAGCGCGGTGAGAAATGGAGCTCCGGCGGTGCGAAGCTCGCTCCCCCGGCCTCGATATGGATGGGCTCGGTCTTTGAGTGGAGCATCATCCTCAGGGTGGCTTCGAGCAGGGGTCCAACCGCCTTCCGGTGGGGGTAGTCACCCGAAACCACCAGCGCCCACGGCTCGCATGACGGGTCGGTGGCAGCCGCCCAGGTAAGGTAAACCTCACCGTCGAGTCTGCCACTGGTCATGGTGGGCCCTGCGCCCGACTCGGCCGCGGAGGATCGGAACGAGTTCGCCAACGCAACAAGCTCAGAGCTCTCGGGCACCGCACCACCGGCGCAGATCGCAATGGGATCGCTCTCGTCAATCCACTCGACCAGACACACACCCGCAGCGCCGAGTCCCTCTCGCAGGGTGTCCAGGGCATCCCCAAGGCTCGGTTCCACCGGTCCCACCAGCTCATCCGTCATCCGGTTGAGCAGCTCAATCCAGCGGGGGGGCTCATCCTCGGACCGCCGGGCGATGGAACGAACCTCGGTGGTGCTGTCGATATGCTCGATCCATCTTCGGCTCGGATTGAGGGAGATCGCGACCTTTGCGTCGTCCGGGTGGACCCGCACCACATAGAGCACAATGGGTCCGAACCCGATCCAATCACCCTCGTCCACGGTCCGTTCTTCGATCTTCCGGCCGTTGACGAAGGTTCCGTTCTTGCTGTCGAGATCTCGTATGGTGAGCGTCCCGTTGCTGATGGTCAGAGTGGCGTGACGGCGGGAGACACCGGTCGCCGCCATCTGCACCTCGCAGTCATCCGAGGCACCAATGGTGTGCTCGCCGGCCTCCAGGTCATAGGTCAAGCGGGATCCGTCGACCTCACCGGTCAGCCGGAACGATTGTTCCTCTCGTGGTTGAACTTTCTCGTCAGTCATCCGGCTCTACCCTCCATCTGATGAGCCGTGCAAGGATCGGGCCACACCGGCGCTCCCTCTGTTGTAGCGCAGGCGTCCTGCCTGCGTCAAAGACCGGGCTGTCGGGATCGCCGTGGGTCCCGGCATGACCTCGGCGCCTGCGGGACCAACATCGCCAAGCTACAAGAGCCCTCGACCGTACCCGCCATCGACGGGCAGAGCGTGACCGGTGATGCCCGAAGCGGCGTCGGAACAGAGGAAGGCGGTTGCAGCGGCAACCTCACCGTTGTTCCCTATCCATGGCTTCGTCCTTGGTAGATCGTAACTGCTTGAGCTCGAATACCAGCCGCCGCCTTTCAACCTCGGACGGAGCAGGGGAGAACGCCTCCCGTCTCTCACCCAAGATGAGCGATTCTCGGCGGCAACCTGTGCTATCATTGATAGCAACCAAGGAGGCTCTGCCATGGCTCAGCTGATCGTTCGTAAGCTCGAAGAGGAGATCGTGAAGGCACTCAAGGTGAGGGCGGCACGACGCGGTAGGTCTGCCGAGGAGGAACACCGCGAGATCCTGAGGGTTGCGCTTCGGCCGAGGCCGCGGACGTCGCTGAAGGACGTTCTGGCGGCGATGCCATCGGTGGGAGAGGACGCCGATTTCGAGCGGTTGCCTGACTACGGGCGGGATGTCGAGCTGTGAGCTTCTTGATCGACACCAACGTCATCTCCGAGCTTCGCAAACGAGACCGGTGCGACGCCAACGTCGCTCGTTGGTACGATGCCTGCCCACCGGACGACATCTATCTCAGCGTGCTCACCATCGGCGAGATCCGCAGGGGAATCGTGAGTATTCGACTGAGGGACCCAACGGCGGCGGCGGCGCTCGATGGCTGGCTTCAGCGGGTGCTCGCAGAGCATGGCGATCACATCCTGCCGGTCGATCGCGCCGCTGCGGAGGAGTGGGGCCGACTCAGCGTACCCGACCCCCTGCCCGTTATCGACGGCCTCCTGGCCGCGACGGCGAAGGTCCGTGGAATGACCCTCGTCACCCGGAACATCCGTGACGTTGAACGGACCGGGGTCAGCTGTCTTGATCCGTTCCTCGGATAACCTGTTCTTCTCACAGAATCTTGCCACGAGATCCGAATCGCTCCACATACATCAGCGATTTGGTCGCTGGTCGTAAACGACCTACCTAAAGGGTGTTACGTTTACAACTATAGACAAGTCCTTCCTGCTCCTGATCCGTTACAACAACCCCCGCCCGTAGCCGCCATCCACCGGCAGGGCGTGGCCGGTGATGCCCGAGGCGGCGTCGGAACAGAGGAAGGCGGTTGCTGCGGCAACCTCAGCGGGTTCGAGGAGACGGCCGATGGGCGCCATGGTCGCCCAATTCGCCATGAGTGCCTCCGGGGTCGTGCCCATGGCCTCTGCCTTGATCTCGGCGAGCTCGGTCAGCCTGTCGGTTGCTGTGTAGCCGGGCAGGATGCTGTTGACTGTGACGCCGTTTGAGGCGACCTCATCGGCGATGCTCTTGAGATAGCCGGTCAATCCGGCGCGCAACGTGTTGGACAGAACCAACATGGGTTGCGGTTCCCGCACGGCGATGGAGGTGATCGCAACCAGCCTGCCCCACCCCGCCGAGCGCATGGGCGGCAGGCAGAGCTCGAGGAACCGCTGCACCGGAAAAAGCATCAGCTCACAGGCGGCCGTCATGTCGTCAGTGGTTGCGTTGATGGCCTTCATGGCTGGTGGGCCGCCGGCGTTCGTGACGATGATCTCGGGCTGACCGAAGTATTCACGGGTAGCCGTCACAATTCGGGCCGGCCCTTCGGGCTCGGTGAGATCGGCCGCCACCGGAGCGACCTTGCCCCCGGTGGTTTCGCGGAGGCTCTCGGCCGCCGCTGTGATTCGTTCCTCCGATCGCGAGACGATCACGACCCGTTTTCCCTGCCGCAGGAGTTCCTCGGCGACGGCATAGCCGAGGCCCGCGGACGCACCACCCACGATCGCGACGCGTTCACGAGTCTTACTCATCATTCCGCATTCATCATTCATCATTGTTCGCAAAGGGGTAGTTCGGGTCGATATCCACCGGGATCGAGGAGAGGGATTCGATGGCCTCTTCCATGGCCGGATTGACCGTCCCGTATTTCTCGACAAAGGCCACGGCGGCATCGTAGTCACCGAGGGCCTGGATCATCAGCAGTTCGTGGGCGAGTTCGCGGAATGCATCTTCGAAGAGCTCGGGCACCGGTCTGAACTTACCGTCCTCGGTGATCTCCACCGCGCCCTTCTCCATCAGGAAGTTGGTCTGAAAGACCATCCCGAGACCGTGCGCTTCGGCGACACCGAAACGGGTGGTGCGGAAGATCCCGGCGGTGTAGGTCCAGGGCAGGCTTTCGAGGATCTCGGGTTCCATGACGCCCTTTTCCACCAGACCGTAGATGTCGTAGACCCCGAGGACATCGGCCTTGGCCTCTTCAAAGGCCGAGTAGAGGTCCTTGAGCTCGAGCCTGACCTCGGTTGAGCGGCCATCGACAGTGATCTGACCGGGGCCGATGCCGTGTGACAGCTCGTGGTGGAGGGTGAACTGGAAGAAGGCCTCGAAAGAGATCCGCTCGATCTCGTCGGCGGGCATCACGGCGTGGGCGATAGGTAGGAGGATCCCCTCGTACTTGGCCTGCATGACGTTCTTCAAGAGCACTTTCTTGGAACCCTTGGCCTCGCGGACCCGCTCGTCGTTCGGAAGATTGAAGGCGATGGTCTGGACACCGGAGCGCGTGTCACCGGTGGCGAGCAGCTCATCAACCACCCGGATGGGTGACTCGGAGCCGCGATCAGGGTTCTTGTGCTCGTCGGGGATGGGAAGATTGGTCTCGAGGAAGGGCAACTCGGACTTGAAGATCTCGAGCCGGGCGGAGTCTTCGGGTTGGGCGACGCAGAGGAAACACTCGAACGCGGCCTTGTAGCCGAAGAGTGAGTCTTCGTAGGTCTCATATGGTCCGATCACGACCTCGATGGCCGAGTCGAGATCCATCCACGCCATGTCCGACTCGTAATAGTCGTCGGTGGCGAAAGCATCCGCCCGCAGTTCGAGGAACCGCCTGAGGCTCTCGTTGTCGGTTGCCGCGGCGGCGGCACGCATGGCGGTGGCGGCACGCTCGAGCGAATATGCAAAGACCTCGTGGTAGGACACCGCAACCAGAGATTCACCATCCCGCCGGATGAGGGTGTGGAGCGAGGTGAACGCCTCTCTGTCTTCCGGATGCGCCTCGAGCCAGGCCGTGAACTCGGCCTCGGTCAGATCCTCGGGGTAATAGCCGGCGCCCGGTGGGTGGGGCTTGTCGCCGAGGAACGGTTTGTGGTGATCGAGCCGGTCCCAGGGACCGACCATGATGCGGTAATAGTCGCGGGCGTCACCGGCGTTGGGGCCATCGAGGGCGCCCACCTTGGTGGCGAACTCGGGGTTGCCGGCCCACGCCTGGACGATGAAGATCTCATCCATGGCCTTGGCAGCCACGACGAGGTGGCGCAGGGCCTCCTGATCGCCTTCCGAAAGGTGGGAGATCTCGGCAGTCAGAGACTGCGGGACGAACTGAGCGCGGAGCGCGGCAATGTCGTCACGCACTGTCAGACCAGTCTCCGCTTCGGGCGCCGCGCCACAACCTGCAATGATCATCATGGTTAACATCAGCACCACCGTTCCACACTTCTTCATTACTTCCTCCTGAAATCAATCTATGAGCCTGGCTTCGAAAGGTCTCACCGAACTCAGTTTGCGCCGGGCTCGGGCTTGCTGGCCCACACAACAAAGTCGCGGGGGCCATTGACGAGATCGTCGAGTCGCCGGCTCAGGCGCTCGATCCGAGCCTCGAGATTCGTCAGACCCACATCCGCATCCGACGCGATTGCTTCACCATCGCTTGTGAATAGCTGATCATCCGGGAATGGGTGGAGAAACTCGCATCGATCGACCGCAAGGCCGCTGGTCTTGACATAGAGTTCGAGAGTCTCGGGCAGGAGTGGCCTCTGGTGGGTCGGATCAGCCCAGTAGAGCGCCGCCCCGACACGCAGCGAGTGCGGATTCGGGCTCTCGACGATGAGCACTCCCCCCGGTCGCAGCACCCGCCGGATCTCGGCAAGCACCGCCAGAAGGGTCGCGGGTTCGAGGTGTTCGAAGAGGTGGATCGCAGTAATGGCGCCGCGGCTACCGTCCTCGGCTGACCGCAATCCCTCGAGAACATCGGCCTCGATGATCTCGAGACCGCGGCGCTGCGACGCCCCGGCGACCGCGGCGTCACCCTCGATGCCGACCGCGTCGACACCGGCTTCGCGGAGCATGAGCAGCAACTCGCCCCGGCCGCAGCCGAGATCGAGGACCGGAGCGTTGTCCTTCAGGGCCCCGAGATAGTGATCGAGACGATGTCGGATTTCGGCTTCGGGTCCGCGAAAGGCCTCGAGGAGGGCGGGTTGGACCTCGGCTAGGGCCGACGCCAGCCTGGCCTCGTCGATGCCGCTCTCTCCGGGAACGGGCAACGGTTCGCGACGGAGCATGCGTTCGACCAACGAGCCCAGTTCTTCAAGCTCGGAAGCGAGTCTTTCGAGAAGGGCATCGGATCGACCGACCATGGCCGGAACGATGACATCGCGCATCCGGGTCGTTTCACCGGTCACCGACGAAATGGCGCCTTCGGCGGCATCGAGGCGAGATTCGGTCGCCATGAGCCGCTGGTCACGGACTTCCGTGAGTTCGACCTGGGTCTGTCTGAGATCTTCCTCGAGAGTGTCGAGACGGTGCTCCGTCCGATCGACTCTGGCCAGGGCCCTCGCCAAGTCTGTCGCCTGCAGATCGACACGGCGCTTCAATCCCCAGGGTGTGAGTTCGAAAAGGGCCTTCATCAAACGATGAAGGCCCCCACTCTCTTGCCCGGAACCGCCGTCGTTCGACGATTCAGCACTCGATGCGACGCGATCGTCGCCGCTCATGGGCTACTCGACCACGGGCTCGGGCTCTGCGGCAACTTCGGTTTCGGCGACAACCTCGGTCTCGACAATCTCGGTCTCGACAACGTCGGCAGCCGGGGCCTCTACCTCAGCCGCTACTTCTGTGACGTCGCCAGCACGGTTGGGCTCTTCACCCGGTCGCACCACGAAGACCGGCAGGGTCACCTGGACGTCGCGGTGAATATTGAGCTCGATCTCGAAGTTGCCAAGCTCCTTGATGGGGTGCGCGAGCATGACCCGTTTGCGGTCGATCTCGAAACCCTTGTCAGAGAGCTCCTTGGAGACATCGGCCACGCTCACCGAGCCGAAGAGCACATCTCTCTCGCCGGCGCGACGTTCAAACAGAAGCTCGGTTCCGTCGATGTCTTTGGCGAGGACCTCGGCGGCGCTGCGCCGACCCAGATCCATCTCTTCCCAGTGCTTCTGCTCCTGGTCAAAGCGACGCCGGTTGCCCGGGGTGTCGGGATAGGCGAGGCCTTTGGGAAGGAGGTAGTTGCGGGCAAAACCAGGCTTCACAACGACCGAGTCGCCCCGCTCTCCGAGGTGCTCGATATAGTCATTCAAGATAATTTTCATTCGTTTCCTCCGTCATCACTCTTTGCTGGTCGCAGGGAGAAGAAGCTGTCTGCAACGCCAAGGGTCGCAACCAGTATCGGCATCGGTGGGTAGATGCACAAGAGCGCAACACCCCAGCGGACAAACCAACTCCGCCCAACCCAGCGCGCGAGATGGGCTCGAATCATAGCCAAACCCTGGACAAAATACAACAACAGCACCGATATCAGCAGGTTGAGAGCGACCCATCTCAGCGTACCGCCGAGAAAGAGCGCACCCAACCCCGACAGGGCGAAACCGGCGGCGAGCCACTCTTCACCGCGATAGTCCTCAAATGGGTGGACCTCGACTGAATAGCCGAGGAGGGGGATCCGCGGCCGGATCCAGAACAGGATGATGATCAGGTAGGTGATGATCAAGCTGGGAAGCACCCAGGGGATGACCCGTTCGGAGGCGTCAAACGCGAGTTCGATCTCGCCTTCAGCAAACCCCATGGCGCCGTACATCTCCTTGGCATCGACCGCCGCGTCTCTCATGGCTGTCGCCACTCCGTCGACGGGACCCGCCGGCTGGGTCACCATCACAAGCCCGGCGAGCACGAAGGCCAGCGCACAGATCACCGCCACCGCAATCCAACGAGCCTCGTCCCACCCGGCTTTGCTCCAGAGCTCCACCGAGACGGCCGGGATCACGACGATCAACCCATAAGCCGCCAGAAGGACCATCGGCAGGCCACCGAAGCCCATCGCAGATCCGGCCACGAGGACGGCGACGACCCAGCCCCACGCTCGAACTCCGGACGACCCGCCCGACTGGAAGTGCAGCACCGGCACCAGTCCGAGGGGAGCGACCAGGAGCCCAAAGAGGGGAACAACAAGCACCCCGGCGACGAGCAACAACGACACCAACCCCGTCGCGCCGGCGCCAAAGCTCGGCAGACGAGGAAAGCCGGCGGGGGTGGTAGCCTCCGCCGCCTTTTCAGGTTCTTCGGTAATCGTCATTGCTTACCCGCGCAGAGCGGAGTCGTTCTGCTCGACTACTGGCCCACGTACGGCAACAGCGCCATAAAACGGGCACGCTTGATCGCGCGGGTGAGCTTGTGCTGGTAAATCGGCCGGGTGCCGGTCACCCGCCGCGGCAGGATCTTGCCATTGGTCGGGGTGAACTCCCGGAGAAGCTCGATGTTCTTGTAGTCGATGTAATGGATCTTGTCGACCGTGAAACGGCAGATCTTGGCGCGCCGGCGAAAACGTTTTTTGTGGTGTCCCATTTCAGCCTCCTCAGCTCTCGTCCGCGGTAGCCGCGGCCTCGGCGGCGGCAGCCTTCTTGGCGGCCTTCTTCGCCTGACGCGCGTCGCGCTTCTTGTCGAGCTTGCGCTTGCGCTTGAGCTCACGGTCAAGATTCAGAGTCAACGAACGCATCACGACGTCGGAGGTGCGGAGCTCGAAATTGAGCTTCTCGAGCATGTCTCCGGCCGCCTCGAACGTCCAAAAATGGTAGACGCCGTAGTTCTTTTTATTGATGGGGTAGGCGAGCTGCCGGCGCCCGCGGGCGTCCTTCTCGACCATCTTGCCGTCGTTCTCGGTGATGATGGTCTCGAGCCGCTCGAGCGCCGTGGTTTCTTCTTCGGGGGCGACCTCGGGGTCAACGATGAGCCCCAGCTCATACAAAGGCATGTGTCCTCCTCATGGCCTTCGGCTCCGAAACTGCGGTCCGGAGCAAGGAGTTGTAATCTCCGGCGCGCAAGCGCACCGGGACGGCTATTGTATGTATTTCCGACCGGAATGCAAGAGCTAAGTCAATTATGAATTATGAGTTATGAATGATGAATGCCGGGTCTCGTGCTCGGGCAGACAAGAACTATCGTTCGAGGCGTAGCTGGCTCGAACGACTCTGAAGGGCAGGCAGGATGCCTACCCCACAATCAGCCGGACCATTGTTTGGGATCTTCCGCGATGGTGCGATGGTGCGATGAAATTCATCATTCATAATTCATCATTCATAATTCGACTACTGATTTCGCACTGCGAAATCAGTAGTCATGCGTTCCCATATGCACGGGCACCCCGAACTTGTTCTGCATCACTTCGGTCACGCCTTCCACGTTCATCGGACAGCTCATGAAGGTCGTCGCCTTCTTGACGCAGGTGCCGAAGTAGACCTCATCCACCGAGACACCCAGCGAATCAAGCACAGTCATCTGCAATTCGACCCGCGGGACAACCAAACCAGGGCAGTCGCCGCAACCGCACTTGAAGACCACCTGCACGTCTCCGGCATCTTTGAACGCGAAAGTGTTCTCGTTGACCGATTTGTAGCACTTGGCGCAGCCGACACAGCTCGCATCCTGGATCCGTTCGCAATAGACGATACCGATCTTCTTCATGGACGACCTCCCTCATCGATCTACACGTCGATCTTAACTCTCTTAAAACCAATGAGAAAGGTGCTCAGTTGAGCAAGAGGAAGGGCATCCCGCACTCCGGCTAGGAGGCTGCGCCGCATAGATTCCGTTGCTGCGCAACGGAATCTATGCGGCGCCCCTCCTAACGGATTTGCTGCGCAAATCTCGAAAGACGATCCAGGGGTTGGTAAGAAGTGCGACGGGGCAGACGCTGATGGGACGGACGATCCGGATGACGATTTGCCGTCACACAGGGTGCCGACGCGAAGATCCTCATGTCCCTCGTCGGAAGAGAGTCCCGAAAGGTATAACCTGCCTTGAACCGGTTGGTCGCAGGGCATGAATGCCCTGCCTACAGCTCTGACAACCTCAACGATCGAGCGAACGGGCGCAGTTCATCGCGCAGACTCGGTGCGATGGTGCGATGGTGCGATGGTGCGATGGTGCGATGGTGCGATGGTGCGATGAAATTCATAATTCATCATTCATAATTCATCATTCAGCGGGCGAGCGCTAGCGAAGCCCGCTCGGGAATCCCTCCGGCGGATGGTCGTACACCACGCCGCCCTTGCCTTTTTCGATATTGCCCATGGGGAACCCCGGGCATCCCGCATCCTTGAGGTGTTCGAGCACCTTCTTGAGTTTCTTCGCCGGAACCACGAGGACCATCCCCACACCCATGTTGAAGGTCCGCCACATGTCATCTTCGGGGACCTGACCTCGGTCGGCGAGGACCCGAAAGACCGGTGGGATCTCCCACGCGCCGACCTTGATGGCCGCCTGCAGACCCTTGGGCAGCACTCTCGGGAGGTTGTCTGTCAGTCCCCCACCTGTGATGTGTGCCATGGCGTGGATGAGGTTTTTTTCGAGCAGCGGCCAGACCTCGTTGACATAGCAGCGGTGAATCTTGAGCAGCTCCTCGCCCACCGAACACCCGAGTTCCGGGATCACATCGTCTGGGCCGAAACCCGGGTCGTCGAGCAGGACCTTACGTGCGAGTGAGTAGCCGTTGGTGTGGAGCCCCGCGCTCGGCAGGCCCACCAGGACATCGCCCTTCTTGACCTTGGATCCGTCGAGGATGGCCTTGCGGTCGACCACACCGACAATGAAGCCCGCTAGATCGTAATCTCCGTCGCTGTAGAAACCGGGCATTTCTGCGGTCTCGCCGCCAAGCAGCGCCACTCCGGCTTCGGAGCAGGCGGTGGCGACGCCGGCAATGACATCGGCCACCACATCGGGTTCGAGCTTTCCCGTGGCGCAGTAGTCGAGAAAGAAAAGAGGCCGTGCGCCCTGGACCAGGATGTCGTTGATGCAGTGGTTGACGAGACACTGACCGACGGTGCCGTTCCTCCCGGTTGAGATGGCCACCTTGATCTTTGTGCCGACCCCGTCGGCCGATGCGACCAGGACCGGTTCCTTGAAGCCCTTGGGAACCTTGAATAGCCCACCAAAGGCGCCCTGATCCGACAGCACCCCTGATGTATAGGTGTTGCGCACCATTTTTTTGACCTTCTCGAGGGCCTTATCCTGCGCATCGATGTCCACGCCGGCGTCTTTGTAGGTTGCCATTGGATCTCCCGTTCCCGATGTACCGCCACCCTATCCAATGCAGCGAACCCTGACAAGTTCCGAGCAACCTCGCTATCGGAATAGCTATCGCCATCGCAATCGAAAACCGATAGCGATACCGATAGCGAAGGGTTTTCCGACTCCAACGGGGTCGTTCGTGATACAAACACCCCATGACGATCACACGCCTGTATCGGACACCCGGGCTCTCGACCGTGGAGCGCAGCAAGGCCGTCGCCGCGGCCCGCGACCTCGGTTTCGAGATCGACGCCATCGACACCGAGCACTGCTTCTACGTGGCCAGCGAAAGCGTGCTCGAGGACCGCCAACTCGACATCCTTCGTTGGCTCCTCGCCGAAACCTTCGAACCGGAGGGTTTCTCCGATCGGAGCTTCCTCGCGACCGATGGAGTCGAGGTGCTCGAGGTCGGCCCGCGGATGAGCTTCTCCACCGCCTGGTCGACCAATGCCGTTTCGGTCTGCCACGCCTGCGGTCTGTCGACGGTCCACCGCATCGAGCGCTCGCGCCGGTTCGCCGTGCCGTCTATGACCGACGAACAACGAGAGTCGTTCCTCGCCACCATCCATGACCGGATGACCGAGTGTGTCTACCCTGAGCCACTGAGCAGTTTCGAGGTCGGGGTCGAGCCGCGACCCGTCACGACGATTCCGGTCCTGGAAGAAGGACGCGCCGCTCTCGAGGCCATCAACGCGGAACTCGGGCTCGCCTTCGATGACTGGGACCTCGACTACTACACCGAACTGTTTGAAAAGATGGGCCGCAACCCCACCGATGTCGAGTGCTTCGATATCGCCCAGTCCAACTCCGAGCATTCCCGTCACTGGTTCTTCAAAGGCCGGCTCATCCTGGACGGGGAGGAAGCCCCGGAACACCTCATCGCCATGATCCAGGGACCGCTCGAGGCCAACCCGAACAACAGCGTCATCGCCTTCACCGACAACTCGAGTTCCATCCGCGGCAGCGAGATTCCATCGATCCTGCCCACCGAGCCCGGGCTCCCTTCCCCACTGACCGACACGGATGTGGACCAGGATGTAATCTTCACAGCCGAGACCCACAACTTCCCATCCGGGGTGGCGCCGTTCCCGGGCGCCGAGACCGGCACCGGGGGCCGCATCCGCGACGTCCACGCGACCGGGCGGGGTTCCGACTACACCGCCGGTACCGCCGCCTACTGTGTCGGCAACCTCCGGATCCCCGGCTACGAGCAGCCGTGGGAGGATCCGAGCTTCTCCTATCCGGAGAACCTCGCCACACCTCTCGAGATCGAGATCGAGGCATCGAACGGTGCGTCGGACTATGGCAACAAGTTCGGTGAGCCGGTGGTCCAGGGTTTCACCCGCTCGTTCGGGCTTCGCCTGCCGTCGGGCGAGCGCCGCGAGTGGATCAAACCCATCATGTTCTCCGGCGGCATCGGCAAGATGGACCACAGCCACATCACCAAGGGTGCGCCCGAGGTGGGAATGTGGGTGGTCAAGCTCGGCGGTCCCGCTTACCGCATCGGGATGGGTGGCGGCGCCGCCTCGTCCATGGTCCAGGGCGAGAATGTCGCCGAGCTCGACTTCAACGCCGTCCAGCGCGGCGACGCCGAGATGGAGCAGAAGGTCAACCGGGTGATCCGCGCCTGCTGCGAACTCGGCGCCGACAACCCGATCGTCTCCATCCACGACCAGGGTGCCGGCGGCAACTGTAATGTGCTCAAAGAGATCGTCGAGCCGAAGGGGGCGAGAATCGAAGCTCGCGCCTTTCCCGTCGGCGACGAAACCCTCTCGGTGCTTGAGATCTGGGGCGCCGAGTATCAGGAAAACGACGCCCTCCTGCTCAGACCCGAGCACCGCGAACTCTTCGAGAGACTCTGCGCCCGCGAGAAGGTCCCGGCCGCCTTTGTCGGCGTGGTCACCGGCGACGGACGAGTCATTGTCCACGATGATCGCGACGGCTCGACGCCCGTTGATCTCGAACTCGATCGGGTCCTCGGCGACATGCCGCAGAAGAGCTTCGCCTTCGACCGCAGCCTCCCTGAGCTCGAGCCCGTCGAGCTCCCCGAGGATCTGACAGTCCGACAGGCCCTCGAGCGCGTCCTCCGCTTACTTTCGGTGGGCTCGAAACGGTTTCTCACCACCAAGGTCGATCGCGCCGTCACCGGTCTGGTCGCAAGCCAGCCCTGCGCGGGACCGCTCCAGCTCACCGTCGCTGATGTCGCTGTTGTTGCCGGC
>Ga0164313_10000295_pt1 | contig 38189 bp, 38 predicted proteins | sample GuaBasSedimGuay4_FD_113735 | JGI IMG/M metagenome (GOLD analysis project Ga0164313, IMG submission 113735) | Subseafloor sediment microbial communities from Guaymas Basin, Gulf of California, Mexico - Guay4, Core 4569-4, 0-3 cm | ecosystem: Environmental > Aquatic > Marine > Hydrothermal vents...
GTCTTTCAGAAGGTTACTCCCAGGAATGGCCTATTCTGAAGCACTATGATCAGGAACATACCTATAAGATTGCGCTGCCCATAGGGGGTATCGGCACGGGAACGATTTCCCTTGGAGGCAGGGGCAACCTTCGGGATTGGGAGATCATGAACCGCCCTGCTAAAGGGTACAACCCGGGATCGGGACGGCAAAATTCTCCTTTTTTCACTCTTTATTCGGAAATAGACGGGAAAAAGGATCTACGCTTGCTAGAGGGTCCGGTTCCCTTTTATCTGTATGAAGGAAGCAGCGGTGCAGTTGCAACCAATCATGGACTTCCCAGATTTGAAAACGTATCCTTTGATGCTGCTTACCCTTTTGGTCAGGTAAACTTAAGTACGTCACAGAACCCATTGGAAGTAACAATGAAAGCATTTAATCCATTGATACCTGGTGATGTCGATAACAGTAGCATTCCCATGGCTGTGCTGGACTTTGAAATCACCAACACTTCGGATCAGGAGGTGATTTTCAGTATTTGTGGTTCTTTGCAAAATTTTATAGGAGAAGATGGAGCTGCCGGAAGGGCCATTGACAATAAGAATACCTATGGTGACGGTGAGGGATTCAGTGGAATTTTCTTTAGTTCAGATAGCCTGGAAGAAAGCTCTGAGCAGTGGGGAGAAATGGCCATGGTAACCACAGCCGTCGGGGGTATTACCTATAGAACGGATTGGAAACCGGAACATTGGGGATCGTCCATATTGGATTTTTGGGACGATTTATCAAATGATGGAGAATTGGAAAACCGGCTGGATGAAGCTGCACGGAAACCCATGGCATCTCTGGCAGTAAAAGACACTATTCCTGGAAATGGTACTAAGAAAATCCGTTTTTTGATCACCTGGTACTTCCCCAATAGGAGAGCATGGTCCTCAGAGGTCCTGGAGAATTTTTACTGCACAAAATATGATGGAGCCTGGGATGTGGCATCAAAAGCAGTGCCCAGTCTACTTCAGCTGGAAAATAAAACTGTTGAGTTTGTGGAAGCCTTCTGTAACAGCGACCTCCCGGAAGTAGTGAAAGAAGCAGCTCTGTTTAATATCAGCACACTCAGAACCCAAACATGTTTCCGCCTTACAGATGGTGCCCTATATGCCTGGGAGGGGTGTAATGATAACAGTGGATGTTGTTATGGTTCGTGCACACATGTCTGGAATTACGAATCTGCAACAGGATTTCTTTTCGGAGACCTGGCAAAAACAAGACGTAAAATAGAATTTGGATTCGCCACGCGTGATGATGGATTAATGAGTTTTCGGGTAAACTTACCCATAAACAGGATCCCGGAATTTTCCAAAGCTGCAGCTGACGGGCAGATGGGAACAATCATGAAGTTTTATAGAGACTGGCAGTTATCTGGGAATGATGATTTTTTTAAACCACTCTACCCAAGTGTGAAGAAGGCCCTCTCCTATGCCTGGATAGAAGGTGGTTGGGATGGGGATCAGGACGGCGTTATGGAAGGTGTTCAGCATAATACAATGGATGTAGAATATTATGGTCCCAATCCACAAATGAATATTTGGTATCTGGGAGCATTGAGGGCAATGGAGGAGATGGCTCATCATATGAGTGATAGCGAGATGGCTGCCAAGTGTAACAAACTATATATGAACGGAAGCAGTTGGGTGGATGAAAATTTGTTCAATGGGGAATACTATTATCACCAGATTATAGTACCCGATAAAAAGACAATCCCCAAAGAACATCTGATCGGTATGGGTGCAGAAAATTATGGAAGTCCGGATTATCAGCTTGGAGAGGGCTGTTTAGTGGATCAATTAGTGGGCCAGTATGTAGCACATATATGCGATCTGGGTTATTTGCTGGATAGAGAGAAAGTGGGAATTGCTCACCAGAGTATAATGAAATACAATTACAGAGACAATTTGTCAAATCATTTTAATTGTTTCCGTTCTTATGCACTTGGCGATGAAGCTGCGCTATTGATGGCGGCATATCCCGAAACACGACCCAATAATCCATTTCCATATTTCACAGAAGTCATGACGGGTTTTGAATATGCTGCAGCTGTTGGAATGCTCTATGAGGGTCAGATCGAAGACGGACTAAAATGCATTAAGAACATAAGGGATCGCTATGATGGAAGAAAACGAAGTCCGTTCAACGAAGCCGAATGCGGTCACCATTATGGCCGCGCTATGGCTAGCTGGTCAGCAGTACTGGCGCTTACCGGATTTCATTATTCGGGTATTCAAAAGCAGATAACATTTGATAATATCAATGGCACCTATTTCTGGTCAAACGGGTATGCTTATGGAACGGTACAACTGGCAGATTTTGAAAAAGGAAAGCAGATCAAATTGGATGTGCTGAATGGGAATCTTGAACTTTCAAACATAGTGATTGAAAATTTAGGTGAACTTCCCATTCCTGGAGGGATCACCCTTGAGGCTGGCAAAACGACTACTTATTTGATTAACAAGAATAATGAATAAAGCGATTACTGTGGATCTCATTTTAGATGTTCTATATAAATAGAGAAAAGTACGGAGTGAGACTACCACCGAATCTTGGATTAATCTCTATGATATAGGGTATGTTGTTTCGAACTTTATAATTAAAACAGCAGAGGCCTTCGAAGCCAATCGATTCCAAAATTGAAGTGAAAATATCCAGATAAGGGCAACGACAAATGGTTTGGTGACTTTTATCTTTTCCTTTAACACCTATATCCGTTTTGAAAATGTATTTGATATTCAATGATCGAACGATTTTTTTATTCTCAAATAGGATGTGGGTAGCATATTCATTTTTACCGGTAATAATTTCTTGAGAAAAATATTCAGGAGAGCTTAGTATTTCAAAGAGTTTTTCTTCCTCCTCATTCCCATAAATTATATGCGTATTCGCTCCGTATTGATCAATTTTCTTTTTAAATATGTAAGGATAGGTGTGAGGGTCTTCCATTTTAGGTATGAACGCTCCAAAGCCTTTTGCGATGAGTGTTTTATTAAACTGATACTTATCATCACACAGAAGAATCGATTCTAAACTTGGAATGGGAATTGGATTTTTAATCAATAGTTCTCGAATCTCTTTGCTTTTCAATTCATCAATGGTCAAAGGCACAGCCAAATCATACTTCATTAAATTATCTGAAGTTATTTCATCGAAATAAACCTCATGTTTTGAGTTTTTAAATCCTTTATTGATCTCTTCTTCCCAATCTGGTTTTTGATTTGAAAACAGAATTTTTTTTGGAGAGATAGGTTTGAACAGGGGCTTCTGATATTTTAAATACTGATAAAACAGATTGTCACGAATTTTTAAATACCCCTTTTTAGCACCCAAAATATCATCGTTTTTAATTGAGATCCATACAGCAATATTGAACTATGTGGCTCAATATAAATAAAATATTGTTAAAGAAATTTGGAATTATCAAGACCTCCTTAAAAAGTTAGCCTCATTCTTTTTTAGGGCTAACTGCCCTCCGGGCTTAGCGTGCCTTTCAAATTGGCAACCTCAAACAATTGTCAGTCAAGTTTGTTTTCATTGCACACTACAGTTTAACCAAGCCAGACGTGAAAAGGATCAAAGTCCCTGATAGGGTATTAATAGTCATTGCTATAATCCAAATAGTATCCCCTGTTACCTTGTTGGCAAAGGGAACACTTGTGGTCTCTAATCACGTACAACCCTGGTATCAATCCAGCTGGGTATATATGGTTTTCACCGTGGTTATTATTGTTCTTCTCTTTAGTATAAGGAGTTATGAAAAGAACCGTCAGAGGTTGAAGCATGAGGCTGACAAAAACCATTTTATGGAGGGGATTCTGCACAATACCCCCTTTGCATTAGTAATTACTGATAACAAGGGAAGGATTACCATAGTTAATAAAGTATTCGAGTCCCTATTTGGGTATTCTAAAGACGAAATCTATAACCGTACCCTTGGGTTCATTTCCCCTGAGGGTATGCAACATCCCAGAGAAGGAGAGGATTCACAGGAAGAACATCAAATTGGTTACTCAATGAGTAAACGCAAACGAAAAGATGGAAGCCTTGTGGAGGTTGAAATATTCACAGAGCCTAATATAATGGGAGGTAAGCAGTTAGGATACCTTGTTTTTTACAATGATATTTCCAGGCGTCTTAAAGCTGAGTCCGCATTACAAAAGACCCGTAAAGAGTATAAGGAAGTTCTGGATTATTTAAGGGACGGCTATGTGGAAACCGATAAAAACGGTATAATTACCTATGCGAACCTCCCATTCATCAGAGAATTGGGTTTTGATCAGAGGGAAGAGCTAATCGGCAAACGCTATTGGGACTTTACACAGAAGGAGTTCGCCTCAGGCGTATCCAGTAAGTTCAAAACTATTTACGAAACTAAAGAGCCTCAGGACCATTTTAAAACCAGATATGTTGGAAAGGATGGACAAACTTTTGTGGGTGAAGCAACCTTTACTCCTGTTATTAAGGAAGGGGAGGTAGATGTGATAAAGGGTACCATTCGAAATGTTACTCAGAGATTTGAAGTAGAAAAAGAGCTGGCTATTCAAAAGGATTTTCTTGATGCCCTGTTGGAGCAGACGCCAGTTGCTGTGGTAAATGTTGGAAAAGACAATAAAATTTCCTTTGTGAATCCTGCATTTCAGGAATTGTTCGGCTATTCTGATGAAGAGTCCATCGGAAAAAATCTGGATCATCTATTGGCATCACCCGATGCCTTTGAAGAGATGAGTGAATATTCCAAAAATCTTCTGGGACAGCGTCTGTATATATCAGGAAAGCGCAAAAGGAAGGATGGGACAATGACAGATGTGGAAGTGGTAGCCCAGCCATTTTTTGTGGGAAGTATCAATTATGGGCACCTGGTTTTCTACATTGATATATCGGAAAGGCTAAAGGCAGAAGCAAAATTGGAAACTACCGCAACGGCACATAAGGCTGTTCTAGAAACACTTCAGGATTCATATTTTGAAGCCGATTCGGCCGGATATCTCACTTATGTGAATCAACCTTTTATAGAAGCCACGAAATATAATCATAGAAACGAATTAGTCGGGAAGCATTTCAGGCATTTGGTAGCACGGAACTCCAGGATAAAATTCTTCACAGAATTCAAAAAATTGTATGCTTCAAACAGACCCATTAAGTCATTCGATTTAATCTATCTAACAAAGGATGGCCATGAGTTTTCCAGCGAGATTGTTGCATCCCCAATCCTTGAAAATGGGAGAACGGTGGGGACCAGAGGAATTATTCGAGACATTTCCATCAGAGTAAAGGCCGAAGAGATTCTTAAAATCGCAAAAGAGGCGGCTGAATTGCGTGCCAGTGAATTAGCATCCATTAATCGGGTGGCAGAAAAAGTCAGTTATTCATTGGATCTTCAGGATATATTAAATACGGCCTGCCAGGAGTTGACAAAAATATTTTCAATTCGCATGGCTGGAATTGCTCTGATCAGTGAAAAGCAGAGCCGACTTGAGGTTCTTGCATTCCACTCCATAGTACCCGACCCGGAAAGTCAAGTGGGTAAAATACTTGACATGGATGGAAATTTGGATCTACAACACCTGATTAAGGCAAAAAAAACAATTGTTTCCCGGGATGCGCAGAGCGATCCGGTAATAGGGCCCATACGGGAGCTAATCGGGAAATCGGGTACCGGATATTTTATGATTGTGCCCCTGGTCACCCGTGGTAAGACCATCGGATTAATTGGAATGACCAATAAGGATTCGGAATATGAAATCACTGAGAACAGCATGGAACTGGCGGAAACCGTGGCCAGTCAGATTGCCACTGCCCTGGATAATGCTCAATTGCATGCTCAGACGGAAAGGGCTCTTGATGTGGCTGAGCGCGATCTGGAAATTGGTAGTGAAATTCAACGGGGTTTTTTCCCACAGTTTATGCCATCCATTCCCGGTTGGGAAATATCCACCTATTTTAAAGCTGCAAGGCAGGTGTCAGGAGATTTTTATGATGTGTTCCCCATTGGAAAAACAAAATATTTTGGCATTGTGGTGGCCGACGTTTGCGACAAAGGGGTGGGAGCGGCCCTCTTTATGGTTCTGCTTCGCTCTTTAATTCGTTTCTACAGCGAGCAATATCAGAAAGAGGTTCTTGTGGAAGAAATGCTGGAGAATATGGCAGTGAGCCTAAACAATTACATTGTAAACAACCATGGGCAGTCTAATATGTTTGCCACCCTGGTTCTTTCCATTCTGGATCCAGAATCAGGCAAGTTATACTATGTCAACGGGGGACATGATTCGCCTGTTTTGGTTGATGCAACCGGCCAGGTAAAAGATTTGCTCAATCCCACCGGGCCCGCTTTTGGTTTCTCAACAGAGCTACCCTATGAATTCGGAGTAATTGATTTTATGCCAGGAGATTTATTGCTCTCTTATACAGATGGATTTACAGAAGCAAGAGATATGGCTGGAGATTTTTATACAGAAGAAAGATTTTTACTAGAGGCAGGACAGGTGTGGCCATCTGCTTACAGTGTGGTAAAGCACTTTGAAGTTGATGTTTTCTCACACATGGGTGGTCAGGTGCAATTAGATGATCTTACCCTGGTGGCATTACGCAGGGGCATGGAAAGCGAAGTCGTTAGTCATCGTTTCACCAGAAAAGCCGAAATGCCAAACCTCCCCTTGTTCCGGAATTTCGTAGTTGAGGTGTGCCAGCTTCTGAAGGTGGATGATAACATCACAGAATCATTCAAACTGGCCATAGATGAAGTATGCTCCAATCTTATACTGCATGGTTATAAAGGGATGGAGGCAGGAGACATTCGCGTATCTGTAATGGATCTGAAAAATGAGATGTTGATTACGGTGGAGGATAAGGGACACCCCTTCGATCCTTCTTTCAATAAGGAGCCAGTTTTGAGTGATGATATTAATGAAAGAAAAATTGGTGGACTCGGAGTCTACATTGTAAAGGAGATGGTGGATGATTTTTCCTATGAAAGCATTAATGGGACAAACTGTTTATCGCTGAAAATGAGATATATACAAACATGAAAATAACTTAAGAGAAATTTTATGGATATTAAAATTAACTATGTTGAGGGGATTGGTGTCATTAGCATTGGCGGAGAACTTGACGCTCAGTCCTCACCTGAACTTACCCAATTCTTTGATAAGCAAGTTGCAGAGAGCACACAGAATTTTGTGGCAGACCTTCAGTCATTGGCCTATTCGAGCAGTGCCGGCATAAGGATATTTCTGGGGATGGCAAGGGATTCAAGACGCAATGGCGGCGATCTGCGCATTGCAGCAGTGCAACCCCAGGTGGATAAGATATTTAAGCTGAGCAAATTCGACAGAATCGTTAAAATCTTCCCAACGGTAGCTGAAGCCATAAACAGCTTCAGCTCATAATCATTGTTAAATTATTAATTAAGTAACTAGCTATGTCCAACTTAAAAAAACGAGTTGCTTTGGTAATAGGCTCAGGGGCAATTAAGTGTGCAGCATCTATTGGCATGTTTCAGGTACTGAAAGAAGAAAATATTGAAATCGATCTTGTAGTTGGCTGTAGCGGGGGTGCAATTTACGGGGTTGGGATCGCCGCCGGAATGGATCCCCATGAAATTAAAGAGTTGTCCGATTCCACCTGGACCAAAGATTTGATGCAAGGCTATATGGTAAATCTAAAGGCATCCAAAGACGGAACCCTTAAATTCAATGAAAGAAGCGGTCTTGTGGATGATTCGTTCCTGAATGAAAAACTCAAAAGCATAGCCGGAGAAAAATTGTTTTCCGAGCTTCGCACACCTCTGATTGTAGTGGCAACCGATATGATGAATGGGGAGCCGGTGGAATTGTCGGAGGGTGATATTTTTAACTCGGTGCGTGCAAGTTTGGCCATTCCTATGATATTTCCACCCTGGGAAATTGATGGAACATTGCTTATTGATGGAGCGGCATCTAATCCCTTACCCATTGATGTAGCCATTCAACATGGAGCTGATATAGTCTTGGCAATGGGTTTTACCCTTGATTACCGCAACAAATTCAGGTCCATAACGGCTGTTCAGGAGCAAATGACCAGCATCTACATGAATAATATATTTAAAAATTCTTATGCCTTTAACAACCTGGCTCACCATTCTGAAATCTTCCCTATTATTCCCGAATTCGATAGTATGATATCGATGTTTGATATTCATAAGATGCCTCACATCATCGAAAAAGGAAAAGAGGCAACCCTCGAGCAGTTGCCTCACATCAAGCGTTTACTGGGATAGAATGATTTTTTTCAGGTGTTCTTGGGTTTCCTATTTTATTTTGCTGGGAAACAATTGCATACTATATTTAACTATTCTAGAGAACACCATAATTAATTGAGGTTTTGAAACGGTTTAGAATCGATGCTAAAAGACTAGAAGAGTTTATAAAGTTCGGCATTGTCGGAGGCTCTGGTGTTTTGGTAAATATGGGATTACTCTATGTGCTTACCCGTTTTATTTCCTTACGTCTTGAAATAGCTTCTCCCATCGCTATCTGGATATCCATTCTGACCAATTTTTTGCTGAATAACCTCTGGACCTTCAAAAAAAGAGAGACCCATATCCCTTTCTGGGCAAGATTATTCAGGTATCACATGGTGAGCGGGTTGGCCGGAATTGTAAACTATCTGATACTTCTTTTACTGGTTAATCTTCTGGGGATGCATGATTTGCTTTCAAATCTGATTGGAATAGCTGTTGGTACAGGGATCAATTATTCTCTCAATTCTTTCTGGACCTGGCGAGTACGGAGACCGTAACGGGTTTTCCATTTAGTCCTGCCCTCAGATTCTCCGATCCCAATGAAAACATTAACTGATACTGTCCGGTGAAGTGTGGTATTTTCATTTCTACAGGTAAAACAATGCATTCACCCGGTTCCAGGTCAGGAATGGGGTTGCTGGAATTTACATAATAAGCCAAGTCATATCCTTTTGGGGAGAAATAGGAATAAACCAATCTGGGTTTATGGGTGCATGAATCACAAAAGCGTATGGTACTTGCGGTAGGATTACTCAGTTCTATATGGATATCAATTCTTTCTCCAGTCTCGAATTCCCAATTCATTTGGGGAAGCTTGATTTCAACCCGGTTGAAGTGGCAGAAATAATCAGTATCACTCATTAGAAAATCCTCCATTGCAGTTTTCAAGGTATCACAACCGGGGAATTCAATAGCGGGGAAATAGAGAACCTCTTTCCCCTGCAGTGCGGCTTCCTGATCCATCAGGTCATATTGATTTTTCCGATAATAGATGTCATTCAGAGAAAAGGCCGGTTCCTGGTTGAAAAACCAATAGAGCGAAGCTTTCTGATATGAGTTGGTAAACACAACGAAACGACCATTAGCTTCTTTTTGAATTTGCTGGAAAGACTCCTTTTTATGGAGGAAACGATGGCTCAGTTTATCAGGCAACAGGCCCATATCAACAATAAGGACCAATCTCAAAAACAGGATTAATGCGATGGTTATGATGCCTGATATGGTGATCCACTTGTGAAGAGCGATTTTCTTCTCTATATCCGGGAAAGATAACAGTATAAGTGGAACAAAGGCAGCTGCAGTCCAGTGTGGTTCCACGTGCCCCCTCATGCTTGAAACTAGAAAAAAGAGAAAGAACCCAATGAGATTAAACTTCAGGGCCGCTTCAAACCTATCAACGGTTTTATGAGTTATTCCCAGATAGAGCAGAATGATTCCACTCAGTGGCCCGATCATAATCAGCTGGTTTGCAAAATATTCTAATAGAAACTTTACTTCAAAGGGTCTGTTCCTATCAACAAGATGGTACCCGAAGGAGACAAAGTGGTGTTTGAATTGCCATATGATGTGTGGAAGGTATAGCAGGGAGGCAAACACAACCATCAGCCAGAAAGAACGCTTTAACAGGATTTTTGGATTAGAGAGCAAAGTAAAGCCAATGATCAGAAAAGCATGGTATTTACTATAAAGCATCAGGGCAACGGAGAGGCCCAGTAACAGAACGATTCCCGGAGTCTCGTTTTCCAGATATCTTTTATAGAGAAAAAAGAAAAGGGTTGCGAAAAAAACCAGAGGCAGATCGGGGGTGGCAATGAATCCAGCTACATTGGCGTGAAATAGCGGGATGGAAAAAACTACAATCATCAGCAACCTGTAATTACGGATCTGATCCTTGAGCATCAGAAAAGTCAGGAGGATAGTTCCGGCGCCCAATAAGGAATTCATTAACCTTACGCCCAGTTCTCCGGGCACCAGGGTAGACCCGATCCTGATGAGCCATGCAATCATGGGAGGATGATCAAAGTAGCCCCAGTCCAGGAACTGCGAATAGACCCAGTAGTAGGCTTCATCATCAATGATCTCAGTAAAAAATGACTGTATCAGATTTAGTATAAACCAGAAAATGACAAATGGAAGAATTCTCTTCACCAGCGGATCAATTATTCATTGTAGGGATGTAAATTTGGCACAACCGAATGATAATTCCAAGCATATTTAAAAAAGACCTGTGATTTTAGCATCATGGGTTTTTGTGGTGGATGGTTCACCATCTTTCTGCTTATTTTACTGTGAATTCACAGGTACCCTGAACGATTGTTCCCTTTTTGGTCATACCACGAATCACTGCAATAAATTCACCGGAGACATCGGAAGTAAAAAATTCTATGGTGTTTTGCCGGCCAGACAAAAATTTGTTTTGAGCACTCCAATGAAGGGTAGTCCGGAGGTCCGGTATCCTTTTACTAAATTTTTGATGGTCGTAATCGATGAATTTCATCTCTTCCATTTTATTTAACGGATTGAATGTTAAAATTGACGAACCCTCCGGAAGCTTTATTCCTGCCAGATCACCTTTTTTTGAGACAATGCTGATAATTCCTCCGTAATTAGTACTTCCCCTGATGTAAATGGTATTGATAATATCTATGTATTCAATTTGTTCAGGAGCCAGAGAGAGGATGGCCTCAACATAGGGTATGGGAACAAAATCCAGCAGGATCAAAGGTGCAAATTCCGAGATGGGGCCGGCATCATCTAAAACAGAAAAATATTTTTGACGGTTCTGTTTTTCCACCTGCACCTTGGGCACCAGTTCGAAAATAAACTCCTCAAGATTTGGAATTTCAATGTAATCGGCTGTTTTATACCTGAATTCCGGAGTGCCATAGAATGAATATTCAGATTCTTTTTCCTCCGTGGATGTGACATCTGCACCCGATGTAATAAAGGGCTTTGCTACCTGACTGTAGGTCCCCATCTCATTGACCAGACTTTGCCTTATGTTCAAAACGTTACTGGGCGTAAAAGAAGGCATTGTAAAATCCTGGGAAAATTCATCCTGCAGAATGAGATCAATGACCTCTCCGCTCTTCGAGCTGGAGGTGATAAGTAACTCAGTTGGGCTTGTCACGGAAGGGATGGAAAACTGTATCCGACCAAATTTGTCAGTAACAGTTCCAAAATAATCGGATTCGGGTCCAAGCAGGGTGATGTGAACCGGAGTATAAGCCATGGGAGTACTGTCACTATCCCTTATCGCCCTTCCCGAAAGGGATATTCCCCTGGTTTCTGGATAGAACAATACCTCTCCAGTTTTAATCTGATCCTCTATGTCTCCATGGGGAGTGTAACTAAAGTCTAAATCCAGATACCCTTTTTTTATTACTGAGACGCAATAGCCTTTCTTCAGGGAGGCAGTATCCTCCAGGTTTATTTGCAGGGTCACCTTTTCCCTGTTTCCATAGCTGACCCTTTCCAGTGAGCAACTTACCACTTCATGAGAAGTTAAGGGATTTGTAATTGCTGCTTGTGTTGAATCAAACTTTGGCATCTCCGACCTGTTTATCTTTTGGGGATTTACCACTGTAAGAGGAAGGTGAAAGTAATCTGAAGCATCAAAATTACGCATCCACTTGGTATAGGCCCTGAGATGGTAAGCACCAGTGCTGACTGTATCGGGAATAAGCAATTGTCCTGTGGCTCCTTTCGGATCTAACTGGTACTTTCCCTGTGCCACCGGGATATTATGGTTACCGATCAGCTCCAGGTACAGGACAGTACTCCAACTATTCTCTTTGAGAAGATCATGGCTTTTGTTATGAAGTCTGAAATGTATGATCTCACCTGATGCATATAGGCTACGGTCTGTAAACAGATGCAGTTTTTCCCGATAGATGGGCGAATTGAGCAAAAGGGAATCACTTACAGGTTGAGCTTCCGCCTTTTCGATCTGTAACTGAAAGATAAGAGTCAGAAGGAAGGTATATGTAGCAACTCTTTTCACTATTGGGTTGCTGTTAGTTCTTTACAATATTCCATAAGCCGGCTTATGCTTTCATCAGTGGAGCTCCTGAAATTGATCTGTTCCTTGCGAATGAAATGATTTATATTTTTTCGGTACTTCTTGTCAAATGCATTTGTAAATGAGGATCTGGATCTGATGGTATGCAATTGCCCCGATTTATTAAGATATGCCTTTCTGGAAGGTTGCGTATAGTTGTATGGTGTGCTGTTGGAGGTAGGGGAGTAAAACATGGTTTTTTCCCATGAAAAGTAAAAGGAGAGATCGCCTGAACTAACCACCTGAAAGAAACCGGATCCCGATTCAGGGAACGAGAGTCTTCGGAACTCCTTTCCGTTCAGGATGAATCTATCTATCAATTCTTCGTTCAGAATTAGTTGCTTGGCCTCTCCTGAATAGCTCATATACTGAAGAATTAGCTTTTGCTTATAGATATCATAGTTGATGGGTATCCCTTCATAACTTACTCCTTTGAGCCACAGTTTTTCTGACCGGTACTGATCCGAGTATAAAAAGGGATGTGAAATACTTGAATAGAGCAGATAATATTGCCGTCCGTTTAGCAGGTTATAATCAGTCCCATAGGATCGGTTGAAATGACTTTTTGCTTCAAGGAACTCCTTTTCAGACCGAGTGTCCACTTGTGCATTCATTGCATTGAACAGGAAGGCCACCAGGCAGGAGAGGTATATGGAGTGGTTTTTCAACGACTTTGATTATCCAAAAAGCACCTTATGGGTATTGATGTTCTGTTGGCATTCATAGAAATCAGCTGTTAGGGAGACTTCTCCTCCAGCAATCTGATGCCAGAGGTCTCAATGAGGATCTTCTTCTGTTTGTAGAGCGCTCCAATGGATTTCTTGAAAGCCTTTTTACTGATGCCAAATTGAGAATAGATCACCTCCGGGGTACTTTTATCTGTAAACGGCATGAATCCCTGGTTTTCCACAAGGGCCCTGAAAATTAATTCACTGTTGGCATCATTGAATTTCATGTACCCGATGGGTTGAAGTGATATATCGATTTTATTATCCTCCCTGATCTTCTTCACAAATCCTTTAAGCTTCTCGCCCACATTGAGATCCTGAAAAATTTCGTTATTAAAGATGAGGCCCTTGTGTGCATGATTAATGATTACTGTATAGCCAAGATCAGTCTTTTGCCATACAATCAGTGCCACCTCCTCACCTTCAGTCACCGATAGCTTTTCATTCTGCAAGTATCGTTCCAGTCTATTGCTGGCAAAAAGCCTGTCTGTTTTTTCATCCAGGGTCAGGAAAACAATGTACCAGCGGCCCTCTTCCATATTCTGAGGTTGCTCTCTGAAAGGAACCATCAGGTCCTTTTCCAGCCCCCAATCCATAAAGGCTCCCACTTTGGTAACAGCCGCCACTTTCAAAAGGGCAAATTCATGGAACAGGATCTTGGGTGTTAAAGTGGTGGCCACCTTTCTCTCTTCAGAATCACGGTAAATAAATACCTCAGCCTCCATTCCAGGTTTCATGGAATCTGTGCAGTATTTATTGGGAAGCAGAACCTCTTCGCCGGTTTCGTCTCCAAGAAAAAGCCCAAAAGTTGAACGCTTGACAATTGATAACTTGTGAAATCTTCCCTGTTCGATCATGGAATGAAGGGTTTATTGTATGGTTGCAAGGTAAGGATTAATGTGGAGGTGATCATCAACACAGCTTCCTTCAAGAATTAGTTTTAAATTCGTAAAAAAGAAGTATATGAATCAGCTGACACTCACAACACCGGCCCTGTTATTTTCGGCAATTTCTCTTTTATTACTTGCTTATACCAATCGGTTTTTGGCCTATGCAAGTGTAGTCAGAGGTCTCCATGCCAGGTACAAAGAGAACCGAAGCAAAGCGGAGCTAGGCGAAGCCATTCCCGATACGCTTATAGTGGGCCAGATCCAGAACCTGCGAAAACGACTGGTGCTGACTCGTACCATGCAATTACTGGGGATCGGGAGTCTTCTGCTCTGTGTGCTTTGTATGTTCCTCGTCTACATTGAATTACAGCTTTCGGCTGAAATCATTTTCGGAATTGCCCTGGTGATGCTTATTGTCTCACTGGCAATTTCGGTGCGTGAAATACAGATCTCTGTGAAGGCCCTGGATCTTCATATCAGTGATATGGAACTTTAGATAAGAGTTGAGTCTATCCGGCCATGTTTTTAAAGGCCTCGAAAACCAGGAAAGCGGGCCAGACAATTGCCTTTAGAAAACCTACAACACCCATCCAGAAACCAGTGGCGGTGGAGATGTAGAAAATCGCAGCTCCAATAAAACCGAATCCATATACTGCACCAGCAGGGGCAGTTTTTTGAACGTCTTTACTCATGAGATAATTCTTTTAGTTAATTATTGAGTGTAGACTAATTTATCTATTTTTAGGCAATATTCTGATAAATAAAACACTAAATCAACGGGTTGCATGAAAATATATTTCTGTGGTTCAATACGGGGAGGCCGACAGCTGGCCAGTACCTATGAGAAGTTAATAGTTATGTTAAGCGGGTATGGAAATGTGCTGACTGAGCATCTGGGAAGTGATGAGATCATCGAGAACAAGGACCGGATTCTTACAGATAAGGAGATACATGACCGGGATATGCAATGGGTTCGCGAATCGGATGTGGTAGTGGCTGATGTAACGGTTCCCAGCCTGGGGGATGGTTATGAAATTGGGAGGGCCATAGAAATGGGAAAACCGCTGTTATGTCTGTTCAATTCCTCTTCAGATTATACCCTATCGGCCATGATTGCCGGTAGTGAAGAGGTGGTAAACCATACATATGAAAATTTGGAAGAGTTAGGAGTTGTCCTGGATCAGTTTTTTACAGAGCATGCTCCTGGTCGTACTTCTTAATTTTCATTAGGGCTGAATGTTCAGCCTGATCATACATTTCACGGATAAAATCATCTCCAAAATTGAAGGTCCGCTCTTCAAGTGTCATGGAGTCCAGTCGATCAAAAAGCATGGCTTTGGCCTGCTCAATGTCCCTGCCATAAATGTGGTATGAATCGGCCTGCCAATTCATTCTCCCCAGGTGGACCGCTTTGCCACTCCGCTTTGCCACTTCTGCTGCAATTACCTCTTTATTAAATTGAATAAAACCAAACATATTCATAAAGCTGGCACCCCAGGCATCGTTGCTGCGAAAACGGATGTTGCAATTGAGCCATTGTGTCCCATCCTCATCCTCCAGGATTCTGTACCAGAGCGACTGAAGGCAGGGCGGGTCGTAAACCTGGAGATCATGGTTGGGCATCCAGGTGATCATCTGGGCCTGTCGGGTGTAGGGTTGGTCCACCAGTTTTTGAATCACATGTTCGACCTGATCCACCTTGAATCCCACATCTTTTCTTACTGGATTGCCATTTTCTTCCACGATCTCTTTCCACGATCCATAGTGCTGAAGCCTGCCATGATAGGTATACTCCCAGCGGGTATCTTTGGGGTCGTTCATATTTTTCACCCAGTGGTCTTTGAAACCTTTTAACTCCATAACATACTCCTTAAGGTCCTCAATACCACCGGGAAATGCCTGGTGTATCATGGGATCTTTTTCAGGATTCAGGACAGTCGCATTTAGAGTACAGTCGAGGCTTAACGGATCTCCCGGCTTGTCATACTGGGTTTTAAAGCGGGTTCCTTCATTGTAAAGTTTCACCAGGGCGGCTTCATAAGTTTCAGCCAGGGATTCTCCGGTTACGCAAAGCACGGGTATGTTATTCATTTCAGTTGGTTTTCCCTAAAGATATGGATCCAAAAAATCTATGCCAACTAAATAAGCAGAACATCGGCGGATTACTCATAATTTCAATAGATAATGGCAACCTTGGAATATACCATTGCATGATTCTATGGATTGAGATGTTGTTCAAGGATCAGCAATCCCGATGTAAAAAATGACCTGACGCTGGCATATTGTCCTTCCGGAGAGGATTGGCGCAGAATTTCAGAAAGCCTGAGGACGCCACCGTTCCATTCAGGGATCATCCACTTACCTGATGTAAGTGCGGGCATATTCTCTGGAAGTATGCTGGGTTTTGCAGCCCAGAAGCTCAGGTAAAAGTAAGGCTCATTGATCATGCTGTCAGGAATTGCCCAACCTATACCCATAGATTGCGTAATTTCTCCCTGATCATCAAAGCGGACAGGTATAATGCTTCCGGTATCAAAATGGTGTGGCCAGACTCTGACTCTTTCAGCTTTTGGATATTCCCCTGCGATTTGTTCAAGAATTAGTTGTGCATTGTGCCGATATCCAATATGCTCCTGGATAAATTGGGTATCATTTTTCTTAAAAGCAGCTCCGTGCAATAGTTCATGATCGAGGAGGTCATAATGCAACTTATTCTTCAAATTACCCGTGTTAATTCCCTCTTTATTAAGAATCTGTACCAATATATCATAGACCTCACTTTTTGATTTACCCTGTAATGAAATCTCATGGGGTACCAGGGTATCCTTTTTGAGGAATCCAAGAGAAAAATCAGATAAATTCAGAACCAGGCGGTTATCAGTTTGAAGTTCCTGACTTGCCAGCTCTTGTTTTTCTGGCAAGAAGACCAGGCTGGTGTTGCTATCATCGGCTTGCTGAGGAATTAGATAGCGCCCGGCTATGGCTAAAAACTGGGCCGCATGATATTGTTGGAGGAGGGTATCTTGCAGCTTATCGTTATAGGAGATAGACAACAGTTGCCAGGGCTTGATATTAGGTTTCATAATAGCTATGTTTTTTGTAAAATTTGAACTGATCAATGGAAAGCTGATCCCGTTCTGGTATGTCTAAAGAATTAATCATCCATGAGGACTTGAAGCTCATGAGTCTTATAGACTGTCGAATAAGTTCAGGTATCCTGACAAATAAATTCTTTTTATTCACCTGAGTTCCAACTCCGGTCAGTTTTTTGTGGTATGGTATTAAGTCCCCAGGGGATTGGGGTTGATTACGCTTTTGAGGTTCAGCTGCGTTTCATTTTCATGATCTCATTGTGGTGGGACACCACCAGCTTCTCATATTTTTCCCTGGAATTGTTCTTATGTTCTTCAAATTCGGTTTTCATAGTTGCCAGCTCATTCTTCACCTGGGTAGTGACTATGTGAGCACGTTTGAAAAGGAGAAAAAGCGCAACCGAAACCACAATTAGTCCCAACACCACAAACCACATGATGGAGTTGTAAACTCCTTTGTTCAATTGTATTCCAATAAATGACATGCCGTCCTTGTTCCTGATGGCCTCATCCCTTTCATTTTTTGTGCGGGACAGGTCCGAATTCAAAGTTTCAATCTGGAAATTCCGCTCTATCATATTGCTGTTCAAGAGGGCAATTTCAAGTTTTGCTCCCTCCAGGGAATCCAGCACATTCCCTTTCATTTTAACGAAAATGTCATCGCGAATGGCCCTGAAATTATCGTAAACCCTGGTTCTTTGATGAATGCTATTCAACTGTGATTCGATGGTGGCCGAATCAAGTACGGCTGATAACGTTTGAGCGTTTAACTTTACAAAACCAGGAATGGTTATGCAGATCATTATTAGTATTGAACCATATTTACGTAAATTCTTCCTCATCATTTGTAGTATCTCGTTAGTATGCTTATTTGCAGTAACGAAATTACTAATTATATATGATAAAAAATGATTCCTGTAAAGTTAAAAAATAGCATAATCACTCCACAAATCTACATTGTGCAGGGAGTAAGACCTAATAGCTCATTAACATTTACAGGTACTTGTGATACTCAAGAGGTAGATCCAGGTATTTCTTGTAGCGATCTGCATCCGGTCCAAATGCCTGAACCCTCTTCTCCTCGATCTTATACGTACAATGCTCGCCAATAATATTGGAGATGTTAATTTCAAATTCATCTCCTTCCCGATCGGTCATATGCACTTTCACAAGGTTTGGATTCTCTTCCTTATTAAGTTTGGCACGACATACCGGGCAATAGAATTTGTACTCCACACCCTCCTGGAGTTCAAAATCGGGATGGGTGCTTTTGGTGTAATTTCCTAGTTCAGTGTCAAGGAAAACGAGCCCTTTTTTGTTTTCTGGCGATTTGGCAGAAAAGACAAGGGAGTTGCCAATGTTTATGTTGCTTCTGCAAATGGGACAATAATAGTTATTAGCCATAGCTAGTTTTTTTGTTGGTTAATCTGGCTGATGATGCGGTGGGCTGTATGTTGAACCGGAGGGGATAGTTCATCCCCAAAATTAATACATAAAGGCTGAACCCCAAGCACATAAGAGGGAAATCGAAAAAAGTCACCTACCCTGCTAAGGGAGATGTTGTGGGTATTGAAGGTCATATCTTCCACATGGTCGAGAGAGATGATCCGGTAGGTACCAGGATCGGATCCAAGCTCCATACAATCGAGAATCACAATGGCACCGGGCTTCATGGAATTGATTTTTCCTATATAGTTTTCTATGCTGACTTCAACTGTAAGCGAAAGGATATCAGGCCTCTCCCTGATCTGTCTGCTGATGACAACTCCAACGCCATCATCGCACTTCAACACATTGCCCACCCCAATAAACAACAGCATGTGTGCATTATCAAGTAATTCTGACAGTTCAGGCATCGGGGATTAAATATATTCAATTAGAACGGATCGCATGCAGTTGGGACAGATGATGTTGAACATATCTTTGCGTTTCAATCCGTCTTTGATCTCCACATCGGTCTCTTCCCGGGGAGCCAGTTCGAGCTTTTCATGAAGGAGATTCAGATTAAGGATGGAGGCATATGCTTTTGGCCCAAGCTTTTTATGCAGGTATTGAATGTGGTCTGCGGTGGTAATGATGGCGCTGCAGTGTTTACACACCACCAGATCTTTTTCCTGTTTTTCTACGATTTTAGTCCTGTCAAAAACAGCCAGATCGAATATCTTATCAGATAGGATAACTCCCTTTCCCGTTATACAGTGCTCTTGACACATTCCACAGAAAATACATTTACCGAAATCCCTTGTGATCTCTCTGATCCCGGTTTCCCGGTTGTCCACAATGGTAATGGCTTTGGATGGACAAACATGGGAACAGGTTTCACATCCTACGCATTCTTTATCATTGACTTCCGGTTTTCCTCTGAAATTTTCAAAGGGAGTATGGGCTTTTTTTGGAAAGGAAGAGGTGTATGCGGGTGATAAAAGAGACACCACCGCTTCCTTTAGTTCCCTGATTTTTGGATACTTCATTTCGCAATATCTTTATAATCGTCCTTTACACTTTTGTCCCCTAGTTTGACTCCAAAATGATAGGCGCCCCTTACGAGGGCATGGGCAGCCGCTGTTGCTCCAAAGAAGAGCAAAGGTATTGCGATGAGGGCTTTGATTCCGGCATCCATGAAGCCAAAATGAATCAGTGCCCCGGCCAGGATGCTGCATGTGCCCAGCGTTCCACATTTGGTTGCAGACTGAAGTCTGTTATAAACATCCGGAAGCCGGATCAATCCGATGCAGCCAAACAGGTTGAAGAGTACTCCAATGGCTATAAGTATAGTGCTTACCATTTTATTCGTTTAGTTTTTTCCCACTTAAATATTTAGCAAGTGTAAGTGTCCCGATGAAACTGAGCATGACCCATGCAATCCCGATATCTAGGATAAAACCTCTTTCACTTATAATGGAGAGTATGGCACAGATTCCAACCACAAGAACACCAAAAATATCTATGGCTACCATCCGGTCGGCAATGGAGGGTCCGCGAATAATCCTGAAAAGGCAGGAAGCACTTAATGCAATCTGAATATACAGAAGTATCTCAAGTAGATCCATTAGTCAAAGGTCTTTTTAATGTATTTTTCAAACCGTCCGGCAATTTTCTGACTGTATTCCTCTGGATCTTCTGAACTCACATAGATCCAGTGGATATAGAGGTCGTCACCCACGATATCCACCGCAATGGTACCGGGTGTCATGGTGATGGAATTGGCCAGCATGGCCCTGGCAAAATCCGATTGCAGATTCAGCTTTACCTTTACAATTCCTGGTTTAATGGGCATGGCAGGATGAAGAACCCTGTATGCAACATCGAAGTTTGCCTTGATGCATTCCCAAATTAAGATCACAATGTAAACCAGGAGCCAGAAATAGCGATGAAGTTGAAGGAATTTGTATCCCTTATCAAAAAAGTATTTTGAAAATAGCAATGATGTGATCAATGCCACAACTGCTCCTACAACCAGATTTACAAGCGACACATCTAATGTCAGTAGCAACCAGAACAGGAACGTTAATATAAACAGAGCCAGGTATCTCATGGGATTAAGGTATGAGGGTTATGGAATAGAGATCGGATTGCATCAGTACCTGTATGGCGGGATGCAATACTGCTTCGTTTACAGAAGGTAACGCCAGCAGGCTTAAAGCAAGACATAAGATGGCCAGAAGGATCATGCTGGAAGTCATCGGGAAAGGCACTTCCCTTATCTTATCCAGGGACTTAAGAGGAGTCCTGTTATAGAAGGCATAATGCTGAAACTTTAAAAAATAGGCCAGGGTAATGATGCTGATTACAATGGCCAGAACTGCCAGAATATAAAATTTCCCGTTAACAGCAGCGATGATAATAATCAGTTTGCTGAAAAAACCGTTGAAGGGAGGAAGTCCTGAGATGGACATGGAGGCCATTAGCGAAGTGGATGAGGTGACAGGCATGGCTTTAGAAAGGCCCCCCATTTGCTTCAGATCTCTCGTATCGAGCCTGTATTCCAGCGCCCCTGCATTCAGGAACAAAAGCCCCTTGAATACAGAATGATTAATCATATGGTAGATACCCCCGCCGATTGCCAGAATAGCCGCAGGCTCATTGTCACCCTTAATAAGCAGAATCATACCCATTCCAAAGGCCATGACGATGTAACCCATCTGACTGATGCTGGAATAGGCAAGCAGGCGTTTTACATCCCATTGAACAAGCGCCACCAGGGATCCGATCACCATGGAAATGGTGCCCAGGACTGTGAACACAACAGCAATTTCATGTGTGAATTCAAACATATTGAAGAAGAGGCGGATCAGAACGTAAATTCCAACAGCTTTTATAAGTACCCCTGATAACATGGCTGAAATGGGAGAGGGTGCTGAGGAATGCGCATCAGGAAGCCACGCATGGAATGGGATAATGGCGGCCTTCAATCCAAATCCGGTCAGTAGCAATACCTGAACAAAAATGTAATAAGGCCTGCTGAAACCACCACTCATCACATTTCGCACATCGGCAATATTCAGAGTCTTGGTTTTCCAGTATATTAACCCAATGGCCAGTAATATAAGCATGGAGGCCAGTCCACCAAGCACCTGGTATTTAAACGATGCTTCCAGTTCGGTTTTCCCCACTCCGAATGCCACCAGTGCATAGGAAGAAATAACAGATACCTCCAGAAATACAAAGAGATTGAATAAATCTCCACTAAGCACCACTCCATTCATACCTGCAATGATCAGACAAAACAGGGCATAGTAATTGCTTTCGGCGGTATACTTTGAGATATAGGACAGGGAATAGAAAAGGGCAATAAATCCAATGATGTTGATGATGCCAAGCATAAGGATGGAAAAGCCATCCAGAACCAGAAAAATCCCAATGGGTAAATCATTAAGCAGACCCCATCCTCCCATGGCATAAGTCATGGAGGTGTTGTCCAGATTGGTAAATATATAAACAGCCATGAAGAGCAAAGCCAGCAGGCTAAATGGGGCAAAAATTTTATGGAATCCATTGATCAATTTGCTGAGAAGCACAATCAGGAAGGCTGAAATCAGCGGTATGGCTACGAAAAGGGGGATCATTGCTTCCATAAGCTATCCTCTCAGGTTTTTAAGTTCGCGAATGTCAAATGTCTTGTATTTCCTGTAAAGTCGGATGGCGATTGCCATAAGCATGGACGTTGTAGCCAGTCCGATCACAATGGCTGTCAGCACCATGGCCTGGGGGAGGGGATCCACATATATCTGTCCACCTGAGGCCGGATCCACTATTGGCGCCAGTCCATTGTCTATATAACCTACCAGGACCAGGATCATAAAAATGCTGAATTCCATGATTGAAAGTGAAATAACGATTTTAATGAGATTTCTCCGGGTGATCACCCCATATAATCCTACAAGGAAAAGGACGAAGCTTAATATATATACACTCATTTTGAACTCTCCTCTTTAAAGATTACCAGAGCAAGAAAGATGGTTAGAATAGCTCCTGCCACTTCGATACCAATGAAAATATTGTACAGGGGAATCACGCCGGCGCTTAAAAGTTCTCCCGGTTCTCCCTTAGGTAAAAAATTGGAAAAGAAAACTTTCACTCCAAAAGCCAGGGACATCATTGCAAGAACAACCACCATCAGGATAGCCAGGCTTTCCGTATTGGAGGATCCTGAAATCTCCTTTTTCAGATTCAGGGCACTGCTGCCATTGGCCAGGATGAGCAGAATGAAGGCTCCTGCGATGATGGCCCCACCTGCAAAACCTCCACCGGGAGTAAGGTGACCATGAAGGATAATATATATACCATACACAAATATAAGCCCAGCTAAGAGCTGGCTAACCTTTTTAACAATGATGGACATTCCTTCCATATGCAACTATTTTTTTCCTTTTATTCTAAGCAGGGTTAGTACCCCCAGGGCAGCTGTATAGAGTATTACAGCCTCACCAAGGGTATCGTATGCCCTGAAATCAAATAGCACACCTGTAACCAGGTTAACACTGCCGGTTTTTTCAACAGCTCCCTCTACATAGGCTTCCGACATTCTGAGGGAGTGGGCCCCCAGAGGATCCAGATTCTGGATGGCAAGGATAAAGAAGTAAAACAAGCCAGCGAATACCACGAAGCCGGTTAAGATGTTTATGATGGTGCGCCTGTCAAGTTTGATTTCCACCTCTTTCCGGGTGCTGTCAAGTACCACGGCCACCATAATTACCAGTGTGATGGTTTCAACCACAATCTGTACGATGGCCAGATCTGGAGCCTTTAACAGAAGGAAGCAGATGACCAGGCCATATCCCACAATTCCCATGGCGATCACTGCTGATAATAAGTCTTTCGCATGGAGCGCATAGATGGCCCCGATAATCATAAATCCAAGTATGATGGAAATTGTCAATTCCATATTTGATCAGATTAGGTGATAAGCAATAGCAAAAGGATGACCAGACCCGCAAATACCCATAATGTATAGTCGTGTAAAATACCGGTATGAGCCCGGCTGAAGAGTGATCCCAGCCAGGAACAGAATCGGCCCATGAGATCATAGAGATCAAACCATTTATCCCTGGCATTCCGGTACATGTAGGAAAGCCACTTGAACTCCTGGAAACTTTTATAGAATTCGGGAGTAGTGAATGAGAATTCTTCCTGTAATTTTTCCCCTCCCACAAAACTATCGGATGTACGTACATTCTTTGTGTTACCCAGATAATAGATCAAAATGCCAAGTACGATGGATACAAGTACCAGAAGACTCACAGTAGCAGAGGACCATGTACCCGTGAATTCAAAAGCTCCTGCTACCGGCATAAATAATTCGGGTACTATATAAGAAGTGGCAAAGACTCCCAATCCGACACATGCCAGGGAAAGGATGACCATGGGAACCCACATAAGAGGGGATACTTCACCCAGGTTATTGAATACTTTTTGCCGCCGGCCCAGGAAAATACCACCAATGAACTTCACAAAGCTGGCCAGGGTGAGTGCCGAACCCAGAACAGCAAGCCCCAACCAGACCACCCAGAGCTTATTTGCAATCCCCACGCCCGCACCAAAATCGATTATCCCCTGGTAGATCATCCATTTGGAAGCAAAACCATTGAAGGGAGGGATCCCTGAAATTGAAAGGGCAAAAATCAATGCAGCAAAAAAAGTGAAAGGCATGGCCTTGGAAAGACCTCCAAGATCGTCCAGGTTCTCCTTAGCCGTTTGTTGTTCCACCGCTCCAGCGGTCAGAAAGAGGCCTCCTTTATAGATGGCATTGTTGACCATATGAAAGAGTCCGGCTGCAATTCCGATTGCAGATCCAAGACCAAATCCCAGGATCATATACCCCACCTGTGATACCGCATGGAACCCCAGCAATCTTTTATAGTTATGTTGTACAAGGGCCATCATTACCGCAGTAATAATGGTGATCACCCCAATGGACAGCAGAAGAAAACGAATCCAGTCTCCCAAAACAAAGAGTTCTGTGGTGATCCTGGCCAGCAGATAGATGCCCAGTAATTTGTCCAGGGAGGCAGGAAGATAGGATGAGGAAGTGGCAGGTGCCTTTTCGCTGTAGTCGGGAACCCAGGTGTGAAATGGGAAGGCACCTGCCTTGGTAAAACTTCCCACCAGCAGGGCCAGAAATGCAACGGTTCTGACCAGATCACTGGTCGGAAGGGTGATTTCATTCATATTAAGGGTGCCCGTAATCCTCCAGATCAAAGCAATGCCCAAGATCATGATCCCGTCTGAAGCACCTATGATTATAAGGGTTTTTTTAGCGGCTTTACTACTGGCTTCATCCTTTCTGTCTATTAACTGGTAAAGGGTGAGTCCCAGGATTCCCCAGCAGATAAGTAAGAGAAGCAAGTTGTTTGCAAGGACCGCTCCAAAAGAGAATCCAAGGGTAATCAGAAACCAGGCATAATAATTTCTAAGGGATCCGGCACTCTTATATACTATTGAATAAACCACGATCAGAACTGCCAGGAGGCTGATGAAAAGTATGATCAATCTGCTCAGGCCATCCATTGAAAACGATCCGGCTTCCAGGGTCTGTACCAATGCAGCCGACACCGGGGTTTCAATACTCCTGGTAAGCAGCCATTCTCCCAGGTTGAAAATCAAATCGGGGGTACCAAACAATGATACTGATGCTATTGCAGTATAGAGGGTGACTCCTATGGCTATGAGGCCTTTGAACACTCTTAAGGCGGATGGAAGCAGAAAAAGCAACAATCCGATCAGAACGGGCAGAACGATGATATTTATGGCCTGGGTCATTTTGAAAGATTATGCAGTTGAAGCAAGTTCTGGGTTATTAATGTAGAGTGAGCAATGATCTCTTTGGCATTCATAATTCGTTTTCCACTGTTCCTGTCCAGGGCAACTGCTAGTCTTTCAGTACAACAATAACAGGGATCAACTGCAGCCAGGGAGATGGTTGCATCGGAGATGCTCTGGCCCACACAGGATTTTTTAAAAGTGGCTATATTGGTATAACTGGGGGCGCGAATCTTATGACGAGCCGGTGAATTGGATCCGTCTGAAATCACAAAGTGAAACACTTCGCCTCTTGGTGCTTCGGCACGACCTGTACCATATCCTTCAGGGATGTGCTTGATTTTCACATCAATGTCTCCTTCTTTTTCTTTTTTAAGCCCTTCAAGGCATTGTTCAATAATGGAGATGGACTCATACATTTCCAGCAACCTTACCTCTGCTTTGGCAAAGACATCCCCTGCTTGGGCAGTAATCACTTTCCAATTAACCAGCGGATAGGCCGCATAGGGATCATCCCGCCGTATATCTATATCAACTCCCGATGCTCTGGCTGTTGGGCCCACAGCAGCAAAATTGAGGATATCTTCTTTTGTAAGTATGCCTACCCCTTTGGTGCGCGCATGAATCACCGGATCGTCCATGACTGCTCCAACCAGCAAGTCTGTTTTTTTCTTTACCAGTGCGAGTACCTTTGCAATGGTTGTGATTTTAGTATTTTCAATATCCCTTCTAACCCCACCCACCTTGAACATGGCGTAAGAGTTCCTGTTTCCTGTGATCATTTCGAAGAGGTCCAGTACAGGCTCCCTGTATTTCCAGGCCCACATAAATAGCGTGTTATATCCCAGGAAGTGCCCCGCAAGACCTACCCAGAGAAGGTGACTGTGAATTCTTTCAAGTTCGCCAATGATCGACCGGATGTATTTGGCCCTGTTAGTGACTTCCACTTCTGCGATCTCCTCCACGGCATTGGCAAAAGCAAATGGATGAGAAGTGGAGCAGATCCCACAGATTCTTTCCACCAGGAAAAACACCTCGTCATAGCTTTTCTGTTCGGCCAACTTCTCAATGCCTCTATGGTTGTATCCTGTTTCCCACTTAACATCCTTTACGATTTCTCCTTCACAGTATAGCTTGAATAATTCAGGCTCTTCCTGTAAGGGATGGTAGGGCCCGACCGGAATCAGTGTTTGTTTGCTCATGATTGTACCTCCCCATTTGATTTAAAAGTTTTTCTGTAGGGATATACTCCTTTTGCCCAGTTCCCTTCCGATAAGAGTTGGTCCAGGTTGGGATGGTTGAGGAAATTAATACCAAAAAGCTCGTGCATTTCCCGTTCGATCCAGTTGGTGGCTTCAAACATGCCGGTAAGTGATTCCACTTCAGGTTTTTCGGGATCCAGTAAAACATGAAGGTTCAGGATAAGGCCTGTGCTGTCGAGGCTGAAATGGTAATAGATCTCGAAACCCTTCTTTGTATGTAAAGCAGAAGCAATGATAAATCTTAATCCAAGATTTTTAAAAAGGTACTCAGAAATACGTATGAGTGAAGCCGGATATATATGCAGGCTAACTCGACGATCATTTCTGGATCTGGTTTCCAGGATCTCTTTGGAGAATTTATTTTTCAGTTCATCAACAAGCATCGCAACTTAGTTTTTACCCATTAGTTTGACAACCCCCGCCAGTATTGCCTCTGGCTTCGGAGGGCATCCCGGAATGTAGGCATCCACAGGTATGATCTTATCCACCGGTCCGGCAAATGTATTGCCTTCTGCAAAGATTCCCCCCGTGCACCCACAGGCTCCGATGGCCACAACCAGAACAGGCTTGGGTGCCTGTTCATATATTTCAAGCAGGCGTGGTTTATCCTTTTTATTGATGGAGCCGTTGACCAGGAGTACATCGGCATGTCTGATACTTCCCACCAGTATCATTCCAAACCTTTCCACATCATACCTGGGTGTAAGGCAGTCTAGTATTTCAATATCACAGTTGTTACAGGATGCCCCTCCAAAGTGGAAGAGCCAGAGTGATTTTTTAAAACAGTAACTTTTGAAGCTCACGTTTTTATATTTTATAAGCCAAAGATTGCAAGTACAATAGCAATGATTGCCAATAGATTCATCCAGACAAAAAAGAAGCGGATGGCCTGCTTGATTTTCACCCGGGGATTGGTGTTGCGAATGAGAGTAAGCAGCAGGACCACCGCTACCAGCTTAAGCACCGCCCAGAGGATACCCAGTCCTTCCAGTCTGATCCCATTCATTAGAATGGCAATCACAAGAGCCGGAAGTATAAAGAGAAGCATGTATTTTGAAAGCTTGACCATGGCATATGGAGTTCCCGAATACTCAATGAAAATCCCACCACAGATTTCGGTTTCTGCCTCAGGCATATCAAAAGGTACCATTGCCAATTTGGCCTGGAGGCAAAAAATGGCCACTATAAAAAGTAATATCCCTGAGATGCTGCCAATAAATGGTGTTCCCTCCTGTTGCATCTGGATGATCTGGTACAGGTCAATACTCTGACCGGCTTTGATGATGATTCCCGCCAACACAAGCAGAAATGTGAGCTCATAACTCATAATCAGTTTCATTTCCCTGGAGGCGCCCACTGCGGCCAGGGGATTGCCAGAGGCAAGAGCTCCGATCACATAGCACAGGGATGGAATGGTTAGCAGGTAGAATATGACAATCAGGTCCCCTTTAAATCCTGTGGTGATGTTTATTAAAGGAAGCAGGATGAAAACCCCTGCCATGGTGGCTCCGAATACTGCAAATACCGGGGCTGCCAGAAAAAGTCCTTTTGCTCCGCGGGCAGGCAGGATGGTCTCTTTGACCAGGAGCAGCTTAAAAAAATCATAAAATGGCTGTAGTACTGGAGGACCTTTACGGAACTGCACCCGGGCAGTGATCTTACGGTCAAACCACGAAAGAAAAGCTCCGATAACAGCTGCAAAAAGAAATCCCGGGTAAATAAGGAAATAAAAGAGATAGCTTCCCATATCAGTTGCTTTTCAAATTTTCAGTTTTCCACTTATGTTCCCTGACCAGGATGTGTTTGTTCAGGCTGTAGATCTCATTTTCCGGATCCTCCTCCAACTCCACAACCTCTACAGCACCTTTGGGAGATCTCTTTATAAACAGCTCTAGTTCATGCTCATTCAGCACATCATAGTAATTATCTTTATCTCTGTGGTACTCAAAAAAATCTGACATCATTGTCCCAAAAGGACAGATCACTACACATGACTTGCATGAAACACACAGGTTGGTTGAGCGCGAGATAACGCCCTGGGGATCCTTCTCCAGCGCATCAGCCGGACAAACAGCCACACAGGGTGCATCTACACAGTTTCTGCACGTCATATTAAATACGGCCAACTCCCTGATACTTTTCAAACCATTTTGTTTCACCGAAGGCTTGTAAAGACCTTCCGGGGGTGACTCATCACCTCTTTTCCCCGGGATGGACCTGAATTTTTCAAGATCTATAAGTATCTTCTTTGTCATGCTTAATTCCAAATATGGGGTTGATCTTTCACTTCGTCGTAGGTGAATACAGGCCCGTCTTTGCAAACCAGGTATTTTCCCATCATGCAATGGCCGCATTTTCCCAGTCCGCACGACATGTTTTTTTCCATAGAGAGATAGATGTCATTTTCGGGATAACCCATTTCCAGCAATCTTAGAGTGCCGAACTTCATCATCACCGGGGGGCCACAGACCACAGCAATCGAGTTGGATATATCCATAGTCACCTCATCAAGAAGGACCGTAACCACTCCGACCCTTTCAGTCCAGTTCTCATCGGGCTGGTCTACACTGCGTAGCACTTCAAACTTTGGAGTGTCTCTTAGTTCCTGAATGTAAGGCTTGTACACGCAGTCTTCAGGAGTTTTGGAACCATAACAGAGGGTTACCTTCCGCAACTTATCTGCAATAGCTATCAGGTTATATAGCAGCGACCGGATGGGCGCAAATCCACAGCCACCTCCAAGGATCAAGACCTCTTTATCGTGGAAATTCTCCAACGGATAGCCCCGGCCAAAAGGCCCGCGTATTCCCATTTTATCTCCTGGTTTCATGGTATGCATGTGATCGGTGACATAACCGGTCTTCATGACAGTGACCTCAAGTTGATCCGATTTCAGAGGGGAAGAGGAAGGGGTGAAAGGCGCTTCTCCCATGCCATCGATGGTTACCTCTATGAACTGTCCTGTGGCAAATGAAAAATCCTGTTCGGGAACCAGCACAAAGGTTTTAATCAATGGGGATTCATCAATCACTTTGATCAGTTCGGATTTCAGTGGTTTATACAGATTTCCATTCGTTTTCATAACAGACTAATTTGACAGCTCTATGAACAGTTCGTTCTTATTGATTTGACCAATACAGGTTTCAATGCACCGTCCGCAACCGGTACACGCTTTTTGCTCATATTTTTGTGGCTTCCAAACATATTTGCACATGTAGCGGTTTCTGAACCTTTCTGAAAGCGCATGGAGTGCATCCTCCCCTCCTGCTACCCTTTCAAAACCAGGGTACTGACATGTATCCAGCTGCCTGATTTTTTCGAAACCGGGTTTATCAATCAGCAGGAAGCAGGAGCAGGTGGGACAGATGGCACTGCAGGCTCCACAGGAAACGCAATCGGAAGCATATTTTTCCCAGATCGGATCAGCTGCAGTTGACACCAGTTTGCCGGTCTGCTTATAGTCCGGCAGACCTTTGTTTCTTTCCAGAAGCTGCTCCTTGACGTTTTCCTGCAGCTCATGGAGCCTGTCCAATAGAGATTTTTCAGGTGTGAGGGTAACGTAGATTCCCATGGCCTCTATGAACTTTTCACCCTTCTTACTAAAAACGGACAGGATTACCTGGTCTTCAATCAGTGCAAGGGAAATGTCAGAACTTTCGTTTCCCTTGGGTTCCATGCCATAACTGGTGCAATGGCAATGCTCCTGTATGCTTAAACAGTCTGTTGACAGGAGGGTTGAGTTCTCTCTTCTTTTGCCATATGCCGGATCTGGATACTCATTATCCAGGTAGATCTGGTCAAGGAATAGCAGGGCCATCACATCGCAGTTGGGCGTACCTATGATTGCAACAGGTTTTGTGGGGATCCCTTCGATGGTGACATTCTCTTTCACCGGGAGAAAGAAATTTTTTAGTGGGGTAACGGGTTTGGGTTTATTGTAAACGATGTGGCTAATGGCTTCCTCATCCAGTTTCAGATAGTCGGAACTGAATTCATTCTCCACCGGTGCAAACACATCGAAAGATGAAAGAAGGTGAATCAATCTTTCATCCCATTCGCGTTTGGGAATGGCGACTCTGTTCATTATATGTGAAAAATATAACTATAAAAATATAGCCAGCTTCAATATCAGTCAAGTCATCTGTAGATGAAATATGTCTTGGAAGAAATAATAATAATTTCAAAAGGTTGAATATTAAGCAGTTAATAGAATTTGATAATTAAAATATATTATTGATCTTTATTAGTTAGAAATGCTATGAAAAATTATAATGTGAAAAAAAACACAATATGCCCCTTAAGAAAAAGCCTGAGAAGAATTCTTTTATACAGAGGGAGTCTGCTTCGATTGCAGACCCTGGGCGTAAAACGGGTTTATTCCTACACACTGGGTAAGGAGACCGGAGTGTCGGCCGAACAGGTACGGAAGGATTTTTCTGTTTACCGGATTAAAGGGAACCAGAGAGGAGGATACCATGTGGATAAGCTCATCGCGGATTTGGAATCTATATTCTACCACAATGGCTCTCAGAATATTATCATTATGGGCAGAGGCAATATAGGATCCTCCCTGGCTAACTACAGCAATTTCATTCAGCGGAAGATTAACATTGTGGCCTCATTTGATATTGATCCTTCAAAACAACGGCTCAGATCGGAGATCCCGGTCTATACATTGGATAGACTTGGTGAGGTGGTTAAGAGATTTGAGGTGAAGACCGCAATTATTGCTGTTCCTGACATTGCCGCCCAGGAAGTATGCAAACAACTGGTAGAATTAGGAGTAGAAGGCATTATCAATTTTGCCCCGGTCATATTGAAAGTACCCAGTCACATTATTATCAACAATGTGAACCTGAGTGATGAAATAGAGAGCGTAATCTACTGTGTATCACAACCTGGACCCCTGTCTACCTGAAGGAATCTTAAACTATAAGCAGCCATGGGATTCTCCACAAGGAGCTGCTTCACTTCACCATCGCTGAACCCAGCCTCCTCTAACATGGGGATCAAATGGCTGAAAAGTGCTGTAAATCCCCTGAAGTCACCTCCATTTTCTTCACCCGGGGAGTACCAACCAGCATCGTGGGAAATCAATACCCTGTGCAACAATCCTGCATTTTTCAGAGCCCCGATCCGTTGGGCATACCAGGAGATATCATAGTTTGAACCTTGTTTTGTTCCAGCATTCACATTGTCCAGAGAGATCCAGGCTCCAGCCTTTGCGGCCCTCATATTACCCTCCAGGCTTCCCCCTTGTGCGTGAACCCAGATGAAGGATGAGGGATCTATTCCTTGCGCTTTTAATACTTCAATCTGCTCAAATCCTGGCTTCACTCCACTGCCCTCAATGCCATGGCGAAACTCATCGATCCATAGGTCAGCGAGCTCAGCAGCGCTCATCTCATAGAAATGGGAAGGAATAAACCTGTTTGTACTGATTCAGTTTTGCAGCTAAGGAATCCCAGTATGACGGCTATGCAGGTAAGGGTTTGAAAATGTTTCATCAGTAAGTTTTTTTGCATATAAATATAGGATTTAACTCCAGACCCAGAAAGGTGCAGTAAGCAATCCTCCATATAAAAGGATATCAAATATGGCATCTTCATGAATGTCGTTGGAATCGTACAGACGGTTCATGCGGTAGATCTGGCTGTAGTTCTCATGGAACCGGTCGTACTTAAGTTCATCGGTCACATAGATCAGGATAAAATAGTTGAAATATTTCAGAATATTTCTGACGGCAATGGTGAAAAAATGTCGGAGCATGGAGTAGTATTGTTATGGTGAATATGGCACCAATACGGATAATGGTTGTCCGATAACGTACAATTTCTAGGGGGTTTCGTCTGATGCGTATCCCAGGTAGCCACCAGTGATGCGGGTAAGCTGGGTATTGGTGCTGATCAGGTTATAGACGGCCTGCAGCCGGTTGAGTGCTGCATAGAGGTAGATCAGTTGAATATCTCTGTAATTAAAGGAATTGATCACTCCCGATCTGTATTTCTCCTCCGAAATGCTCATATTGAGTTCCGCGGCCTCCAGGTTCTCGTCAGCTACAGTCAGCAGCTCCAGTTGCACCCCATGATAATCAGAGAGGTTGTAGAGTTCGTTGGTGAGTGCGTGTTCCATCTGATCGATTTCCACTTTGGCCACATCCTCATTGATCTGGGCAATTTCCACACCTCTTCTACGAACACCTGCGCTGTAAATATCATAAGATATCCGAACATTCCCATAGGGTGTAAGTGTACCCAGATTAAGATTCTCGGTCCCACCCGACATGGCCCAATTATGCCCGTAATCAATGCCCGTCCCCATGGAAATGGTGGGGTAGTAGGCCGCCTGTCTCAGGGAGGTCTCATCCTCCTTTAGAAGTAGATTTGTAAACTGATTTTTCAGGATCTGGTTGGTGGATTTCATTCGGGTTAGCAGATCTCCAAAAATATAGTCTGATGTATCGGCTTCAAACATCTCCTTAAAGGTCCATGTTTGTGTTGGCTCGAGACCCATAAAGAAATTGAGGTTACGAATGGTGTTCCGGACCACTACCTCCTGGTTCATGTAGTTGGCCTTATCGGTTAGATATACATTCTTTGCCTGGAGCACATTGTAAGTGACCGACCCTCCCAGTGATTGCTTCTTTAATTCATATTCGTAACGGTCCTCTGAGAGCTGCTTGACGGTTTCCAACACCTGAAGCCTCTCTTGCTGCAACAACACATAGTAGTACCCGAGCACGATATCTTCAATGGTAGATTCTACCTGCACTGCCAGCAAACCGGAGGATAGATCTTCCAGATTTTCAAGTTTCGATTTGGTAATACTGACACTGAATCCATCGAACAGCAACCAGTTCAGTCCTACACCCGCCGAAACACGGTTGGCGGTGGTGCTGCTGTTCAATTCGTAATTGATTTGATCCGAGGCATCGAAACCTATGGTTGGATATCTGCCGGCAGTACCCCAGTTGTTGTTGATCTGAGCCACTTCCACATCAGATCTGGAGATAATTAATCCATAATTGTTCTCCAGCGCCTGTTCCAGTGCAACGGTAAGGGTCAATGGATCCTGTCCCTTTAGAGGCAAAGTCAGCAAAAGGGCTGCCAGGATATATGTATATATGTTTCTTAAATTCATGATTATTCTTTCTCAAGAGTAGGTTTATACTTACCCCGGTTCTTTTCAAATCGTAGCTTTCGTTTTTCCTGAATACATGCTGTCTCCACCTCTTCTCTGCTGGGTTTAACGCCAGTCCATAAATACCGGGTATAGACACGGGCATCGTTCAGAAGCATAATCAGGACCGGGAAGAATATGAGAATAAAGATGGTTCCCAGGAACACCCCATAGGCCAGACTGATGGCCATGGGAATCAGGAACTGTGCCTGTACACTCTTTTCAAACAACATAGGAAACAGGCCGATGGATGTGGTCAGTGAGGTGAGGATAATGGGTCTTAGCCTGATCTTTCCGGCTTCTTTCACAGCTTCTTTCACTTTCCATCCCTCCACCAAAAGTCCGTCGAATTTGGCATAAAACACAATGGCGTCATTGATGATTACACCGGTAAGTGCCACTGCCCCCCAGAGACTCATTATGGAGAGTGGCTGGCCGTGTAGTCCGTGTCCCCAGGCCACTCCCAACAGGGATACAGGAATCATAAGAAGGATGATAAATGCTTTGGGTACACTGCGGAAGTGTAGCACCAGGATCATAAATATAAGAGCGAAGGCTATCAGGTAGTAGTGTCCGGCTTGTCCCATGGCCTCTTTGCTATACTTTTGTTGTCCCTGGTAGACATAGCGAATGCCTGCAAATTGAGAGTTTAACTGGGGCATGATTTCGCGTTCCACTTGGTCCAGGATATCAGGAACAGATGCCAGTGGATCGACTGTTTCAGCCTCCACTCGTATCTCGCGTGATCCGTTAAATCGGTTAATGGCCACAGGTCCCCGCTCCATATGGTAGTCGGCCAGTTCTGATAGGGGATACTCACCGGACGGGGTTTTTATTTTCATATTCTCCATCTGCCCCAGGGTGGTGCGGTCCGATTTTGGATAGCGCACCCAGACCCTTAGTTCGTCACGTCCCACTTGCAGACGTTGTGCCTGGGCACCGTAGAAGCCCTGGCGAACCTGACTGGCAATGGAAGCCTCATCCAGACCCAGGAAATAGGCCCTGGGTTTCAGGTCAAGCCTGATCTCCTGCTTGCCCAGAGCAATGTTCTCGTTGACATCTTTTAGTTGGGGCATCTCGTTGAGGCGGGAAATCATAAACTCCTTGGCTTCCTCCAGCTCCTCCAGATTCTTGGACATCAGCCCGATGGAGACCGGCGAACCCCAACGGTTTCGGCCCCCCACCGTAAATTTGCTGGCTGCGGCAACCTTTCCAATCTTTTGGCTCACACGGGTGGAAATTTCCCGGCCCGATATGTCGTAGCCTTCCAGGTCAATCGGATATACGTTGATGCTGCCCGCATGGGCTCCACGCTCCTGGCCATCAAATGCACTTCCCAGCCTTTTGCTGGTGCGCTCAATAATGGGCTCATCCAGCCCCATCTCTTCCGTTATCTCATCGCTTACCTCCCAGATGGCATTTTCAAACTGTTCCAGGAAATCCAGAGTCTGTTTTTCTCCATCACCAGGGGTAAAGGCCACGTTCAGGGTAAAGCTGTCAAAATCGACCATAGGGAAGAAGGTGTTCCTGATATGCCCACCCATAAAAAGCCCCATGGTGATCAGCACCAGAGCTATGGGAAAACTGATGGCAATGTATCTCCATTTAACCAGCCAGTTAAGGAAATGATGGTATACCCGGTCGCGCAGCCATTTAATAAAGTCGTCAAAGACCTTTCCCAAACCCCGTTTTTTCGCTTCAAGTTTTTTCCGGTTCAGCACCCAGTCGCTGCCCAGGTGGGCAGGTAATACCAGGAAGGCCTCGAAGAGGGAGAATACCAACGAAGCAATGACCACAACGGCCACATGCAACATCATCTCCATACGGGTTCCCGCCAGGAAGAGCAGGGGAGAAAAGGCAATAATGGTGGTAGTCACCGAGGTGAGTACCGCCGGCATCACCTCCATGGTCCCGTCAACTGCTGCGTGCATGGGTCCCTTGCCTTTTTCAAAATGGAGATAAATATTTTCAGCAATTACGATTCCGTCATCCACCAGGATCCCGATGACCAGTATCATCCCGAAGAGCGATTGAAGGTTGATGGTGATCCCGATAAAATTGGCAATAATAAACATGCCCAGAAAAGAGATGGGAATGCCCACGGATACCCAGATAGAGAGGCGAAAACTGAGGAACATAGAGAGGGCTATAATCACCAGTACAAAACCCATCAGGCCATTCCGTTGCAGGAGATGCAACCTGCTTTTGAGAATGTCCAGGTAGGCTCGGGAGACGATGATTTCTACTCCCAGGTTACGTTGGTTAAACTCTTTTATATAGTTCTGTGCATAATCGGTGATTTCGTCAAGGTCCTCCTCGGGCAGTTTCTCCACACTAATTGAAACAGAGGGTTTGCCATTGGTCCATTGGCGATTGGGAGAATCGGAAAACTTCATTTTCACCTCAGCCACATCCCGGATCCGGATGTAACCTCCATCGGTCTGTCCCCTGAGGATGATGTTCCCGATCTTGTCTGGTTTGGCACTCCTTGAACGCAGGCGGATAAGAAATTCTTCCTCCTCAGATTTTATTTCACCTCCCGAAATATCCCGGTTGTTATTCTGGATGGCCCTTACAATTTCGGTAAAGGTGATGTTGTAACGCAAAAGCTCCTCCTCTTTAATCTCTACTGAGATTTCCGGAGTGGGGTAACCTGAGATGGAAATCTGGCTCATAACACCCGAATTAAAAAAGTCCTCTTCCACTCGCTGGGCGTGCTCCTTCAGGGTCATCAGGTCCATGTTGTGCCCATCCACCGGAACCATTTCCATTCGTATGGCTCCAGCCCTGGAGCGTCGTTTTGAAACAATGGGCCGTTCTGCTGCAGAGGGAAGAGACGAGATTCCGTCCACTGCATTTTTCACCTCCTGCAGCACTTCGTTGATGGAGTATTCCCCGGTGGTTTCAATGGATACCGATGCCATGTTCTCCATTGAGGTGGAAGTAATCTCCTTGATACCGATCAGTCCCCTGACCGCCTCTTCGATTCTGGAAGTGACACCCTCCTCCATTTCCACCGGAGAGGCTCCTGGATAAAATACCGACACAGAAAGATAGCGGCTCTCTGTTTCAGGGAAAAAAGCCTTCTTCATGTTGGTCATGCTATAGACTCCCGCGAACACTGCTATGGCAATGATGATGTTTGCGTATACCGGGTACTCGACAAATTTTTCTATAATCTTCCTCATGGTCCGGCTTTGTTAGCGATTGGCCTTTTTTCCTTCTGCTGCTGCTCCCGAACCCTTTCCAGGTCTGCCCGGAGCATCCTTAGCGGTCTGGACCAGGGTGCCTTCCGAGACGTTAATGAGCTGTTGTAACACGATAGAGTCGCCTTCAGGCAGCCCATTAAAGATGAGGGTTCGGTCATTTGTTTTGATCACATGGATGGTTCGTTTGGATAGGCGTCCCTCCCTGACTATAAAAACCTCATTGGAGTTGAATACTGAGTTCCTGGGAATTTCCATCACATCCAGAATGGGTCTCACTGGAAAGTAAGCCATCAGGTATTCACCGGCCAGCAAAGGTTGTTTTTTGTCATATGGAAGGTTTACAAAGATCTCCTGTGATTGTGTATTTTCATCCACATACTGGCTTTTTCGGATCACTTTTCCATTCCATGTAATGTTCATATTTTCAGATTGAACGCTTACCAGATCACCAGGCCGGATCCAGGCTGCATCGGCCCGTTTAAGAGGAACCACCAGCTCCATTTCGTCGGTGCGAATGGCCCGGGCAACCTTTCCTCCAGTATTGGTGAAAGCGCCCAACTCCATGTATACTTCCTTAAAGGTTCCATTGAAAGGCGCCCTCACGGTTCTACGACTTAACTGCAACTGGTCGCTTTGAATGTTGTAGTATTCACTGATCACATTTCTACTGGCCAGGAAAATTTTTAACTGATCATCTTCAATTTCCGGAAGTGGTGGAAGAGGTTTGTCCACAGAGATGGAGTTGAAGAAACTATAGAAACCATCCTCGTATTGGGGGTAATCTATGGAAAGATCGGGCAGTATGCTGGCCAAGGTGTTCTGATATTGGCTTTTTCTGGCTTTTAATGAGAGAATGGCTTCATCGGGGTATACCACAAAAAGAACATCTCCTTTTGAAAAGCTGGCTCCCTTTTTAAGGGATACATTACCGGCTTCAATCTTACCTGAAGCTTCGGAGACAATGTCAATCTCGGCAATGGACGCCAGCCGGCCCGGCCCGGATACCTCGGCAGCAATGTTGGTATATTTGACTGGTTCGGCTTTCACAAACCTTCTGGCTTCAATGGTTCTGCGTACAGGAGGCGGTTCTTTCTGGGCGACTAAAAACTTCATTAAACCCCATGCCAGTCCCAGTATAAATATGACGCTGATTACTACAACAATTCGTCGATCTATTTTTCTCATTTTCTGCGGATAATGTCAAA
>Ga0164313_10000296_pt1 | contig 38154 bp, 29 predicted proteins | sample GuaBasSedimGuay4_FD_113735 | JGI IMG/M metagenome (GOLD analysis project Ga0164313, IMG submission 113735) | Subseafloor sediment microbial communities from Guaymas Basin, Gulf of California, Mexico - Guay4, Core 4569-4, 0-3 cm | ecosystem: Environmental > Aquatic > Marine > Hydrothermal vents...
AGAGGATATCGGCAAGCAGGGAACCGGCGACCACCGTCACGGCCGATACCAGGGTGGTGGCCATGATCACCGGATAGTCACGCGCCCAGATGGCTTCGATGGCCACCCTGCCCATTCCCGGCCAGCCGAAGACGACCTCCACCACCACGGCGCCCCCCAGAAGGAAGGGCAGGCTCAATCCCAGCAATGTGATGATCGGTAACAGGGCATTGCGCAGGGCATGCCGAAAAAGGATCCGGCGTTCGGACAGCCCGCGCGCTCGGGCAGCCAGGATGTAGTCCTGGTCGAGCACATCGGCAAGAGATGTGCGCAGGTACCGCGCCGTGCCGATGAACGAACCAAGGGCCAGCGTGGCCACCGGCAAAACGAGATGGTGCAGGAGATCCACCAGCCATGGCCACCATTCGAGATATCCGGCGTCGGGGGCGTGCATCCCTCCGGCGGGGAACCAACCCAACTTGCCGCTCAGAAGCATGATCAGCATCAGGCCGAGCCAAAATGAGGGAAGGGAATAAAGGGTAAGCCCCACCCCCTGGACCCAGTGGTCGAGGGCCCGGCCGGACCGGGCAGTCATGGCCAACGCCGCACCCAGGGCCAGCAGCAGATGAAGAAGGTAGGCGGTTACCGTCAGGAGCAGGGTGGCGGGCAGGGCTTCGCCGATGATGCCGCCGACGGAACGCTGCCGGCTGAGGCTGATACCGAAGTCGCCCCGCGCGGAGGAGGAAAGCCAGTGCAGATATTGGCGGAACAGGGGTTCATCCAGGCCCATCCGGTGCCGGATCAGTTCCCGGTTTTCCGGGCCGAGGTTTTCTTCCACGACCTGGTCCAGGGGATCACCCGGCGCCAGCCGAACGATGAAGAACACCGCCGACAACAGGACAAAAATCAAAAACGCCGAAACGGCGACCCTGCGCGCCAGCCAGGAAAGCATCGCATCCTCTCAAGTTGAATTCACCGACGGGATTGATAGTAGGGAGCCGGGACCGGAACGGTCAAGCAAGACCACAGTCCAGCCCCAGGACGCGGGCAAAGGCTTCGGCCAGTCGGGGCGACAGGGCATCGAGGTCTTCGCCCGATTGCGGAGCCCCCAGCAACTGGCCCAGATCGGTGGTCACCTCAGCCAGTTCCCCGGGATCGCTGTTCCCGGCCTGTCGCAGGAAGGACGGCAGGCCCAGATGCCGCGGACCGGCCAGGATGGAGCCATGCTGCAGGAAAACACCGCCGGTGCGGCGCTGGGCGGACCCGATAATTTTCCGGCCGCCAACGCTGATTTCGTGACGGCCGGCGCTGCGGAAACAAACCAGGCCCCGGGCCTCTTCCCGGGATTCGCCCGTGGAAATGTCCGCAGCGACACCCAGGTCGGCCAGAAAGGAAAGGAGGGCCTGATTGATTTTCAAATAGGTTTCATGCAGGGAGGAGCCGAAAACCGGGTCCGGCGAGGTTCCGACAACAGCGTAGGTCAGTTCGTCCGCGTGCAGGATGGCCCGCCCGCCGGTGGGGCGCCGAACAAGGTCGAAGCCGGCGGCACGGATCCCCGGTTCATCGAAATCGGAGAAGTCCTGGTTGTAGCCAATTGTTACCGCGGCGGGTTCCCATCGATAAACACGCAGGATGGGATCATCCCCCGGCTGGTGACCAGCCAGGAGTGCGGCGTCCCGGGCCATGTTCACCGCACCGGTGGCCTCCCCGTCGAGGAAAACCCGCAGGCAACCCATCTAGCAGTTGCAGGGGCCGAGCCAGCGCAGGTTCGGCTCGCGGGCGGCACGGGTTTCATCCAAACGGCCGACCGGGGTGGTGTGCGGCGCCCCCGTGAGAACCGAAGGATCCTCACCGGCTTCGCGGTAGATGGCCCGCATGACATCGACGAACAGGTCGAGACTTTCCCGTGACTCGGTTTCGGTGGGCTCGACCATCATCGCTTCTTCCACGATGAGGGGGAAGTAGATGGTAGGCGCGTGGATGCCGTAATCGAGCATACGTTTGGCCACATCCAGGGTGCGAACCCCGAACTCGTCTTTCCACCGTGTTCCGTTGGCCACGAATTCATGCATGCATCCGGCGGAGTTCGCCACCGACAGGATGTCCCCCAGCTTTGCCAGCAGGTAGTTGGCATTCAACACCGCGCATTCGGAGGCCCGGGTCAGACCGTCACCTCCGTTGCGCAGGATGTAGGCCAGGGCGCGCAGGCAGACCCCCACATTCCCGAAGTGGGTATGGATGGCCGTGTCATTCGGCCCGGGAATCCGCTCCAGGGTAAAGGAGCCATCCGCCGCCGCGGTGATCAGGGGCCCGGGCAGGAATGCCGCCAGTTCCCTGGTCACACAGATGGGGCCGGCACCGGGCCCGCCCCCGCCATGCGGAGTGCTGAAGGTCTTGTGCAGGTTCAGATGTACCACGTCGAAACCCATGTCGCCGGGCCGGGTCTTGCCCATGATGGCGTTCATGTTGGCGCCGTCCATGTACAGGCGCCCACCCGCGGTATGGACGATGTCGGCGATTTCCCGGATATCGTTTTCGAACAGCCCCAGGGTATTGGGGTTGGTGATCATGATCCCGGCGGTTTTTTCGGACACGGTTTCCCGAAGAACATCCAGATCAATGCGGCCGTCGGCCCGGGACATGATGGTGCGGGGCTTCATGCCGGCGATGACCACCGAGGCGGGATTGGTGCCGTGGGCGGAATCGGGAATGAGAATTTCGTTACGATCCGTTTCGCCGTTGGCCAGGTGCAGGGCGCGGATCACGAGCATGCCCAGGTATTCCCCGTGGGCGCCCGCGGCGGGAATCAGGCTGCAGGCCTCGAAGCCGGTAATCTCGCAGAGGGCATTCTCCAGGTGTTTGAGGGCACCCAGCAATCCCTGGATATCTTCCGGACCCTGGTCGGGATGGAGATCCGCCAGGCCGGACATGGCGGCCACCTGCTCGTTGACCCGGGGGTTGTACTTCATGGTACAACTGCCCAGGGGATACATGCCGCGCTCGATGTGGTGGTTGAGATTGGAAAGGGCCGTGAAGTGCCGCATGACTTCGGGTTCGCTCAGGGCGGGAAAATCCGCGGACTCCGCGCGACGCATTTCCGCGGGCAGGACGTTTGCCAGGTCTGCGGAAACCGGTTCGCCGTCCCATGCGGGGAAGGTCAGGCCACGGCGTCCGGCGGCGCCCTTGTCGAACAGGGATTCGGGAAGGCTGGCGTTCCAGCGGCCAGGTGTAAGGTTGTCCCGGGTCATGCGGACACCTCCTTCCCACCGTTGGCATCAGACATGAATTCCTCCAACAGCAGACCGAAGTTTTCGATTTCGGCGGCGGTGCGCTTTTCAGTGACGCAGACCAGCAGGTCCCCAGTAACGCAATCAGCGATCCCCTCCAGGGGAATACCGGCCAGCACTCCCCTGTTCCGGGCGAAGGCAAGGAATTCCCCGGCCGGCCGCTCCAGTCGGATCACTGTTTCGTTGAACACCGGACCGTCGAAAGGCAGGCCGACACCGGCGATTCCGGTTACCCGGTTGCGAAGAGCGGTGATGCGGGTCAGGTTGGCCTCACCCAGCTCCGCCAATCCTCCGGCGCCGAGCATGGCCAGATAGACTGTCGCGCGCAGGGCGTTCAAACCCTGGTTGCTGCAGATGTTGCTCGTGGCCTTGTCCCGGCGGATATGTTGTTCGCGGGTCTGAAGGGTCAGCACGTAACCCTCATTGCCGCGGTTGTCGGTCGTTCGTCCCACGATACGGCCGGGAATGCGCCGTTTGTGTTTGTCGGTGCAGGCCAGAAACCCCAGCAGGGGTCCGCCCCAGGAGGGGGGCACCCCGAATGGCTGCGCTTCCCCGACGGCCAGTTCGGCGCCGAATTCAGCGGGGGTCTTCAGCAGTGACAGGGCCACGGGATTGACGGCCGCCACCACTATCGCGCCGGCATCCCTGATCACCCGGGACAGCTCATCCACGGGTTCGACGAGACCCAGATAGTTGGGATTCGGGATTACGCAGGCGGCCACGTCACTGGTCATGACATCGGCCAGCGCCACCGGGTCGGTCGTGCCATCGGGACCAGCCGGAGCGTCGAGGACCGTGATACCTTCGCCGGCCATCATGGTCCTGACCACCCGCCGGTAGCGGGGGTTCAGGGTCACCGGCAGAACGATGGCCTTTTTCCGCTTGGCAGCCAGGGCGACCGAAAGGGCTTCACTCAGCGCGGTGGCGGCGTCGTACATGCTGGCGTTGGCGACATCCAGCCCCGTCAACCGGCAGATAAAGGACTGCCACTCGTAGATCACCTGCAGGGTGCCCTGTGAAACTTCCGGCTGGTAGGGCGTGTAGGCCGTGAGAAATTCGCTGCGCGAACTGATGGCGTCGATCGCCGCGGGAATGATCGAGTCATATATCCCTCCTCCCAGGAAGGACACCAACTCGTCCTGTCCGTGGTTGGCCGCGGCCGCTTTCCTGAAGTAGCGCCGGACCTCTTCCTCGGTTATCCCCGGGGCAAGGTCCAGCGGCCGTCCCAGTCGCACGTTTTCCGGGAGGTGGGAGAAAAGATCCCCGATCTCCTGCTTGCCGATGACATCGAGCATCGCGCGGACGTCGGCGGGTGAATGCGGAACGTAGGGCATGTCCCGGTCAGCCTCCCAGAAGTTCGCCGTAGGCGGCGGCGTCCATCAGTTGATCGATCTCGGAGAGGTCGCTCAATTTGACCTTGAACAACCAGCCTTCTTCCATGGGATCGGTGTTCACCAGTTCGGGAGTGTCGACGACGGCCTCGTTGGCCTCGACGATCTCACCGGAAACCGGCAGGTAAAGATCGGCTACGGCCTTGACCGACTCGATGGTGCCCACCGTATCACCCTGGCTGTATTCCGATCCGGTCTCGGGCAGTTCGACAAATACCACGTCGCCCAGTTCACCCGCCGCGAAGTCGGTAACGCCGATCGTGCCGATGCCGTCCTCGATCAGGATCCATTCGTGTTCCTGGGTGTATTTTCGATCGTCCGGTACCATATCATGGGCCTCCTGCAGGTTTGGCCGCCCGTCAGGGCAGCGTCCGTTCGGACCGCGGATCACCCTTGGTCCGGGCCGACAGAAACGGGAAAGAAACAAGGCGGCATTCAATCGTGCGGCCACGGATGTCCACCGCGAGATCCCCTTCGGAACATTCGGAAACAGCGGCCTCCACCAGGGCCATGGCCAGGGGTTTTTTCAGGGTCGGGCTGTAAGTGCCGCTGGTAACCAGTCCGACATCCTTGCCTTCGCACAGAACCCGGGCTCCCTGGCGGGCGATGCCCCGTCCGGTGATCTCGAGACAAAGTATTCGGCGGGGAACCCCTTCGCCCTTTTGAAGGACCAGTGCTTCCCGACCTACGAAATTTTCCTTCTTGAGCTTCACGGCCCAGCCGATGCCGGCCTCGAGGGGCGTGATGTCTTCCTCGAGTTCGTGGCCGTAGAGACAATAGCAGACTTCGAAGCGCAGGGTGTCCCGCGCGGCCAGGCCGATCGGGGCAACTCCCAGATCATCTCCCCGGGCCAGCAGTTCCTCCCAGATGGCCACCGCGTCCCCATTGGGAACGTACAATTCATAACCGTGCTCGCCGGTGTAGCCCGTGCGGGAAACGATCCATCGTCCGGCCGGCCCTTCGAGGGTAAAGGCCGTGTAGAATTTCAGGGCTTCGACCTCGGACACCTTGCCGGCCAGGGCCTCGAGCCGGCACAGCAGCTCACGACTGTCGGGCCCCTGAATGGCGATGAGAGCCGTCTTGTCGCTGCGGTCGTCCAGAACCACACCGTCGGCAGGGAGATTCTTTTCCAGCCAACCGCTGATCTTGGCGTGGTTGGAAGCGTTGCAGACGATCATCCATTCGGTATCACCCAGCCGGTAGACGAGCATGTCGTCCAGCACCCCGCCGTCCTCGCGGCACATGGCGTTGTAAACGATTTTCCCGGTGGGAATACCAGCCACCCGGTTGGTGACCAGGCCGTCGATCCACGTTTCGGCCCCGGGACCGGAAACGAATATCTCACCCATGTGGGTTATATCGAACAGCCCTACTTTATCCCGAACGCAGGCGTGCTCGGCCAGGACACCTTCGTACTGCACGGGCATCTCGTATCCAGCGAAGGGCACCATCTTGCCGCCGTGCTGTTTGTGCCAGTCGGTCAGGGGCGTGGATTTCAGATTGACGGGTTCGCTCACGGAAGGGACTCCAGGGCAACAGGCGAAATTGGTGGCACACAATGAATGGGCAGGGTATCGGCCTGCCGATGGTCAGGCCAAATCTAACCCCGGGTCCTATTTTCGCCAAGGGAATTAGCCGGTCGGAGGGTCCAAATTTTTCAGTCGAAAAGTTCCCGCAGCATTGCGCCGGTATGGGATCCGGGCGCGGCCATGATCTGCGCCAGATTGCCGCTGGCAACCAGGTGGCCGCCCCCCGCCCCACCCTCGGGGCCAAGGTCGATGATGTGGTCGGCCCGGCGAATGACCTCGGGATGGTGTTCGATGACGATCACGGTATTGTCCTGGGCAATCAATTGTTTCAGGACATTCATCAGACGGTCGACATCGCAGAAATGGAGCCCGGTGGTGGGTTCATCCAGGATGTAGAGCGTGTGCCGCTGGCCGCCCCGGGCCAGTTCCTTGACCAGCTTGATGCGCTGGGCCTCACCTCCGGACAGCGTATTTCCCGACTGACCCAGGCGCAGGTAATCCAGACCCACGCCCTGCATCACGTCCAGGATCTTGCGGCAGGCGGGAATATTGGCCAATACGGTACGGGCTTCCTCCACCGTCATTTCCAGGATCCGCGCGATGTCGCAACCCTTGAAATGGACCTCGAGGGTTTCCCGATCGAACCGCCGGCCGCCGCACTCTTCGCAGATAACATCGACATCGGGCAGGAAATCCATCGTCAGCCGGCGCAGGCCGGCACCCTCACAAACCGGGCAGCGGCCGCCAACGGTGTTGAAACTGAATCGTCCCGAATCGTAACCGCGGATCCGCGCCAGGCTCGTCTGGGAAAAAATCCGGCGGATATGATTGTAGAGCCCGGTATAGGTGGCGGGTGTGGAACGGGGCGACCTGCCGATGGGCGACTGGTCGACCAGCACCACGGAATGGAGATGTTCGGCTCCTTCGATTCTGCGAAAAGCCTCTGGACGACGGCGGGCACGGTGCTTCAGGGCGGCCAGGGCCCGGTAAAGGGTGTCGTGCACGGCGGTGCTTTTGCCCGAACCCGAAACGCCGGTGACCACCGACAGCCTGCCCAGCGGGATCTCCATGTCCACATCCCTTAGATTGCGGCCGGACATTCCCCGAATTGCCAGGATCTGCCCTTCGCCACCACCGCCGGTCAGGGGATCGGGACCTCCGCGTCCCACCCGTCCGGCAAGGTAATCCCCGGTCGGGGTGCCGGTCATGGCCGCCACCTCGGCCACCGTGCCCTGGGCCACGATCTCGCCGCCGTGCTCCCCCGCTCCGGGTCCCAGATCGATGATGTGATCGGCCGCCAGCATGACGTCGCGGTCGTGTTCGACCACCACGACGGAATTGCCGCGGTCGCGCAGAGCCTTGAGCGTGGCGATGAGCTGCCCGATGTCCCGGTGGTGCAACCCGACACTCGGTTCGTCCAGAACGTACAGGACTCCCGTCAACTGGGATCCCACCTGGGTGGCCAGCCTTACTCGTTGGCCTTCACCGCCGGACAGGGTGCCCGTTCCCCGGGCCAGGGAAAGGTAACTGACCCCCACCTGAAGAAGGAACCGCAGACGGTGCCGGATCTGGTCGAGGATGGGAGTGGCCACGATTTTTTCACGTTCGCCGGTGAACGATACCCCCGCCACCCATTCGGCGAATTCATCCAGGGTCAGGGCGGCGACCTGGCCGATGTGGAGGCCGTCGATTTTCACGTTGAGGGACTCGGCACGCAGACGGTGCCCACCGCATTCGGTGCACTCCTGCTCGACCATCATCCGTTCCAGGGAAGTGCGTATCTTCTCAGACTTCGTCTCACGATGCCGCCGCACGAGTTCGGGCACCAACCCTTCCCAGTCGCGCAGGAAGGCGTTGTAGTGCGGGTGGTCCCGCAGTTCCTTTTCGATCTCCGGAGTCAGACCGTGGAACAGGACATCCTTCACCCTCTGTTCGAGATCAGTGAAGGGATCATCCAGGGAAAAACCCATGGCTCCGGCCAGGGCTTCGACCTGGACATAGATCCAGCTGGTTTCCTTGCCCTTGAGGAACTCGATGGCGCCCCTGGCGATACTCAGCTCCGGTTCCGGAACCAGGGCCTCGGGATAGATGGTCCGCAGGGTGCCCAGGCCGTTGCATCCGGGGCAGGACCCCGCCGGAGAATTGAAGGAGAACTGGCGTGGTTCAGGCTCCGGAAATCCCCGGCCACAACCCGGACACGCGGAATGCCGGCTGTACCACTTCTCGGTGCCCTGGCTCCAGACGATGACCGACCCCTGCCCCAACTCCGCCGCGCGGTCCAGGCCCGCCTTGAGCCGGTCGCGGATGGCGGGCCGGCTGACCATCCCGTCCACCACCACCGCGATATCGTGCCTCTTGCCCCGGGCCAGTTCGATCCCGTCGTCGAGCTCCCGGATCTCGCCGTCGACCAGTACCCTCACGTACCCCTGGCGCTGGAGATCGTCCAGCAGCTTCTTGTGCTCCCCCTTGCGGCCGCGCACCACCGGCGCCAGAAGATAGAAACGGGTTTTTTCGGGAAGGGCGGCAATCTCGTCCCCGATTTCCGACAGGGGCCGCCCGGAAGCGGCCACCCGGCAGTCGGGGCAGAACACGGTTCCGCAGCGGGCAAAAAGCAGCCGCAGGAAATTGTAGATTTCCGTGACCGTGCCCACCGTCGAACGGGGACTGCGGCCCAGGCCTTTCTGATCGATGGCCAGGGACGGGGACAGGCCCTCGATCCGGTCCACATCCGGTTTGGGCAACTGGTTGAGAAACTGGTGGGCGTAGCTGGAAAGGCTCTCGATGTAGCGTCGTTGTCCCTCGGCATACAGGGTATCGAAGGCCAGGGAGGATTTGCCGGAGCCGCTGGGCCCCGTGACGACAACCAGCCTGCGCCGGGGTATGCGCAGGCTGATGTTCTTGAGATTATGGACCCGGACTCCCTTGAGGGTGATGTCACCCGGGGGAACGGGCCCCTTCAGCTTTGATTTACTGGTCACGCTCTATTTGTCCAACTTCTACTTGGGCGATTTCAGTTCCGCGGGCATCTCTTCCCAGGCGGCCTTTTCGGCGGGCAGCAACCCCGCGACGCCCACGATGATGGTCGCCTTGTTTATCGCGACCGGGTCGCGCGGAGCATCACGCCCGGCGGAGGGATTTTTTTCCGCGTTCACGATGATGTCCGCCACATCCATTCCCGTGACAACCTGACCAAAGATAGTGTATTTGCCGTCGAGCTGGGCGGTCGGCGCCACACAGATGAAAAACTGGCTGCCGGCCGAATCCAGATCCTGGCTTCGCGCCATACTCAACGTTCCCCGGGAATGTTTGATAGTCTGGGAGAACTCGGCTTTCAGGTTGGCGGGGCCGTCCAGGCCCTTGTAACCCTTGGCTTCGAGCATGTCGTTGACCTTCTGGACCAGCTCCAGATCCTCATCGGCCAGCACATCGGTCATGGTGGGGCCGCCCATCCCGTCGTTTCGCGGATCGGCATCCTTGCTGTTGGGGTCGCCCCCCTGGATGACAAACCCCGGAACGATCCGGTGGAATTTGGATCCGTCATAGAAACCCGTACTCGACAGATGAACGAAATTGTCCACATGGTGGGGCGCCAATTCCGGATAGAAGACCAGAAGGATACTGCCCAGGTCGGTATCCAGGCGGGCAAACGTGGTGTCCTGTTCCTGGGCGGCCGCTTCCTGGGCAACAACGGAGCCGGCAAGAATGGCGGTCAACACGAACAATACCAGGACAAGGGAACGGATCAGGCCGCCGCGGCCGACGGATCGTGTGGTGGTTTTCTCAGGACGCATTTTTCCTCCAGTTTTTCCGGACGCAGATCAATTCACGCGCCGGACCAGATAGGCGATGTCTAGTTCTGAACGAATATGTTCTCCCAGTCGGGAAGCCTCGGCCATGTCCCCGACTCCAAGAAGCATGACCCGGTGATAGATCTGGCCACCGAGATTGGACTCCTCGATCACCGGCGAGTATCCCAGGGCGCTGATGCGGTCCACCTGCTTGCGGGCATTGTCCAGGTTCGTGAACGATCCCAGCTGCAGGCTGTAGGCGCCGCCAGAGCCGCTCTTTTCCTTCCGGGAATCGGTGGAGGAACGGGACGGCTGGGTATTGGCAGGGGCCGGAGTCGCTTTTATTTCATCAGTGGTATCCAGGGTGTCCTTCCGTTCCTGGGCCGGATCTTCACTGACACCCTCGGCGCCCGATAAAGTTCCTGCCTCGTAGGCACCTTCCACGTTGATGACGGCGGATGTATCGGCAGCCGCTGAATCGGATTCAGCTCCGGGGACCAACGTTCGTGGTTTCTGCTGGGTCGCTGCCTCTTCCTGATCTCCCCCACCGCAACCGGACAGAACCACCGTGGCCGCGACACCGAGGATCAGGATCAGGAACAAGCTCCGCCGACCGGTCAACAGACCTCTACTCATGACAACCTCCTGGTATGGACTGGTCAATCGGGAACGGAGCACATAATATCCCCCTGTCAGGGGTCATGGCAAGGACGGACCCTTGTATTGGAAACGAATCCAGCCGGAAAGTGCCGCAATGCCCGACCCCAAACCCCTTATCTATTTCGACAGCGCCGCCACCAGCTTCCCGAAACCCGCCCCCGTGGTGGAGGCGATGAGGGAATTCCTGGCCAATCGCGCCGTGAACCCCGGCCGCTCGGGATTTGACCTGTCCCTGGAGACGGGCGGTATGGTGGATGAGGTCCGCGGCCGACTGGACCGGTTCTTCAACAACCCCGCAGCGGCCCCCGACCGCGCTGTTTTCACGGCCAATGCCACCGATGCGCTGAATCTTGCCATCCAGGGGATTTGCCGTCCCGGCGACCACGTGGTGGCCACCGTCCTGGAACACAACTCGGTCCTGCGCCCCCTGACCATGCTGCAAAAGGCGGGAATCATCACCTTCGATCTTGTTCCCTGCGACACGAACGGCCGTGTGGACCCCGCTGCAGTCGCCGCGATGATCGGTCCGGCCACCCGGTTGGTGGTCATGACCCACGCCAGCAATGTATGCGGCGCGGTTCAGCCAGTTGGCAAGGTGGGTGCCCTGTGCCGGGACCGGGGAATTCTTTTCCTGCTGGACGCCGCACAGACCGCGGGATTGATCCCGGTCGACATGGCGGCCCTGCAGGTGGACCTGGTGGCCTTCACCGGACACAAATCCCTGTTGGGCCCCACCGGCATAGGCGGCCTGGTCGTGGGCCCGGGCGTCCAGGTTCAAAGCACGCGCTGGGGAGGCACGGGCGTCAGATCCGCATCGGTCGAGCACCCGGAGGAATACCCATGGCGACTGGAAGCGGGCACTCTCAACACCGTGGGCATCGCCGGTCTCGCCGCTGCAATGGATTGGATCGAGGCCAGGGGAATCGACGCTATCCTGAAACACGAACGTGAACTGGCTGACCGTTTCCTGACCGGCACCGCAGGCCTGGAAAAAATCAAGGTGCACGGTTGCGGGGACTGCCACCCAACCGCCCTGGGTACGGATCGCCTGCCGGTCATCTCGATCACGGTGGCCGGACGTCCCGCGGAACAGATCGGTCTGTTCCTGGATAACGACTGGAACATCGCCGTACGCACGGGCCTGCAGTGCGCCCCCCTGGCGCATGAAGCCATGGGAACAGCCCCGGACGGGTCGGTCAGGATCAGCTTCGGTCCCTTCAATACCACGACGGACGTGGACGTGGCGGTGGACGCCCTGAAGGACCTCGCCGGATAGGTCCCAATATCCCGGACCAAAAGCAAGCCGGCCCCGGATCCAGGGGATCCGGGGCCGAAATGGACTGGCAGTTCAATCCTGTGCCGAACCTTATTTTTCCATCTTGTGCAGCGTGATGCGCACCCGCCGGTTCTGGGCACGGCCCTCGGGTGTGTCGTTGTCGGCTATCGGCTGGTAAGGACCGTAACTGACGGCGGCGAAACGATCGGCCGACAAATCCAGGTTGTTGGTCATGTAACGGACCACGGCGCATGAACGGTAAGCGCCCAACTCCCAGTTGGAGGGATACTGTTCCTGGTATTCCTCAAGCACCTTCTTGCTGTCGGTGAAGCCCTCGACAAATACGTTCCAGTCGGGATGGTCGCGAACCGTCTTGGCGATGGCCTCGAGCGCGGGCACCATCGTATCGAGCACCATGACCTGGCTGGCGTTGAAGGCAACGTCTTCCTGCATGGTGATCATGATGACCTCTTCGGACTGCTCAATGAGAACGGCGTTCTCTGACTGGCAATCCTTCAGGTTCCCCCGCAGATCCTCGGCGACCAACTGGCGCTCGTTGATCACGGCGTCCTTATCGGCCAGTTCCTTCTGCATTTCCGCAATCTGGGCGTCCAGCTGCATGATCTGCTCTTCATACTCCTTGCAGGAACAGCCCGCCATGGCGACCACGGCGATCAACAGTCCCAGCAGGGCAAGATTCCGGCCAAACCTCTTGTACATGAAAAACTCCTTGTTTTGCGACAGGCCCCCTTGGCCCGACAACCCAAAGCCCGGCAGGATCGCATCTTCGTACCTGCCGTAACTTCTTCCGAACTCATTCAACACGAGAGAGTAGGCACCAACCACGGTAAACCTCAAGTTTTTTTTGAGATTTGTTCATTCGAATTTTTTCAACTCTTTGTCGGGTCCGATGACGTCGATTTCGTCTCCATCGCGCAGCACCATCGATCCGTCGGGCAGAGGGATTCTTTCGATTGTGGGTTCAGCACCCTCATGAGCGGCCGGCAGGGAGCGCCGAACCTGAACCAGATTGAGCTTGAACTTCCCCAGGAGCCCCAGTTCCCCAAGGCTCTGATCGCACCATTGTTCCGGCACCCGGATCCGCCTCAGGCTGAACCCATGTGGCAATTCCACGAAATCCATCACCGAATCATGAAGCAGGTGGCTGGCCAGACGTTCACCCATGTCCTCTTCCGGTTTGAGGACCTGGTCGGCCCCCACCCTGAGGAGCACTGATTCCTGCATCTCGTTCAGCGCCTTGGCATACACCTTGGGAACACCCAGGTTTTTCAGGTGCATGGTAACCAGTACCGAGGCCTCGAAATTCTCGCCGATGGCCACCACCCCCACATCCATGGAGCCTACATCGTAGGCATTGAGATTGCCCAGATCCGTGGCGTCGAAACCCACAGCCACGGCGACCTCCTCGGCAACCGCCTCGGCCAGCTTGGCGCTGCGGTCCACCGCCAGCACTTCGGCTCCTTCCCGGGACAGGTGCACCGCCAGGGTGCTGCCGAACCTGCCCAAACCCACTACGACGACTTTCAACATTCCACATCTCCCGTGAATACGATGGTGCCTCTCAACCGATCATTATCCTGCCCCGGGGCAGACGCACCCGTGGGTCGCGGCTGGCGCCGGTCAAACTGCTGGCCAGGGTCAACGGGCCCAGACGGCCCACGAACATCAGGATCGTGATGACGATCCTGCCTGCCGGCGAAAGTACGCTGGTCATGCCGAGGGACAGCCCGACTGTGCCCAGAGCCGAGAATACCTCGAAGGTGCTTTCCAGGAAAGGCCTCTCCTCCGTGGCCAGAAGAACGAACAATCCAATGGCCGCCATCACCAGCCCCGCCGAAAGCACCAGCATGGCCCTTTGAACATGGACGGTCTCCAACTCTTGCCGCCCCAGCCGCACCCGGTTAAGACCACGACCGATGGAGCGCAGGTTGGCCCAGGCAATGGCCAACGCGGTCACCTTGACTCCGCCGGCGGTGGAACCCGGAGCGCCCCCGATGAACATCAGAACGATCATCAGAAACAGTGTCGCGGGATTCATCAGCGTCAGGTCCATGCTGTTGAACCCGGCGGTGCGGCACGTCGCGGACTGGAAAAAGGCCTGGGATATCTTCATTCCCACACCTTGTCCCGCCAGCGAGTTGTTCCATTCCAGCCAGGCGATCAAGGCGGTGCCCACCACCAGCAAGCCCCCCGAAACGACAAGCACGACCCGGCTGTGCAGGTCCAGACGGAGTTTCCGGTCACCCCGGTTCAGAGCCCGGCCGCGCAGCCAGGCAAGAATTTGAGCCACGACCCCGAAGCCGAGCCCACCGATCACCAGCAGCCCCGCCACCGTGCCCATCACCAGCGGTTGCTGGTGCAGGGAAACCAGGGAATCGTCGAAGGTGCTGAACCCCGCGTTGCAGAAGGCGCTGACGGCATGGAATACGGCGGTGAATATACGGTCCCCGCGATCGGTTATCACCCCGTCCAGACCCCGGTAAAGCAGGACCGCGCCAACTGTTTCAAGGCCAATTGTCATGAGAATGATGAATCGCACCATCTTGCCCACCGCGCTGAGCATGGGCACTTGGAACACTTCGCGCAGGAGGCTGTTCTCCCGCACCCCGATGCCCCGGCCCAACAAAAGGCTGAGAGCAGCCGTCAGTGACATGATGCCCAGCCCGCCCAGTTGGATTAGCGCCAGGATCACCGACTGACCAAAAACAGTGAAGCCACTCCCGGTGTCGCGGACAATCAGGCCAGTGACACACACGGCGCTGGTGGATGTGAAGAGTGCGTCCAGGGGAGTCAGTGGCTGGCCTGCCGGTGTAGCCCTTGGCAGCAGCAGCAACCCCACTCCCAGAATGATCAGGATGACGAAGGTAACCACGAATGCCACCGCGGGACGGACCCGAAGGCTGGCGAAGCGCGAATGGAGATGGGGCAACTGGACAGCGAAAACGGAAACGATATAGATCTGGATGATGACCAGATAGGCCCGGGTCACCGAACCCACTGAGAAGTGTCCCAGGGCGCTGTTCAGCCAGGTCGTCTCGCGTCCCGCCAGCAGGGCAAGCATTTCCAGGATGAGAAGCACGGACAGGGAAAAAGTCGGCCACCTTTTCCGCAAATGACGCCTTAAAGTCCCGCTGTCCCTCATGGACAGGATTTGTTCCACGAGGAAAAGCCCGACTGCGGCACCACTGAGCACCCTGGCTGCGGTCAGCATCACCTGTGTGGGATAAGTACCGTATTCGATGATTAAACCGGTCATTCCACATAATCCGGCCACCGCAAGAAGCAGGCGTCGGAGCATAAAACGACCGCTGGTATCCAAAAACAAGGGGACTCCACATCCGCCGGGACAGGAATAGTTCAAAATTCCTGTAAATCCCCGCCTGAATCGTACGATAACTCTACCAAAGGATACCCGGACCGGCTCGCCGATCCGGAGCCGCAAGTGCAGCATCCCTGCCTTCGGGCGGGATCATCCAACGATCAGGCGGAAGATTCAACAAGCGAATGCGGAACTCTAATCGAACAGGTTGTCGAATGAAGGTGTCGAACCATTACCTTTGGTTGGCCCTGGCCATAGCCTGCCTGGGCATCGTAACCGGGGAGGCGGCCGCCAACTCCGCTCCTCTTGATACCCTGATGGAATACGGGGCCGAATCCGAAGACCTCGACCCACGTTATGCCGGTGCCGAATTCGACACCAGCCGCAAACGGCTGCCCGAAGCCCAGGCCACCACGATCGAGAAGTCGCGGTCGCCCAGGATGCCGCCCCGCCTCGACGATCCGATGGCCGGCGCCTACAGCTTTCACCTGGCCCGTCAAGCAGCTCTGTCCGACAATCCCGACGGCGTGAAGAAAAACCTGGAAGCAGCCATCGCCGCCTCGCCCGGGCATCCCCGCTACCAGTGGTGGCAAACCGTCCAGGCCCTGAAATCCATGGATTCGGCCACGCTTTTCCGGGTCTTGCCGACTTCGGTCCGAGCCCTGTTGAACTCCCCCGTGGGGCGCGGCCATTTCATCGTGGCCTGGCACCAGGGCGCCACCCTGCTCAACGGGTTCTTCTGGACGGTGCTGGTGTCCGGGCTGTACCTGGCCTGGTGGCGCAAGATGGCCCACGACATGGGCGCGACGATTCTCAAGGATCCCAAACACCAGCCGCGATTCCTGCTGCCCCTGTTGATGCCGGTAATCCTGATCATGTTCAAGCCCGGGTGGTTCGGATTCCTGGCCATCATGTCGATTCCCGTTTTGGTCCATGCCCGCGGCAAGGTCCGTTACCTGCTTCTGGCCACCTGGGTCATGGCCCTGGCACTGGTGTTCCCCGGCTGGCCGGTTCTGCGCTCGGCCGTTCCGACAATCGATCCGACCAGCGAAGTCACCCTTCTGGACAGGGCCTGCACCTTGCCCCCCTCCGGCGGTATTATCAGGGAATTGAAAAACCGGATCGCGACCTCGGAGGATCAGGACCGGACAAACCGCCTGACCGTGGCCCTGGCCATACAGGAGGCCCGGCGCGGCAAGTATCAGGAAAGCAACCGACTATTCGGGAAAGTCCTGGAAACCGAGCCTACGAACTTCCCGGCCATGATCGGCGTAGCCAACAACACATATTACCGGGGACGCATGGACAGCGCGGCCAAGGGATACTCCGAGATCGCCCTGGTTCATCCCGACCGTGGCGAGGCGTCATACAATCTGGCCCAGGTCTATTTCAAGAAACTTTTCGTGCCGGAAGCCACCGAGGCCATGGACAAGGCCCGGTCCCTGGGGTTCATCCCCGCCTTCTCCACCAAGAGTTCGCACCGACGCAAGGGTTACGCCGCCGTTGTCTACCCGCCCCTGACCAATCAGGCCATGAATGAGGCCTGCAGCTACGAAGCTCAAAATTACCCCCCGATGGTTATCCTGTCCTCGTGGCGCCATCAACTGGGTTCGCCGCCACTGCCGTTGTACATCCTGGTCGGCGCGCCCCTGCTGCTGGCCCTGTTCCTGATAATGTGGTGGAACAAACAGAACGATCCCACGGAATGCGAAAATTGCGGGATTCCCCTGTGTCATGACTGCTGCAAGGTCCATGACGGCGCCTGGCTTTGCGCCGGCTGCGGCGAAACCGCCGAAAGATCCCGCAGCGACATGGTCCTGGGCACCCTGTTGAAGAACCGCAGCCGCGAACAGGGTATGGCCCTGGGGCACAGGGTCATCCAGGTCGGACGTCTGCTGCCGGGCGCCGGACACCTGGCCACCGGACACTTCCGGGCGGCCTTCATCAGACTTTCGATACTGGCGGCGGGTCTTTTCCTGCTGTTTGCGGGCTGGGCATTCGACATGGGCTCGGATTGGTCCTCGCCCGGCCTGATGCTCCCCGGTGAAACACTTCATCCCATGTGGCTGCCCATGCCGGCGGCCATGTGGCCGGGATGGAGCGGAAGTTCGGTCCTGCTCGGTGCAGGGCTGATCGCACTGTCCTGGATCATCGCATTATTGGACGGCCCCGGGTTGCGACGCGGCATCCCCGACCGGTATTCACTGACTCCGAACACCGCCAGCCGGGAAACATTACCCGGTGCAGGCATAGCAACAAGATAGAGGAGGTTGACCATGGCCCTGGAAGGCCAACTGACCGATTTTAACCTGGCGGAGATCCTGCAACTGCTCGCCAGCCAGCAAAAATCCGGGTTCCTGAACCTGGAAACGAACCGGAATATGGTGTTCATCTTCGACAAGGGTGTGCTCATTTCCACCCGTGATCGCCGCAGCCGGTCCCGTGATCCCCTGGAATCCTTCCTGCGGGCCTACGGCTTTTTCAACGAGCAGCAGTGGAAACACGTCGAGTACGTCGGCAAGAACAGTTCCCTGGACCTGACCGAGATCCTCATATCAGAAGGCCTGATGGATGAGATCGAGATCGACCGGGTCCTCAAGAGCCTGGCACAGGAAATGGCCCACGCGGGGATGAAGATGCACCGCGGGCGATACCATTTCAGTCCGACCAAGGACACTCCTCCGGGCGTCAAATGGCGCTACAACCTGGACGTGCAGGCCCTCCTGATGGAGGCGGTCCGCAGGCTTGACGAAGAAGCCCTGCTCAAGGATTACCTGCCTTCCCAGGCCATCACCTTCAAGCAGGGCAGCCGGGTCCTGGATCCCGATGAACTGACCGAATCCGGTCGGCACATCATGGAAATGGCGCTGGCGGGCCTGCCTCTGGGCCGGATCATCCGCCAGGGCAAAACCGAAAGCTTCATCGCCCGGGACATGCTGAAGACCTGGTGCGAGAAGGACATCCTCGAGTTGGTCCAGCCGGGCACCGACGACGAGGACTCCAGCAACCGCGGCGAGCGCTTCAAATTCAAGCTGAAGTCCGGGCTGCGATCCCTGCCCATGACGATATTGGCGGTGCTGGTCATAGGGACCCTGGGATGGTTGCGCTGGACAGCCAGTCCCCCGGCCGGCGGAAATCCGGGCGAATCCCTGCGCCGGGCCCAGATCAGGTCCGAGGTCGTAACCGCCGCCCGACTTTATCGTTATCAGAAGGGCGAATGGCCTGCGAGCCTGAGCGAAATGGTGCGCAGCGGGCAGCTTACCCCTTCGGTTCTGATCACCGTCGATGATCTCGGCTGGCAATACACCCTCAACCGCAAGCAGGACAAGTTCACCTTCGGCTCGTGATGCCCTCCACCGAACGCCCCTGATTTCCCTTTACCCGCCCCCGATTCCCCCGTATATATTCCTCGATTTCCTACCTGGAACCCGTAGTCCCCTGAGACCGGAACGAGGCGACCATGAACGGATCGGATTTCCTAATCCCGTGCGCAGACCGAGTAGCCAACCTGCCCCCCTACGTTTTCGCCACTGTCTTTCGCATGAAGGAGGAAGCGCTGGCCGCCGGACGCGAGGTCATCGACCTGGGAGTCGGCAACCCTGACGGACGGGCACCGGACAACATCATCGCCGCGCTGAACCGGACTCTCCGGGACGACTCCTGGAACTGCCATAGCTACGGCACATTCAAGGGCCTGCCCCAACTACGGGAGGCGATCGCCGCCTGGTACCTGGGCCGGTTCTCGGTCACACTTGATCATGACTCCGAAATCCTGCCCCTGATCGGATCGAAGGAAGGCCTGGCCAACCTTATGCGGGCCTACCTGAACGCCGGCGACACGGTGATCATCCCCAGTCCCTGCTATCCGGCCTACTTCGGTGCGGCCAGGCTTTGCGAAGCCGAAATATACGAACCCGCCCTGACCGAGGAACGCGGCTTCGTCCTGGATTTCGATACGATTGACGACGAAGTGGCCGAACGGGCCAGGATGCTGATCCTCAACTACCCGCACAACCCCACCGGGGGTGTCTGCGACCTTGCTTTCTACGAAAAAGCCGTGGCCTGGTGCCGTGACCACAAGGTGCTGCTGGTCAGTGACATCGCCTACAGCGAATTGGGTTTCAGTGGGGGTGAATCGCCCTCCAGCGTGTTCCAGGTCGAGGGCGCCCGCGAAGTGGCTGTGGAATTCCAGAGCCTGAGCAAGAGTCACAACATGGCCGGCTGGAGAACCGGTTTCGCCGTGGGCGGGGCGGAAGTCATCGCCAATCTCGGCCGGGTCAAGAGCCACGTGGATTTTTCCCTTTTCGGAGGCATCCAGATGGCCGCCGTCGAAGCGGTGTCGGGAAGCCAGCAGATCTGCGCCGACAACCGGGCCCTGTACGAACACCGGCGCGACCTGATGGTCGAGGGTTATCGCGCCCTGGGCTGGGACGTTCCCGCGCCCCCGGCCACCATGTACATCTGGGCCCGGATCCCGAGCGCCTGGGGAGACGACGATTTTGGGTTTATCACCGAGGTATTCGAAAAATCAGGTGTGTTGCTTTCGCCCGGAAGCGGCTTTGGAGTCCACGGCCGTGGTTATGCCCGGACCTCTCTGGTCATCGACGACGCCCGGATCGAACGGGTCATGAATTTGCTTAAGGACGCGGATCTGAACTGGGGCTGAAACCCTCCGGGCCAAGCACGGCCACCAGCAGGGAATCGGGATTGAAATAGGCGTCGGCGCAGCGGACGATGTCGTCCACACCCACCACATCGACCAGGTCCACCAGTTCGGACACCGGAAGGAAACGCCCGTAAAGGATTTCGTTCCGTGCCGCCCGGTACATCTGGTTGACCATTCCTTCGAGCGAGAAGATAAGCTGGGATTTTATCTGGGCCCGGTTGCTGTCGAGTTCGGCCAGCTTCACGCCCTCGCTTATCAACCGGTAGTATTCCATCCGGATGACATCCTCGAGCCTCTCCAGCTTGTCGGGTGAACAGGAACCCGAACAACTGACCAGACCGATGTCCCTTCCCATATCACTGTAATTGTAGACCGTATAGGCCAGGCCTTCCCTTTCCCGGACTGCCTGGAAGATGCGGCTGCTCATGCCCCCACCGAGCATGTTGGTGAGCAGAAAAACAGGGACCCGGTCCTCGTGGTGGAAAGGAATGCCCAGGTTCCCTATTTCGAAATAGGACTGGATGATGGGGCTGGTAATGTCCAAGCGGAAGGGATCCGCCTCGTCCAGGTCCATGTCGATGAAGGCCGCCGCCGGTGCGTTGGATTCTTCCTCGACATATCCGGGACCGGCGGGTTCCGTGGTCTCCGCGCGGGAAAACGTCTCAGCAACAACTTCAAGGAATCCATCCATGATGTTGCCCGCCATGGAGATGACCATATTTGCCGGAGCGAACAGGCGCCTGTGTTCACGACGCAGAAGATCGGAATTGAAGGTACGCACCACGCCGGGCCTGCCCAGGATGGGACGGCCACGGGGATTGCTGCCGTACAGCTGTCCGGAAAAGGCTTCGTGAAGCCTGTCCTCGGGCGCATCGAGGGCCTCCTGGATTTCCTCGCATACGACATCCTGTTCGAGGATGACAAGCTTGGGATCCATCTCGGGTTCGAACAGCATCTCCCCCAACAGGGTCACGGCTTCGACGAAGAACTCGGGCAGGACCTTGATGCTGAAGGCCACCATGTCCTTGGTGGTGAAAGCGTCCACGGCCGCACCCATGCGGTCGAAGGTTTCGGCCACTTCCAGGGCCGACCGTTTGGTGGTTCCCTTGAAAAGAATGTGCTCAAGAAAATGGGACACCCCGCCCAGGCCGGAAGGCTCGTCCTGGCTGCCGGTCCGCAGCCAGACCCCCAGGGTCACCGCGTGAGCGGTGCGCATGGGCACCGAAAGCAGAACAGCCCCGCCGGGAAGTACTTCCCGGCGGGGCGGAGTCTCGTTCCTGTAGGGATCGAGGTTCATCCGGTCTCGACCTACCGCCGGCCGCGCGGGCCGCCGCGGCCACCGCGGCTTCCACCGCCACCACCGCCGCCGCCGCCGCGACGTTCGTCCCGGGGCATGTCTTCCATGCCTTCGGGCCTGGGCAGCAGGGCCTTGCGGCTCAGCCTGACCTTACCGGTCCGGCTGTCGATCTCGACCAGCTTGACCTGGACCTTGTCGCCAACCTGCAGAACGTCTTCCACGTTGCCGACCCGGAAGTGCTCCAGTTCGGAAATGTGCAGCAGTCCGTCCTTGCCGGGCAGGTACTCGACGAAGGCGCCGAAATCGACAACGGTCTTGACGACGCCGTCGTAGACCTTGTCGATCTCCGGCTCGGCCATCAGGCCGACCACGAATTCCATGGCGGCCGCGCCGCTGGACTGGTCGGTGCTGGAGATGAAGACCATTCCTTCATCGTCCACCTCGATGGTGGCGCCGGTCTCCTCCTGGATCCGCTTGATGACCTTGCCGCCGGGACCGATCAGGGTGCCGATCTTCTTCACCGGGATCTGCACGGTCTCGATCTTCGGCGCATACTGGCTCATCTCTTCACGGGCCTTGGGCATGGCCTCGTCCATCACGTCCAGGATGTGCATCCTGGCGTCCTTGGCTTCGGTCAGGGCCTTCACCATGATGTCGCGGCTCAGGCCGGCGATCTTGGTGTCCAGCTGGAAGGCGGTGATGCCGTCCCGCGTGCCGGTGACCTTGAAGTCCATGTCGCCCAGGTGATCCTCGACGCCCAGGATATCGGTCAGGACGGCAACCCGGTCGCCCTCCTTGACCAGTCCCATTGCCACGCCGGCGACCTTGTTATCGATAGGGGCGCCGGCATCCATCATCGCCAGGCAGCAGGAGCAGACCGTGGCCATGGAGCTGGAACCGTTGCTCTCCAGGATGTCCGACACCAAACGGATGGTGTAGGGGAAGTCCTCGATGTCCGGCAGGGTGGGACGGATGGCCCGCTCGGCAAGCTTGCCGTGGCCGATCTCCCGGCGACCGGTACCGCTGTAACGGCCGACCTCACCCACGCTGAACGGGGGGAAGTTGTAATGCAGGTAGTACTTGCTCCAGTACTGCTCACCGTTCAGGGGTTCGACGCGCTGCTCGGCCTGCTTGCTGCCCAGGGTGACGGTACCCAGCGACTGGGTCTCGCCGCGGGTGAACAGGCAGGAACCATGGGCGCGGGGCAATACGCCGCACTCGATGGTGATCGGCCTGACGGTGGTCAGGTCGCGGCCGTCGGTGCGCTTGCCTTCGGAAAGGATCATTTCGCGCATGAGTTTCTTCTCGACCCTGCCGAAGGCGGCTTTGGCTTCGGGATCGGCGGCGCCGTCTTCGGTGGTGAACTCGGCAGCCACTTTCTCCTTGAGCGCGGTAAGAGCGTTCGAGCGTTCGAACTTGCCCTTGACCACGATGGCTTCCAGAAGGTCGCCGCCGATGAACGCCTCGACCTTGTCGGCCATCTCGACGTTATCCTCGGGCTCAACGAAATCCCATTTTTCCATGCCGCCGGCGGCAGCCAGGAGTTCGCGCTGCAGGGTGTTCAGCTTGCGGATCCAGCCCTGGGCGAATTCGATGGCGTCCAGCAGGCGTTCTTCGGGAACCTCGAGGCACTCCCCTTCGATCATGCCGACGATGTCATCGGTGCCGGCAACAATCAGATCCATGGTGGAATCTTCGAGCTGCTCGAAGCTGGGGTTGGCCACGAACTCACCGTCGATGTCGGCGACGCGCACACCGGAAACAACCTCGGTGAAGGGCACATCGGACAGGTTCAGGGCCATGGAGGCCCCGGTGATGCTCAGGGTGTCAGCGTGGAAATCGGTGTCGGCGCTGATGATGAAGGCCACAACCTGGGTCTCGTGCCTGTATCCCTTGGGGAACAGGGGCCGCAGGGGCCTGTCGATCAGCCGGCAGGTGAGCGTCTCGCGCTCGGAGGGCCTGGCTTCGCGCTTGAAAAATCCACCGGGAATCTTGCCGGCGGCGTAGGTCTTGTTGCGATACTCCACGAAAAGGGGCAGAAAGTCCCTGTCGCTGACTCGTTTGTCCGCCGTGACCGTCATCAGGGTCATCGTATCTCCCATGCGGACGATACAGCTTCCGTTGGCCTGTTTGGCCATCCGACCGGTTTCGATGGAGAACGTCGTTCCATTCATTTCCATACTGACTACGTGCTTACTCATTTTTTTCTCTCTTCTTTCCTACCGCTTGCTTCGGCACCGTCCGGCTTATTCCGAATGCGGCGCCAACCGCTTGGACGCCGTGGCGTCCGGTACAAATTTTCTCTTCCAACAACTGCTCAGGCAAAAGTACAACCCTGACACTTAGCAGAACGGCCGCGACGCAACCGCCGCGACCGGTCCAGTATCTAAAAGGCTGTTCTCCGCAACGGTGATCAACCCCGGATACCGAGTTCCTTGATCAGGTCACGATAACCTTCCAGGTCCTTCTTCTTCAGATAGGACAGCAGGCGCTTGCGCTGCCCGACCATCTTCAAGAGACCGCGACGGGAATGATGATCCGCCTTGTGGGACTTGAAGTGGGCGCTGAGGGTATTGATCCGTTCGGTCAGCAGTGCGATCTGGACTTCCGGGGAACCGGAGTCCTTATCGTGCTTCTTGAACTTCCCGATTACCTGTTCTTTCTGTTCCTTTGTCAGTGCCATCGTCAGAACCTCCAAAATCTACGTCACGCAACAGCGTCACGATGGCTGCAGGACGGCCGTCCTTCCGTGGTCTGTAATCAGGTCCAACACGGAAGTGACGGAAACAGAGCTCGTCCGGCCCCCGGGAAATCGGGAACACAGTCCGAACCTTGGCGCCGACCCACCAAATGAAATGCAGACAAACGGCCGGATCGGAAGTTGATTTCCGAACCGGTCGAGCCGAGCGAAAAAATAGAGGACAAAGACCGGATTCGCAAGGGAAATCGGCCAAAGGACCTATTGCTTGCCCTTGGACCTGGATCAGGGAGCCGCCGGACCGACCTCTCAAATCCCGTTGACTTCCAGGATTTTCTGCTCGATCAGGTAGTCAACGACCTGCTGAGCACATTCCTCGACGTTGAATTTATCCGTCTCCACCACGATTTCGGCGTTTTCGGGCTCTTCATAAGGGGCGCTGATACCCGTGAACTGGGGAATTTCGCCGGCACGGGCCTTCTTGTACAATCCCTTGGGATCCCGCCGCTCGCATTCCTCGAGGGAACACTTGGTGAAAACCTCTATGAACGAACCATTCTTGGCAATTTCCCGGGACCCCTGGCGATCCACCCGGTACGGGGAAATGAAGGCCGTCAGGCAGATTGTGCCCGAATCCATCATCAGGTTGGCAACCTCGCCGATGCGGCGGATGTTTTCGGTCCTGTCCTCGGGGCTGAAGCCGAGATCACGGTTCAGGCCGAAGCGGACGTTGTCGCCGTCCAGGATGTAGGTGTGGCAGCGGCGCAGAAAGAGCTCTTTCTCCACAGCCATGGCCAGGGTGGATTTTCCCGAACCCGAAAGTCCTGTAAACCACAGGATCGCGGCCTTGTGACCGTTGCGCTGGACGCGCGCGGCGTGGTTGACGTCACCGTCGGACCAGGTGATGTTTTTGCTCTTGGGATCCTGTGCCATCGTGGAAACCTTCCTGTCGAACATCGGTGCCATTCAAATGATGCGGTGTAGCCATGTATCGGCTTTGGAGGAGAGAAAATTAGTGTTCAGAACCACTCTTGGCAAACCGAAGCGAGGGATTGGACAATCGGGATCCCCTTGTTATCATGGATCGGCCTCGAATCCTGACAGTAACTCCAGCCCCGGAAGAACCACCCATGGCGCGCATCCTGGTCATCGCCAGCTACACCCCGTCCCTGGTCCTTTTCAGGGGCGACATGCTGGCCGAATTCCGCGCCCGGGGCCACGAAGTGGTCTGCTGCTCCCCCGCTCCGGATCAGCAAACCCTGAAGCAGCTTGAAGACCTGGGAGTTTCCCACCTGGAGTTCCGTCTGCAGCGCACGGGCATGAATCCAATGGCCGACCTGGCGACCATGCGGGATCTGCGCCGCCTCATGGCCGAAGTCCGGCCCGACCACGTTCTCAGCTACACCATCAAACCCGTCATCTACGGCAGCCTGGCGGCGGGAATGCAAAAAGTTCCTGCGGTCCACGCCATGATCACGGGCCTGGGTACGACCTTCCTCGGTTCAGGGTTGAAGGGAACCCTGCTCAATAATTTCGCGCGGTTCATGTACCGCGCCGCCCTGAAGAAATGCCGGACGGTCTTTTTCCAGAACCGCGACGACCGGCAACTCTTCCTGGAGGGCGGTCTGGTCGACGAAAACAAGACGGTCATGATCAACGGTTCCGGCGTCAACCTGGATCGATTCGCCGTGGTCCCAGTACCGGAAGGCCGTCAGGAGTTCCTGATGATCGGTCGCCTGATCCTGGACAAGGGAATACAGGAATTCGTCGCCGCGGCGCGATTGGTGAAAAGCCGACATCCGGAAGTGGTGTTCCGGGTCGTCGGGATGTTCGACAATCATCCCGGCAGCATCACCCGCGGGCAGATGGATGAATGGATCACGGAGGGCCTGCTGACCTATGACGGTCCCACCGACGATGTCCGCGGTGCCCTTGCGGACTGCACCGTCTACTGCCTGCCTTCATACCGGGAAGGCATGCCCCGCTCGGTTCTGGAAGCCATGGCCACCGGACGGGCGATCATTACGACCGATGCACCCGGGTGCCGGGACACCGTCAATGAAGGCGGGAACGGATTCCTGGTCCCGGTTCGCGATCCGGAAGCGCTGGCTGCCGCCATGGAACGGTTCATCACCGACCCGGACCTGGCCCACAGGATGGGTGAAGTTTCCCGCGGACTGGCGGAAGAAAAGTTCGACGTGCGGGGGGTCAATGAAGAGATTTGCCGGGGAATGGGATTATAGAAGCAGTCCGTCAGGACGGAGCGTAGAGACCCGCGTAGATTCCCGCCACCCTTTCCAGCGAATATTCCCGGCGAATCAATTCCCGGCACTCGTCTCCCAGAATCCGGCGGGAATCCGTGTCCAGGGCCAGTAGTCCGAGTATTGCCTTCGCCAGGGCACCCGGATCGCCAGGGGAAACCACCTTTCCCAGATCACCCACCAGGACTGCGGTCTCACCCACATCCGTAGCCGCGCAGGGAACTCCGGACGCCATGGCCTCGCCTACCACATTGGGAAATCCCTCGCTCACCGAAGGCAACGCCAGCAAGTCCAGGCCGGCAATGAGGGCCGGTACATCGTTCCGCGGGCCCAGGAAATGCAAATTGCCGGCGACGTCCCTGCCCCTGAGGAATTCCCCGAAGACCGGATCCTCCGCGGTCACGCCGAGTCCAGCCAGGACAAAATGCACGTCCGGTCGCTTGCCATGGACCTCCTCGGCCGTTCGCAGGAAGTCGTCATGGCCCTTCATCGGGTGGCGGCGGCCCACTACTCCAACCAGGGGGGTACCGGGGTCCAGACCAAGTTCCGATCGCAACGCGAGGCGAGCTTCGGGTGAAGGTTGGAATCGGTTCAGGTCAAAACCGTTGGGGATCATCATGGCCCGTTCATGGGGGAATCCGAGGCGGGTGTGCTGGTCGATGCTCACCATGGAATTGAAGAGGATCCGCCGGGGCCGCGAGGATAAAGCGGCGCCGAGGCGTATGACCAGGCGGGTGGTCCACTTTTCGTGATTCAGGTCGTACAGGGAATGGCGGATGTTCCAGAAAAGACGCGGATGCCCTCGAGCAAAAAAGGACATCAGGGATGCTGCCAGATTCCCGTGGTACATCCAGCCCTGGATCACTTCGGGCGACAGTTCCCTTGCCAATCCACGTAACCGCAAAATGGCAGCGGGAGAGATCAAACCCCGCTTCATCCCAAGTACATGCACGGGAATTCCCGCTTTTTCCACCTGATCGAGGATTTCGCCCCCAGCCAGTAGGCTTACTACTACGGGGTCGAACCGTTCACGGTCCATGGCCAACAGCAGCTTGTGAAGCATCGTCTCGGCTCCACCAACGTGGAGGCCGGTTATGACGTGCACAACCTTCACCCGACGTCACCCCCCAACCCGGTGCCCTGGTTTTCCAACCAGGCCTGGAACATAAGGACGATCCACAGTTGGGACTGCCACCGCCTCGAACCGGACTGAAATTCCCGCCAACTTTTGCGAATGGGATCCGGATGAAAAAAACCTTCCAGGACAAGACGATCCCGATTCAGAAGTTCCTCTGCCCAGTCCCGGAGCGGGCCCTTGAGCCAGGATTCCAGGGGTACGCCGAAACCACGTTTGGGGCGGTCGATGAGCCGGGCCGGAACGTGGCGGTCCAGAACCTGCCGCAACACCCATTTGGCCCGCCCGTCGCGCAGCTTGTAGTCCAGAGGGAGCCTCCAGGCCAGTTCAACGACCCTGTGATCAAGCAGAGGAACACGGGCCTCCAGACTGACGGCCATGCTCGCCCTGTCCACCTTGGTCAGGATGTCGTCGGGCAAATAAGTCCGCAGATCCCAGTACATCATCTGTTCAAGGATGTCGTCACTCGGAGCAGCAGTATCGAGACCGGCCAGCAGGGTCGGCGGTTCGTGGCCCCCGATCACCATGTTCGCGGGATCCTTCCAGGCCGACACAAGTGCCCGGTACATATCGGGAAAATCCCGCCGGGACATCACGTCGGCCAGTTTGTGCATCCTGTCCCCGGTCAGGTCGAATGCGCGACCCCCCGACTTGAACGGCCCTGCCGATTTCAGCAATCCATCCCAACCATTGGTCGGAATTGTCCTGATCGCCGCTCCACCCACTGCCCTGAGCCAGGCCGGAATGCCCGAGGATCTGCGCCACAGAGCACGCCCCATCGCATAGTTGTGGTACCCCGCGAACAGTTCGTCACCCCCGTCTCCAGAAAGTGAAACCGTGACCTGGGAGCGGGCCATTTTCGAAACGATATAGGTGGGGATCTGGGATGAATCGGCAAACGGTTCGCTGAACATCTCGGGCAACATGGGGACCACATCCCGACACTCCCTTGACGAGACGTACATCTCGGTGTGTTCGGTCCCCAGGTGGCGCGCCACCTCTGCTGCATACCCAGCCTCGTTGAACTCCTCATCCTCGAAACCGATACTGAAAGTGCGAACCGGCCTGGCGCTACCCTCCTGCATCAGGGCAACCACGGTGGATGAATCGACACCCCCGGAGAGAAAGGCCCCCAACGGCACGTCGGAAACCATGCGGCACTTGACGGCATCCCCCAGCACATTTTCCAACTCGGTGACGGCCTCGTCCGGCGATCCCCGGAACGGCTCCGCATGTCCCGAAACAACTGCATCACGGGCCGACCAGTAGGAACGTGCCTGGGGCAAATCCCCCTCATCCGCAGCCGCGATGCTTATCAGGTGGCCCGGCAAGAGCTTCCGGATGCCGGCAAAAATGCTGTGGGGTGCGGGAATGTAGCCGTGTCTCAACAGCAGGCACAAAGCCCCCCTGTCGATATTTCCGGCGAAGCCCGGCACCGGCCTGAAGGCGGCAGGGTCCGAGGCGAAAACCAGGGTGTCTCCGGCATAGCCGTAGTAGAGCGGTTTGATACCTATCCGGTCACGAACCAGATGAAGGACCCGGTCCCCACGGTCCCAGAGCGCGAAGGCAAACATCCCGTTGAAACGCGCGAGCGCTACTTCCAGTCCCCAACGCTCGATCGCCGCCAGAATCACTTCGGTGTCCGAGTGGCCGCGGAAGGTTTCACCTTCAGCTTCCAACTCCCCACGCAATTCCCCGAAGTTGTAGACTTCCCCGTTGTAGGCCAGGACAAAACGGCCAGTGGCCGATTCCATGGGTTGGCTGCCGTCCTCGGACAGATCGATGATCGAAAGTCTGCGGTGGCCCAACCCCAGTCCGGCATCGACATCGAAGAAGGCACCCTGGTCATCAGGGCCCCGATGGGTTATTACCCCGGCCATGGCGCCAAGACACCGTTCCGGGTGATCGACCCTTCTTTTGAAGTCCCAGAATCCGACCAAACCACACACTTTATGGCTCCGAATCAGGCAGCTGTCCGCCACCGGTTTGGGGTTTGACCAGGATCCCCCGCCGCAGGACCACAAACCCCACCAGATAGACATAAAGAAGGAGGACATAGACATTGAAGGTATAGATAAAAGAGAAAAACGAGATAAAGAGCCCGTGGACCGCCACCGCGTAGATCAATACATGGCCCCAGTATGCATTTTTCCAGATCCTCAAATACAATCGGGTGGTTATAAAACCCAGCGCCAAAGAAACAAGCAGGACACCGGGTAATTTCAGATCCCAGTACACTTCGCCGACCAGGGAAAAGACATTGAAGGTGAACTTTCCGATGCTGACGAATGGCTGGGACAGGGGCACATATTCAACCACACCCGCAACACCGAGAAGTTTCCACATGGGCTGCAGCACGAAAGTGCCCAGGCGTGGCAGGTCGGCCACCGTTCCATCAATGACGAAATCCAGTGCCGGCCAACTGCCGACAAAATACAGGTAGGGCATGTGCAGGGCAGGCAGATATTTCATGAGGCCGGACCCGGAATAAAAATCCGTGGCGAAAATATCGACCTTGGCGGCGTAGAAAATGAAAAAACCGAGAATAGCTGCCATGCCGCCGGCCAGGTGGACCAGCCGGAATTTATCCGGCCGGGCTACGCTCCAGACATAGAGCCCACCAAACACGGAGTAGATCATGTAACCCTTGATTCCCGCCAGCAGAAGCCCAAACAGGGAGGCAAGGACCAACAGGTAATCCACTTTCCTCAACTGCCCCGCTGCCGCCCGCAGCACAAAAATCGGAAACACCAGGATGCCGATCAAATTCAGGTATCCCACGAACTGGACCTGAAACTCGGTCTGTAATACCCAGATATTTCGAATCAGTCCTCCCAGTCCCATCTTCATGACCAACAAGCCCGCTTGAGCCACCCAACCGATGGTGGAAAGCACCACGGTGGTGTAGAAAAAGCCACTGAGGCCCATCAGGTCAAGAGATGGTCTGGTGGGAAGTTGAAGACCTTCGGGTTTCCTCCCAACCGCAAGGAAGACCCCGATGGCGAACATGGCGAAGGCCGACAAAAGCAGGGCATGCACCCAAAATGAGACATCGGGCATTTCAAGAAGCCGCAGGTGGTATCCTGCAATCGACAGACTGTTGATACCGACGAATATGCTCAAGGGAGTAAACCAGTGACCGAATACCCGCCGGGAAATCCCGACCGACAGGAAGATCAACGACACGAATACCATGAGCCAAAGGACATCCACCAGGTTCATCGGTCCTCACCGCCCCGGTCCGGAACCACGCCGTCGGCAGGAGTTCCCATACTCCGAATGCCCCGCCAGACCAGGAACCCGTATGCTGATGTCACCCACAGGGAACATACCACCATGACTACGGCCGCCCCCATCATCCCGTGCCTGGGGATGAACCAAACCGAAAGACCGAGCATGAGTACGACATTTACAAGATACACCCACAACTGAACCCGGAATGCACGCATGGCGCTTACCGGGGCGCCCAGCAGGCTGCCCAGGTACAACAGGGCCCCACCGATCATGATCACGACAAACAACCCGGCGTGGTCCCCATATTCCTCGGAATAGAGAAGGGTCAAAAGCGGCTTCCCTGCCAAGCCGGCAACCAGGACACCGAAAATTCCGATCACCACGCCCAGACCAAGCAGTTTGATGATCAACGATTGGAACAATTCCCTTCGTCCCTCGGCGTAGTACCGCGAAAGGCGGGCAATGCTGGCCTGTGAAAGAGCCATGATCACGGTGGAACCGGCAATCACCAGATATGACAGGGCGGAAAAGATCCCCAACTGCTCTTCCCCGAACGAGGACTCCAGGAACGCGCGGGGAATGGTGTTGCGCAGGTTGATCAGAAGCATAACCAGCCCCAGGGGCAAAGCCAGCCAGACGATATTCCGGACGATGGCACGCCGGAGACGCGGCCTCAGGGATGATTCACCCGCCTGCTTGACCAGGCGCCGCAGGTTTGGCCAATCAAAAAAGACAATGGTCAGCAGCCAGGCGATGGCCATGCCCACCAGGCTGGTGGCCAGATCACCCGTTATCCAGAACGCGCCGCCGAACAGGACCAGAGCCGAAACTCCGCGGATCAGGAGGGAGCGGGCCACCAGATCCATGCGTTCGTGTTTCTGGGCAAATCCGTAAAAAATATCGCTCAGTGATTCCACGCATCGGACCAGAGCGAAAACCCCGATGACCAGCGCCTGTTCACGATTATAACCGAGGGCGGCGATGACAATCACCACGAGCAGGGCCGCTGGAAGCAGGAGCAGGCGGATGCCGAGATAATCCCGGAATTCGTAGTTTGTGTCCGCATCGGTTGCCAGAACAACGCGCAGTTGGAGATTGGCGAACATGATGGCGGGAGTGGCAATGGCCGATCCCAGGGCGAACCGTCCCACGATGTCCGGGGAACCCATCTTGGTCAAGAATGACAGGATGCCCCACAGGCAGGCGGCAAACACGACGTTGCCGAGAAAGGTCCAGGAAAAGTTGCGTCGAAGCGAGGGTTGGCCGTCAGTCATGACTCTCCAAGACCGGCGGCCCGGGGAGGTTCCGGAGGATTTTCCGCGTCCGTCCCGGTCAGACCCTGGAAATCGGGAACGAGGTCCAGCAGTTCACGCCACAAGGCATCCCGATCGCCACTGGAGGCGGCCACCACCAGGCGGCCCACTCCGGCTTCGACGGCCTCGGGGTCAATCGCCTGTCGCCGGGCCACCAGGATGCCGGGGCTGTCCGTCCGGCGGGGTTCCTCACCTGCGGCCCAGAGTTCTTCGTAGAGTTTCTCCCCCGGACGCAGGCCGATGTACTTGATCTCCACGTCAACGTCCGGAGTCAGGCCGGACAGGCGGATCATCTGCCGAGCGAGTTCATCGATCTTAATCTGGTCCCCCATGTCCAGAATGAAGACTTCGCCACCGCTTCCCTGGGCCGCGGCAAACAGGACCAGTTGCACGGCCTCGGCGATGGTCATGAAAAAGCGTTCCATATCGGGATGGGTGACGGTCACCGGGCCGCCACTTGCAATCTGCTTGTGGAACATTTCGACCACGCTGCCGGCGCTCCCCAGGACGTTGCCGAAGCGGATGATCGAAAACTGCGGCCCCTCGCGTTCACTGATGCTCTCGGAGAGAACGACTTTTTCGGCCACCTGTTTCGTGGCGCCCATGACATTGGTCGGGTTGACCGCCTTGTCGGTGCTGATCATGACGAAGCGTTCCACCTTGAACCGAACGGCCATGCCGACCAGTTGGCGCGTGCCGAAAATATTGTTGCCGACCGCTTCTTCGGGATGGAACTGCAGGATGGGAACATGCTTATAAGCCGCGGCGTGGAACACGATATCCGGTTTGGCCTGCTCAAAAAACACTTCCAGGCGGGTCTTGTTCTTGATATCGCCGAGCAGAAAATCGAAGCGCGTGCCCTGATGGTGATCCCGCAACTCACGTTCGAGACGGAAAAGTCCGTTTTCATCCTTGTCCAGGCAGGCCAGGTACGAAGCGCCGGCCTCGGTTATCTGCCGGCACATTTCGGAGCCGATGCTTCCTGCAGCTCCGGTGACGAGCACCCTTTTCCCGGAAAGCAGTCCCTCCAGGACGGAAAGATCACCGGCAACCGGACGGCGGTTCAGGAGACTGTCGGTACTGAAATCCTCAACGCGCCGGACGCGCGGTTTGTCGCTCTCCATGATTTCCCAGAAACTGGGGACCGACTTGAGGGGCAGTCCCGACTCCTGGCATCGGTTGACGATCCGGTACAACTGGGAGGTCGAAGCCGAAGGGACGGCCAGCACCACGACATCGGCATCCTTGCGCCGCGCAACATCCGCGATGTCGTCGATATTGCCCATGACAACGACGCCCCGGATCCGCATCCCCTTGACCAGGGGATTGTCGTCGACGATGGCCACCGGCTTGAACCCACCCAGGCGGGGGGACTGCATGGCCTCGATGGCCAGGTTGCCGGCGTTTCCGGCGCCCACGATGATCGCCCTTCGCCGCGGAGCCCGGTTGCCAAGATGATCCACCGGCCCGCCGACAATGCGGTACGCGAATCGGCCCAGGGTCACCAGGGCCAGACAAAGCACCATGTCGATGGCCAGGGTGGAAAGGGGGAAGCCGCCGGGGCTGGTCCAGAAGGCCCAGAGCGCGATGATGATCAGGGCCGAACTGGAGAGAACGCTCAGCACCAGGGGCGGCAGATCCTCCACCGATGCGAACCGCCACGACTGCCGGTGCAGACCGATGGCCCAGAAAAACACCAGGCGGACCGGCACCGTCACTCCGAGCATGGCAAGCCACCACAGATGCCAGTTATGCATGGATGTGCTGAGAACGTTTTCCAGGACAACGAAGCGCAGCAGAAATGAGAGGGTCACCGAGACCGCTGAAATGAACCCGAAAAACAAAAGGGTGAACAGAAAGCGATGGCCGCGGACAAGCCGGGTCAGCTTGCCCTCTTCGCGCAGGATCTTCGTTCCCATCTTGCGCAGGCGGTCCCGCAAAGCTGGGGTTTCTGTGGACTCGCTTTTGCTCATCAGACGGTATTTCCCCGTAACGAGTTGACGGTCATGGTGAATTGATGGTGCAAGTCTATCCTCTGCGCCGGGTTTGATCAATGCCCGTTCGGCCGCACACCCATGACTTCCAGATACCGGGTCACAACACTGCCCAGGGTATATTCGGCCGCCCGGGTTTTCAATACCTCCGCCGGGACGGGATCCCGCAAGGCCATTTCAATCCCTGCAGCCAGGGCTGCCGGATCATCGAAGGGCACCAGGGGACCGAATTTCCCCTGCTCCAGGATGTCGGAGGGGCCTCCCGGACAATCCGTGGCCACCACGGCAACTCCCCCGGCCATGGCTTCGACGAGGGCGTTGCCAAAGCCTTCGATGCGGGACGGCATCGCCACGACAGCGGCCTGACCGATGTAGGAAGGCACCGCGTCCACGAAACCCGGAAGATCCACCTGGCCCTGTATCCCCAGTTCCTTAACCAGAGTTTCCAGTTCGGGGCGGTCTTCACCTTCGCCCACGATCAGCAACCGGGCATCGGTGCTTTCCAGCAGCAACCCGAAGCCCCTTATCAATACATCGAAACCCTTTTCATGGGATAGCCTGCCAATGCCCAGGATCACCGGCGGCGAACCCTCGGCGAAAAAACGATGATCTGCTTTTCGAGCAAGCCCTGCCGCCAGCTCCGGTGTGACAACGGGGTTGGGGATAACGGTGATCAATTCATCGCGCAGACCCGAGGCTTCCCTGAGGTTGCGGCCGACATCCTCGGAAACCACTACAACGGCGTCGGCGCGGGGATAGAACCAGCGGCTGAGAAGGGGCACTGTCCTGGAAAGCGGAGTGCTGGCGACTTTGGCAATGACCGAGGGCAGCGTGTGTTCGCTGACCACCAACCGGCAGGGGACACCCGCCAGGCGGCGAGCGATTACAGCGATGATGTTCGCGTGTCCCATCCCGCTCAAAAGGACCTCAGGCCGGGAATCCTTCAAGTATCGGATGAGTTTGGGAAGTGCCGAAATGACCCGGCCGGATTTCAGGTCGACCACCCGGACTCGCTCGTCAACCATCTTCAGGAAAGGTCCTTCGGCGCTGACCAGGACCAGGTCCACCGGGAAGCCCGCATCAGCCATGCCCCGGGTGAGATTCAACATGTTGCGTTCGACGCCTCCGCCGCGCAGGGATGGGATGAATACAGCGATGGCTGGAGGAGCTGGGTTCATCGTGTGGCTGCCGTCAATACCTTCCTGGCAGCTTCGATCGTCTGGGCCATTTCCTGGCGGCCAAGAGTCGGATGCACCAGGAACATGATGCTCGTCTGGCCGAGTTCACTGGCCACGGGCAGGGGCGCGGTCGGCTCCATCCCCGTGCCGACAAAGGCTTTTTCATTATAGATTTCGGGACAGGAACCCGAGTAGCAGGGAATGCCCTCGGCACTGATGGATTCCTTGATCCGGTAGCGATCCCAACCCGGCTTCAGGGCCCCGGGCTCGACGAAGGCGTAGAATTTATACCAGCCCGGCTCCACGTCGTCAGGTATATCCGGCACCCGCAGGGCGGGCAATCCACGCAGACCTTCCAACAACTGGCGTGCGTTTTCGGCCCTTTGGCGGTGCCATTCGGGAAGCTTCACGAGTTGCCGACGCCCGATGGCCCCCTGCATCTCGGTCATCCGCCAGTTGCTGCCAAAGGATTCATGCAGATACACGAAGCCGGGTTTGTGATCCACCTCGTAGACAGTCTTGTAGCTCTTGCCATGGTCCTTGTAGGCCCACGCCCGACGCCAGACCGATTCGTCATTGGTGACGAACATGCCGCCCTCGCCCCCGGTGGTCATGATCTTGTCCTGGCAGAAGGAGAAGGCCGCCGCGTGGCCAAAACTGCCGACATGCCGGCCTTTGTACAGGGCGCCGTGGGCCTGGGCGCAGTCCTCGATAACGTACAGGCCGTGGGCGCCGGCCAGTTCCATGATGGGATCCATGTCGCATGGCAAACCGGCCAGGTGCACGCAGAGGATCGCCTTGGTCCGCGGGGTAATCAACGGAGCTATCGTCTCGGCGGTGATGTTCTGGGAATCGCGGTCCACGTCCGCGAACACGGCCCGGGCGCCACGCAGCACGATGGTGCCTGCCGAAGCGACGAAGGAACGCGGCGTGACGATGACTTCGTCGCCATCCCCCACATCCAATGTTTCGAGGGCCAGTTCGATGGCCACGGTGCCGTTGGCCAGGGCCACCGCATGGCGCGTCCCGCAAAGAGCGGCGAATTCATTTTCGAACTGGCGGCATTCGTCGCCGGTCCAGTAATTGACCAGGCCCGAGCGCAGGACCGTGGACACTGCCTCGATATCGGCGGCGTCAAAATGGGGCCACCGCGGCAGAGGTTCGCTCCTGACGGGCACACCGCCATCTGCTGCCAACCTATCGGGATGCAAGGCTTTCACTTCCATTGCGCTTCCATCGCACACTCAGTCCTCGTTTGTTGTACACCATCACCCGGTTACAAAGAATAATGCCTCGCCGGGCGAATGTCTTCCCCAAAGGGATTTCAACGGCCCGAACCCCGGAATCGTTCCATCGTGGCCTGACCGTCCTGGCTGATCCCATCCTGGCGAATGACCTTGCCAATTGTCTTAGCCAGGATACGCATATCCAGCCACATCGATTGGTTTTCCACATACCAGACATCCATGGCCAGGCGTTCGTCCCAGTCCACCGCGTTGCGGCCGTTGATCTGGCTCCAACCGGTGATGCCGGGTCGAACCTCGTGCCGGCGAGCCTGCTCCTGGCTGTACAACGGCAGATACTCCACCAGCAAAGGCCGGGGCCCGACCAGACTCATGTCGCCCCGAAGCACGTTGAACAGCTCGGGCAATTCATCCAGGCTGGTGGCGCGAAGCCACTGGCCGAACGGAGTGAGGCGCGCGGCGTCGGACAGCGGCAGGCCGTCCTTGTCCCGGCGATCAGTCATGGTCCTGAACTTGTAGATACGAAAAATGCGGCCACGGAATCCCGGCCGGTCCTGGACAAAAAGAACGGGCGCGCCCAGGTTCCGGCGCACCTTGAATGCCAGGAACGCCAGGGGGATCGCAAGAAGCAGAAGTCCCGCAAGGGCTCCCAGAATATCGAAAGTCCGTTTCAGTATGTTCCGCCCAGTTTAACCCGGATTATCAGGTGGCCGCGGGAAGTTGCTTGCAGGCCTCCCCCCATCCGTCATAATCTGCTCCTGCCCAGCAGGAATTACAAGAGAAACCCCATCCGGGCGGGCCTGTCCGAAAACGGTCCGGCGAGGAGAAATCGTGAAAAGGCAGAGGCTGGTCATCATCGGAGCCGGCGGGCACGCACGGGAAGTTCGCTGGTTGGCCGAAGCCATCACCGAAGATCCCGGCAGTTCCGCCTTGTATGATTTTGTCGGATACGTGGTCAGCGACCTGGCCCATGCCTCCCCCCACGACAGCACGGGTGAGATCCGCGGCGACACCATGTGGCTGCTCGACAACCGGGATTCTTTCGACTGCCTGGCTTTGGGCATCGGGTATGCCGCTCCCCGGTTCAAGGTTGCCGGCGAACTCGAACCGCTTTTCGGCCCGGAATTCTGGCCTTCCCTGATCCATCCTTCAGCAGATTTCGACCGGAAATCCTCCCAAGTCGGGCATGGGGTCAGCATTTTCGCCCACGTGACCGGCACGGTAAACCTCAGTATCGGACCCTTTTCCGTGGTGAATTACGGATGTACGATCGGCCACGAAACCGAGATGGGCCGCGCCTGCTCCATCAATCCCGGTGCCAATCTGTCCGGAGGCATCAAGCTTGGCGCCGGTGTGCTCGTGGGCACCGGGGCGCAGGTTCTCCAGTATCTCGAAGTCGGGGATCATTCGATCGTGGGCGCCGGGGCGGTGGTTACCAAATCCTTGCCTGGCGGGGTGACCGCGGTCGGTATGCCGGCGCGTATTCTCTAGGCTGATCCGGCCCGTCGATGGCCGCGGTCAGGCCATCTCCTCCATGGCCTTTTGAGATCGGACCGCAACCCGGGCGTCATGCTGGGCGGCCAGTCGTGCAGACTGCTGGGCGTAGGCCGGCAGGCTGGGAACGGTCGAGTCCTCGACCTGGACCTCGGGATAGGGCTTCAACCACAGGGTCGGAAACACCGTGGCCAGGATGATCTTCAATTCCTCGGTTATCGGCTGTTCCAGTTGGTCCTGGTAGATCTTCAGTTTAAGAGGCATGACAAAACGCATGTAGCGCGCCCGCGGATCTTTCGCGCCGGCCAGGATGGCCTCCTCGTTGCGGAACATGAGCGTACCCTGGTGGGTGATACCGGGGCGCACCGTCAGAACCCGGGCGTATTCCCT